>Ga0073934_10006543_pt1 | contig 16886 bp, 14 predicted proteins | sample LarsenN4metaG_FD_76834 | JGI IMG/M metagenome (GOLD analysis project Ga0073934, IMG submission 76834) | Hot spring sediment bacterial and archeal communities from British Columbia, Canada, to study Microbial Dark Matter (Phase II) - Larsen... ... | reverse complement strand
GCGATGCGCTCGAGGGCCTCTTCGGGCGATTGCGCAGCTCCCACATACTCCGAGTAGGTGCTTGTCGGCAGTACGAGCGTTCTGGGGACCCGTGCTCCCAGCAGCTGCAGCCGGCGCAGCCCAGCCCCCTTGCCACCGACGAGGGCGGGGTCTGCCTGAACCTCCTCCAGCGCGCGCACGAAACCGGGACGATCGAGCGAACCGCTCACCGGGCACCTGCAAGAGCGAGTTCGGTATAGGCCCGCTCGTTTTCACGAATCATCTGTTCAAGCCCATACTCGTCCCGTACGCGCTGGGCCGCCTCCCGAGCCAGAGCCGACGCATACTCCTGGTCCTTCAGGAGCCGCACGATGGCATCGGCGAAAGCACCTTCATCTGTCGGGTCGACCAGAAGTCCGCTGCGGCCATCCCGGACGAGGAGCTCGTTTGACGGGATCCGGCTCGCGACAACCGGTACGCCAAGCGACATGGCCTCGAGCAGTGCGTTGGAGGTCCCTTCCTCGGATGAGGGCAACACGAAGACTCGAAGGTCTCCCAGGTAGTCAGTTGCAGGAGCTACGGCGCCGGGGAGAAAGACAGCCGATTCAAGGTGGAGCCGGCGAATCTCGGCAAGCAGCTGAGGGCGGAGAGGTCCCTCGCCGAGAATGACAAGCCGCGCGTCTCGCCTGGCCTCGACCACCCGTGCGAACGCGCGAATGAGCAACTGGTGCTGTTTACGGGCCGTCAGGGATCCGACGCTTCCAACCAGCAGACAAGGCTCGTCGGCGCCGATGAGCGTGCGCAGCCTTCCCTGCCCGGCGCGGGTCGGGCAGCCGATCCCGTTTCGAATCAGCCGCACTCTCGTCGGAGCTGCCCGCAGCTCCAGGCATCGCTCGACCACCGGCGGCGACACCGCGGTAATAAGATGCGGAACCTTCATCAGAAGGAACCGATAAACCAGGTACCTGTCGGTCTCGAGGTCGAGTTCAAGACTGCGCTTCGACAGGATGACCTTCGGCTTGGGCCCAAATGGGACCAATCGAGCCAGGCACCCGTAAAGGCTCGAATGAAACAGGAAGACATGGAGGACGTCCGGGCGGTGCCTCCGGATCAACCGCAGAAACGTGAGGAATCGCCCGAACAGGCTCGCCATCGAATGCACTTCGAGAGAGTCCACGGGAATACCGAGCTTGACGGCTTCCTCGTAGAAGAAACCGCCCCGCCGGAAGACGACGACACGAGGTTCGAACCGCCGTCGATCGAGTCCCCGCAAGAGCTCGAGGACATGCTTCTGCGTCCCTCCGATATCGAGCGACCCGATGACGTACATCACTCGGACGCTTCGGTCGGCTCTGGACGCCGTGCTGGTGTGCGTTTCGGCCGAAGCCTGAATCATTGGCGACCGAGCCACAATCGTATCGGCTGCCTGGTCCCTTCCCCTGCGAGGGCCGCATTCAGTGTTATTCCTGCGAGAATCCAGTAATACGCGGTGATATTGCCGTTACGAAAACGTGTCCCGCTGAAATCCAGAAGGAACAGGCAGACCGTTGCGGCGAGCAGTCCCAGGCCGAGCACTCGCTCAACGGGCAGATCGGCCGTTTTGAACACCCGGGATCCGCCGCGGTATGCGGCGCCGAGGATCCAGAGGTAGAATACCAGGCCGAATGGCCCGAGCTCGACGCCGATCTCCACGATCGAGCTATGGGCGGACTTGGCAACCGGATAGTAACCACCCTCCTTGAAGAAACGCGGGAATTCACCGTACCCGGCGCCGAGGACCGGATGCTCACCCATCATCGACAAGAACGAACGCCACTGAACGACCCGCGTGGCGGCTTCGTCCATCTCGGTGCCTTCAGCCTCCGCGATCAGCGCCGGGTCGTAGCCCTGCTCGAAGGCTTTATCCCACCGCTCGGTCGCAACGTCAGGCATCCAGAAGTATAGGAAGACCGCAAGAGCCGCCATCGGAACCGCGAGGCGCCGGCTCTTCAGTCCGGCGACGAAGACCGCAGCGCCTCCACAGGCCAGCCATGCGCCTCTCGAAAGCGTGTACACGAGGTTCATCGTCACCAGCACGGTCGCAGCCAGGACCAGGATCTTCACCTTCCGGCCCGCCGGGTAATACATGAGGAAAGCGGCGAAAAAGAACAGATACAACGACAGAAAGCCGGCGTACAGGTTCGGCTGTGCCGAAATGAGGGAGACCGCTCGATGCCGCATAACGCTCAACTGCAGGGCCTGCGTAACCGAGACGTCACGAAGGGAGAACACGACGTTGACGATCACGGCAATGAAGACGCACGTCAACACCATCAACTTCTGATTGGGCTTGCGAACGAGCCAGAACCCGAACACCATCAGCAGCGCATACGCGAATGAGTTCTTGATCCGCATGAGCAGGTCGCTCAGGTCGGCGTTCGATGTCGCTCCAACGAGCAGGGCCGAGGACACTGTGAGGGCGACGAGGCAAGCTAACGGCAGTGCGACTGGATTTCGCGCCGGATCAAGGCGGTCCCTGCCGGCGTGCGATGCGGCGACACCGCTGATGTAGAGAACAAAAAGAGTCTGGAGGTTGATGCCTGGAAAAAGAATCGATCCCTTGTACGCGGTCTCGAGAAACGGCAGCAGAAGAACGAAGCCGGAGAGCGCCAGGTGAAAACTGGCGAAAGACGCATGAACGTAGACCGCGCCGAGAAGAATCCCCACCAGCACCTTCGTGGGAGGATAGGGAAGCGCCACCGCGATAACGGCACACACCAGCCAGGCGCCGATGAGCGCTCGGTCACGTGCGTCGAGCGTGGTCGTTGAACGGTCATGCCCACGGATCTCGGTGGGCGCAGATGCGGTGAATGCGATTGATGGCATCGGCGCGGGTCTCATGCGCGGCTGACGCTCGTGGCCGGTTGCTTCCGTCCACTCACCCGCGTCTCCCGAAATACCCGGACAAGGTGTCTCACGTCTCCGAGCTTCGGCACCAGACAGTCTAGAGGGCTGATTCCCGTAATGGCGCGGAAACAATAGAGCGCCAGCACTGACTGTAGCGTGTACGTCAGTAGCGAGCTGAGCGCAGCTCCCCTGATGCCGAACCGTGGGATTAGAGCAAAGTTGAGAGCGACATTCACGACAGCTGCGCCAGCCACGATGACGACGTTGTACTGGTGTTTGTCCACACTCGTCATGTACCGCAGCAGGATCCTCGTGACGCCGATGAACAACACGCCCACAATCAGTATGTACATCGGGACCACGGCATCAAGGTACGCACTGCCATAGAGTAGCTGGATCAGCCACCGGCCCAGAACGAGGACGGGCAGTCCGGTGGCGATGCCGAAGATAACGGTGTTCCGCGCCGCACGTGCAGTAAGGTGCGCGCCGTCCGACGGGGTCGAGGCGACGAGTTTTGGGTAAAGAACCATCCCGAGAGCGTTCGGGATCATGAGAATTCGTTCCGCGAGACTTGCGCCGATTGAGTAAAAGGCGAGTTCCGCGTTCGTCAGGTACGCCGCGACCAGGTAAAGGTCGATGCGGTTGTGGATGTGGGAAGACAGATTCTGCAGGTAGCTCTTGACGCCAAACGTCAGGGTCCGGCGAAGCACCGGCAGATCCGGCCGTTCGATGCCGATCAAGCGGCGCAGGTCCCAGAGCAGCCACGCAGTGACGAGGGCGGGAATCGCCAGAAAGACCAGCAGCAACTGGGTCACGGTGCCCGCAACGACCGTGCACACGAACAGCACGCCCACGAGTCCGAGCACCTTTTCGAGTAACATCCGGCGGTTGTACGTCGAGAAGTCGCCGGTGGCTCGTGCGAGGGCGCCCGTGAGCTGTAACGCGAACACAAACGGAACCGTCAGGACAGGTATGAGCACGTAGAGGTAATTGGTCTGCGACACGAACGTGCCGAGAATCGCGTCGCGCCAGTGCCACAAAACGGCGGCAGCGATGCCGCTCAAAGCGAGCGTGTAGGCCACGCCATTCCAGAGAAGCACTCCGAGGCCGATCCCCTCGCGCCGGTGCAGGTAGATGCTCGCGGTGTCGATCCCGACATTGCCGAAGACCGTGATGGTTCGAGGTAGAAGGAGCAACAGGGTCAGCAGCCCGCGGTCGGCGGGACCGAGATATCGTGCCGTTAGAATGCCGGTGGCCATTCCAATGGGAATGGCCAATACCTCCACGGCCAGCGTTTGTGCGACCGCTTTACGCATGGTTACGGGCGAGCTCCGCGGCCGGCGTGTCAGCACCGGGGTGCTGGTGATTGAGCTCACGCAGCAGTTCCACGCAGGATCGCTCGAGCCGCGTACGCGTCATGGTCCACAGGTCGAGACATGTCAAGGCGACGAGTGCCGCCGAGTACGCCGTGTAGACGACTGCCCGCTCAACCACCTCCAGTGTTCCCGAAAGGAACTGAAAGGCGAAGAGCAGCAGCAGAAGGCTGACCTGGTTAGTCAAACCGTAGGTGACGACCGCAAGGGCACGGCGGATCGTGCCGCGCATGCCGCCGATGGTCGTCGCGTTCGCGGTCCGCTCGATCTGCCCTCTGGTGGGAGTTCGAACCGCCCCGTTCGCTTCGGCCAGGAGCTTCTTCATGACCAGAAGAAATCGTGCGTTGCGGCTGAACCTGAGCAGGGAAAGACTCAGTGCCGACATGAAGCCCGCTCCGGCAATCAATGGGGACGCACCATCCATAACGAGCCGCAGCGCGACCGCGAAAACCGGGGTGGCGTAAATCAGCAGATGGCGGACCTCGTCCAGGAAGCTCCCGGCGAGCGTCGTGGCGTTCCAATATCGAGCCACCTCGCCGTCGACCTGGTCGAGTAGAAACGAGGCATACAGCAGTGCCGCGCCCATCAGGCGAATCCCCCGATCTTCGTGCAGGAACAGGACCGCCCCGCCGAGCCCAGCCGCGATGCTCCAAAGGGTGACCGTGTTGGCGGTGATCCGCGTTCGCACGATCGCGGCCGTGATGTAGATAGACACGTAGCGGTTCAGGCGAGTCAACCCTCGGCTGTGGGCCCATTTGTGCTGCTGACAACGCGCCCGCAGCGCCACGATCGAAAGATGCGAATCAGCCACGGAAGCCCTTCAGCACCGCAACGGGTGCGAGCTCCACGACCGGTCGCACAAGCCCCTCTGCGTCCATTCGCTCCAGTGCCGCGTCGACCCGCTCGGAACGAACGTGTGGAATCGTGGTCGGCTCATCACTCGAGCCGTCAAATCGGATCGTTGTCGTCGTGAGCGGCTCCGCGGACCTCTCCTGCTGATCGCGCGAGACGAGCTCGCCGAGTCCGTGCGGCGCCGAACGAAGGAATCTGTCAGGCACACTTCCCGCCGCCACCAGGTAAGAAGCGGAGTTGAACATGCCTGGCAGCGGCAGTGCGACGTCTGGATCGACGCGGGAAGCGTTATGGCGGTGCACCCACACCTCGGCGCCGTCGATAGTCTGCCGCTGAATAGAGTTGTGTGAAACATCGTAGACGACCGACGCTCGGCCATCACCGCCAAACGACTCTGTCAGCGCGCAGGCAATTCGAGATGCGATGGCCAGACGGTAGGCGTACCCGTAGTTCATCCCCGCGATGATGCTGGCGACGAGCCGGCGCCCCTCCGCGCTGTCTGCAGGGTGTCGCGTGAATGCCAGGGGACTGAAGTAACGAAGCCGCCCGGCAATGTGCGTCCAGCCCTCGGCATTGCCGAAGTGATACTTCAGCTTCCTGAAGAAGAGCCGCGTGCGCTTTCTGGCGTCGTCCTTTGTCCGATTTCCGTAATACCGGCCCATGAAACCTGCTACCGGCCCGCCCCCACCGTGATACATGACCAGCACCTGATCCTCCGAGAGGCCCCATCTGCTGGCGAGCGAGCGGTCGTGAATACGAGTAATTCGCTGCACCTCGACGAAATGGTTTCCCCCGAGGCTCAGACCAAGCTTCACACGGGAGCGGTCGATGAAGGCGGGCGCTGCGCCTCGAAGGAGCAATTCGGCATCGGTTCGATCCAACCCTCGTCCGAGCCTGCCCTCGTTCTCAATACGCTTGACGGTGTCTGCGGTGAATCCGTACTTGTCGGCAACTGGCGCAAATCCACGGCAGACGACGTCGAGCAGCTCATCATGCGAAAGATCCCATGCACCCGAGCGCGCTGTCCTGCGGAAGGCTCGGAAGAACGTCCCGATAGCGCTGGGTGTGAGGTCGGAGGCTCCGAGGTTGGATTTGACGACACCCATACCGCAGTTGAGCGAGCAGGAACTCAGGCCCGGAATGACTTCGTTCGAAAATGCAGTTGCGAGGCTGGACGGGGCTTCCATGCCCCGTTTCACATGGATGTCGGGCAGGCAGACGACCGGCCCGCTCCGGCCGGGAAGTCCGGCGATTGCCTCGAGCCGTCGCGAGAGTGTCCCATCGATCCACCCTCGCTCCGTCAGCTGGACGACAGAGCCTTCAGCGTTCATCGTCTTCGTCACCTGTTCAAGTCCTGGATGTCGAATGGCCCGCTGCGCCCCTGGGTACCGCACGGGCTGGATTTCCGAACATGCGCGCATCCGGCGGAACGTCTCGCATGACGACGGCCCCTGGGCCGATCACCGACCATGCGCCGAGCGCCAAGCCCTTTCCGATCGCTGCATTCAAACCGATGTTGCAGCCGTTGCCGAGTGTGACCCGGCCCGCAACGTTCGCTCCAGGGCCGATCGTGGTGAATGCACCAATCCTGCAGTCGTGCCCAACCGTTGCGTTGAGATTGATCGTCGTGTGAGGTCCGACGATCGTATCGTAGGCGATGACCACCCCGGCGTTGATGATTGTGCCGGGTGCGATCACGACACCTCGTCCAAGGACCGCGCTGGGGTGAATCGCGTTCGTGAACTGTGGACCAAGGGGAAGCAGGCGTTCGACGATCTCGCGCTTTGCCCGGCATGCGGCGATCCCAATCACGTAGCGGAGATCCTCCTGCGATCGCCGTGAGGACGCCCACTCGAGGCCGCCCAGCACCGGGAATCCGCCGACCGACGATCCGTGCCTTGCCGGGTCGTCGTCCAGGAAGCCTTCGATCCCCAGATCGGCGCGCTCGGCCTGGGCCGCCAGCAGGATTTCGAGCGTGCCGCGCCCGTGATCGCCTGCACCGATGATGACGATTCGAGTCCGAGTCACAGCGAGTCGACCACGTCCAGGTACTTGCGCGCCGTGGTCGCGATGGCGAATTCGCGTCGAACCCTGGCGAGGGCGCGTTCAGCTCGTTCACGTGCCGCATCGGGCGAGGCCAGCGCGGCGATAATGCCTTCGGCAAGCGCGCGCGGCTCCTGCGGGGTCACCAGAGCCTCGCGATCGGGCTCGACAAGGTCCTCCGTGATATCAGGAATCCTCGTCGTGACAATCGGGATACCGCATGCCATCGCTTCGAGGAGTGCGTTAGGGCACCCTTCACGCCTCGAGGGAAACACAAAGACATCCGCGACCTGTAGGTATCGCTCGGGAGTGGCCGTTCGTCCAACCCAGGTGATGTAAGGCCCAAGCCCGGCTCGCTCAATCTCCTCCGAAAGCGTCGCGGCAAAGGTGTCCCGCGCTGCGGCGCGAAACTCGTCGACGGTCGGTCCTACGAGCAGGAGGCGAGCATCGGATCTGGCGTGGATCACTTCACTCCAGGCGTTCACGAGCGTATCGATGCCCTTGCGAAAAGAGACCCGACCTACAAACAGGACGTAACGAAGATCTGGATCCAGACCAAGCGCGAGCCTCTCCCGCTGACGATCCGAATCGGGCAACGGGTGGAACCGTCTGATATCTACGCCGTTCGCGATATACACGAGCCGGCCGTCGTTCCGGAGCGCGGTGCGATAGCTCTTTGAGAGAGCCGTCGATATGCTGACCACACGATTATGCAGGCGATAAGGGAGGAGTCGCAGCCATCCCAGTCGCTTCTGCCGGAGGGCGGCGGGGTCGCTCGAGCCGATCAAGGTCATCCGCGCGATCGTCTTCTTTCGCAGTGCCCGCAGGAGCAGAATCGCGGGCCACGCGTTCGGAAAGCTGCCTTGTGGATTGAAGAACAGCACGACGGTGTACCGGTGGCGAAGGGCAACGAAGCAGCGTGAAAGCCGGGCGATCTGCGCGAGCGAGCGGAAGAAGCCGACGCGTCCTTCGGTTTCATACTCGACCCGGTGCACCTCGATTCCCTCGATCTCCCCGTGGCGAGGGAGACTGCCATGTCGCCTGGACACGAACAGGACGTCGCGTCCCATCGCACGGAATTGCTGCGCCAGTGTGACCGCCTGCTGTCCGCCTCCGGTGTAAAGCGGCGGAAGATTGGCCGCCACAATCAGGACGCCGCGCCTGGCGCGCGCGGCCGTCTCGGACGAGGCTCGGCTGACGTCAGGCCCGGCGAGCGCGTCGCCTCTGCGGGTGATGACGGCGCCGAGCTTAGTCATGCGACCCGTTCGCGATCCCGAATTGGAGCCGGTTCATCTCGAGGAACATTCCGAAGCGCGATAACGCGCTCTTCGACCGGTTGATGCCCAGGCGCGGAATCCGGAACACATCCGTGGCTCGGTGACAGGGGCCGGGCTGAGACGTCACCGCAGAGCGGTAGCCGGCCTGGATCACCTGCTGAACGACGCCATCGTTGAAGTGGGGATGCAGCGCACCGCTATTGGGATAGGAGAAATGGCGGACTTCGGTACCCAGAAGCCGCTCGAGGTCGCGGCGCGACTGCTGTACCTCGGCCGCGGCCTCGGCGGTGGGCACGCCGGGGAGGTTGGGGTGCGTTACCGTGTGGGCACCGAACGTGATCCCGTAGGTTCGCATCTCGCTAGCCTGGCGCCCGCTCAGGAACCACTCCGCAGCAGGTGGCACGTGTGGCACGTCGAGCGTCCACGCGATGTCCTCGAGGGCGGCCTCGCGCTCGATCGCAGGAAGCTGGTTCAGGATGTTTGTCAGAACCCGGGCAGCAACCGCCCTGGCGGAATCACTTTCGAGCGCCAAGGGGCGCGGCATCACCCGGGATCGGAGTTGTCGATGGGGCGTTCGTGACAGGACGTATCGCAGCCGGCTCGTCCAGAGCACTCGTCCTTGTCCAACGACGCCGCTGACGAGATAGATGGTCGCCGGGATGCGGTATTGGGCCAGGATCGGTAACGCGTACTCGTAGTTGTCGCGGTATCCGTCGTCGAACGTGACCACTACAGAAGGGCGCTCAAAGGCCCGCTTCTCGCGCAGGGAGGAAATCGCCTCGTCGATGGAGATGCATTGGAAGTGCCTGGACAAATAACGCATCTGCCCGTCGAAGGCACGGACGGGCACTGCGATCGAGCTCGAGACGTATTCCGGGGCAGTATCGTCAGCACAGACCGAGTGATAGCGAAGAACAAGAAGGCGGTCGCTTCGCAATGGTCTGGTCAGGGCGAGTGCGCCCGTTCGCCAGAGCGCCTCTGTAACGATACGTGCGAGCATGATTGGTCAGTGCCGGGGTTTCGAGTCAGGAGAGCGTCGCTCGATGCTGGGCGACAGGGTGTGTCTCCCCAGGAGTGGCATTCCCCGGTTCGCCGGCACCTTCAGCAAGGCCTCGGAGTCCCTTCAGCGTCTGGCGCAGCATGTCGTTGAACTTGAGCCAATGACCGCGAGGCCCGTTCCACGCCTGCAGCTTGACGGTTCGACGGTCGAGGGGTGTCCACTCGTACTTATGGGGCTGGGCGCCGCGGAGGAAGTCGAACTCCCGGATCCCGGACTCGATAAAGTGCCGAATCAGACATGACAGGAGCACAGTGCTCGGTGAGTGCCGCTCGTATTCCCGGTCGAATCCCGACTGATAGGCGTAATAGGTGCCGTTGTGGAGGAAGCCGTACCGTGCCGCAATACGCCTGTCCTGGTGCTTGAGAAAAGCCAGCACCAGTCCGCCGCGGGTTGCCAGGCGCTTCGCGAAGGCCAGGTGAAACGCGTAATAGTCGGTCTTGCGGAAGTTCCCGCCGCGATTCGTGTGTTCCATCCGGTCCTGGTGAAGCTGCCCAAGATCCGCGATAGCGCAGTCGATGTCCTCGTCCGAGGGGTTCGTCAACAGCTCGAACACCACGCCCAACTCGGTGAACAGGCGTCGCGCACCCCTCTTCAGGTGGCGGTTGAAGCTCTTGCCGAGCCTCGCTTCGCAATCCTCCCAGCGCGAGGGAAGCTGAATGTATGGGCAGACGCGGTCGGGCAACTCGCGGGCATGGGAGCCGGCGCTGGCGGCCAGGACCCCCCGGCAGAGCGCGTCCGGCGCGACGCTCGTCAGGGCAAGCACGTCCCACGATCCGCGCGCATTGAGCATGGCTTCAATGAGCTGAGCAGCCGCCCATTCGTCACATCCGCGATGGACGACGAAGTCCAGGCGGTCCGGGGAGACCGCCTCTCCCGTACCGATGAATTCGAGCTGACGCACGCGAATGCCGTAGCGCCGTCGGCTCGCGATCTTGAACGGAGCCACTCCGACCAGTAATCCCCGGTCATCACGCACGCAGATGACAAAGGGTTCGCATGTGTGACCGAAGATATCGAGCCAGGTGATCAGCCACTCCCACGTCACAAAGACAGTCGTCGCAGCGCACTGATTCAGGAGCGCGCGGTATTCGTCCTCGAGACGCTCCAAGCGGGCGCGTTCGCGAACGATCTCGACCTGTACCTGCATGGTGTTCACGCGGGCCGTACCCGATGGGTCGCAAAAGCCCGACGGAGCAGCGTTCGCGCTCGCACGAACGCGGAACGTGCGGATGCCGCCGGCCGCCGGCGCGTCGAGAGCAGCAGGTACTCGTTAGCCGCGACGAAGGGCGCCCGAAGGGACCCGGCTGAGCGGGAAAGATCAAAGCCCAGCCGGCCGTAGAAGCATGCATGGAACCCGTTCTTTGCCACGACCTTTGGTATGCCAGAGCTACCGCTACGCTCGGGCCAGCTCGATCGGGCCGTCACGGCCGGAATCGCCACGTCTCTGACGAGAGTAGCCGAGGTATTAGCCACTACGATCGTTGTTCGATCGAGCCGCCCCTCCCCAAACGACACCGCTGATTCCGCGTGCCGCATCTGGGTGGGCACTAAAGACGCTGTACGCGCCACCACCTGATCGCGTTTGAGGGCAAGCTGACCGGCCGACGTGGGTGCCGCAGCTATCTCGCCACGACGTGCCGCATCCATCCAGCTCCGTCGCTGTCGCCACCACGTGGCAAGCTCAGAGAGGGTCGGGCGCCAGACGCCTGAATCCTGCCGCCCCAGGTACGGCGTATACGCATCCGGGAACAGCGCAGGATGAAAGCACAGAACCGCCAGAGCACCGCGCGAGGTTGCCCATCGCAGGTAGGTATCCATCATGGAGTGATACACGTCGTCGGCGACGTATTTCAGCGCATGGTCGGGGTAGAACGACACCGGTATTTCAACCACGCCGTGCCGCAGCGTCGGAAAGAACAGCAGCTCCCGCTCCATGTAGCCGATGCGCAGGTAGTCGAACGACGTGGAGAGTCGCTCGAGGGACGAGGTGTATACCAGGTTTGGCGGCGAAAATCCTCTCGGCGCCAAACCGGCTGCCTGGAAGCTGGCTGTCATGGACGCGACACGGATCTCGTTCGTGGCCGCCCCGTTGAATACGGTGTGGACGTCACCGTGGCACGCAATCTCGATGTGAGGCTGGGATTCGGGGAGAACGTGCAGCTGGTCGGCGCATGCGAAGAGGGTAGACTTGCACCCAGCCGCCAGCGCGTCCAGAAATGCCCCGTCGCGTTGCCGCATGCCGTCGAGGTCGAACGTTGCGGCCAACGCGGCCTTGAACCCGCGCGGCCACGGCTCGACATAGAGGAAGGCATCCTGGTCGAGTGCATGTGCAACATGTCGTCCGACGAGAGCAACACACTCCTGGAAGACAGCGTTGCGCTGAATCTCCGGCGTAAGGAAGATCGGCAGCGCATGAATCGTGCCGGGGGCAGTGCATCGAGCGATATGTTGTCCGGTATCGTCGGTACTAATGGCATCGCCGTCGGGAAGCAGCGAGTGCCGAAACTGCGCCGACAGCGATTCACCCGCCAGGCTCAGGCGATCCACGTCCCCAAGTGCCGACCCGCCAAACAAGCTCGCGTCGTACACGATCCTGGGCGTGGTGGATACCTGGAGGCCACCTCCGGAGGGGCGAGACGTGAACACGATCAGATCGAACGCGTCTTCACCAAGCAGACGCACGTCGACCAGCTCAGCCCAGTGCCCCAGGCGAGTCAGAATCGAGTAGACACAGTGTGCCGCAAGCCGGGACGCGGCACCTTCGCCAGCGGCAACGGCAATGCGTGGCAGCATTGTCCTGGTCATGCGTGCGGCGGGTCTTCCCGAAGCAGCTTCATCAAAGGATCTGGACCGGGGCCAACGGAAAGACACCGACCTTGGCAGGACCGCGGTGCTTGGCTGCAAGATAGTCCGCGAGCACCGGCCACGAATCGAAGAACCGGTACTCCTTGGCGAACGATACCTCGAAGTCGCGCTGACTCAGGTTCGGGCTGAATACGACGATCTCGCGGCCGTCGAGAAACGGCTTCGCCACCGGCTGGCGGTACAGGCGCCCGCCGGGCCCGTGGAGCGAGTGGTAGCCGCGCCCCGTGGCGCAGCTCGTCGTCACGACCACCGTGCCCTGCGGCTTCAGAAGCGCTCGTCCCTCCGCCGTCAAGCGCTCGCTGGCAGCAGCCGAGCGAAACACGTTGAGCGCGTTGCCGGCCTGCAGCAGCTCTGTGTCTTTCGGATAAGCATTGAGGCACACGATGTCGTACGGCGCGTCGGCGACGGGCGTGTCGTAGATCTCGCGGCAAAAGCGCGCCGCCGCCCGGTGCGACTCCACCGGATGACCGCAGAAGAGCCCCGCAATCTCACGCCGCGAGTTCACGACGACGTTGCAGGTGAACGCAAGACCGGCACTCAGGGCGATTTCCTCGATCTCGCGCCTGGCCTCGACCTCGGGATCGCACAGGCCGCCTGTGATGCCGGTAACCGCTGGCTGGTGGTTCGCCTGCAGCGTCTCGATGCCGGCAAGCCCGGGCACCACGATCTTCGCGCCGCCGCTGAACCCCATGTAGGGGTGAGGCATGACGCCGCTGATGCCGACTCGCAGGTCCGCTTCGCAGAACCGCCGGTTGAGCCGAATCGGCGTGCCTCGCGACGAGCGGCCCATGTCCACCAGGTTCTCGTACGGGTGGTGCTGCTGGACGTCGCACCGACGCATCACGTCGACGCCGATCTTCTTCTCGAGCTCCTCGCGAACCATCGGACGATGCGCGCCGAGCGCGACGAGCACGGTGGTGCGCTCGATGGAGATGTCGGCCATCTCCTCCAGCACTGCCGGGAGCACGTGGGCGGCAGGCGTCGGCCGGCTGATGTCATCGACTGCAATCACCGCGGAACGGGCGCCGCGCGCAAGCTCGCGAAGCCGGCGCGTCCCAATCGGAGCGGCGAGGGCTCGGACCGTGGCACGCTCATTCAGACCCGGGGCATCGCGCATGGAAAGAAGATGCACGGAAAAGCGATCCGGAAACCTCAAGGCCATCTCGCAGTCCTCGTACCACGAGGCCCAGGGCACATAGATCACGCTGTCCGCCGCGGAGGTCGGGGGAACGACTGGGGTCATCAGCCAGCGATAGTTTCCGAGCTGCCGGTCTTCTGAAAGCAGACGAGCGTGTGCAGGGTCAGGTATCTGAGGGGCCAGAGATGACCGAGTCGTCCAAGGGCTGTAGCAAGTCTCGGCGCTATTCGAAAGAGTCTGCCCTGGCCGGGCCAGTAGACTCCAAGCTGCTCCACAATTCTCCAGTGCGGCCCGGTGAGCGAACGGACCTGCTGGGGCCATAGCGCAACGGGCCCTTTGGTGCCATGCAGAAGCCGTCTCCGCAATCCGAACGCAGCGCCCAGGAAGAGGCCGTAGAGCGGGTTGTTGAACTCGATTAGCAGGTACCCACCAGGCTTGACCACGCGGATCATCTCTTCCACCAGTTCCATGTGGCGCGCCGCGGGAATCAGATGGAAGAACCTGATCGACAAGACGAAATCGAACGTGTTGCTTGCGAACGGGATGGTTCGCGCGTCGGCAGATACGAACGAGCAGGTGTCCTGAGGAAGTTTCTCCGATGCTACCCGCAGCATTTCCGGTGTCAGGTCAGCACCGACGCAGCGAAGCTTTGGCAGCCCTTCCCGAACCTTGCTGAGCAGCCGCGCTGTTCCTACCGGGATATCCAAAATGCGCGCATTCTCCGGGACTCGCGAGGATATGAGCTGCGTGACGAGCGCTCCCTCATAGTAGTCGTAGAACGACCCCCAGTAACTCTGCCAGCGCCTGTCGTAGCAGGCCGCCTCCCGGGCGTAACTCTTCCCTACGCGCTGTGGTTCCACGAAATCTCCGTGTGGCGAAAGCATGACTAAAGCGAGGCGCCCTTTCGGCCAGCTTCCTGCGCGTCGCGCCCTTCCGCAAGCTCCCGCAGTCGATACTTCTGTATCTTTCCGTTGGCACTTCGCTCCAGCTTGTCCAGGAAGTGCACGAATCTCGGCACCTTGTGGATCGACAGCTTGCGCCGGCAGAACATCTGCAGGTCCGCTTCGCTTGGTCCGCCGTCTTCCACGCGCACGACGTACGCCACCGCGACGTGGCCCATCACGGGATCGGCCTGTGCAACCACCGCCGCTTCGAGCACGCCGTGATGCTCCAGGATCACGTCCTCGATCTCCCGCGCGCTCACCTTCTCGCCGCCGCACTTGAACACGTCGTCGTGGCGTCCCTGGAAGAAGAGGAATCCATCTTCGTCCGCATAGGCGTAGTCGCCGGTGTGGAAGCCCCACCGGCTCATGCGCGCCGCCGTGGTCTCCGGGTCGCGGTAGTACCCCTTCATCAGCGACGGACCGTTCAGGACGATCTCCGCCGTCTCGCCCGCCTCGGCTTCGGTGAAATCCGGCCGGATCAGCCTCAGCTCCACATTCGCAATCGCCCGGCCGATCGAGCCGATCCGATCGGGGTGCTCCATGTAGTTCACCGCCGTCGCGCGCGGTCCGATCTCGGTGCACCCGTAATTGTTGAACACCGCCGCACCCGGGAAGACCTCGTCGAGCTTCTTCACCAGGCTCGGAGACAACGGCCCGCCGGCGCTCATGACGTAGCGCAGCCGGCGCGCCGGCCTCGCCGACTGGTTCGACAGCAGGCTCAGGCTCGTGGGCACGCCTCCCAGCCCGGTCACGCCATACCGATCGATCAGCTTGATCGCCTGCGCGGGATACATGAGGTTCTTCATCAGCACCACCGCGCCCCCGGTCATCCAGGCGGTCAGGAGCTGCGACATCGGATACGAGTAGAAGAGGGGCAGGAAGATCAGCGTGCGATCTTCTTCGGTGAGCTGAAGGTACTCGATCACCGACGCGGCATTCGCCAGCAGCGCTTCCGCCGTCAGCAGCACGCCCTTCGGCGCTCCGGTCGTCCCGCTCGTGAACACGATCGTCGAGATGCCGTCGAGCTCGGCTTCCGGCTCGGCCGGATGCGCGCCGGCCTTCGTCAGGTAGCCGCCGGTGACGACGCGCTGGTGGCCCTGGAAGCCGATGACGAAGGACGGCTGCGCGATGGCCAGGATTCGGGCGCGCTCCTTTTCCGCCAGCGAGGGGTTCAGCGGAATGGACACCGCACCCAGGTCGCTCAACGCCATCACGGCCACGGGGAACGCCGGCGTGTTGGACAGGGCGACCACCACCTTGTCCCCGGCCGCCACCCCGGCGGCCGCGAGGCGATCGCGGGCGGCGGTGACGGCACTCCAGAGCTGCGCGTACGTCAGGCTCTCCGCATCGCAGAACAGGGCGGGCCGGTCGTCGCGGCCACGCTCGCGCAGAATGTCAACCAGTTGCGTCACGGCGTCGTCCGGATTGCGGCTAGACCCTGGCGGGGGATTCCACTTTGCGGCGGACGAACTCCACGACCGAGCGGACCGACTCGAAGTTCCTGCCGACGACGTCCTCGTCGGAAATCTTCAGGCCGAACGTTTTTTCGAGATAGGCGATCAGCTCCAGCATGTCGAGCGAGTCGAGAATCCGGCGCAGCTTGAGATCCATGGCCGCCGCGTCGTCCACGGCGTGCACGGGACGCACGGCGCGGATGTGCGCCACGATCAGGGCGGGAATCTGTTCCGAATCGATTCTAGGCTTCGACATTGTCCCTCGCAGCGTCGCGCAGGCGGGCGCGATCGATTTTCCCGTAGAGCGTCCGGGGAATGGCGTTCACCGTCACGAACCGCCGGGGCACCTTGTACCCCGAGATGCGGTCGCGGCAGTGCCGCTGGATGTCGGAGAGCAGCGTGCGTGCGGAGTCGTCCAGCACGAGCTGCGCTTCCACCGCTTCGCCGAGCAGCCGGTCCGGCCGGCCGTATACCGCGGCGTCGACGACGCCGGGGAACTCGAGGAGCACCTTCTCGACTTCCTCCGGCGAGACCTTTTCGTTGCCGACGTTGATGATCGTGCTCTGCCGGCCGGTGAGGTGCAGCCGGCCCATGGCGTCCACGTAGCCGAGGTCCCGCGTGTGGAACCAGCCGTCCCGAAGCCGCTCGGCCGTCGTGGCCTCGTCGCGCCAATAGGCGCGCATCAGGCTGGTGCCGCGGATGACGACCTCGCCAATCTCGCCGGGCGCGGCGAGCCCGCCTTCACCCATGACACGCACGTCGGTGCCGCGAACGGGACGCCCGACGGGGAAGTATCCATGCTCGTCGGCGCTGCCGGGCTCGTCCACGTACTGATATGCAATTCGGGGCGAGTTTTCGGTGCAGCCGTACATGTTCACGACACGGGCGCGCGGGAAGACCGACTCGATGAGCCGGACGAGGCCGACGTCGAGGAACTGCCCGCCGCACATCACGAACCGGACGGAGTCGTAGCGCGCGTCGGTGTCGAGCGCCAGGTTGCAGAGGATCCGGCAGG
>Ga0073934_10006542_pt1 | contig 16891 bp, 18 predicted proteins | sample LarsenN4metaG_FD_76834 | JGI IMG/M metagenome (GOLD analysis project Ga0073934, IMG submission 76834) | Hot spring sediment bacterial and archeal communities from British Columbia, Canada, to study Microbial Dark Matter (Phase II) - Larsen... ... | reverse complement strand
ATCCTGAAAGCCTGCCACCCACCAAAGCCGACCACCACTGGGTTTGAAACATTCCCGGGAGTGCCGGCATCCCCATAAGACAGGAGTTGCCCATCCTGATCCACCGCATAGATCCTGTTTGCCCCGCTGGCATCGGCCCCAACAAACAGAATCCTGAAAGCCTGCCACCCACCAAAGCCGACCACCACTGGGTTTGAAACATTCCCGGGAGTGCCGGCATCCCCATAAGACAGCAGCTGACCTTGTTGGTCTACGGCGTAGATACGGTTCTCTCCAGCAAGGTTCCGACCCGCAAAGAGAAACTTGAAGTCCTGCCACCCGCCGAAACCGACAATGATGGGGTTCGATACATTGCCGAGAGTTCCCACGTCCCCGTAGGACATGAGTTGCCCCTGTTGGTTTACGGCATAGATACGGTTCTCTCCAGCAAGGTTCCGACCCGCAAAGAGAAACTTGAAGTCCAGCCACCCACCGAAACCGACAATCATGGGATTCGATACATTCCCGGGGGTGCCGGCATCCCCATAGGAGAGTAGCTGCCCAGTTCCAAATGGAGCATCGATGCGGATCGCAAAACCGTCCGGACGCGCGCCGGTCACGGTGAGCATCACGCCGTTGTCGAGAGCCGCCGACTGGCCAGGCTGCAGCGCTTTCAGTGTCATCAGAAAGTGTGGCTTCTTGTTACCTTCCCGCGCCTGCACGGTCGGATTGCGGGTCTGGACGCGGTAGGCGATAACGCCCTCGCTGGCAATCCCCCTCTCCTGCCCATCGTTGAGGGACGGCATGCCGGCCTCAAACTGGTCAGTCATCTTGCGTGCTTCGACCATCATGTAGGGAAAGTCGTTGCCGATGCGGACGGTGGCCGTTCGCCCTGCTACTGGCGGCTGGGCGAGAGCGAGATGCTGCAGCTCGTAGTCGACGGACCCGCCAGCGTGCAGCCGGATTTCTGCCGCGTCAAGCCAGCCCAACTCGTTTTTGGTGAAGGCCGTCGGGTGCGTCTGGCTGGAGGGCTGCCATTTGGTCGAAGGTGTCAATCGACCGCTCAGCTGGATCGACGTCGTTGTTGAAGTGATACAGGTCCTTGAAGTTGGTCAAGCCATGGATCAGCTCCATCAGCCATACGCCGTTACTTTCCGCCATCACCACACGTGACCAAAAGCCGGCATTGGTGCCTGCACCCCGGCCACCCAGCATCACCAACACGGCAGCATCCATACCTTGATCTCGCAAACTTGCACCCAGCTGGCCTTCGAGTTCGGTGGCTTCGACTACCTGTTTGTCGATGGTCTGCATTGGCAGCACCACAGGATCGATATCGGCCCGTCCCGATGAGGCGGCCCGCACCCACGCGCGCAGCGACCGGTCAGCGCCATTGGCTTCGCGGCGCGGGTCATAGGTCACTCGCCGAAGAATGGCGTTCTCCCAATCAGGGGGAATCTGATCGGGTGGTACCGCGTTCGAGCGAAAGAGTGGGACAAAGGCGACGCACTTGCGTCCGAGCCAAGGTTTCGAAAAGGTCATGCTAATTTTCCTTTCATAACATATTGACCAATTTAAAGGGGGAAGACCTCTCAAACCCCTTCTAAAGGGTTTTGAAAGAGCCAGTGATTGCGAGATGGCACTACCATTGAATCGCTACTATAATTCACCATCACCGCTGGCGAATTCATACCGATCATAAGCCAACCGCGGTCATAAGCCGAACTTCGGAGAAAAGTATGATCATACCAACGGCAAAATCCATACCGGCCAGAATGGTAAATCGATTTCTTTATACCCTCAGCACTTACAAAGAAAGTGAGCTACCTATACAATGAGAGCATCACTGGGCCTGTATCTTTCCAATTGGAGAAGTGTATCGCAATCGATTCAGGAACGAAGGTCCTGAAGCGTTGCCGATGTGGATCGGGTGCGAGTAACTGCGGCGTGCAGGTGCTGAAGAGTGAGGCTCCGCGTGACGTCAGAGTCTAGGCAACACAGATTTAGATGCTCGAATCCTACCGATTTAGCGGTTCTCGCATGATGGCCTGATCCGAAAAAACAGAGATCTGATTCTTTAAATCATTACTCACTGGCGTGCACAGAACAAGACGCGACCCCAATTCTTAACGGCAAGCTACCCGGTCATGGGAAACAGGTACCGATGAGATTGCTACAAGAAGCGTTGGAAAACTCCCCTTACCTAGAAGCCCTGGAGCGGTTTCTTCGAAATTGAGACAGAGCAATAAAGAATGGCCGTTAGTTTGCAGCGCTGTGCCTGCACTATGCCGAGTCTGGCAAGAGGGTATTCATCGCCTATTTCGTTCTGCTGCCCGTCTTTCTTTTCTGTTACCCGGTACAGGAGACTGGGTGGGGGGCGTCGGGACCTGAGGTCCTATTAGGATATTTTGCTGAACGACCGCTTTCCTGCGCCCCAGGTGATTCTCAATGATTTTGATGGCACTCCCACCGAAGGTAATTTCACTCGCATGAAATACACTGAGAACCGCGTCTTGCAAATCCTGGTTATTCTCAAGCAAATTCACTCGCAACCCCACACCTTTCAACTCAGAGTATCGTAAAGGGCGACCATGCGTTCGAAATCTGTCGTAGGCCTCTTCTGAGGCAAACCATTCAGCGATATTTTTTGCCTTAACCCTTCGCTGATCATCGGGAATACCCATATCTGAATGCTTCAACATATATCTATCCAACCAATTCTCCACTACCTGCATAGAAAGCTGAATTTGCTGATGGCAAAACTCTATGAGGCCACCCGCATACGACCGAAGAATTGGCGTCCATGCCGGTAGACTACCTACATCAGCCCGACACTCATGTTTAGCTCGTTCAAAATCTCGAATGATCGCATGGGCAGGGGCAAAACGCTGTCCTTCAGGTACAAAGACGAGAATCTGAGGATCAATCGGCCCAAGCTCTGAGTGTTGCCCCATCAAGATTTCGTCACAACCCAAAGCGATCATGGTCGCAGCAGATTTGGCTTGCAAAGGCACGATGGCACGGATATGGTCGAATTGAGTTCTGAGGTATTCCAACATTTGCTCTGCGGCTTCTGGAGAACCTCCTGGGCTATGGAGAATTAGGTCCAGCTCTCGCTCCTTGACCTGATAGCAGCACTCCATCAAGCCGTGAACATCTGCGCCTTCAACTGATAGGTTAGTCCCTGATTTGCCCTGTAGCCATCCGCTCATGTACGAAATCACGGCACGACCAGTCAGCTGGCTGAGCTGCTGGAGGTATTTTAATCGAATACCGTCAAGGTCAGGCCCAAGGCCGATGGCTCTACGCTGATTGGCATTAGCGTTGACTTCTTTGAGTATTTCGCCCCAGGTTGGCACGGATTAAGAGTTTGTAGAATAGGAGGCACGAGTTGAAGCTTCACCAGTCATGGCGGCGGCACGGTAGGATCGCTCGATGGATTCGTAGACATTCATGAGTTGGGACACAGTATCATTGCTTCCTAACTCGTGAAGTTGGAGTAACATCTCTTCCACGGTCGGTTCTTGGGGGTTTCCTGTTTGCATGAGGGCTATTCTCCTGATGGGAGTATGTCTACTTGTACCTCACCTCTTGTATCTGGTCAAGGTTACTGAGGTATCCTTCTTTCCACGCTCAACACAAGCTGCCTCATCGAAGGTGAGCCACATAACTTTGCAGTGTTTATACGGCTAATCTGAATTTTGATCGAACACAAAATGGGGGGACAGATCTTGCTTCGTACGTCAACTATTCACCATTAAGGTTACGAAGCACCTGATAATCGAATCGTACAAAGCTATGGTCTACCCCATTTCGTAGAAGCAGAGACAACGGGCGCAGCAGAAACAAGGGCCCGTTTTAACGTTCCACCGCTCCGCATACACCTGAGCATAGAACTGAGAGCTGATCTCCCCCGTTGCTTGACACCGCATCGTGAGGCCGGGGTTCACAGACCGTACACAGATGACCCTTGAATTCATTACTCACTGACATGCACAGAGCAAGGCGTGACATCCATTCCCCTTTGGGATCTACCTCCTCCGAACTTTGCCTGAGCTCTTTTCAAATACCAAACGCCCTTCGATACTTTGGTGCATCGAGGCTTTCGTTCAAATCTAGGACTTTGACATGTTGCGACACCCCATTGAAGTCTCCATCAAGTGTAACGAGGTAGGCGCTCTCCAGATACGCAATGCAGGCAAAGATCAAGTCGGCACCTCGAAGCCTTGAGAAGCCATCCATTGTTACAAGATCACCACACCGACGGATCAGTTTCTGGTCGATTGGGTAGATGAGGGAGTGGTCATCGACAATGTAGAAGTGGCGCAGAATCTTTTTTCCCTCTCGGAGCATTCTTGAAACTGATACATCTACTTCAAACGCAGCGATCGATGGGAAAATATTCCGATAGGGACCTGGAATCCAACCGTCCGATAGGTCTTTCATGAGACTGTGACGGAGAGTAGCCCTGAGCGTTAGGTTCCTTGATATTGAGGATGGCAGAGGTGTCCCAAACAAACTTCTTCAGTTGTGGACGAGTGTTCATCGAGAGTCTCGACCTAATGTGCGAGAAACGAAGGTCTGTTCCTTTGAACAATTGTTCAAGGTTCAAGCCGTTGGCTTCTTCCGGCTCTCGACGATGCGAAGGAGATGGCTAGCCAGAATGACCATTTCTTGCGCTTCCATTGGGTCATTAATAGTAACGGTACGATGAGAATGCGGGTTCTTGTACGAACCGATTGCCCCAGCGAACAGATGCGCTAATGCTTCGCGCTCAGCCTCAGGTTGTTGCTGATCCGAAAGTGGGCCAGTCATCTTGTCGAATGCCTTGCGCGTTAATGCTGTTCCGATATCTGTATCCGAAAAATGCCCGGCTTCGCGCACAGCAATTTCAACAGCCCGAAATGACTTAAACACCGCGGTTTCTAAATCTCCACGAACTATGTCTAGCCAAACTTCTTCAGCTATGAATGGATGTAATAAAGCTTTGGGGAATCCAACGCTACGTGCATATGTCTTGAAGGTGTTGTCCGCCAAAAGTGATTGCGCACGCCTGCTTACCCGCATCCAGCCATGGTTCCCCCCGGTTCCTGGTTCTGGAATAAGAAGACCCTGAATCCAGAGCCAATTCCACGCTTCAGCTAGCGCTAATTCCGCATCTTTTCGACGGTTCTGTGGGTATCCCTCGGTAACCCCTGGGTTGCCGTAGATGTGTGATGTAATCGACTGCAAGTGAACAACACCATTTTGCCTTTGTTCATGTGCTAGACGTAGTACAACTTCAGCCAGTTCTTCTGGAGCTAACGCCAAGAGCACATTGACATCTGGAATCAGCGAAATAAGGGTAGCCATATTCCTCAAGCAAAATAAGGGATCTGTACATCATCCACAGTTGGTGCGCAGAAAGTCTACTGCAAAGCCTATAAGGTATCCAGCACCGATGATTGCGAGATGCAAGGATGTTAATTCGGGCCGTTTCTCTTCTCTTTGCGGGGCTATCCCCGCATGGCATGACAGGTCTCACATCCCCGCATCTTTGCACCAACTAACCTCATTACTTAACTCCTGAACTTTCCTCACTGTTCTCACAATTTTCAGCCTTTTCTCCATCGGCACTCCGGTTGCTCAAGCAATCCTCCGTCGGCGCATGGAGCCAATGACCGAAAGGAGGGATTTAGAAGAGTTGAGAGGTGTTTCGAGTTTCGGATTACGAGTTTTGAGTTGTTCGTTTAACCACATAAGGAGGGTTGTCATCATGTCACAGGGTGCATCACAGGTTTCGTCAGGGAATATCGCCCCCACGATAAAGAGGCCGGAGAGAGGTACGAAAGAGGCCATGGTCCTAGCTGGGGTCGTCCTCTTTCTTGGAGGGTTACTCGCCGCTGCTTGGCTCTATAGCCACTCCGGCGACCAGGTGAAGACCGCTCCCACCACGGACAAGTACGAGAATGCCGGCGTCTCTGAGATCTTCAAGCAGTCCACGACCCTAAACCAAGCCGGAGCCTCAACCAGCCGCTCCTCCCAAGTGGCGATTCCGGCTGCATCGATGCCGGATATCATCCATGCCGACATCTACTTTGAAGTCGGACGGAAAGGATTGACCGATGAAGGGAAAGCTCAACTCGCCACGCAGACCGACATGCTGAAGCAGCATGAAGAATATGGCGTGTTGATCCAGGGCTATACCGACCAGCAGGGGTCGGCGAGCTACAACAAGCAACTCGGTTTGAAACGAGCAGAAACGGTTAAGGCGGAATTAGTGAATGCCGGCATTGCTGAGCAACGGATCAAGACCGTGAGCTTGGGTGAAGAGGGCGTGCTTTGTATGGACACCAGCGATGTCTGCCGACACATGAATCGGCGGGTGCATCTGGAAATTCGCAAAATCGGCCAGGAACACATGGTGCTTCCTGTCGTCCCTGCCACAACCTCCGAGTTTTCAGACCCATCCGTGGACCCCTCATCCACTATGGAGGATAGCAGCTCGCCCACTGATGGAGTTCCTCCTGCTCTGTCTGAGCCAACCATCACGTTGGAACCAGCCGGCGGCAGTTGATGTTCCTTCGGCAATCCTCGGATGGGATATTCCCATCCGAGGATCTGACTGCACCTATACCATGACTGTTCGACGGCATGAAGAACGCACACAAACCGTATTCCCTTCAAGAAGGATACGATTGTGCCTGACGCCGACCATTTGGCTCTGGCGTTGAGAAATTGGTCTCTAGATCGTTTTCGCCATTCGACGGAGCCGTCTTTTTTCTTGTCAGCTCTTGACAGAGACGAAACCTCGCTCCTGACGCGGAGAGCCGCCATCCCCAGAACAGCGATGCACCTGTGGATAGCGATCCGAATGGTGGCAATAGCAAATGCGCTAGGCTGGCCCGATTGAGTGATGTCAAGAGATCTTTCTAGGAATATGCAAAAAAGTAGGGAACTTCGGCTAGATCCACTATTACTTGTGGATCGGTCGATATGGGGCGGATGCCTAAAAAATAGGCGAATCGATGAATCCGCACGCCATTCGCACTATTCTTTCCCGAATTAAGAGACTTATTCACAAGGTTATCCACAGAAGGTGGGGAATGAAAATTCTGATGCCAGCCTCTTCAGGAAGAGATCAATCCTATGGGATCCTCAGTGAGTCTATTCGATTCTAGTTGTGACGCGCAGACTTCGTGGATTTCCACTTCCAGGGTGGAACAGGATTGGGGTCCGCCCACAGGCCTGTTCCCGCGGCTCTCGCCAACTCTTCCAGATCTTTCACGGTTTGATTGCCGGATCCCGGTTGCACCCAGGCGAGCCCTTCTTTGACCAGTTCATGGGCGATCTGTCGTCCATCGAGCAGTAGGATGTCGGCAGTCATCCGGCCTTGCCGATCTTGTTTCAAATCTCGCACGACCACTTCACGATTGCCGATGTACGCCGCCGTCGCATGCTTTGCCTGTTTTCCATACGGTTGCTTCAGCTCAGGACAATCCACATCTCGGAGATACACCATGTCCTTTCGGCCTTGATAGTGGATGGTCAAGCGATCCCCTTCATGGACGGTGAGCACTCGTGCGACAACTTCTCCTCCGGCGACGGTCGAGGTCGGCAAAATAAGCAGGAGACACAGAAGCAGATGCAGTCGGTTCATGACAGCCTATGCTACCCGTCTCCAGTCCTCTGGCCAACATTTTCTCGGTTTGAGACAGTACCGGATAGATCAATGCGATGTCGCTAGAAACCACGCTAGACCGTCGGGCGCCGAGAAGCGTAGATTGATTTGTTGATGCCGCCTCATCTTCTAGGGGTGGTTGATATGTTGGTTGTTGGCGCAGAGAACCGACAGCATGTAGATGGCTGGTGCGGCCCCCATCCTCTTTCACCTCTTATCAATCATTTCGCTGCGTTGTCATCCAGAAGTGGCCTCGGGCTTTTGAGTCCGACGATGCCATATCTGCCATATCACTGTTGCACGTCGCCACACACAAGGTCCCGTGTGGCAAGGAGGTCGATATGTCGTACCGTTACAACACCATCGATATCATCGTGGGCGTCGGGATGTGCGCAATTTTCTTTGGAGGGCTCCTGTTGTTTCTTGCTGCCAACGGAACCTATCAAACAGTCCCCTCACAAGTTCTCGCGTTTGAACAGCAGGCAGTCATCGATAATGGCATGAGCATCCTTCAGCCGGCTCTGGGCCAAGCCATCGTTGATCACATGCTCTTCGAGCGTCGCACCAATCAAGCGGTGGCTCAATCGGTCTCCGAATGGAATCGCGCGACCCTTGCGTATCACGAATGGCAATCGGGATCACGCGGCTTGCTGGGAGCCGTCCTCAACCAAGCAGTGACAATCCCCATCGATCATCTGGCCCGCGTGGAGGGTGTCAAGGGACGGGCGATCGTCAACTTCACAAAGCGCGGCGTTCGCACTGGTCTGCTGTCGGCCGATCAGTACGGCACGATGTACAACCTGAAGATGATCGGCGCAATCGAAGCCCAAGGGCAACGTTTGCATGATGAATTCGCCTCGACCTGGCAAACCACGCTCGGACGCCGCATCGTCGAGGCGGCCCACTACGACTGGCTCCAGGCAGGCGCCATTCAGGAGCGACTCGGGTCCGCACTCGTACAGGTTGTACATGCACAGATGAACGCCGAACAAGGACGAGCCGCACAGCAAGAGCAGCTGGCGAGTTTGATATTCGCAGCCGTTCGCAACGAGGTCGTCGCGGATCGCCCAACGCAGCTGATGGTCGCGGCGTCTTCTCGGAGGTCTTCAGAAGACATCGCCGTGGCTTCTACTGAACCAGCATCATGGCCGGAAATCCCGATGAGCTACTTGATTGCCGCCGGTCTCTTGTTGGCCACCATCTTTTTAGGGGGGCTTTCGATGGCGGCACAGAGCAGGGAGGCCAAAGCGCTCGCTCAACTGAGACGGGATGTAGACCGTTGGACGTTTCGCATGGCGGCGTAATGGAAGCGTGAAGGTTACACCGGTGCCCGACAAACTAGGAAGAAAGCCGTCGGGCGCCGGTGAGGTCACAAGATATGAAAAACGACGCGCATCGCATCGATCGTCGAGTACAACCGAGATCCCTCCGACTGCTCATCGTCGAAGCTCAACGACTCTTCAGGCAAAGCCTGCGGGTGCTCTTGGAACGGGAGCGAGATATCGCCGGCGTCACAGAGGCGACGGACGGGCGCGAGGCCTATCGATTGGCGCTCGAACACAAACCCGATATCGTCCTTCTGGACGTCGATATGCCGGATCTCGATGTGGAGTCGGTCACCAAACTCATCCGTCAGCACCTGCCTACAACACGAGTATTGCTCTTGGCTCGGTACGATGAAGATACTCGGATCGTGGCGGCGATGCGGGCTGGAGCGTTCGGCTACATCCTAAAGGATACCGACCACACTGATTTTCTGCGGATCATTAGGGCAACCGCGAGAGGGGAACACATCTTGTCACCGGTCATGTCCGAGCACTTCGCCCGGACCGTCCCCGGCACACTTCGACAGACGCATGAGGAACACAACACCAGGCTTTCCGGTTTGACCGATCGTGAACGAGAAATATTAACGTGCGCTGCAGCCGGTCGGAGCAATAAGGAAATTGCCGACCAGTTGTGCGTGTCGGTCGATACCGTCAAAACACACCTCCATCACATCTATCAGAAGCTCTCCGTCGACGGGCGTGTCGAGGCGATTCTCACTTATCTCAAGGCTCACTGATACGCCTCATGTTTCCCTCACTCGAACGGTGTAGGTGACAATTCCATCCTCTGGGCGATGGCGAAAGAACGAATCACTTCTTATATATGGATCGGATAGAGGACGGTCCAGACAGCCTTAATTTAGAATGTATGTGTCAGAGAAGGAGGTGAAGGGTCATGCGCGACGTGCACATACTGGATGAATTAAAGTCTGAGCCTGGATGGGCGTTCCTGTACGCAGCATTTTTTGTCGGGATCGTTGCGTTCGCATTGATGAGCGCAGGTTTCGTGGGCTAATAGGCGGCAAGGAATGCTAGCTTTTTGACACCACCGTCTGTCAGTGCGAAGCATCAACCCGAGCCGTCAGGTGACGGCTCGGGCTAATCCCCCCTTTCTGCCTGGTGAGCATATTCCCGAGAAATTCGTTGGCTGATCATCCTCCCCGCCCGGGCAGTAATTCTCGACATGCGGGAATGTCTTCTTCAGATGAAAGTCTAGGCAACATCTATGATTTCTTTCGCGATTCACGTAGGTGGTCGAGCATATCGCCATCAGCGATAGCGGCATGGTATGCTTGCTTACCAAGCGCTAGCGCCTCTCTTTTGCGCCTCCTGCCCAGTAACCTTGCGCAAACGATGCATGCTTCGGGCTGACCGTTGGTTGACCGTTTAGATCTACGACAACGTCCCGTGAATGGGAAGCGTAGGTCAGTACTCCTTCGGAGGAATACCACACAGCACATCACCCGCGCTTACTATTCCTACTTCTGAAACGAAAGGAGTCGCAATGAGTCGCCTAAACTTAGAACCCGTGATGACGTTTTCGGATGGATCCTATCTGGCCATCAGCACGGAGTGTTCGAAGGACGGAGAATTCACCTGTTCCGTCTACAATGTCGTTGTAACGGCCGACCATATGGCGTTCCGCAACATCGCGACCCATGCTCTATTCGCGTCCACCTGCTTGAATGCCCAAGAACAGGCCTACAGCTATGCCGTCCGTCTTTACCCAGGTGCGGCCGCCACCATGAAGAAGCCGCCATACTTGATCTGGCATGGGCCGCAACCGTCAGAGCACTCGTAACTCTTTGACGATGAGAGAGCACTCTCACGTAAGGCACCTATAGCTATAGCTATTTAGTCAAGCACCTGCTAAGATCTCAACTTCATCGCGCAGGGCCCCGCATGAAACGAGATGACGACGGCCCATCACCGATGTTGTTGTTACCGAGAAATCTGATCGGAAGCCCGACCTAAGCCGCGTCTCATTTGCGTCTTCGGCCCTCCCCTTCCTCTCGTGACGTTTTTCTCGTGTCTCCGACAATATCACTTTGGAAGGAGGAACCCCATGGGTTCAAAATTATATGTCGGCGGGTTGCCGTATGCGGCAACTGAATCTCAACTCACCACCCTCTTTGCCGCACATGGTACAGTGGAATCAGCTCGCGTCATCGCGGATAAATTCACTGGCCAATCGCGTGGATTCGGTTTTGTCGAAATGTCGACTTCAGAGGAAGCCCAAGCTGCCATCGCGGCCTTGAACGGCTCACAGATGGATGGCCGCTCTTTGACTGTCAACGAGGCCAAGCCGATGGAGCCTCGGTCTGGTGGCGCTGATCGTTCCGGCGGAAGGCAGAACCGCAATCGCTACTAACACGCCGGTCTATTGACGAGACCTACCGACGGGGCGCTTCAGCTGAAGCGCCCCGTCACCTCCCATTATCCTCTCACTTCACCAATACCGTTGGATTTGAACAGCGCTCCGGGCCTAAACCTGTGCGATACAGTTCGCTCGCATGCTTCCCACGCTCGGCCTTGGCGATGATCTATTTTCCATCGCCAGGGCCGGCGACCATCTTAAGTGTGGCGGCGTATCCAACTGCGGCTTCTTTGAACTTCCCCTACCTACACACCAACTTCTCATCGTCTCGGGGAATGAGTTTTTCTACACCGATTCAGACTGGATTCTCGCGCCCCCTGCCTTTCCTCATTCGCAATCCGCACCGTTATGTGGTAGACTGACCATACTTATTCTGATCCTCGCGCCTTCCCTCCCTGTTCCGTGCCTGCGCGATTGTTTTGATCAGTCTGCGGTAGTTCGTCGGATAACGCCTGTGTCAGCGAAAACAACTGAGGCGCTCGCTCGACACCGCCGTGTCTATCGATGATCCACGTTAAGAGATAGAGGATAGTGCGGGTTGCGCGTGCACCATATTCAGCAGCCTTCTGTCCTCGAATCAAGGAGCACAAACAGATGAGAATCCACACTGGAAGTGAGTGTCTATGAGTATCTCCAAACTGAATCGACCGACACCCGTTGAGCGTTGGGTCCGCATCCCGGATGGCACGAAAGTGCGTCACCGATCTGAAGCCTATGAAGGAATCATCGACGGGTTGACGGAGATCGTTTCCGGATCAGAGCGTAACCCAGACGGAAAAACGCAGTACCGCGTGAATGTGGGTCACAGTACGCGGTTGCTCGTCTCGGAGAATCACCTCAATATTCTGCTCGACAACAAACAGTTAGTATTGCTCGCTCGCGAACCCGAACTGTATCGCCGGTCCGTCACCGACCGGCTCCGAGCGGTCTTTCCGGAGGATCGGTTCGTGGCCGCTACGAATAAAGCGTCCGTGTCCCTCGGCAAGTCACGGTGATTGTGAGGCGGACATCCTGCCGCCCATTTTGTGCGTTCAACCTTTGAAGGTGGAGAAGTAATGAATACATCATGGGGGTCCAAAACCATTCACCGGCGAAAGCGGGCCATTGTTCGAGCCAAGATTCGTTGGGAGATGCTGGGGCTTCAGGATCCGGCGCAGTCGTCTTCAGTGCCGTCGATCGAGGACATTCGCCGCCAGATCACCTCAGCCGCAAGTCAGGGATTGAGTCCAGATACACTCTCCCGCTCTCAACAGAAGGAGAAGAACGGATACCCCAAGTCTGGATCCAAGCTATCACTCGCTACCCGCAAGCGTGGTACAGCCTCGCAGTAGGCCTTACATAGACACATCGCACGCCAAAAGGAGGGCATCATGGGAGGACCAGGCAAAACCACACTTGCTAAGCGAGACCGTGAAAAAGCACGTCGTCAAAAGCAACGTGACAAAGAAGAACGCCGTGCGCAGCGGAAGGTCGCCAAACTCAACCGGCCGGCGGAAGAAGGCGAGGACCCTGACCTTGCCGGTTTGCGATGGGGTCCTCAACCTCCTCTCTATTGACGGACCCCAATGCACAACGTATTAAAAAAACTGAGCAGTGCGCACGAAAGGAGACGCCATGGACATACATTAATACGTTCACCCTTCGCATTCATGATTTTCGTGATTGTGGCGTTCTGAATCGTCAGTGTCGCCGTATACCCGAAAGGCAGGTAACATCCCCGATTCTCCAGTCGTCGCTGATTCAGCTGCAGTCGCAACAGCATTTCAATCTCTGCCAGCACTCGTCGTTTCCGTTGCTTGTTGCACAATCGCAGTATGAACGGACACGAATAGGAGCCCCGAGACTCGCCTCTGATTCCATGAACAACTACTCCCCGCTATATCGGCCTTGTGTCCTTGAATTGATGCTCACGGTAGGCTGCCAATGTAGAAGCAAGACGAGTTTTCAACTCCAGGCGCTTGGGTTTACCGGTTGAAGTGTAGGGAATTTCTTCTCCAAAGCGGATAATCTTGGGACATTTCGAGAACGGAAGTCGTTGTCGGCAGTGCGCAAGCAATTCGGCTTCCGTGAGGGAGGCAACTCCCTCTCGCAGCACCACATAGGCGGCAATCTCCTCCCCGTAATAACGATGCTCGAACGGTACCGCCATCGCGAACCGGACAAGAGGATGATTCTTCAACACCTCGTCGATTTCCAGCGGAGCAATATTGACGCCGCCTCGAATAATCAGTTCCTTAAGGCGACCCGAAATGAAGAAAAACGGTCGGCCCAGCTTATCTCGCACATAGAATCCTTCGTCTCCTGAACGGAACCAGCCCCATTGAAACGCCGCGTCGTTGGCGTCGTCCCGTTTGAAGTAGCCGGCGCACACAGTCCCGCCGCGGATGCAAATTTCTCCCCGTGCCATTTCCGGCAACAGTCGCCCCTCCCCGCCGAGAAGCGCCATTTCGTTATGTCGCAGCGGGACACCGATCGAGGGGAACTCGTAGTCGCCGATCCAGTGGCGATGCTCATCGTGCGAGAGATCATTCGGCAGAAAACATGAATAACAGGTCGTTTCAGACAAGCCGTACCCGTGGCGAATCGGAAACCCAAATCGATCTTCGAACCGGATCGCAGTGTCTTTGAGCAAGGGCCCCGCGCCGCAGATGAATCCTCCGAAACCGTCCAGCTTGTATGTGGTCAAATCTTCATCCGCATCGAGAAGAAACTCCAGCAGAGTCGGGACGACACTGACACAGGTCACCCGCTCTTCGTGCAGTCTGCGCCAAAACATGGCGCTCTTGAACTTGCGATTCAGAATGATGCTGCCCTTGCTATAAAACGGCGTCATTAGCGTGACGACCGTTCCATTCACATGATGAATCGGGAGCACGCACATCAAGCGATCGTCTGCTCCAAATTGATGCCAGTCAGCGATCGCGTCTGCATCGAGGAGCAAATTCTCCACGGTGAGCACCACCCCTTTGGGCTGGCCGGTGGTCCCGGACGTGTAGACGATGAGTGCTTCGGCATCGAGACCTGGAGTGTGAAATTGCGTACTCACGGAAGAAGGGAACACGTCCGTCTTAGCCCTCACCCTATACTTCAGGCCGTCTACGAGGCCTTCATCATTCACTCCTATCACATGACGTAGGGCTGGAAGTTCGTGTTGAAGGTCTTTCACTTCATCAAAATAGGCGTGCCAGCAACAAACGGCTGACGCTTCGGAATGTTCCAGGACAAAGCGTTTTTTATCAGTGGATTCTTCGACATTGATGGGGACGACCGTGATGCCCAAAAACCACGCCGCGAAGTACAGCACGACGGTGACGTCATGATTGAAGAGAATCGTCGCCAGACGATCCCCTCGCCGCAAGCCGATCCGGTCATGGAGAAAAGCGGCCACGAGCTCGACCATCGTCCCGAATTCCCCGTAGCTGTAAGTGTAGCGGACCGCCCGATCATCATCGCAATAGGTCAAGAACATTCGGTTCACCAAGGCGCGGTCGTAGACACGAGATTTGAAGAAGTCAGCGAAGGAGCTCCACGGGAGTGCAGGACAGAGCCCTTTGACTTTTCTCGCCTGAGCGATATGTTCAGGTACGCCAACCAATGGACACATATTCTCTCCTCGATGGTCCCGTGTCGAGAGGACGCGGCCTCATCAACCATCCCTGCGCAATGTGCTCTCGTACGTCAATTAATGGAGACATAGTCTCTCCTTGATGGCCCCGCGTAGAGGGCACGCAGCCTCATCAACCGTCCCTGCGCGATGTGTTCAGGTGCGCCAATCAATGGAGATATATTCCTCCTCGATAGTCCCGTGTCGAGGTGCGGAACGTCATCAATCGTACCCGCGCGACATGTCAGGTACGGCGATCAAGGGGGACATATTCCCTCCTCGGTGGTCCCGTGTAGAGAGCACGCGGCCTCATCAACCGGTTGTGATCCTGCTGTTCGATGACATGCGCGCACCATCCGGTGATGCGGGAGCAGACGAACATCGGCGTGTAGAGGGTGAGCGGGATTTGCATCAGGAGATAGGCGACCGCTGTGTAGAAATCCAAGTTTGGGTGGAGGCCTTTTTCCTGTTCCATGATATGGTCGATAGTCGTCGCAATCTCGTACCACCGGTGGTCTCCGCAGGTTCTACTCAAGGATTCAGCATGCCGTTGAATGATGGCTGAACGAGCGTCGCCTTTCTTGAGCACGCGGTGACCGAAACCCATAATCCGCCGTTTCTTCGCGAGAGCCTCTCGTACCCACGTTTCCGCCCGTTCGCGGCTGCCGATATCGAGAAACATCTCGGCCACAGCTTCGTTGGCCCCGCCATGGAGCGGTCCCTTGAGCGTCCCGATGGCCGAGGTAACGGCCGAGTACAGATCCGTCATCGTCGACGCAGTGACGCGGGCGGCGAACGTGGACGCATTGAATTCGTGTTCGGCATACAGCGTCAAGGAGACGTCAAGGACGCGAGCCATGGCTTTCGCCAGGTCATCCCCTTTCCGGTCTGTGAGAAGATAGAGGAGATTTTCAGCGAAACTTAGATCCGCTTGTGGCCGCACACGAGGTTTACCGTTTACGAGCCGATAGGAGGTCGCGATCATCAACGGGATTTGTGCCAACAGCCGGACTGATTTCTCTACATTAGCCTCATGGGAATTGTCGGCTGCCTCCGGATCAACCATGCCCAGGAGTGAAACACCCGTTCGGACGATATCCATCGGGTGCGCGCTGGGAGGCATCGCGCCAAGGAGCACGTCGAGGAGACGAGGAAGGACAGCGTGTTCGATGAGCCGCACTGAGAAGTCTCTTCGTTCTTGCTGATTCGGCAGATGACCAAACAACAGGAGATAGGCGACGTCCTCAAAGATGCCGTGCTCAGCCAAATCATGGATCGGATACCCCCGATAGAGGAGACCGGCGTCTCCTTCATCGACAAGGCAGAGAGCCGATTCTCCGGCGATCACGCCTTCAAGGCCGGGGCTATACGCAGGATGACCCTTCGCATCAGTCGCGAGAGACTCATTCATGACGATGCTCATACATCCTCCCTTCTCGACGTTCCCGAATCAGCGTACCGGAGCAGCTCATAGAGCTCTTGTCGCGTCATCATGTGGTGGAGCCAGTCTCTCTGAGAGCCGAACAATTTCAATTCGGCCAACAGCTCTCCGATGGCTCGCAAGGCCGTCCGTAAGGCCGTGACGGGAAAGAGCACGCCGCGATACCCGAGCCTCTCGAATTCCGCGACGCTCAACAGAGGCGTTTTCCCGAACTCCGTCATATTGGCGATTAATGGAACGGTGACACCTCTCTTCCGGATTTCTCGCGCGAAGGTCTGGAACTCTTCGGCGGACTCGAGTGCCTCGGGAAACAGCGCGTCCGCCCCGGCTTCCGCGTAAGTCGCGGCCCGTTGAACAGCCGCCTCAAGCCCCTCCACCGCACGGGCATCGGTGCGGGCGATAACCATGAATTCTCGATCTCTCTTGGCATGGACGACCGCCTCGATTTTGGTTGCCATTTCGTCCACAGACACCAGGTGTTTCCCGGAAAGATGGCCGCACT
>Ga0073934_10006541_pt1 | contig 16891 bp, 12 predicted proteins | sample LarsenN4metaG_FD_76834 | JGI IMG/M metagenome (GOLD analysis project Ga0073934, IMG submission 76834) | Hot spring sediment bacterial and archeal communities from British Columbia, Canada, to study Microbial Dark Matter (Phase II) - Larsen... ... | reverse complement strand
CGAAGCGAACTGGAAGAACCGGTCGCGCGAGTTGAAGAGCGAGAGCGAGCCCGAGATCATGCTCTGGAAGAGCGCAGGATCCGTGTAGCCGACCTCGAAGCTGTTGAGGAAGCGTCCGAAGTCCCAGCGCAGCGTGCCGGATTTCGCCTGTCCGAAGAGGTTCGGCTGCTCGTAGCCGATGAAGCCCGAGAGCCCCACGCCGCCGCCGACCGACGTGCCGAAGTTGATCGAGCCGGTCTGCCGCTCGACGACCTCGAACGTGATGTCCACGTCGCCGTTCTCGAGCGGCTCGATGTCCGGCAAGGGCATCGGCACCTCGAAGAACCCGAGCGCGGATATGCTCTGATAGCTCTGCAGCAGCCGGTCCTGGCTGTACACGTCGCCGGGGATGACGGTGAGCTGATTCCGGATGACCCACTCGTGCGTGTACTCGTTGCCCACGATGTTGATGCGGTTGATGAGCGCGAGCGGACCTTCGTTCACCTGCCAGGTCGCGTTCACGAGCGGCGGCTGGTCGCCCTGCGCCTCTACCCGGTCGATGACGGACGTGATCTCGGCGTACAAGTAGCCCTGATTGCGATAGCGCTCGATCGCGCGCTGGCGGGCCGCCTCGAAAGCCTCCGCGTCGAAGACCCCGCCCTGCTCGTTGGATCGATCCGTTCCCCCGAAGCCCAGGCTGCTGAGGATGCCTCCACCCGGGGTCACGAAGAGCGACTCGAACGCCTCGTCCTCGAAGACGGCGTTGCCCTCCACGTTGAACTCGTTCATGCGGTACTGAACGCCCTCCTCGAGGGAGAGCTCGACGCGCGCCTTGCCGTTCGAGGGGTCGATGAGGACGGTGTCGGAGGTCACGCCGGCGTCGAGGAAACCCCTGGAGCGGTACAGCCCCGGCAGGTTGGCCTCCAGGTCGGCCTCGAAGTCGCTCTGGCTGAACGCGCCCGTTCTGAACCACCAGAACCCTTCCCGCTGCACGTCCATCGCGCCACGCAGGTCGTCGTCGCCGACCCCCTGGTTACCGATGAACTCCACTTCGGCGACCGTGACGCGCTGGCCTTCCTCGACGTCGATGACGATGTCCACCTCGTTCGCCTCCCCCGCGACGGGCTCGAGGCGGTCCTCGATGTTGGCGAACGGGATGCCCTCCTCGGCGAGCTCCGAACGAATGAGCGCCTTGGCCTCCAGGATGCGTTGGCGGTTCAGGGGCCGCTCCGGCTGCAATCCCACGGTGTCCTGGATCATGGTCCCGGACACGTGCTCGAGACCGTTGATGTCGACGCGCCGGACGCGCAGCTGCTCCTCGACCTCGACGATGAGGGTGACGCGCGGAGGCGCGTCACCCTCGACCCGGACAGTGACGTCGCGGTATTGGCCGCTGGACCAGAGTGACCTTATGCCGCGCTGGACGTCCCGGTAGGTGATCTCGTCGCCGGGTAGGATGCCGAAGAGCCCCGAGACCGACTCGGGCTGGATGCGCATCGCCCCGCGTACGACCACCGAGTCGACGATGAGCGACCGGGGCGCCTGAGCCTGCGCGCCACCGGCAAGGCACGTGACGAGAGCGAGCCCGGTCGCTCCGATCAGGGCGAGCGACCGCGGAGCCATCACGTCTTGGTCGCCGACTCCACCTGGAGCGTGAGGCCGTGACCGTCCGGCCCGATATCGACCTCGATCTCGTCACCGCTGCTGAACTCGGCCTGGAGGATCTTCTCCGAGAGCGGGTCTTCCAGATACCTCTGGATCGCCCTGCGCAGCGGCCTGGCCCCGAACTTCTCGTCGTAGCCCTCGCGGACCAGGAAGTCGACCGCGGCGTCGGTGAGTTTGAGCGTGATGCCCTCGCCCTGCAGCCGCGTGCGGACGTCGGCCATGAGGATGTGCACGATCTGGCCGATCTCGTCCTTCGTCAGCGAATGGAAGACGATCGTGTCGTCGACCCGGTTCAGGAACTCCGGGTTGAAGGCGCGCTCGATCTCCTTCGCCACCTTGTCCTTCATGATCTCGTAGGTGTCCTGCTTGTCGCCCGAGTGGAACCCGAGGCCGGCGCCCTTGGAGATGTCACGGGCGCCGAGATTCGACGTCATGATGAGGACGGTGTTCTTGAAGTCGATCACGCGCCCGTAGTTGTCCGTGAGGTGGCCCTCGTCGAGCACCTGCAGGAGGATGTTGAAGACGTCGGGGTGCGCCTTCTCGATCTCGTCGAGCAGGACCACCGAGTACGGACGCCGGCGTATCGCCTTCGTCAGAGAGCCCGAGTCCTCGTACCCGACGTACCCCGGAGGCGCGCCGATCAGGCGCGACACGGAGAACTTCTCCATGTACTCGCTCATGTCGACGCGGATGAGCGCCTCGCGGTCCGCGAAGAGGAACTCGGCGAGCGCCCGGGCGAGCTCCGTCTTCCCGACGCCCGTGGGGCCGGAGAAGATGAACGAGCCGATGGGCCGGCGCGGATCCTTGAGGCCCGCGCGGCTCCTGCGGATGGCCCGGCTGATCGCCTCGATGGCGTCCTGCTGGCCGACGATGCGCTTGTGGAGCTCCTCCTCCATGTGCACGAGGCGCTCCGACTCGGTCTGCCGTATGCGCGTGACCGGGATGCCGGTCCACCGGCTCACGATGAACGCGACCTCTTCCGGCGTGATCTGCGGGCGGTGGCGCTTGCGCTCCTCCTCCCACGCGTCCTGTCGCTCGCGGATCGCCTGGCTGAACTCGCGCTCCTCGTCGCGCAGCTCGGCCGCGCGCTCGAAGTCCTGGTCGCCGATCGCCTGCTCCTTCCGCGCGGCGATCTCGGCGAGCTGCGCCTTCAGCTCCTCGACCTCCGGTGGCGGAACCTGGCTGGCGATGCGCGCACGCGCGCCCGCCTCGTCGATGACGTCGATCGCCTTGTCCGGCAGGAACCGGTCCGTGATGTAGCGGTCGGCCAGCTTGGCCGCGTGCTCGAGCGCCTCGTCTGGGATCACCACACGGTGGTGCGCCTCGTAGCTGCCGCGCAGTCCCTTCAGGATCGCCACGGTCTCCTCGACCGCCGGCGGCTCCACGATGACCGGCTGGAAGCGCCGCTCCAGCGCGCCGTCCTTCTCGATGTACTTGCGGTACTCGTTGAGCGTGGAAGCGCCGATGCACTGCAGCTCGCCGCGCGCGAGCGCGGGCTTCAGCATGTTGGACGCGTCGATCGCGCCCTCGGCCGCTCCCGCGCCGACCAGCGTGTGCAGCTCGTCGATGAACAGAACCACGGTCTGGCTCTGCTGGATCTCGTTCATCACGGCCTTGAGGCGCTCCTCGAACTGGCCGCGGTACTTGGTGCCGGCGATCACCGCCGCCATGTCCAGCGCGAGGACCCGATGGTCCTTGAGGGCCTCGGTCACTTCCCCGTTCGCGATGATCTGGGCGAGCCCCTCGACGATCGCCGTCTTGCCGACGCCGGGTTCGCCGATGAGGACCGGGTTGTTCTTCTTGCGCCGGCAGAGGATCTCGACCACGCGCTCGATCTCGGACGTCCGACCGATCGTCGGGTCGAGCTTACCCTGGCGCGCGAGCTCGGTGAGGTCACGGCAGAAGTGGTCGAGCGCGGGCGTCTTCGACTTCTTGTCTCCCGCTTTCGCGGAGGCGCCCTGCTGGCCGCCGCCGCCGATGCCGGCCGGCTCGGAGGGGGCGACATCGGATCCCAGAACCTTCAAAGTCTCTTCGCGGGCCTCGTCGAGCGTCACGCCGAGCGAGTTGAGCACCTGGGCGGCGATGCCCTTCTCCTCGCGCAGCAGTCCGAGCAGCAGGTGCTCCGTGCCCACGTAGGAGTGGTTGAAGTCGCGGGCTTCCGCCATCGCGAACTCGAGCACCTTCTTGGCGCGCGACGTATAGGGAAGCTCGCCGAGCGCGATGGTCGCCTTGCCCTTGCGAACCGACTCCTCGACCCGCTCGTGGATCTGCTCGAGATCCACGTTGAGGTTGGTCAGGACGGCGGCTGCGACCCCCTCACCCTCGCGGATGAGGCCGAGCAGCAGATGCTCCGTGCCGACGTAGTCGTGTTGCAGGCGGATGGCTTCCTCGCGTGCCATCGCGAGGACCTTCCGAACGCGGTCGGTGAAGTTGTAGTTCATTTCGACTCACACCTACTCAGGAAACTTCGGGGGTACCGCCCTCGGAAACTTCGCCTTCTGCAGCCAACACGCGTCGCACGAACGCGGCTCTGTGTGCGTCGCTTTCAGACGATGACAGCTCACGCCCTGCCGCTTCTTCGAGGTGCGCCGGCTGTGTGAATATCATCATCTTGTTGAGCGTGTATACACGAAGTCCAGGGAGTAGTTTCAGGGAAAGCCCCAGCCGCACGCCGGAAAGCAGGTTCATGAACTCCTCGAAGGACAACGTACGGGCGTAACGGAGCAAACCGTAGGCCCGCCAGATCTTGTCCTCGGTGACCCCCCTGGCGTCGCGCAGGAGCACCTGCCGGGCGTGCATCTCGTACTGGATCACCTGCCGAACCATCTTGTCGAGGTGATCGACCAGGTCCTCCTCGGTCTTCCCGAGCGTGGTCTGGTTGGAGACCTGGAAGAAGTTACCCACCACTTCCGAGCCCTCCCCATAGAGCCCCCGGAAAGTCAGGCCTACCTGACCCAGGCCCTGCAGCACCTTGGCGATCTCCTTGGTGAGCACGAGCCCGGGGAGGTGCATGAACACGGACGCGCGCAGGCCGGAGCCCACGTTGGTCGGGCAGCTCGTCAGGAAGCCGAACTCGTGATGGTAGGCGAAGGGGAGCTCGCGTCCGAGCTCCTCGTCCAGCCGATCGACGAGGCGCCACGCATGCTCGATCCGGAGTCCGGACACGAGGCTCTGCGCGCGGAGATGGTCCTCCTCGTTGATCATCACGCTCAAGGGCCCCGTCCCCGACACGTGCACAGCCGCGCCACGGACCGGACCGCTGGACTCGTCGCCGAGCAGGTCCCGGGTCACGAGGCGCCTCTCGAGGAGGATCTTCCTCGCCCGGGGGGCGAGGTTCGGTAGCTCCAGCAGCGTCCCGCCCTTCAGGGACTCGGCTTTGGCGGCCGACTCCTTGAACCGCCGGAGCACCGCCTCGCGGTCGTTCACCCGGGCTCTCGGGCCGAAGGCATGGCCCTGGAGGTTCCGCGCCAGGCGTACCCGCGTGGAGAGCACGATGTCGGCGTGATCGCCGCTCGCCTCCAGCCAGCTCAGGGCGTGGTCGGGGATTTCGGGAAGCTCGTTCATGTCGCGCGGTCGTTGCTCCCTATGCCGGCTCGAGGGACCGGATCTCGTCTCGTAGCTCGGCGGCCCGCTCGAAATCCTCCGACTCCACGGCCCGGTTCAGCTTGCGTCTGAGCGCTTGCAAGCGCCGCTCCAGGTCTGAGGCGCTCGGATCGGGCGGCAGATAGACCTTGCCCACGTGCTGGGTGCTGCCGTGCACTCGCCTCAGAAGACGCTGGAGGTGCGAGGCGTACGTCTCGTAGCAGTGCGGACATCCGAGCCTTCCGCTCTCACGGAAGTCACGGAACGTGAGGCCGCAGAACGAGCACTGCGCCGCGGCGGGCTCCGTCTCGGGCGCCGCCTCCTTGCCCATCTGGGCGAGCAGGTCCGTCAGGGGGAAGGCCGCCGGCTCGGGCGCGGTCTCGAGGCCCTTCTCGGCCGCGCACTTCTCGCACAGCCGATGGGTCGACATCTGATTGTTCACGATCTGCGTGAGGTGCACCACTGCCTCGGTCGACCCGCAGTTGTCACAGACCATGTCCGACATGGGGGAGCTCCTGGCAGCCACCTGCTCGCATCCGCCACGCCCATCCGTGGCTTCTCTGCGCCTGGCTACACCCGAGGTGCCGGTTGGAGCCGTCCGTCCTGCATCCGCAGGATCCGGTCGGCCCGATTGGCCAAATCCGTGTTGTGGGTGACCACCACCAGGGACAGCCTGCGCCTCGCCCTGATCCCGAACACCAGGTCGTGGAGGCGCTCGCTGGTTTGGGTATCGAGGTTACCGGAGGGCTCGTCCGCCAGCAGGACCAGAGGCTCGTTCACCAGGGCACGGGCCACCGCGACACGCTGTTGCTCGCCACCCGACAGCTGCCGCGGCTTGTGGCTCTCGCGATGCTCCAACCCGATCTCGGCCAGGAGGGCCCTGGCGCGCACGCGCGCGTCGTCGAACGCAGTGCCCGCGAGCAGGGCCGGCATCATGACGTTCTCGAGGGCGGTGAACTCACGCAGCAGATGGTGGAACTGGAAGACGAAGCCGATGTGCCGGTTCCGCACGCTCGCGAGCTCGTCTTCCTGCAGGCGCGAGACGTCTCGGCCACCGACGAGCACCTCGCCGGACGTGGGCCGATCGAGAGCGCCCAGCAGATGCAGGAGCGTCGACTTCCCTGCTCCACTCGGACCCGTCACGGCCACCGCCTCGCCTTGCTCGATCGTGAGCGAGACGCCGCGCAGGACGTCGATTGGAGTGCCGTCGCCGCCGGTATAGCGCATGGCCAGCTCGCGGGCCTCGAGCGGCGGCGGCGAGCTCCGATCACTCATGACGGATCGCGTCGACGGGCTCGAGCCTCGAGGCCTGCACGGCGGGATAGATGGTCGCGAGGAACGCGACGGCTACGCTCGCGGCGACGATCAGGGCCACGTCCGTCACCTGCACCGACACCGGCAGGTGATCCACGAAATAGACGTCGGGGGGGATCTTGATGATCTGATAGCGGTCGAGCAGCCAGCAGAGGAAGAGACCGGTCACGGTCCCGACCGCCGTCCCCACGATGCCGATCCAGGCGCCCTGCAGCACGAAGACGCGCAGGACCCCGTTCCGCGTCATCCCCATCGCCTTGAGGATGCCGATCTCCCGCGTCCGGTCGGACACCACCATCACGAGGGTGCTGACGATGTTGAACGCCGCCACCAGCACGATCAGGAAGAGGATCAGCTGCATGGCGAGCTTCTCGAGCCTGAGAGCGCTGAACAGCGCGCGATTGAGCGCGACCCAGGACTCCACGAAATACTGCGATCCCAGGCGAGCCCCCACCTCACGCGCGATGTCGGGAGCGATCTCGGGATCGAGCGTGCGAGCCCCGATGCCGCTCGCGGTCCCCGGCTCGAGGCCGATGAGGTCCTGGGCGGCCTCGAGCGTCGTGTACACGTTCTTGAGGTCGTAGTCGTACATCCCCGTCGTGAACGTGCCGGTGACCTCGAACTCACGGATCGTCGGAACCATCGCGCCAAAGATGTCCCGGTTGAGGTTCTCGAGGGACATCAAGACCACCGTGTCGCCCTCGAACAACATCATCCGATCGGCGAGCAGGCTGCCCATGAGGAGCGGCGGCAGGCCCGAGGGCGGCGCCTTCAGGTTCAGCGCACCCTCCACGATCTGACGCTCCATCTCCGTCGGCGGAGGCACCGAGGTGTCGATGTGAATGCCGTACATCGTCGCCGGCTGGGGATAGTTGCCCATCGCACCGCGCTTGAGCACCGAGATGTCCGAGAGGGCGAAGGGCGCCGCACCCACGATGCCGTCCACCGCCATGACGCTGTCGACGACCCGCTCCCAGTCGTTCAGGCGGAGGCTCGTGCTCATCTCCTGCACGATCACGTGGGGCGTCGACTCGAGGATCTTGGCGCGAAGATCCTCCTGCATTCCGGTCATGACCGCGATGACGACCACGAGCGCCGTCACCCCCACGGTCACGCCTCCGAGCGCAATCCAGGTGATGAGCGACAAGAGCCCCCCCCGGCTCGAGCCCAGGTAGTGCCTTGCGATGTACCAGTGCAGGCGTTTCAGGAAGCTCCTCCCGTCCCCGTCCTCGAGCCGTTCATTCCTCGGCCCTCAGCACGGGAAAGAGTAGTACGTCGCGGATCGACGTCTGGTCCGTCAGCAGCATCACGAGCCGGTCGACGCCCATGCCGACGCCCCCCGTGGGAGGCATCCCGTACTCGAGGGCCCGCAGGTAGTCCTCGTCGATCTGCTGCGCCTCTTCGTCGCCGGCGGTCCGCAAAGAAGCCTGTGCCTCGAAGCGGGCCCGCTGATCCAGAGGATCGTTCAGCTCGGAGAACCCGTTGAAGATCTCCGTGCCTCCGATGTACATCTCGAAGCGTTCGGTCAAGCGTGGGTCCTCGCGGTGCTCCTTCGCGAGGGGGCTCAGCTCCTTGGGGTGATCGAGGACGAAGGTCGGCCGCACCAGCTCCGGCTCCACCAGGGCGCCGAACAGCTTGTCGATCAGCTTGCCACGGCCGGCGCCCGTCAGATCGGGCACGCGCAGCGACTCGGCCCGGGCTCTCAGCTCCGCCTGGTCCATGTCGAGCACGTCCGCCCCCAGGGCATCCGACAGGGCGTCGGTCAGCCGCACGCGCGCGAACGGCGGCTCGACCGCCAGCTCACGGCCACCGACGTTGAGCGTTCGCTTCCCGAACACGTTGTCCAGCACGTGCACCAGCAGGCGCTCGGCCATATCCATCTCGGCCCGATAGTCGGTGAACGCCCGGTACCACTCGAGCATCGTGAACTCGGGATTGTGGATCCTCGACAGGCCCTCGTTCCGGAAGTCCTTGGAGATCTCGTAGACGCGGTCGAGCCCACCCACGATGAGGCGCTTGAGGTAGAGCTCGTCGGCGATGCGGAGGTACATCGTCTGATCGAGCGCGTGGTGGGTCGTCACGAACGGCTTCGCCGACGCCCCCCCGTACAGCGGCTGCAGGACGGGCGTCTCCACTTCGAGGAACCCCTCGCCGTCGAGGAACCGCCTGAGCTCCGTGACCACGCGGGAGCGCGTCCTGAAGACCTCCCGCACCTCCGGATGGACCGCGAGATCCGCGTAGCGCTGCCGGTAGCGCGCCTCTTGGTCGGCAAAACCGGAGTGCACCACGCGGGCTCCGGTCGCCGCATCCACTTCGACCTTGCCCATGGGCAGCGGCCGCAGCGACTTCGTCAGGAGAGTCCACGATTCGACGCGCAGGGTGACCTCGCCCGTCTTCGTTCGGAACGTCGCGCCTTCGACGCCGATCCAGTCGCCCAGGTCCAGGAGTCCCAAGTTCTCGAACGACTCCTCGCCCAGGGCATCCTTCCTGAAGTAGAGCTGGATGCGGCCGCTCCGGTCTTCGATGTGCGCGAAGGCGCTCTTCCCCATGTCGCGCCACCCGACGATCCGGCCGCCCAACCGCGTCGCAGGCCCCCTGCCCTCCGCGCCCAGGGCTCCGCGCCTCTCTGCTTCCTCGAACGTGGCGGTGGCTTCCGCCGCCGTGCCCGTGACATCGAACGAGTACGCGAAGGGGACCATCCCCTTGTCACGGATGGCAGCCAGCTTGTCGCGCCTCGCCTTCATGACATGACTGAGGACCTGGTCGAGATCCTGCGCGTCGTGCGACACGGTCAGGCGAGGCTCATGAGCGCGCCGCGCTCTTCAGGTAGGCTTCGATGAGCGGGTCCAAGTCCCCGTCCATGACCTTATACACGTCCGTGATCTTCAGCTCGGTGCGGTGGTCGTTGACCATCGTGTAGGGCTGGAAGACGTAAGAGCGGATCTGGCTCCCGAAGTCGATGTCGGCCTTGGTGGCCTCGATCGCGGCGCGCTCCTTCTCCTTCTCCTCGAGCGCGCGTTGATAGAGCGCGGCGCGCAGCATCTTCATCGCCGTGCTCTTGTTCTTGTGCTGCGAGCGCTCCTGCTGACAGGACACCACGACTCCGCTCGGCTCGTGCGTGATACGCACGGCGGAGTCCGTCTTGTTGACGTGCTGCCCGCCCGCTCCTGAGGCGCGGAAGGTGTCGATGCGAAGATCGGACTCGTTGATCTCGATCTCGATGTCGTCTTCCACGAGCGGATAGACGAACACGCTCGCGAACGACGTGTGCCGCCTCGACTGCGCGTCGAACGGCGAGATGCGGACGAGGCGATGGACCCCGCGCTCGGCCTTCAGGAACCCGTACGCGCTCTCTCCCTTGATCTCGATCGTGGCCCTCTTGATGCCCGCTTCCTGCGCGGGCTCCAAGTCGAGCACGTTCACCTGGAAGCCCCGGCGCTCGGCCCAGCGCGTGTACATGCGCACGAGCATCTCCGCCCAATCCTGCGATTCCGTTCCGCCGGCGCCTGGATGGATGGTGACGATGGCTTCCCGGTGGTCGTCCTCGCCCTGGAGCATCGTGCGCAGCTCGAGCGCTTCCAGCTCCGTCTCGAGCCCCCCCATCGCCTGCTTCAGCTCCGCGGCCAGCTCGGCGTCCTCCTCCTCCTCGAGGAGCTCGGCCATGGCACGCAGGTCGTTGACCTTGGCATCGAGCGCCTTCCACGGACCCACCCAGCCCTTGAGCTTGTTCGCCTCTTCGATCGTCGCCCGGGCGGCGTCCTGGTTGTTCCAGAACCCCGGCGCGGCCATCAGCTCGTCGAGGACCTTCAGGCGCCCTTCACGAGCTCCGATGTCAAAGGTACCCCCTGAGCTCCTGCACGCGCTCGCCGAGCCGTGCAAGCTGCTGCTGTTGTTCCTTGTTCATCCCCATGACCCGTTCACCCGGAGTGCTGCATCAAAGAAAGGGGCCGCCCGCGCGGGCGGCCCCTTTCAGTGAACTGCGAAGTTAGCCGACGCGAAGGAATATATCCGCACCCGTCAGAAAAGGCGCTCCCCCTTCGCGAGGATGTCATTGAGCGCGTCGCGCCAGAACTCGCGCCCGGGTCCGTCCGCCACCTCGGGACCGACCTGCTCCACGAACTCCTTCCAGGACTTGTCGATCTCGTCCTCGAAGTCCTTGGTCAGCGTCCCGTTCTCGAGCGCGTTCCGATGGCGCTCGGCGTTGTACATGATCATGTCGGACACGAGCACGCGGGCGAGCCGCTTGGCCTTGTCGGTCGGATCACGCTTGCCGAAACGGAACGTGCCGCCGGCCGCCGGCGCTTCGGCCACAGGCGGGGCGGCGGGTGCCGAAGGCCGAGGGGGCGGAGCCGAGGGCCGTGGCGCCGCCTTGGGCGGTGGGGGCGGCGCGGCGGCCGGCCGTGGCGGCGGCGCGACCGGCTCGGGAGGAAGGATCTTGATGTTGTCGAGCGGCTCGGTCTTCATGGTGCCCGAGGACACCGGCGGAGGCTTCGGCGCGGCCGGCGCGGGGGCCGGTGCGGCCGACGGGGCCGGCGTCGACTCGGAGGGCTTCTCGACGCGGAAGATCCCGCCGCACGAGCTGCAGCGCGCTTTGACGCCGCCGGCGGGCACTTTGGCCGAATCGACCGGGAACGACTGCGAGCACGACGGACACGTGACGGTGATGACCATGGATCGCTTCGGTTGGGTTATTTGACCGCAGCAGGGCGGCTACGCTGCTCTTCCTGTCTGAGCATATCCGCCTCGGTGGCTGCCGCCGTAGGGAGTGCCGGAGACTGATGCCGGCGATCGACAACGTACTTGGATCCGGGCAGCGACTTCGCGTACGTCTTCATCTCGGCCGCGAGCTCGCTGATCTGCCCGGTGTGCTCGAAGACTTGGAACTGGTTCGTGACCACGCCGATCGACAACGCCATCAGCGGAATGCGGTGAATGTTGCCTCGGCGATCCTTGCCGAGGAAGTATCCCGCCCGACGATCCTCCTCCGTGTATTGATAGGGGATCAGCTCGTCGAAGAGGCGGATGATCTCGTCACACGTCCGCTCGAGGTACTCGAGCGGGAGGTTCATGATGAAGTCGTCGCCGCCGATATGGCCCACGAAGCCGCCGGGTGCGAGTCCCCGCACCATGTCCCTCAGGATCTTCGACAATAGGCGAATCACCCCGTCGCCGTACGCGTACCCGTACCGGTCGTTGAACTCCTTGAAGTGGTCGAGGTCCGCGTAGCAGACGGCGAAGTACTCCCCCGCTTCGAGCCGAACCTGCATGTCACGCGCAATGTGGTTCGTGCCCGGCAGTCTGGTCGTCGGATGCACGGACACGTCGCGATCCGCACGGCGAAGCACCTGGTCCAGCCTCAACAGGTACTCGCGCTCGGGCAGCCCCTCGCTCACTACCTCGTCCGCTCCGGCGGCGAGCATGTCGGCCGCCGAGCCGGGATCGGACTTCGGGAGCATCACGACGAGGGGAACGATGCCCGTGAAAGCGTCCTGCTTGAGGCTCTGCGCCAGCGCGGCGACCCCCGTGTCGTCGGCGGCCTCGACTTCCAGGATCACGCATCCCGGGTGGGAGCGGTTGAGCAGCGCACGCACCTCGTCCGAGCTGCCGACGGTGATCACCTCGAGCCCGTTCTCCCGAGCGAAACGGGCGACGAGGGTGGACGGGGCTTTGCGACGAGGGCCGTAATAAAGGATGGTCTTGTCGGAGGCCATGGATCCTCGTGCGGGGGGCGCACCACTGGTCAGGTTACCTCCGCGTCGGCGGCCATGTCAATCTAAGCGCGGCTACCCCCGGACCGGCGTGAAGTCGATGTGGCGAGCCTCCTTGTCCACCCTGGAGACCTGGACTCTAACTCGGTCTCCCAGCCGGTACCTGCGGCCGCGGCGCTCGCCCACCAGAGCGTAGTCCCGTGGGCTGAAGCGGTAGAAGTCGTCGTCCAGCGAGCGCACGTGCAAGAGCCCGTCCACGAAGTACTCGTCGAGAGTCACGAACGCACCGAAGGACGTGACGCCGGTGACCCGTCCGGTGAACACGTCGCCGAGGTGCCGCTCCATGAACTCGACCTTCTTGAGCGCGACGGTCGCCCGCTCCGCTTCGTCGGCCGCCTGCTCGCGCTCGCTCGAGGTCTGCGCGATGCGCTCCAGCGCCTCCCGGTCCAAGTCGCTTGGCGGCGCGCCGCCCGCGAACGCGGCCCCGATGAAGCGGTGGACGACGAGGTCCGGGTATCTCCGTATGGGTGAGGTGAAGTGGGAGTAGCCGCCCGACGCCAGCCCGAAGTGGCCGAGATTCTCCACGTCGTAGCGGGCTTTGGCGAGGGTGCGCAGCACGAGCGTCGACACGAGGTCGTGCGCCTCCGGGCTGTGCTGCACCTCGAGAAGGTGCTGCACGTCCTTCGGCTTGAGGCGGCGTCGCTTCGGGACGTGCACTCCCAGAGGCGCGAGGGCCTCCTCGAGCTCCTCCGCCTTCTGGGCCGAGGGCGGCTCGTGCACGCGATAGAGCCCGCCGAGGTCACGCGCCGCGAGGTCCCCGGCCACGACCTCGTTCGCCAGGATCATGAAATCCTCGATCAGGCGGTGGCTCTCCAGCCGATCCCGGCGCTGGATGTCGACGGGCTCGCCTTCGGTGTTGAGAATCACCTTGGCCTCGGGCAGGTCGAGGTCGAGAGCGCCGCGCTCGTGTCGCGCTTCCCTGATCTTGCGGGCGAGGTCGTCGAGTCCCCGCAGAGCCGCGTCGAGCTCGCGATCGATCGAGCGGCGTCCCTCGAGAACATCCTGGGCGTCCTCGTAGGCGAGCCCGTGCCGGCAGCGAATGCGCGTGCGCTCGTACCGCCGCCCCAGGATCCGCCCTTCGGCATCGAGCTCGATGAAGACCGACAGCGCGAGGCGATCCACTCCGGCTCGGAGCGAGCACACGTCGGAAGAGAGGATCGCCGGCAGCATCGGGATCGCTCGGTCGACGAGATACACGCTGGTGCCGCGCGCACGTGCCTCGAGGTCGACGGGCCCGCCCTGCGTCACGAAGTGCGAGACGTCGGCGATGTGGATACCCACCTCCGCGGTCCCGTCGCGCGAGACCTCGATCGACAAGGCGTCGTCGTGGTCCCTGGCGTCGATGGGGTCGATCGTGAACGTGAGAAGCCCGGTCCGATCCACGCGATCGCGGCCGACGTCGCGCTGGCCTTCGGCGGCCGCCTGCTCGGCGGCGCGAAGCACCTCGGGAGGGAAGTCGAGAGGAAGGCCGAATCCGTGCGCCACGGCGAGCACGTCCACACCCGGATCCGCGAGCTGGCCGAGCACCTGCTCCACGGCTCCCGTCGGGTGCATCTTTTCCGTACCGAAGGCGGTCAGGCGCACGACGACCACGTCGCCGTCTGCCGCGTCGCCCTCCCGTCCGGACGGAACCCGCACCTCGCGCTGGAGCTTCCGGTCGAGCGGAACGACGAAGGAGCCACGCTTCTGCCGGTGGAACGTTCCCACCACGGTCGAGCGCGCGCGCTCCAGGATCTCGACGATCGTGCCCTCGGGGTTGCGTCCGCGAGGCCGGCGCTCGATGCGAGCCACGACGCGGTCGCCGTCCATCGCATTGCCGATGCGGGCGCCTGGAATGAAGACGTCCTTGTCTCCGCTCTCCGGGCGAACGAAAGCATCCCCGCGGCGCCCGACCGTCAGAAAGCCGGTCACGGTGCTCCGGGAGCGCTCGTCACGCGGTCGCGCGCGGCGTCGGCCTTTCATCGCCGAACGGGGATGCTGAAGGCCACGATCCAGCCCTGTCCGCGAACGACGTCCGGGAGCAATCGGACTCGAGGCGCGGCGCCCTTCCCCCTCGACGAGAGGTACGCATCCGCCGCGGACAGGACGTGGTTCGCGATCACGACGCCCAGCACCGTGGTCGCCTGGCGGAAGCGGCTGTCACTCGTCTCCAACAGGTCGGCGTACTGCGCCTGCGCGGCTGGTGCCCCGCTCCAATCCCACAGCAAACCGGACGCGTAAGCCTCGGATCCGTAGTAGGCGAGTGCGCTCTGATACGCGGGGTCCGTCTCCGGGACGTTGCCGTTTCCACCGAGGAAGAGCCCCACCGCACGGGCCCAGACCGATCCGTTGAACGTCGTGCCGTCCAGCTCCGGCTGGACTCCCGGCGCGACGACGTCACGGTCGAACGCGCCCGATCGAGTCCAGTGAGCCAGACGCTCGAAGTACTCGAAGTCACCATCGACTCTCGTGCTCCCCTGGATACGCCCGTTGTCCCACGCGAAGTCGCGGTAACGGTCGCGGTAGTGGCCCCCTGCTCGGCGACGCTCCACGAAGAACCCCCATCCTGCTACCTCGAGCGCGAGGTAGGCCCACTTGCGATCCTGCCGCAGGAGGTGCTGACCGGCGCCCGGCAGAGCCAGGGACGCGAAAGTAGGGGTCAGATCGATGTCCGCGAAGTCCTGCGGAAGCGCTCTTCGTGGCGCGGGCGCCGCCCCGGGTGCGCTCGCCGCAGCCGCGGAATGCTGTGCCGCGGCGAGCCCTGGACCCACCACGCTCACGGCAAGCGCTGCCGCGAGCAGCGCACGTCTCACAGGCCGATCGACAGGGTCACGTGGACCGGCTCCGTCTCACCCGTGAGCGTCGACACGGCGAGCGACTTGGCGATCGACATCCCCAGCCTCCCGTATTGAATGCCGAGGCCGACCCGGGCGCCGTCCTCGGGGTCGGACGCCTGCAGCCGATCGAACAAGTCCGAAAGCACGTATCCTGCGCGGAGAAACAGGGCGTCGCCCGACCCCGCCGTGAGCTCCGTCCCCAGGTAGAGCGACGGAATGCCCGGGTCTCGCAGCCGATCCTGCACCTCGACGGCGAACCACCCGCGGAAGTCGTCGCTGTCCGTGAAGAAATGGACGACGTCGTACGAGGCAGCTACCCGCACGCGCGCCGGGAGGGGATCGGCCTGCTCCGCGTTGAGCACCTGGAGGCGCGGCCCCACGTGCGCCACCATCGCCCCCAGCCGCAGCCATCGCAGAGGACTCCCCTGGAGCCCCGCGTCGAACGCATACGTGGTGGCGGTCGTGCCTCGGTCGGGGCACGAGGACCCGCGGCAGCTCAGCCGGAACTGCACCACCTTGAAGCTCACGCCCGCGCTGAGCTGATCCGCGAGCTGTGCCGCGCCCGAAACCACCCCGAGGTGGTTCCTCACGGAGACGGTCCCGAGGATGTTGCCCGACGCGTCGGTGAGGTCCTGATCGCCAACGTCGAGAAGGAGGTACGAAGCTCCCGCCGTACCCACGCCCCGACGCGCATACAGGCCCGACATCGCGGTCGCCGTGCCCGCCACCTGCTCGCCGCGGAAGACGACGAAGAGGCTCCTTTGCATGGATGCCAGACCCGCCGGGTTCCAAAAGGCGCCCTCGGAGCCTTCCACCGCGGTCATGGCGCGCCCGAGCGAAACCGCCTGGGCGCCCACGGGCAGGAGAAGGAAGAGGGCGCCCTCTCCCGACGAGCCGCGATCGCCCTGGGCGACCGCCGGGGCCGCGAGCACGACGAGCAGCAAGAGCGCACGGGCGGAGCTAAGAGCGGCTTTCGTCATTCGGCGGGGAGGCGAAAGCCGAGGCGGCCCAGCTGGGCCCTATTTTTCCGCCACGAATCGAGGGGTTTCACCCACAGATCGAGGTACACGCGGCGTCCCAGAAGGTGCTCGATCTTCACGCGCGCCGCAGAGCCGAGCTCCCGTATGGCAGCCCCTCCTTTCCCGATCAGAATGCCCTTCTGCGAGGGCTTCTCGACGTGGATGTCGACGTGAACGTAGAGGGGATCCTGCTCCTCCCGGAACTCCGCCACCTGACAGAAGACCGAGTAGGGAATCTCCTGGTGGTACTGCTCGAACACCGTCTCACGGACGAGCTCTGCGACGAAGAAGCGGAGCGGAGCCGACGCGATCTCGTCCGCAGGATAGAGGAATGGGCCCTCGGGGAGGTCCGCACGAAGGGCTTCGAGCAGTGTCTCGACCCCCGTGCCCTGCTCGGCGGATATCCGATGGACTCGAATGCCGGGCAGAACCGAGATGCGTTCTTCCCACTGCTCGATCGCGCCGGGTGAAGCTCGGTCGATCTGGTTGATGGCGGCGTGCAGGGGCCCCGTCCGGCCCGCCAGAGCCGAGACGATGCGCTCGACGTCCTCGGAGGAAGGTGGCCGACTCGCATCGACGACGAGGAGGGCGACGTCCGCGTCGGCGAGCGCCTCGACGGCCGCAGCATGCATGGCTCGCTGCAGGAGATCGCGCGCCTCGAGGAGACCCGGCGTATCCTGGAAGACGATCTGTGTGGTGGCGTCGGTGTGAATGCCCGTCACCTGCTGCCACGTGGTCTGCGGCTTCG
>Ga0073934_10006539_pt1 | contig 16893 bp, 18 predicted proteins | sample LarsenN4metaG_FD_76834 | JGI IMG/M metagenome (GOLD analysis project Ga0073934, IMG submission 76834) | Hot spring sediment bacterial and archeal communities from British Columbia, Canada, to study Microbial Dark Matter (Phase II) - Larsen... ... | reverse complement strand
TTTCTGCGACGGCCATGGCGATCGCTCTGCTGCAGAGATTGTTCGACCTGACGAGCAACGCCTCTCCCGACCGAACGGACACCGGAGCCCAGACCGAGGCGGAGCATGACGCCGCTTGAGGCTGCTCCCGCCCTGTCCGCGACCGCCGGCGGGCTTCTGCTCGTCCTCGCGCTCATGGTTCCCGTTGCGGCAGTCTTGGCAATTCTCGCAACGCCGGCACGAGCCGCGCCTTGGATCGCGCTGCTGGCCCTGGCGTTCGGGACGGCGGTCGCTCTCGGCGTCGTCGTCGATCTCGGACGGAGTGGCGCGGCGATTGTCCATATCGTAGGCGGCTGGATGCCGCCGCTCGGGCTCGCGCTGCGTGCCGACGGCCTCTCCGGAGCGATGATCGTCATGACGGCCGTCGTCATGACCTGCGTAGGAGTTTCCGCTTACGCACAGACAAGCGATTGCGACGGTCGCGCGAATACGACCTTCTGGATCTTGCTGCTCACCATCTGGGCCGGATTGTCTGCCGTCTTCGTCGGCAACGACCTTTTCAACCTTTATGTCGCCCTGGAACTGCTCACGTTCGCGGCCGTCCCGCTCGTCTGCCTCGATGGCCGGGCGGAAACCACGGCCGCGGCGCTGCAGTACCTCGTGTTCGCCATGGTCGGCTCACTGTTCTACCTTCTGGGAGCGGCGCTGATTTACGGTGAATTCGGGACGCTCGACCTCTCAATTCTGTCGCAGTCCCGAAGCGACAACGCCAGCATATCCATTGCTCTCTCGCTGATGATCGTCGGACTGCTCGCGAAGACCGCACTCTTCCCCCTCCACATCTGGCTCCCGCCCGCCCACGCCGGCGCACGCGCGCCAGCGAGTGCGATCCTCTCGGCTCTGGTGGTCAAGGCGCCGGTGTTTCTGATCGTGCGGCTCGTTTCGGACGTGGCGCCGGCAACGACTGCGGCGACGATAGGCCAAGTGCTCGGCGTCCTCGGTGCGGTGTCGATCGTCTTCTGCAGCATCCTTGCGGTGAGCCAGACACGTCTGAAATTGATGATCGCCTATTCGACGATCGCGCAGCTCGGTTATTTGTTCATCGCCTTTCCGCTTGCGACGCCGGGTGACGGAACGCACGCGTGGAGTCCGATCGCCTGGACCGGCGGCACTCTTCAGCTCATGTCGCATGCGTTCGCCAAGTCGGCGATGTTTCTCGCGGCGGGCGTCGTCGCCGACGAATACGGCCATGACCGCGTGGCCGACCTTGGCGGATTTGGACGGCAGCTTCCCCTGACCGCGGCGACGTTCGTGATCGCTGGATTGTCTCTTGTCGGAATACCTCCGACGGGCGGATTTTCCGCCAAGTACATGCTGCTGTCAGCCGCCTTCGCCGCCAACCATGTTTGGCTGATGGGCGCCATGATTGTGGGCGGGCTGCTTGCTGCGGGCTACATCTTCCGCCTTCTCGATCGCGCGTTTGCCGAGCCTGTTGCTTGCCCGTCCACGGCCGGCCGCTCCCGGCGGGGTGTCGAGTTGGGGGCGCTGTGTCTCGCCTTTTGCGCGCTTTTGCTCGGCTTCGTGCCGCTGCAGCCCTCCGAGTTTCTCCAGATCGGTCACGCGCTGGCGACCCCGGGAGCCGGACGATGAGGGCCGCCGATCTGCTTCTCGTCGCGTCCGTGGCCGCTCCGCTCCTGCTTGCAGCGTGCTGCGTGAGCGATCGCCTCAGGACATCGGCCGCATCATTCCTGGTGTTTGCTCCGTTGCCGGCACTTTTGGCCGCTATTCTGGCGCCAGAGGGGCATTTCGTTCAGCTGCCGGCACCCCTCAGACTGACGCTCCAGCTCGATGGACCCGGCGCGATCCTGCTCGGCAGTTCGGCGCTGCTGTGGAGCGCGGCCAGCGCCTACGTCAAGTTTACAATGGGCACGGAGCGTGCGACGTCTCGGTTCTCCGTCTGGTGGCTGCTGACGCTTTCCGGAAGTCTCGGCGTCTTCATCGCCGCCGACGTGATCGGCTTCTACCTGCTGTTTTCGCTGGCAAGCCTCGCGGCCTACGGGCTGATCGTACACGAACAGACCGCGACCGCGCAGCGAGCGGCGCAGATTTACCTTTCCCTCGCCGTGTTGGGAGAAGCATTCCTGCTGCTGGCGTTGGTGATGCTGGCCGCGGTCTCCGCCGAGGTCAATCCGCAGATCCGCGACGTCGTCCGCGAGCTGGGGAGCGCCTCGGCGCGATCCGCCGTCGTGGCGTTCCTCGTCTTGGGGCTCGGTCTGAAAATGGGCCTCGTACCGCTGCACGTGTGGCTGCCGCTCGCCCATCCGGCCGCCCCTGTTCCGGCCTCAGCTGTCTTGAGCGGTGTGCTCGTCAAGGCCGGTGTCGTGGGCTTCCTCCGCTTCCTGCCTTTCGAGACGGGGCTGCCGGGTTGGGGTACCGCCTTGATGGTGATAGGCCTGCTGACGGCCTATTGGGGTGCGCTCGTCGGCGTGACGCAGAAGCGGCCGAAGGTCATTCTCGCCTATTCGACGGTCAGTCAAATGGGGCTGCTCGCGGTTCTCGCCGGCGTCGGTCTCGAAGCCGGCGAACCGGAGTTGCGCCTCCTGACCGCCTACTACGCCGTCCACCATACGCTCGTGAAGGGCGCTCTGTTTCTTGCGCTCGGTGTTCTCGGCACTGTTGCGTCGGGCGGATCCTATCGCTTCGCGTTCGCGACCACTTGTATCCTGGCTCTGAGCCTCGGAGGCATGCCGCTGACGAGCGGCGCGCTCGCCAAGCTCGCAGCAAAGCCGATGATCGGCTCTGGTGTGGTGGAAAGCGCCCTGTCGCTCGCGGCGGTCGGCAGCACACTCCTGATGCTCCGCTTTCTTTCGGTCGTGGCGTGCGAGCCGCCCGGCGCTCGTCCCATTGCAGGCGTGCTGGGACTTGTCGTCCCCTGGACGGTCGTCTCGATCGCGTCGCTCGCAGTCCCCTGGTTGCTCTACCCGGCTATATCTGGGGAAAGCGTGGAGTCTCTGCTGTCGGCCAATTCGATCTGGAAGGTGGCCTGGCCGATGCTTGTGGGTGCGGCCGCGATGCTCCTCGTGCGGCTGATCACTTGGCTCCCTGGCTGGGTGCCGGAGGGTGATATTGTCGTTTTCGGCAAATCAGCAGAGGGGCTGATCCGCGCCGTCGGTAGCTCTGCCAATGCTCTCGACCAAACGCTCCGGCGGTGGCAGATGGCTGGACTGTCGTTGGTGCTCCTCACCATTCTGATGGTCGGCGCCATCACCGCCGGCAAGTGAGGGCCCATCAGTTTCGCGGGCTCAACAGGTGCGCTCGAATTTTCTTTTAGGACTTAGCGACCGCCGCCTGATGCATAGACCATCTCGTGGACATGCCAGGCGACGGGGTTCCAGAGGATCGGCAAGTCGAGTGCGCCGATCACCACGGGCAGCCACAGCGCCACGGCGATCGCCGACCACAAGGCTCCGAACAGGAAGAACGGCCGGAGGCCGAGGCTCAAGAGGGGCGGACCGCGATGGGCCCGGATCTGCTGTGCTGTGCCCATGGCCGAGCGAGCTCATCTGCGACGTCTTAATTGGTATTTACAATATCACTATGCGCTCGCTACGTTCGCCGGCAAGCGACTGAAGTCTCGGAGCGGCCATGCGTCTCACGTCGTTCACTGATTATGGATTGCGGACGCTGATGCGCCTCGCGGGGGCTCTCGATCGCAGCTTCACGAGCGAGGAGATCGCGCGCGAGTTCGGCATTTCGCGCCACCACCTCGTGAAGGTCATTCGTCAGCTCGCGGAGGCGGGGTTCGTGGCGACGCAGCGCGGTGCGGCCGGTGGCATCCGCCTCGCGCGCGCGCCGAAGGACATTACCATCGGTGCCGTCGTGCGCGCGCTCGAGGCACGGCATGCTCTGGTTGAATGCTTTGCGCTCGACGGCGGCGCGTGCACGCTCACGCCGACGTGTCGACTGAAAGGGAAACTGGAGCGAGCGCGTGAGGTGTTTCTCGCGGAGCTCGACCGGACGACCCTCGCGGAATGCGCCTGGGCTCCGGCCGCCGCTCGGCGGCGGGCGCCGTGAGCGGCTGGGGCGAACTCACGGCGGCGTTCGTCGTCTTCGTCCTCGCGCATGCGCTGCCGGCGCGCCCGCCCGTTCGTGGCCGCCTCGTCGCGATCGCTGGTGAGCGGGTTTATCTCGTCTTGTATTCGGTGGTGTCGCTCGGTCTCTTCGCCTGGATCGTCGCGGCGGCTGGACGAGCACCAATCGTCGTGCTGTGGGACGTCGCGGCGTGGCAATTCTGGGTTCCGCCGGTCGCCATGGCGGTCGTCTGTCTGCTGGTCGCGTTCGGGACGGCGATCGCCAATCCGTTTTCGCTCGGAGGGTCGCGTGGACTGCCGTTCGATCCGATGCGGCCGGGCATCGTCGGCGTGACGCGCCACCCGTTGCTTTGGGCGATCGTGATCTGGGCGCTCGCCCATGTCTTGCCGAACGGTGACCTCGCGCACGTTCTCGTGTTTGGCAGCTTTGCCTCGCTGTCGGTCGTCGGCATGGTGATCCTCGATCGGCGTGCCCGTCGGCGGCTGGGACCCTCGTGGGCTGACTTCTCGCGCAATACGGCGCTCATTCCTTTCGGCGCTGGGCTTCGCGGGGTTATGGAGCTTCCGGCGACAGGGCTACGAGCCGTCGTGGCCGCTGCGATCTACGCCGCCCTCCTGGTCCTGCATGAACCTGTGATCGGCGTTTCGCCGCTGCCGATGCCGTGAGCCGCGACGGTCCGTTGGTAGGCGGAGCGAAATCGGCTATCACAGATCCGACGAGGAGTTGGGACAGGGGACAATGATGCCGGGGCTCTCCATTCACGTGGTCGATATCACCCGTGGCGTCCCGGCCTCCGGCATGCGGGTGGAGGTCTATCGTCTCGATCCCGTGAGAACGCGCATTGCCGACGGTCGGCTCGCGACCTCTGGGGCGCTCGATCATCCGATTGCCGCCGATACGCTCACGCCAGGGGGCTACGAGGTCATCTTTCACGCCGGCGACTTCTTTGCCGCGGCGGGCGTCCCGCAGGCGTCCCCGCCGTTTCTCGCCGACGTGCCATTCCGCTTCACGATCGCCGACAGCGCCCAGCATTATCACTTGCCGATGAAGATCGGGCCGTGGGGCTTCTCGCTCTATCGAGGCAGCTGAGGCGGCGCACTGGCGACTGATCCGCCGTAGATGTCCCGCCAGGCCGGTGGGCCGGCGTACGGAGGATCGGGGGTCGTCGATTCGTAAACGGCCCGAGCAATGGCTCGGGCGAGGCAGTCGGCGGCGGCGGCTCCAATTAGCGTGAGATCGACGATACTGTTCGCCAGCGGAACGTCACCCGTCGCCGCCGCGAACACAGTGTCACCGTCCATCGGCGCATGTGCGGGGCGAAGTGCGCGGGCCATGCCGTCGTGCGCCATCACCGCGACGCGGTGGGCTTCGGCCTTGGTCAGGGCGGCATCGGTCGCGACGCAGGCAATCGTGGTCGCGGGGCCGGCACCCTTGAAGCGGGGGGCGGTGTCGAAGCCACCGGGTGGCAGGCCGCGACCGCCGAACTCGCCGCCGATTTCGTAAGGGGCTGCCCAGAATTCGCCGCCCGGTCCGGCGATGGCGGTGCCGAGCGCATTGACGACGACGAGCGCGCCAACCCGGTGGCCGGCCGCCGTGCGTGTGCTTGCCGACCCGAGGCCGCCCTTGCAGTCGACGGTCGTCGCTCCGGTTCCTGCGCCGACGGAGCCGAGCGCAAAGCGACCACCGGCGCCAGCGTCGGCCGCGGCGCAGCCCAATTCGAAGTAAAGCGGCCGCCGCCCCCATCGCTTGTCGCCGCCGTTGAGCAGATCGAACACGATCGCCTGCGGCACGATCGGCACGACGGCGTCGCGCACGCGCAGGCCAACTCCCCGCTCCGCGAGAACCGCCTGGACGCCGCCCGCCGCATCGAGACCGAAGGCCGATCCGCCGGACAGCACCAGCGCGTCGATACGCGCGACCGTCATGTCGGCGGCGAGGAGGGCGGTGTCGCGCACACCCGGTGCACCGCCGTGGATCGCGACGGCCGCAACGGCGCCACGATCGAACAGCACGGCTGTGACGCCCGACACGACTCGGGGGTCGTGGGCGTGGCCGACACGGATGCCGGGGATGTCGGTGATCAGGTTGAGGTCGGTCATCGGCGGAACGTGCGTCGGCGATCGGGCGGCCGTCAAGGCGACGGCCGGCGGCATTGCCGCGGCGAGGCGGTGAGCGCACTGTCTCGCGGTGCTCGATCGAAAGAGAGACCATGGGGGATCCGGCGTGCGCGCAGACCGGCGGACGGCGCGGCTCAATCTCGCTCTGCAAGGCGGCGGTGCTCACGGCGCCTTCACCTGGGGCGTGCTCGATCGGCTGCTCGAAGAGCCGGAACTCGACATCGGCTGGCTGAGCGGCACGAGTGCAGGGGCCGTCAACGCAGTTGCCACGGCGGCGGGTCTTGCGGCCGGCGGACGCTCGGAGGCACGCGTCGTGCTCAAGGCCGTCTGGCAGGCGGTCGAGCGAGCTGGTGTACCGGATCTCGTGCGGCTCAATCCGATCGTCGCCACGCTCACGAGTGCGGCGCAGGTCGCCAACGTTGGCGCGCTGCTGTCGCCCTACGATCTGCCGGGGCTCAATCCGCTGCGCGATCTACTCACCGCGCACATTCCCTTCGGGGCACTCGCCGAGGCGGGGCCCGATCTGCTCATCGCTGCGACGGACGTCGCGACCGGGCGGGCCCGGATTTTCCGACGTCACGAGATGACCGTCGAGCACGTGCTGGCGTCGGCGTGCCTCCCGAGCCTGCACCGGGCTGTCGAAATCGCCGGTCGAGCCTACTGGGACGGCGGCTTCTCGGCCAATCCGGACCTCGTCACGCTCGCTTCGGAAAGCCCCGTGCAAGACACCTTGATCGTCGAACTCAACCCGCTGGAGAACCCACATCGGCCGCGGACGGCGGCGGGCATCGCGGGGCGCATTTCCGAGATCGCCTTCAACCAGCCCTATCTGCGCGATCTCGAGATGATCGCCGCCGCCAAAGAGGCGCGCCTGGGACTGCTCGCCAGGGCACACGGCAGCCGCGTCTCGCGCCTGAAGCGCCACCGCTTCCACCTGATCGCGGCCGGCCGCTACACGGCCGAACTCGGTAGCGCCAGCAAGGTCCGCCCCGATGGTCGCTTGTTGTCGTACCTGTTTGCGGCCGGACGGGACGAGGCCGACCGGTGGCTTGCCACGCACAAGGACGCGATCGGCCGGCGCGCCACCCTCGACATCGCCGGCCGTCTGGCCGGGGCCGGCAGCGACGACGGTGCAGGGCAGTCCCACCCGGAGACCGGTTGAAGCCGACGGGCGACCTGCTAGGGTCTTGGCAAAACAGACAAATGGTCTCGGGAGGACACTATGCACGACCGCATGACGGCGGCAGCGACATTGCCCGTGGACGGCACCGCGGGGGCACTCGCGGGTCGGGTATGGCGGCCGGACGTGGAAGGCCCCTCTGTCGTCGCCGTACGTGCCGACGGATTCTATGACATCTCGCGAGCCGCACCGACCATGCGGGATCTCGCCGAAGCCGCGGATGCCGCCGACATCGTGCGCAGCGCGCCGGGTGAACGCATCGGATCGCTCGCCGAGATCCTTTCGAATACGCCGGATGCCATGCGCGACGTGCGAAAGCCTTGGCTGCTCGCGCCGTGCGATCTGCAAGCGATCAAGGCGGCCGGCGTGACGTTCGCGCGCTCGCTGCTCGAGCGTGTCATCGAGGAGCAGGCCAAGGGGGCGCCGGAAAAAGCGGAGGCGATCCGCGCCGAAGTGGAGCGGCAACTCGGTGGCGACCTGCGCCGGCTGAAGCCCGGCTCGAAGGAAGCGCTCGAGCTTAAGAAGACACTGATCGCGCAGGGGGCGTGGTCCCAGTATCTCGAAGTCGGCATCGGCGAAGACGCCGAGATCTTCACGAAGGCGCAGCCCATGTCGGCGGTCGGGCATGGCATGGACGCCGGCCTCCATCCCCGCTCGACGTGGAACAACCCGGAGCCCGAGGTGGTGCTCGTCATCTCGTCGAGTGGCGCGGTCGTCGGTGCGACGCTCGGCAACGATGTGAACCTTCGCGATTTCGAGGGCCGCTCGGCGCTGCTGCTCTCCAAGGCGAAAGACAACAATGCTTCGGCGACCGTCGGGCCGTTCGTGCGCTTCTTCGATCGGACGTTCTCGATGGATACGGTGCGGCGCATGGACGTGCACCTGACCGTCGAGGGCACCGATGGGTTCAGGCTCACCGGCAAGTCCTCGATGTCGGAAATCGCCCGCGATCCGCGCGAGCTCGCCGATGAGATGTTCGGCAAGGTCCATCAGTATCCGGACGGAGCGGTGCTCTACCTCGGCACGATGTTCGCGCCGACCGAGGATCGCGGTGCGCCGGGCATGGGCTTCACCCACAAGGCGGGCGACATCGTCACCATCCGTTCCGCCGAACTCGGCGCACTCGTCAATCGCATGACCACGTCCGACGCCGCGCTGCCCTGGCGGTTCGGCACGGCCGATCTCATGCGCAACCTGGCCCGCCGCGGGCTTATCAGCTGAAGGAGCTTCCCATGGCCACTGTCACGCCGCACGCCACCAACCACGGCGGCCTCGGACCCAAAGCCTCGCGCTATGTCGACGTCGCGAGCATTCCGTGGGTGCCGACGCGCTTTCCGGGCGTCGAACTGAAGATCCTCATGGAGGACAAGGAGACCGGGTTGCTCACGGCGCTGACCCGCTTCGCGCCGGGTTCGGTCCTTCCTGATCACGAGCACGTCGAGATCGAGCAGTCGTGGGTGATCGAAGGCTACCTCGAAGACGAAGAAGGCCGGGCGACGCCGGGCAACTATGTCTGGCGGCCGGCCGGCAGCCGGCATTCGGCCCGCGCGCCCGAAGGCTGCACGGTGTTGTCGTTCTTCCTGAAGCCGAACAAGTTCTTTGACCAGGGCGCGTGAGCAATGGCCGTCCGCGTCACCGGCTTCAATCACACGAGCTTCACCGTTCGCGAACTCGATCGCGTCATCGGGTTCTTCGTCGCGGGGCTCGGCTTCGAACTGCAGTCTCGCGGCCCGCGTGATCCGGCGCTGATGCGTCGGATGACCGGGCTCGACGGCGTCGCGGTCGAGATCGCTTTCGTCGTCGGGCCGGGTGGGCAGCGGGTCGAATTGATCCGCTACCATGCGCCGGCGGATGCCGAGATCGTGCGACCGCGGCTCTGCGACACGGGCGCGGCCCACATCGGCTTCGACGTCACCGACATGGATACGGCTCTCGCCGCGGCCCGCGCCCACGGTTTCCCGCCGGTCGGTGAGGTGATCGCCATCGACGCCGGGCCGAACAAGGGCCGGCGGGTGTGCTACGTGCGTGACGCCGATGGTCTGACGGTCGAGTTCCTGGAGCATGCGCGGGCGTGAGCGCCGGGCTCGAAATCACGCCGAGCATCGTCATCCCCGAGGACGACCTCGAGGAGCGGTTCGTGCGTGCGTCGGGCCCGGGCGGTCAGAACGTCAACAAGGTGTCGACGGCGGTCGAGTTGCGCTTCGACGTGCGGCGCTCGCGGGCGCTGCCCGATGCCGTCGCCGTGCGGCTGATGAAGCTCGCGGGGCGTCGGCTGACCGACGAGGGTGTGCTCGTCATCCGCGCGGAACGCTTTCGTACGCAGGAGCGCAACCGGGCAGATGCGCGCGAACGCCTCGCCGACCTCGTGCGCGAGGCGGCGACGCCCCCGCGCAAGCGGATCGCGACGCGGCCGACGCTTTCCTCCAAGGTGCGGCGCGTCGAAGGCAAGAAGCGGCGCAGCGAGGTGAAGGCCGGGCGGCGCAAGGCGTCGTGGGATTGACGGTCAGTCCTGGCGCAGGAATTCCGCTTCGATGACGATGCGGATCTCGTCCGATATCAGAGGAAGCGCGCGCGTCAAGCCCCATTGGCTGCGCAGGATGCGCGTCTCGGCGGAAAATCCCGAGACCCACTTGCCCTGATAGACGGGATTGATGGAGGCGAGTGGATATTCGCCCGTGAAGTTCCAGCGCACGCGCAACGTGACAGGCTTGGTCACGCCGAGCATGGTCAGTTCGCCGTCCAGATCGCCGGTCTTGTCGTCGATGCGCCGCACGCCCGTCGAGCGGAAGGTGATGTCGGGGAAGCGGGCGGCGTTGAAGTAATCGGGCGACTTCAGCATGTCGTCGAGTTCGCGTACGCCGGTCGAGATCGACGCGACGCGGATCGTCACTTCGACCGAGCCGCTCTCGGGGTCGGTGGGCGTGAAGTCGAGCTTGCCGCGCATTTCGAGGAACTGCCCGGACTGCTGCGACAGGCCGAGATGGTTCCAGCTGAACAGGACCTCCGTGTTCTGCCGGTCGAACGTCCAGGTGTCGGCGCGCGCGGGCGCTGACCCCGCTAGGAGCAAGAGGGCCACGGCCCAGAGCTTCGGCACGATCGCCATCCGACGCATGCCCACGGTCGATCCTCCCGTTGTCGAAAACCCCCGCACCATAGCCAGGGTCGTGGCAATGATGTGGCCGGCGGATAGTGCGCTTGGCTCAAAGTCCGGCCGACATTCCTCCGTCGACGGCGAGCTCGGCGCCGGTCACGAAGGCCGCTTCGTCGGATGCGAGGAAGAGCGCGGCGTAGGCGATGTCCTCGCCGGTGCCGAATCGGCGCAGCGGGGTCTGGTCGATCAGCGCCTTGGAGATCATCGGGTTGCGGAGGACGCGCTCGGTGAGTGCGGTCTCGACGAAGCCGGGTGCGACGGAATTGACGCGTATGCCGTAGGGCGCGTACTCGACGGCGAGTGCCTTGGTGAGGGCGGTCACCGCGCCCTTCGTGGCGGAGTAGCCGGCGAGCTGGCGCAGGCCACGCCGCCCCATTATCGACGACACGTTGACGAGCGAGCCGCGACCCGAGGCTTTCAGCAGCGGAAACGCATCGCGAGCCACGCGCACCACGCCGTCGAGGTTCACCTCGCGGATACGTTCCCAGTCCTGGTCGCTCAGATGGCGGAAGTCGGCTCGAACGTTGACGCCGGCATTGTTGATCGCGACGTCGAGACGGCCGTGAGCTGTTTCGATCGCCCGGAAGAGTTGCACGATGTCCTGGCCGCGGCTGACGTCAACGGCAGCGGCCGTCGCCCGGCCGCCGGCTTCGGTGATCGATTGAGCAGCCGCCTCGGCTGCCGGGGCGTCGCGGTCGGCGAGCCAGACATGGGCGCCTTCGCTCGCGAAAACGCGGGCGATCGCGAGACCGATGCCGTTGGCGCCGCCCGTGACGAGGGCGATCCGGCCGTCGAGACGTGCCATCTGAAGGGGCCCTGACGTGGTTGCTCGGGACCGCTTACGGCACCCGAGGGGCCGGGCGCAAGCCCGCTGCCCGGCCGACCGGTGGATCCGGCGGGCAGGGTTAAGCGGTCCGGCACTGCGCTCAGTAGTCGAAGCCGATCTTGAACTTGGCGCCGAGGCGCGCGACGTCGGCGCTGGTCCGGAGGTCGAGCCGCGCCGTCGATCCCGATGTCAGCTGATCCTCGCCGAAATCCATGTGGAGGTATTCGGCGAACCACAGAATGCCGTTCCAGTCGTACTCGACGCCGCCGCCGGCGACCCAGCCGGTCAGGAAGTCGGCCCGTCTGCGGCCCGTTTCGGGTTCGAATGCGGCGTTGAGGAGCGCGAAACCGCCCGTGCCGTAAAGGAGGAGGTTCGGCGTTGCAAACACGCCGAGGCGGCCGCGGAACGTCGACATAGTGTCGAGTGCGACCCGGTCGTCGCCCGTGCGGATGCCCTCGTTGACCAGCGTGGCGTCCGCTTCGAGTCCGACGAGAATGCGATCCATGCGCCAGTCGTAGCCGAGCGAAAGGCCGATGCCGCCGACGTCCGCACTGGCAGAGCCGGCCTCGGTGTCGTTGGCAAAGCGGGCATCGAGGAATGAGCCTTGGCCGTAGACGCCGAAGCGAAGAAGTCCGGGTGTTTCGAGGTTCTGAGCCTTGAGGCTCGGCGTGGTCAGGAACGCGAGCACGAACGCCAGTGCGACCGGCGCGAGGCGCGGCAAACGAGGTGCCATGTGATGTCCCTCTCGGAAAGCGACGTGCACTTCTAATCCGTAGACATCCCCCGTTAATGGCAGCTTAAGCATGGTTTCCAAGCACGACGAAGTGCAGGGCCGCTCGGTCGGCAACCGAGGCGCGCAATCTGTCGGCGTTGCCAGGGCCGGGTCTGCATGCCAAAGCAAAGCCCATGACGGACACGCACCCTGACGACTTGATCATCGCGCTGGCGCAGGCGAACCCGACCGTCGGCGATCTTGCCGGCAACGTCGCCAAAGCGCGCCGGTTCTGGGCGGAAGCTAAGGCGGGGGGCGCACACCTCGTCGTCCTGCCTGAGCTGTTCGTGGCGGGCTATCCGCCCGAGGATCTGGTCCTGAAACCGGCGTTTGCGGCGGCCTGCCGGGCCGCTACCGAAGCGCTCGCGGTGGAGCTCGCCGACGGCCCGGGTCTCTTGATCGGGACCGTCTGGCCGGAGGATGGCAAGCTCTACAACGCGGTGGTGCTGATGGCTGGCGGGCGCATCCTCGGCGTCCGCTTCAAGGTCGACCTGCCGAACTATGGCGTCTTCGACGAGAAGCGCGTCTTCGATCCCGGCCCGCTGCCGGGGCCGCTCGTCTTCCGGGGCGTGAAGCTCGGTCTTCCGGTCTGCGAGGACATCTGGCGGGAAGAGGTGTGCGAGTGCCTCGCGGAATGCGGCGCCGAACTTCTCATCTCCATCAACGGCTCGCCGTTCGACTGGCCGAAGCCCGATCTCAGGCTGAACGTCACGGTCGCCCGGGTAAAGGAAACCGGGCTGCCGATGATCTACCTGAATCAGGTCGGCGGTCAGGACGAACTCGTGTTCGACGGCGCCTCGTTCGTGCTCGCGGCCGACGGCAGCCTCGCCTGCCAGCTGCCGGCGTGGGAGGAAGCTCTCGAGTTGACGCGCTGGCGCCGGGTCGATGGCACATGGACGTGCCTCGGCGCCCCGAAAGCGGTGGTGCCGGAAAAGGATGCCGCTGCCTATCACGCCTGCGTCCTCGGCGTGCGTGATTACGTCCGCAAGAACGGCTTCCCCGGCGTGGTCCTAGGCCTGTCGGGCGGAATAGACTCGGCGCTCGTCGCGGCGATGGCGACGGACGCGCTCGGTGCCGACAAGGTGCATGCGATCATGCTGCCCTATCGCTACACCTCGTCGGACAGCCTCGAGGATGCGGCGGCGTGCGCAAGAGCGCTCGGCATCCGCTACGACGTCGTTTCGATTTCGGCCCCGGTCGAAGGCTTCCTCGGCGCGCTCCAGCCGCTGTTCGCCGGCACCAATCGGGATATTACGGAAGAGAACCTGCAGAGCCGCACGCGCGGTACGCTGCTGATGGCCGTGTCCAACAAGTTCGGCGGCATGGTTTTGACGACCGGCAACAAGTCCGAAATGTCGGTCGGCTACGCCACGCTCTACGGTGACATGAACGGCGGCTTCAATCCGATCAAGGACCTCTACAAGATGGAGGTCTATCGGCTTTCGCGTTGGCGCAACGCCAACGTGCCGGCTGGCGGCAAGGGGCCGGGCGGCATCGTCATTCCGGAGCGCATCATCACCAAGGCGCCGACGGCGGAACTGCGCGAAAACCAGACGGATCAGGACAGTCTGCCGCCCTACGATGTGCTGGACGATATCCTCGTCTGTCTCGTCGAGCACGAAATGCCGCTTGCTGAAATCGTCGCCCGCGGTCATGCCGTCGAGACCGTGAAGAAGGTTGAGCGGCTGCTTTATCTCGCCGAATACAAGCGTCGACAGGCGGCACCCGGCGTGAAGGTGTCGCGTCGCAACTTCGGGCGCGACCGGCGCTATCCGATCACCAATCGCTTCCGTGAGGACCCGACAGCTGCGCCGCCCGAGACGCGCGTGACGGCACCGAAGCAAACGGCGCCGCGGGCCGACGGCGGAGAGGTGTCATGAGTTCCGCCGCGCCTGTGCTCGTGAGGTTCGCGCCGAGCCCGACCGGCCGGCTGCATGTCGGCAATATCCGCACGGCGATCCTCAACTGGCTGCATGCGAAGAAGCACGGCGGCCGCTTCATGCTGCGCCTCGACGACACCGATCGCACACGCTCGACGGAGGAATTCGCCGAAGGCATTCGCGAAGACCTCGCCTGGCTCGGCCTCACGTGGGATCTGTTCGCGCGCCAGTCCGATCGTTCGGCGCGCTACGAGGAGGTCGCGACGGAACTCAAGGCCGCCGGCCGGCTCTACCCTTGCTACGAGAGCGAGGAGGAACTCGACCGTCGGCGCAAAGTCCAGCTCTCGCGCGGGCTACCGCCCATCTACGATCGGTCGGCGCTGCGGCTGAAACCCGACGAGCGCTTGCGTCTCGAAGCGGAGGGCCGTCGGCCGCACTGGCGCTTCCGGCTCGCCAACACGGCGCCCGGGCGCGATCTCGACCCTCAACCGACGCTCGTCTCGTGGGTCGATCTCGTTCGCGGCGACCAGTCGGTTGACGTCGGCTCGCTGTCCGATCCGGTGCTGATCCGCGCCGACGGCACGTATCTCTATACGTTTACGAGCGTCGTCGATGACGCGGACTTCGGAATTTCGCACGTCATCCGCGGCGAGGACCACGTCACGAACACGGGCGTGCAGATCCAGATCTTCGAAGCGCTGGGCACGACCCCACCGGCGTTCGCCCATCACAGCCTGCTGGTCGGTGCCGACGGTCAGGCGCTGTCGAAGCGCGACCGCGGCCTCTCCATCGAGGCCATGCGGGAAGCCGGGCTCGAAGCCATCGCCATCGCGAGCTACGCGGCGCTCGTCGGCACCTCGGAGGCGATCGAGCCACATCTCGATCTCGCGTCGCTGGCGGAGCGGCTCGACCTCGGCCGGCTGTCGCGGGCGCCCGGTCGCTTCGACCCGGCCGAACTGTCGGGCCTCAACGCGAAGACGCTGCACATGATGCCCTACGCGACGGTCGCCGACCGTCTTGCGGATGCGGGGGTCGGCGGCGGGGAGCCATTCTGGATGGCGGTCCGCGGGAACCTCGTGCACTTCGCCGATGCGGCTCAGTGGTGGCGTGTGGTGGAAGGGCCGATCACGCCGGTCATTGAGAATGTCGCGCTCTGCCAGACGGCCGCCGGTCTGCTCCCGCCGGAGCCGTGGGACGGTCAGACGTGGTCGGCCTGGACCGAGGCGGTGAAGGCGGCGACGGGCGCCAAAGGGAAGGCGCTGTTCCATCCGCTACGCCTCGCGCTGACGGCCGCGGAGTCGGGGCCCGAGCTTAAGACCATGCTGCCGCTCATCGGGCGGGCGCGGGCAGCGCGTCGTCTGGTGGGCGAACCCGCTTAGCTTCAGTGGCGCGGTGAACCGGCCGGCATGCCGTCGACTTTCCGCATGAAGGCGACCGGCAGAGTGCGATTGCCGAACAGCGGCCGAACGCCGTGCGACGTGATCGTGTAACCCAAGCGCTCGAAGAAGGTGATCGCGTTCAAGGTCGCGCGGACAGAGAAGGCTTCATACCCGGCCGACCGGGCGTCACCTTCGACGTGGTCGACGAGGCGGCGGCCGACGCCCATCCCGGTGAACAGCGGACGCACGAAGACCGAGCGCAGGCGCACGGACGTGCCCGTGTCGTCGGAAACCGTCCAGCCGGCGGTGCCGATCAACTCGCCGTCGACGAAGGCGCCGATCAGCGCCTGACGTTGCAGGCTTTCCGAGTAGGCGGCCGAATAGACGTGATCGGTGAAGGCCGCGATCTCTTCTTCGGACAGCACGTGGGCGGCCTGCAGCCGAAGGGCGGCGGCATGGATGTAGCGCACGGTCGACAGGTGCTCGACGTCGACCCGCCGCAACTCCGCTGCGGATGCCAACGACGCTCCCGGTCCGAACCTAGCGAACTCCGTCATGCAGGCCTCGTCGCGCGCGGCCCGGTTCTTCACCGGACGTAACGCACCGTCCGAAGGTTACAATCTCAGAGCGATAGCCGGCAACAGTGACGATTTGGCGACGCGCTGCCGCTCATCGCCGCGGCGAGAACGGCTGCGGTGCGGCAGGAGCGGCGGCGCCCTGTGGCGCGTCTGCCCGTCGGTCGCCCGGCTGGCCGGCGACGGAGGGTAGGTATTCGGCCTGCTTGCACGAGCAGCCCTGAACGAACTCGCGGCGGTAGCGGAAGGCGGTCTTCATGGTGGAATAGACCTGCCGCGACTTGACCGAGACCGCCTGCTCGACCGAACCGCCGGGGTTCTGATGGTAAAAAAGCTCCACGGGAGCCGCGCAGCGGGACTGGCAGATTTCCTCGTCGCGCTCGAAGTAGGTCGGCAGCGTCGAGAAGCTGACGGGGAAGAAGTAGCCGTCGCAGAGGCGCACGCAGATGGTGCGGTACGTGGCGAAGGGCAGGTTGCCGAACTGCCCACCCCCACCGGCGCCGCTGTCCTCGTCCTGCCAGATCGAGGAGAACGGGTTCTGCCGCGAGGCTTCGCGCTGGTAAGTGGAGCCGCAGTTGTTGCGGGCGAGTTCGCGGATGATCTCGTCCTGGTAGGAGCGTCCGCCCGTACCGAGGATCTGCTGGCGCTGGGCGTTGAGATCGGCGAGTCGTTGGCGCGCTTGATCGGCCGCCGTCGCGAGATCGACGCAGGTGCGCGTGCGGCGCAGCGACTTGGAGAAGAGGAAATACTCGTAGCAGTCGGCGCGCTCGAGCCTCACCTGGAACTGCTGGTAGTCGCGCTCGACTGTGCGGATGTCAGTTTCCAGTTTCGGCAGCACGTCGCGCGAGGAGGTGCCCCGATTGGCTTCCTGGGCCAGGCGCTGTTCGAGCTGGAGACAGATCGGCGCGCGATTGCTCGGCACGTAGGCCGTGCCGGGCGGTG
>Ga0073934_10006538_pt1 | contig 16896 bp, 12 predicted proteins | sample LarsenN4metaG_FD_76834 | JGI IMG/M metagenome (GOLD analysis project Ga0073934, IMG submission 76834) | Hot spring sediment bacterial and archeal communities from British Columbia, Canada, to study Microbial Dark Matter (Phase II) - Larsen... ... | reverse complement strand
TCAAAATTGTAACCCCAGCAGGCCCCTTTAAAGCCTTTTGATACGTTTGTCGATAACCGCCGCAAAAGAAACCTCAAGGTGTTATCGACGTTATGGTTGGGATGCAGCCTCGCCAGGTTTGCATAAGCTGTAAGGAGCAGGCCCAACGCTTTGGGATTGTAATCTTTTTTGATGCCTAATAACGGCCTGAGGTTGATGGGATTCCGTTTCTGTATCTGAATGGCTATGATCGGAAGCCATCGTCCAAATTTCCTCAACGCAACCGGCGTATTCAGCATATCATACGGGTCGTAGCCTTTAAACTGCTCACGCTCAATATGGATACGAAGCTTGTTGAGGGCAATGTGGAGAAACTGAGACAAGGTGTTTAATGGAATAGGTAAAGACTTGCGCTAGACGGCGATGATCTTTTTCTCTAAAATGGATTTGAGAATCGCCAAGGTTGCTTTGGTTGACAGATAAATTTCCGCAAAGGGGATGGGGCAGGGCAGGCCTTTTTCAATGACAGCAAGGAATTGCTTGATTTCCTCGCCGTGGCCTTTGTCCTGTTTGCCCGTGGTTTTGGAAATTTTATCATGATAGAGGCAAAGCTCCCTGAAATCATCGATGACAGCGACTTGACCGCCGCAAAAGATTTCGAGGTATTCTTTGTTCGGCTTTTTGCTGCCGTTGGAAAAATAGGAGATCGCAGCAACGGAGCCGTTGTCGAAGGCGAGATTGACGACCAGGGTGTCCCGAAGCGGGGGTGATGATTGGAGCACATTGGCCGAAACATTGGTTATTTTGCCGTTCGCCAAGAACATGGCGAGGTCAACGAAATGACAGACTTCGCCGATAATCCTGCCGCCGCCGATGTCGGGATCCTGAATCCAGTGATCGGAGGGAACGTGGCCGGCGTTGATGCGGTACTGAATCGCTTTTGGCAAAGTCGGCGGCAACATGGATTTGACTTTTGCAATAAAGGGCGAAAAACGGTGGTTGAAACCCACCATAAGATGGCGATCAGATTTTTCGTACGTCATTCTGATCTCTTCCAACTCTTCGCCGGTCATGCACAGCGGTTTTTCAACAAAAACATGCTTGCCGTTGCGCAGCGCCTCGATCGCCAGTTCCGCATGCAGGTTATGTCGGGTGGCGATAAACACAGTGTTGAGGCGAGCCTCGCTGAGGAGATCTTTGGCGTTGCCGGTGCAATAGGCAAAACCATATTTGTCCGCAATGTGACGCGCCGTATTGGCGGACGCCGTCGCCACGCCGACGAGAGCGCCATATTTTTTTGCCTCCGGCAAAAGATAGTTCTGGGCAAAAGAACCGGCGCCAATAAATCCAATTTGAGGTTCCTCTTTGCGACAAGGCTTTGAGATGAGTGGAACCGTTTTTTTGAGTGTTTTGGTGACATCGTATTTCAGCAGGACGCCGAGAGAAGTCTCTGCTTTATTTAAGATGAGCTGATAGGCTTTATGCGCCTCTTTAAAAGCGAAGGTGTGCGTGATCAGTGGCTCGAGATTGATTTTTTGATTTTTCAAAAGCGCGAGAAAGGCCTGCATGTTTCGATTCTCGGTCCAGCGCACATAGCCGATCGGATAGTCGATGCCTTTGTCTTCATACCGGGCATCGTAACGCCCGGGGCCATAAGAACACGACATCCGCAGCTCCAGCTCTTTCCGATAATAATTCTCGCGGCTGAAGCCGGTGGGCACGTCGCCGACGATGACGACTTTGCCTTTTTTTCGGGACAAGACGCCAGCCAATTCAACCGGATCGAGAGAAGAAGTGGCGGCGGTAATAATCACGGCATCAACGCCATGCCCACCGGTATAATCATCGATCAGCGCTTTCAGGTCAGGCGCTTTTCTCGATAGCGCCAACGGCGCGCCCAACTGTTTTGCCAGCTCGACCTTCCGCGCGTCGATGTCGATCCCAATGGCAAGGGCGCCGGTTGCATTGAGCATTTGGATGGTCAATTGGCCAAGAAGGCCCAACCCAATAACCGCACAACTTTCGCCCAAGCGCAAATCCGCCTGGCGAACGCCTTGCAAAGCAATCGCAGCAATGGTGGCAAAGGCCGCATAACGCAAATCCACCCCGGCAGCAACCTTGGCGCACAAATTTTGAGGCGCCGAGACCACTTCCGCATGAACAGCCGTTGCGCCGCCACAGGCAACCAGATCACCCACTCGAAATTCCGTGATATCGTCACCCAGGCCAATCACTTCGCCGACACAACTGTAGCCCATGGCGGCGGGCAGGTTCAATTTGTTCATGACGGCGCGATAGGTGGGAAACAAGCCCTGCGACTTGATGGACTCCAGGACCCGTTTCACATCCCTCGGCCTCTCTTTGGCTTTGGCGAGATAACCTGCCGAAGCGACCTTGGCTCTTTTGCCTTCGGTGCCGGCGCTGATCACCGAATAATGGTTTCGCACCAACACCTGCCCCCTAAGCAAAGCAGGGAATGGCACTTCCAACAATTTTATATCGCCGTATTTCAGATTTTGGGTGAGTTGATGCACGAGGCTCCGAGCTTATAGGTTCACTTATACACCCAAACACAGAAAAAATTCTGAAAATTTTCTGACTGGATGAACAGGATTAGCAGGATAAAAGCTCAATCCCGTTGATCCTGTTATCCTGTCAAAACTTTTCTTTGCGTGTTCTTTGTCCCGCTCGCGGGACGTCTTTGCGTGCGCTTTTGTTTTTGGTGTAATTTTTTTAAATCTGATACGGCGCGAAGGGCTTCGACTCAAAAGCCCTTTCGGGTTTTCGGCTTGCCCCGTTGGATGGGAAATCCCGCGGCGTTTTTTCAATTGAATGGGTTATCCAACGGGGCTTGCCTGAAATCCTGACGCAGACATTTTATACCATTCTTGAAAACAGATCAGCGCGTAAATGATGGCGGAATTATCTTCCCTGCCGATATGATGGTTTCGGATGATATGGTTGATATGATCCAGATTAAAAAACTTCAAGTCGTGCAGAAAGTCTTTGTCCAACAATTGCTCGATTTTGTTTTGCGAGCTGAAAATACTGCGCAAGGGCATGCCAAATGCGGCTTTTTTTCTTTTGATGATGTAGTCCGGCAGTTTGGCAGCGAAGGTTTCTTTGAGAATCTTTTTGGTGGTCAAGGTATTGGCGAGTTTTTCAGATCGCCGGCGGCTGAAGGCGAACTCCACCACGCGATGATCCAAAAATGGCACGCGCGCCTCGACGGCGTTGGCCATGCTCATCCGGTCCATATAGTGCAGATTTTTGACGAGAAAATTATCCAGCTCAAAACGCGTGATGCACTCAAACGGATCGGCGTCCGGCGGAAAATAGCTCGACAGCAGGACACGGTCGGTATCGGCGATATTTTTGCAAACCGCGCGCGAATTTTCAAAATCACCGACGATACTGTAAACCCCGTATTTGTAGCTCGGATATCCATAATACTTGCCGAGTTTGTGCAGGTACCGCCGAAAAGATTTGAATTGGCCCTTGCCCTGCCAGAGCGACGCCAAAAAGGAGGAGAACAAATGGCTGAATGCACCCGGCGCTTTGTCCAGATATTGCGACAACAAGGTCAGCAAGTGGCCGGCATAGCCTAAAAAAATCTCATCGCCGCCCATACCGGACAGGATAACGGTCGAGGTCTTTTTTGATTCGCGGGTGATGAGAAAAGCCGGTATTTGCGAGCCATCGGCGATGAGATCATCCGAATAGTGCAACGTGGTTCTGATGATGTCGAGATCCAGCGTTTCGCCGTCGATGGGAATCGGCAGAAGATTCAGGTTCCAGTCGCGCGCCAATTTCTCGGCGTAATAAAAATCATCCGCAGTGCTTTCCCGGGCCAGATCGGTTTCATTTTTTTGCGCACAATAATGGGTGATGGCCGGTTGGTCTTTCAAAAAAAGGGCAATCGTTGACGAGTCCATGCCGCCGGAGAGAAAATTGCCGACCGGCACATCGGCAATGAGGCGAATCCGGACCGCGTCGGCGAACAAATCAAATAAAAGATTCTTGACCTCGGCGTAATTCAGCTTTTCGTATTCGACGCGCTTCTGCAAATGCCAGTATTCGCGCTCGATCACGGTTCGGCTCGAAAAATCATATTCCACGTAATGGCCGGGCTTGACGCGATAAATATCACGAAACAAGGTTTCATGGCGCGGCACGTATTTGAAGACAAAATAGTTTTGAATATTTTTCTCGGCAAGCGGATACGACACGCCGGAGGCCAGGAGGGCCTTGATTTCAGAGCCAAAAATTAGAGAGTCCTCGCGAAAAGAATAATAAAGAGGCTTGACGCCCAGGCGATCCCGTATGAGAAAGAACTTGCCGCGTTTTTTGTCAAGAATGGCAAGAGCAAAGTCGCCATTTAACTTGTTGATGAAGCTTATCCCAAGCTGCTCATAAAGCCGCAGCAAGACTTCGGTATCGGTTTTTGATTTAAATTTTTGGTCCCGCAGATACTGATTTTTAAGCTCTAAAAAATTGTAGACTTCGCCATTGTAAATGAGGTGGATTTGGCCGTCGTCCGTTGCCATGGGCTGATTGCCGCTCGCCGAAAGATCGATGATACTCAACCGGTTATGGCCCATGAAGACAAATTGATTCTGATACCGTTCTTGATGAACGCCGACCGCGTCCGGCCCTCGATGCTTCAGCGCGCCGATCATCTTATGGCCGTCAAACGGCGTCGAAGAGATATATCCGCTTATGCCGCACATATTATCATCCCATTCGCTAAGACTTTTTTAAAAACACTAGCAAGACGTTCCACCATTTTTTCTTCGGTAAAATTTTGCAGATATAATCGACGACTTTCTTCTCCCATTTTTTGACGTAATTGATCATTTTCAAGGAGACACTCGATTTTTTCAGCAATCTCCCGAGGATTTTTCTTTTCGACGATAAAACCGTTTACACCATTTATTACTGATTCGGTAATAGCACCCTGGTCTGTGGAAATTATAGGAAGCCCGGCAGCCATGGCTTCAATAATCACCCATGGGTGACCCTCAGGTTCCCTGGGAGGAAACACAAATAGGTCTGCATTTTCAAAGAAGCTCATTTTTTTAGAGCCGTGGACTGGCAAATGAAAACGTACACAAGAATGACATCCATCAAAAATTTTTAAACATTCTTTCTTTGTAATCTCATCGTACCATTCTCCCACGACATCCAGTTGGAATGTGAGTTTGTATTCGCTTTTTAGAATTCTTGCAGCACTTAAAACATCTTCAATTCCTTTGGATGACATCAGATTTGAAAGATACAATATACGAAATCCATTGTTTCTAATTTTTGTATTCGAGAACGCATAGTTTGCACCATTTGGCACAACAAAAATCCTATCATCGTCTAAATAATCTTTGAATATATATCTCAGTTTACTGCCCAAAACTATCACCCCTTGCATTCTCTTTATCATAAATCTTGCATACCATTGAACAATTTTAGGGGAGGAGGCAAAAACATTCCTCAGATTGCCACCCCTTAAATGAATAATTGTTTTGCGATTCAGCAGTTTACTCACGATTAAGAAAAAAGAGTCCTTCACGAATCCTACGGTTGATTGGCTGATCGGCACTAATACGATTGCTGGTCTGTGCTTAAGAATACTTTTTATTAACTCAATATAAATGGCAAACGTCTTCCACACTTTCTTTAACTTAATTTCATTGATCTCCGCAACAGTTTTGTTCATACCGTTATTCACATGAAATAACTGAAACTGATTTTTCAAGCTGGAATTCAGAATGATTTGAGTAGCAATGGCAGGGCCGAAGTAAGGCGGTGGAAGCTTGCCTAAGATGAGAATTCCAGGTTTTGATTTTCTTTCCATACCGACCCAGGAGAGGCGACAAAAGCAAATATCGACATCGATAAATTATTCACAAACTCATATAATATCGGTGTTGTGGCTATTGAATACAGGAGAAGAATAATAATCATTCCATAACCTAAGAATCGCTCAGATAAATTTAACCTGCTACTTTTGCGACTAATATGAAAAAGAAGAATCACATAAGAGAAAAAACCCAAATAGCCGGTAAAAAATACCAAGCGAAGAAAATCATTATGAACACCATTAGATATCATCCCGCTTCCTGAAAGGCCATCAATCGGCAGTCCGAAAAATTGGCCTAGAATTGAATGGCTTTCAAAATTTTCCCAGTGACGCGTCCATCGGCTCATTCTGCCGTGAAAAGCATATATTGGATCTTTTTCCCCTTTCAGCACAGCGAGTTCACCTTGTATCAAAGTGAAGAAGTTTTTCTCTACTTCTTGTTGAATAATAAAAAATGACAGCAATAAAAAAATGGGGAAAATAATCAAATTCCTTATCCTCTGCGCTGACAGAAAGAGAAAAAAGATGAGGATAATGCCAATAAAAACCCCGTAAGAGGTCGTATGGTTAACCCTGAGCATTCCGATCGCGCTTATTCCAAGCATGAACAGAAAAAGCCCTAACTTCCGGCCTCCAAAAAATGAATTTCTGCCTTTGAGCAACCAAAAATAACAAGAAATAAACATCAAACCGATAAAATATGTGCCATAACTCAGAGCATCGGCATAAAACCCTTCATATCGGACAATGCCTCGCGTTACAATCATGCTGAAAGGATGAAAGACGATTTCATATAAAAGAGCCAGTGCAGGAAAAATCAAAGAGTAAAGCATTGTTGTTAGTATGCCATGAAGATCTTCTTTGGAAGTTATAAAACTGCGAAGGTAGAAATACATATATATCGGCATAGTTAGTTTTAGGACAAGGCCGAATACGCTTATGCTCTTATTATCATTCCAGAAAAGCAAGGCATTGATCAACAGGAACGCAAACCAGGCAAAAAAATATCTATCTGTTAAGCCATATTTTATTGTCGGTAATTGACGGGTTAAAGTGAAAAACAATATAAGCAACGGAACCAAAATTCCTACAATCATGAGAGGGGAAACGTTCAAAACAGAATCTCTCACCTCCCAAAAGGCATTGATAATTGGGCGTACCAAGATTATCAAAACCAGCCACTTGAATGAAACAGGCTTAGTCCGTAACCAATGACGCCAGGTATGATAGTTCATAAATATGAAATTATGAGTTGCTCAAGGTCAAAATCGGAAGATGTTTCTCTCACAATCGCACTTCTGTTATTGCCTTGACAAATCCTGCTGCCGATTTTTCCAAAGTAACATGTTCTGCAACAAAACGACTAGCGTTTTGGCCAATTTTGGGGGAGGCTTGCGGATTATCCAAAATCCAATTAATTTTTTCAGAAACCTTTTGGGTTTCGGAAAAATCGATGGCGAAGCCGGTAACACCATCTTCGATGAGATCTTCCGTAGCGCCGGCTTGTATGGAGGCGAGGCAGGGAAGCCCGGCGGTCATGGCCTCGACGAGAACCAATCCCCAGATGTCGAAATTCGTTTGAAAGAGCAAACATTGGGATTGCGCCATAAAGAATGGAATTTCAAATTTTTGTTTATAGCCATGAAAAGTTACGAAGCTTGACAACTGATGCTCTAAAACATACCTTTCAAGCCGGCCACGGTCTTCCCCATCTCCCACAATATCGAGCATGATATCAGCTCTTGATTTAGAGAGCATATCTATGACCTCTAAAATCTTAATCACACCCTTTCGAGGGACAAGGTAACCAATGTATAGCAGATGCTTTTTGCCATCACAGAAGGTACGCCCGGCTCGAATTTTCCCGGTCTCCTCCGCGTAAAAACGAGTGTCTACCGTATTAATTGCAATTTGAACTTTTTCCTTATTTGCCCCCATCGCCACAAGGTAACGCTTTGCTTGCGTCCCATAAGCAATAAAGCCTTTGGCTCTCCTGATAAGTATCTTGCGCTGCAGCCTTCGCAGAAATGTATCGTACCTTTCTTCACCTGGTATGGAGCCTGACCAGATGATATACGGCGTTGAACGAAACCATGAACGCCACCAGAGCTTCATAGTGGCAATTGAAAAGCTATTGGTTATGATAACAAAGGGATTTTCTCTTTTTATGAGACGATATAAGCCCGCATAAGTAAAACCCGTGTTCTCAATATTTCCATAATGAACGCTTCTGCTTGGCAGCACTTCATAATTAAAGTTGCATTCGGATACATCAATTTCCCATTTGCGTCTAGAATAACCTAGAGCGCCAAACAGGACTTTTAATTTGATCCCACGCTCTTCCAACTGTTTATTTAACTCATTAAAAAGTGGAATCCGGTAGGGATTGGGAATATTGGTTATAAGCAAAACTTTGTTTGGCACAGAAAACATGTATCTATAGACTCAAAACAATTGCCCAACGGATAAAAAAATTGATCGTAAAATGATTGGTTAATGTCTGGGCCAGCTTTCAGATTTTCAAACCGGCGGTGGGAATTTTCTTGTGAAGCAATCCAAATGAAAGCAGCATCAATATTTCAAAAGTATCCGGCGAATCACTTTTCATAAATCCCTGCCAACAGGTTTTAATCTCCTCATGGTTAAAAATTTCAGCAGGAAAAGCCTCTTGATCAGATAAACAGCTTTCAACAAATTGTGTATATTTCTTATCTTTCCGAAACCGCTCGTGCAGCATATCCCAGGAGCCCTCGGTTTTTACAATCGGCCCTTGACGATAGGCTGATATGATCTTTCGTCTAGTCTTGCCCAGATAAGGCCGTATTTTCTTCGCCAGATTCTGCCAACTTTTAGGAAAAAGCGGCGGCAGCCAAAAGTTTGAATTCGGAATTAAAACCAGGCCTTTGCTGAGGTGCCATAGCGTCCAGCGATGCAAAATACCTCCACCGCGAAGATCCGCAGGAATACTCAATACGAGCTCCAGCAATTTGTTGTCAAACATCAAATTCCGCTCTGCAGCCAGGGCTTGGATGCATTCAAGCATCAAATAAGTGGGGCAGACGCTGCAATTACTCCACCGAATGAACGTATCCAAACAATCTCTGGGGTCTTCTGAAACCTCTTGAATGCTTCCGGACGTTTCCACGACGGCCTCGCGCCAACTCATGAACAGTCGGTTACCCACCTCGGCTCTAAACAGGCGTTTCAAACGCCTCGGATCCGGATGCGTATAAGGATAAAGCTGATGAAATATCTCAGGAATTTTCTCCAGTGTAAAAGGACTGTCTTTTCCAAGCGGTAGGCGAAAATAATGCTTATTAAAATTTTCCAACAGATCGCCAAGCAGGAATGCGCCAGCCGAATTCGTCGCCCGAATTTGTTGCACAGGAGCCATAAAATGCGCTTGCTGGATATTGTAGTTGCCTCCTCCAATCAAGGCTGCTGCTTCGAACGTATTGAGATACCAATAGGGTGTGCGAAAAATCGTTTGGTGATCGACATTGAGATGCCCGGCCACTTTTTCAGCAATTCGCGCATTCATATTGTAGTGGGTGGTCAGCGTATGGGTTTTTAAGCCGTTCCCCAGCGCCCCCGCGGCAATGCGAGAATCCAGCCCGCCGCTCAGGAAAAGATGGAGATCGGAGCTGACCGCATTGAGACGCTTTGCCGAATGGTGCAGCGCTTGCGCAATGTGTTCTCCCCACTCCTGCGGTGCCACACCTTCCTTTGGCGCATAGCGCAATTGAAACCAACGCGCCGTTCGGCACGAACCTTCATCTTGCAAGACAACCTTTTGGCCGGCCTGCATGTTTTGGATTTCGTAAAATAGGCCTCGCACGCCAACGTGTCGCGCAGTAGCAAACAGCGACCACAACCCGGCAGAGTCGATATGTGGTCGCGTTTGGCGGATAGCGGCTATTGCAGCCGGAAAATTTCCGGCATACCACGTCTTGTTTTCCCTGGAAAACCAAACGGAACGTGAAGCAAAACGATCGGTGAAGAGTGTCGCGGTTCGACTTTCCAAATTAACAAAAGCCAAACTGAAAGACCCATTCAGCTCCGGTATAATAGCCTCTCCATACTTGCGCCAAAGCGTTGCTATTTTCTCACCCGGCGGTAAAGCCTTGTCATCTTCGTTAAATTTTCCCAGGTCGGTGACTGCACCATGCAATACCAGGACTTCCCTGTTATTAATTCCACCGGTGACAAACATATCCGGCACAGGCGGCCTCGACCACGACCAGAGCAAAATATGTGCGTCTCCAAATGATTTGCTTTCAATATGCACCGGAGGGACACCTGTGGTCGTGAAAGCTTTTCTGAAATTATTGACCCGTGTCGAGAAATTATCTAAATCGCCAAAGGCAAGAATCCAACTGCCCATAAAATCATTTACTCAGTTGTTAAAGCAAGAGAATCCAATTTTGCCCGCGTCTGGGAAATGTCATACTCGCGCAAATCCTTCGCAGAGATAAATTGGCGTTGCTCTGAAAGTATTCGTGGATTATTATTCAAAAGCCGCCATAGCCCTTCCAGTCCTTTTACTCCATCCTGCAAGACAAAACCATTGGCTCGATCTTGGACAACATCTAAACAACCGCCGACATCTGAAAAAACAGCAACCGGCACCAAACGCGACAATGCCTCTAACACAACTAGTCCGAAAGATTCATTTTCACTAGGAAAGACAAACAAGTCAAGACCATCATAAAAAATTTCCATACATTCTTCTTTCACGTTCCCCAGAAACTCGACTGTTACCTTGCTACTTTCGATCTTGTTTGCCAACTCTTTTAAAGAATTCAGTGAAGGGCCATCTCCCGCTATTTTAAGTTGGATTTTGGTATTGCCGGAATAGGATAAAAGTGACTGTAGCACCCAATCTTGCCGCTTTTGTGGCGTCAGCCGGCCGGCCATACCGATCCGGATGACACCATTTGACTTCCGAACAGTTGGTTTCTGAGATTGCCCGCTAAATTTAATGCCAAACGGGATGATTAAGCACCTTTTCCGTTGCAAAAAAATTCCCAGACGTCTGGCCTTGCGAAACGCAAACTCCGTCGAACAAACGACATGCGCGTCCAGCAAAATCGGAACTACAGAATACCAGATCTTTTTAAGAATTCTTTGCAACCCAAAACCGCTGCTGACGGACATGCCGTGTTGAAATATGAAATACTTCTTTTCCAAACAAAGCAGAGGAAATACAACTACCGGATGGGCGGCATGGATCATAACGGCGTCATACGCTTGAACTATTTGCAAAACGTGTTTGATACATGAAAATTTATTTTTCTTATTGTAACGAAGGCAGTGAATATTTTCGCCCTCGGGTGAGGAAGTCTGCTCATGATCGAATATCAACATCAAATCATGTGTCGTACGATGGTTTTTATTCAAAACGAGTATTGAATTGATAAATGTTGTCACCCCGCCCGGTTTAAGCCGATCACAGACATGCAAAATCCTAAACGTCGTACTCATAGCAAGGTGAATTATTGAGAATCTTCAAGCAATCTTATAAACGATGTTATTCAATAAAGGAGAAAAACCTTTATGATTCTCATGGTCAATTTTCAAGTTTTTAAAAAGCTCAAACCTGTGGTTGAGAATTTCGACTTCACTGCAGCTTGCAATTGGAAGGATAAAATCAAAGCGATTGAATCGGTGCAACAATCGCATCCCTTTTTTTCCCAACCGATAAAATACCGAGGGAAGGCTGAGGCCATCGTGCTTGAAGCTGAATTCGTTTCCTGGTACAAGTCGAATATGGCCAGCCAACTGATACTGTGGTTTTAGTGGCAAATAAAACTTTTGCCGCGTTAAAATCGACGCCAAAAACGCCTGAAGCTCAGCATAAAATTCCTGAAGCCAAATCTGCAAAGCCACCTCATCCACTTTTTTTTGGAACCACGCACGCCGCCAATCAATCAACGTCATGATCAAATGCAATAATCTTCCGGATGAAATATTCAAGAACTCCATATCGTAGCGCAAGGCATTTACATTCAGCAAAAGATTGCGGAGGCTGACGACGCGATACGTAAGCTCGACCGTCTTGCTGATGAAGTTTGCCAGAAGAAACTCCAGCGCCGTTTGTCGCTTCAATAATTCGATTTCCTGTGGAGATAAATCTGCCTGGCTTACATTGAGCTCTTCGCCCCAGAGCAAACGATAGTTATGATAAAAGGTAAATCGTTGCGCCTCATAAAAATGGCGGCGAGAAATGCCGAATAAGTTATGAGTGAAAAGATAACAAGCGCGTTTGGGCAGACATTCGAGAGGAGCGAAATTATATTTGACGCCGTCTTCAAAAACAACGAGGATATCTATATCCGATATTCCCGGAGTTTTAACGTGGCCAATCTGAAAAATCGAAACGACGCCGTCTTTTTTAATGATTTCTACCAGTTGCTGAATAGTTTCTTCATATTCGTCTGGCAGGACGTAGCGAGGATAATTTATCAACTTTATGCTCAAGCCAGCCTCGCCTGCATAGCGACAACTAGTTTCTTCATCCTGTGATAAAACTCATCCGTAAGCCTGCTTTGCAAGGAAGCGGGAATCAGTGGAGCATATTTTCTTGCCAATAAACGCGCCATTCGTTTAGGGTTTGTAAAAAATTTGCGCTTTAAAGAAGATATTTTGTATTCCCAGTTTTGTCTGATCAACGAAACTTCATCCATGACCGCCCATTCTTCAGCAGAAAAATCGTTCCTGGCCACGACAAAACTATGTTTTTTAAAAACGCCTTTTTTATCCCTAACCTGAACATAATAAGACGGCAACAGCATAAATTGACTGAGCAGCCCTTTCAACTGATACATATTTTTAGGATAATCTTTTGGGGTTGTGCGAGTAATAATGCTATTGCTCAAGTTATCAAAAGACTTCCGATTTAATGCCACTAAATTTTGATATTGCAGCTTTAATTCCAAGCCCTGGTCGGGCAATAATGACTTTGCATACCGAAATAATTCCACGGGGAAATAGTTTTCCGGATAGGATTTTAATTCCGCCTCGACAAGCACAAACCAACCATGGTGCTGCAATGGATCATAATTGTACATAATTGATAATGCTGCATGAAGTTTTTGCGCTGCATTCGCCAGCCGCTTGACAGACTCAAAAACCTCTTGCTTCAGAATCACCAGGGCGTCAAAATCACTGTAAGGAATTTCATCATAAACACCCAGACTCCCATGAACATAAGCGCCGGCCAAATCTTCTTGCAGATGACTGGCAAGGTATTGCATCATTCGCTGGACATAGGGATTGGGGCCGCGATAGATCTCGACCTGTAAATTTAATGGCGAGTTTCCTGGAATGGATAGACTTTCAACAAATGTGTGGTATTTTTGAATAATCAAGGGCGCATTGCGGGTGAATACGATTTTGGGCGATATCAATGCAAATACCAAATCCTCTTTTGAGACATATCCGTCATTAATATAAGAGGACAACGCTTTGCGGAAATCATTTTGCAATTCCTCGCTGTTATTCATGAATGCTCAACCTTCAGCAGGGGAATTTAAAACTGCCCCGTCACGACGGGGCTTCGATTTTCAGCACGTTTGGAAATCCGTCGTAGATTCTCACTGTTAAAATTTAACGTCTGGAAAAAGTCCAATAATAGCTTTGTCCGTTTCTTAAAAGTCATCTCTTTTACATCTTGAAAGGCTTGTTCCGCTATGCGCGTGGCTTCCTCCTTATTTTCAACGGCCATTCTTATTCCCTGCACCAATGAAGCAGGATTTTCCGGTTCAACAAAAATGGCGTTAGCGGCGTTCAGCGTGTCCTTTACCGCCGGAAAGCTGCAGGTGACGATAGGATTCCGGGTGAGCATATATTCGCAGATTTTATTTGGCAGATTGTAACGAACGTCGTGCTCTTGGGCCGAATAATAGGACACTAATACGTCGGCGGCAAATTGATAATATCTGACTTCGGTATAATTATTCAAAAAGCCGGTAAAGATGACATTATGGATGTTTCGCTCGGCGCACCAGTTTTTATAGTATTCAATAACATTGGGCTTACCGCCAGTGAGCAAAAATTTAAAATTCGGACATTGGCGGGCTGCTTCTAAAATATATTCGGCTTCTTTTTGTTTGATAAACAGCTTCCCCGTATAAACGATCAAAGGTTTGCTGCAGTTGAGATTCAATACTTTTCGCGCTGCAGCCTTAGCCATTACATGTTGAATTTGAGATTCCGCGATAGGATTCATCGAAACAGCCAAATTATTCGATGGGAGATGCAGCTTTTCAAGAAGGTCTTCCACGATCGCAGAGTTTGTGCCGACAACACCATCGGCGTTCCGATAAACCCAGGAATGACTTTTCTTTGGCACCACCTCATGAACCCAACAGATGACTTTTGGTCCATTCTGCAAACGCAGCATTTTTTTTAAAAATACAGGCATGAGCAGTAGATTGGCGTTGCGTGACATCACCACGACATCTCCAAGATGGAGCACATTACTCAGCAATAGGCGGATAATAACCCCAAAACCATACAGACAGGTTATGGACAGTTTGATCGAGTCTGGTGTCGTCTCACGGAAAAAGGTTTTCAAAATTTTGATTTTATAAGCAGTTCTTACACCGTAGTATTCCAGGATCCTATGTTTTTTTACATTATCTTTGCGATAAACGTAGGGAGCGATCAATTCAACGTCACAGCCGTTTTCTGCAAAGCCTTCACAAAGATGTGTGTCTGATATTTGATTTGTACGAGGGCGCAGAATGTCAAAAGGCGAAAAATAATAGATTTTCATCTTTGCCTCTGCTTGACGGCGCTTCCGCCCTTGCGAAATAGGATAGCTTTCATATCATCTTTATTAAAAAAATCCGCGAAGGCGTTATTTTTTTGCACATCGTCCGAGGCCAGGATCCCGTCATGGCTTAAAAAAGGCCAAACTTCCGTAAACTCAAACATCATATTCGCGTAGGAATGCTCACTGTCGTGAAAAAAAATATCTACTTTGCCTAACTTGGCAAGCAGTTCTGGCAATAATTCACGCGATGGCCCTAATTGCAAGCTCCAACGGCTTCGAAGTATGTCCGGCACAACCCACCCGGTTTTGATCCTGTTCTCTTTAAAATTGTAGTTTTTGTTTGTATCATTGTTCGGCAGGTCGATTGAGTAAAGCTTGCCGCCATTGTTCTTATGTAATGCATTAAGGATTAGCCAGGACGAAATCCCGTGAGCGACACCGGTTTCAATAACTATCTCCGGTTTAAGGTCCCTCACAACACAGTAAAGCCACTTTCCCAAAGTTGTTCGAGGAACATTACCGGTAGGCGGATTGCCATTTTCTGATAAATTCATTGGAATTAAATCTAATCTCTCAATTTCTGATAGAGCATTTTTCCAATGTAACGGGTCATATTGTGCCGACAACAGAAATTTTGCGCTTTCTAAAACCATTGCTCTATGCAAATAATTATGTTTGCCGACAATGAAAAACAAAGTAGCAAGAGGGTGAGACGGAATAATATCTTTATAGATAGGTCTTATATTCATATTAAATGAGCTTTGCCTTTTCGTGATAGGCTAAGTAGGCCTCCATGGTGGATTCTATTTAAGAATAATGAACTTCAACATGCTCCGAGTAGTCAAAATGTAATACCTTATGACTTTCGGTGGAAACGAAATACCAATATAGCAAATTAAATTAAGTTTTCTAGTCGCTTGCAAAAAGCATTAAAAATATTTGACCGATTGAATTGCTGGTAGATTTGTTCGTTAGTGTACCAATTTTCAGTATTCCAGTTATCTGAAAGTGTAATTAGAGACTCGGCTATTTCTAACGGATCTGGTTTTACGCAAACTCCAGCCACACATTGTTGTATAGTCTCCCAAACTTGTCCCTTGCCTCCAATATACAAAATTGGTCGTTTTAACCCCAAATAGTCAAAAAATTTTGTAGGGTATAGAACTTTCGCCAACGGGCTTACTCCGTGTGGCAGTATAAGAAATGAGGACCCAGATAAAATTTTTAAAAAATCTATATATGGCAAAAAGGGGAATATTTTGACATTTTCTTCAAGACCGTATTTGGCGATTAAGATATCTGGCTTATTCGAACAGCCGAAAAGGGTTCCATAACAATTAATTTCAAGAGTCCCAGCAAGTCTATGTTCCTTATCAATCGCTGATTTAATAGCAGAGAGAATTATGTTGACATCTATATTACCATGCACGGAACCAGCAAAAGTACCTATAATTTTTTTGGAAGTTTCAAAATGTGAAATCAATTGAATCTCCCGGCATAAGAATTCGCGGTTAAATCCATAGGGAAATCCATAGAAAATCTTGGACTGCACACTTTCACCTATTGCTTCTTTAATAAAATCGATCATATGATAAGACGCGGTGGTAACTAAGTCAGCAGCCTTTAGTGCTTTTTTCTCAAAATACAGATTGGTTTTTTTTCTTAAAAAAGTACGTTCCATTTCCGGATTACCAGACCAGGGATCACGATAATCCAATATCACCGGCAAATCGTACTCCTTTTTTATATGAGGCGCTAATAAAAAGGATGAGAATGGCGTTCCTGTTATAAACACAATATCCGGTTTATGGTTTTTGATAATTACATCTAATTCCCGTTTGATGGCAATATTCCATACAATCCTGCTATCTGGCGGCAAAATGGCTTCCCATAGCCTACGAGTCGATCTTGCAATTAAACTCAAACTTTCATTTTGAAAAGGGGAGAATAATGGAATACGACAGATAGGATATTTTCTAACCAATTTCAAAAGGCCATAATCAACACGTGGAGGACGACCATAGTATCCGTTCTCCGAAGGGGCAATAAAAACCGGTTCCCAACCAAATTTTGGTAAAAATTCAGCCATGGAGTATGCTCTATGAGTGCCAGCTTTGGCTCGCGGAGGGAAGAAGAATGAAATTACTAATATTTTTTTCATGAAAAATAATGATCCGATTTCGAAGCTCTCTTTTGAGCTAAGATATTTTTATACAATTTTTGACTATTTTTTGTGAAAAAATATTCCTTATCTGATTCGTGAGTTCTTAAGTCTTTAATCTCG
>Ga0073934_10006537_pt1 | contig 16899 bp, 14 predicted proteins | sample LarsenN4metaG_FD_76834 | JGI IMG/M metagenome (GOLD analysis project Ga0073934, IMG submission 76834) | Hot spring sediment bacterial and archeal communities from British Columbia, Canada, to study Microbial Dark Matter (Phase II) - Larsen... ... | reverse complement strand
GTGTTGGATGTGCCTATCAATGGCAGCCTGGTTTTACTGGTCGCCGAAAGCTTTCTGTTTACACTGGTGTCTCTTTCGCTGGGTTTGTTGATCTCATCTAAGGCAGAGTCGCAGCAAACAGCTATGTTCATATCGCTGGTAGCTTTGTTTCTTCCAACAGTTATGCTGAGTGGATTTATGTTTCCTATTGAGAATATGCCACTGCCGCTTCGTACCGTTTCTAATATCGTTCCTGCCAAATGGTACTACAGCATTGTACGATCAGTAATGATAAAAGGTGTGGGGCTGCATGCTGTATGGAAAGAGACACTGATCCTGGCAGGTATGTTTGTCATTTTCCTTGGGCTGGCCATCAAAAATTTTAAAATCAGACTGGCATGAGAACACTTCGGTTTTTACTGCAAAAGGAGTTCCGGCAGATATTCAGGGATCCGTCTATACTGCGGCTGATCTTTGTAATGCCGGCTATTCAACTGATTGTTCTTCCCTGGGCGGCTGATTATGAGATAAGAAATATCAAACTCGCTGTCATCGATCATGATCATTCTTCTTACTCCCGTAACCTGGTGAATAAAGTAACCGCTTCGGGTTATTTTATTTTAACGGATTATACCGGATCTTATCAAGAAGCATTGGGAAGGATTGAACATGATAAGGCCGATATTATTCTTGAAATACCTGCTTCATTTGAGAAAAGCCTGGTAAAAGAAAATGAAGCAACCCTATTCATGGCAGTAAATGCTATTAACGGTGTGAAGGCGGGTTTAGGCAGCTCCTACCTGAGAAGTATCATCCAGGATTATAATAAAGAAGTAAGAACAGAATGGATACAGTTTCCCCGGTTCAGTCCGGAAACGAATATTGAAGTCACTTCCTCTAATTGGTTTAACCCGCTGATGAATTATAAAATATTCATGGTGCCCGGTATGCTGGTACTGTTACTGACGATGGTGGGGGCCAACCTGACCGCTATCAATATAGTTAGAGAAAAAGAAATTGGAACGATTGAGCAGATCAATGTGACACCCGTCAAAAAGGCCCATTTTATACTAGGTAAATTAATTCCTTTCTGGATATTGGGTCTGCTGGTGTTTACCATAGGTTTTTTGATAGCCCGTTTCTTTTATGGGATAGTGCCGGTTGGCAGCATGGTAACTATTTATGTATTTGCTGCTGTCTATTTGCTGGCAGTGCTCGGGTTAGGGTTGCTGATCTCTACCTATGCCGACAGCCAGCAACAGGCCATGCTGATTTCTTTTTTCCTGATGATGATCTTCGTATTAATGAGTGGCCTTTATACTTCCATTGATAGTATGCCGGATTGGGCAAAAGCAGTTACAAAAGCCAATCCGGTGAGTTATTTCATTCAGGTGGTTCGTATGGTGGTATTAAAAGGAAGCGGACTGGCAGACATTAAATACCAGTTACTGACAATCGGTGGTTTTGCATTGGTGCTGAACGGCTGGGCAATATTGAACTATCATAAGCGCAGCTAATAAAAAAGCCGGCAATTTTCGGTTGCCGGCTGATAGATACAATGTTTCTACTTATCTGAGGAATAACATCTCCCTGTATTTGGGAAGATACCATTCACGGTCATCAACCAGTAACTCCAGTTTATCAACATGATAGCGGATATCATCAAAGAAAGTGTCTTTTACTTTTTCCTGGTAAGCGATGGCCTTCTCTCTCACATTCCCGATCTTATTGCAGACTTTCCTTGCTTCGATCATCTTTTCCACCAGGTCGCTGGCCTTATTAATATGTTCGGAGATCTTCTCCAATATCTGCATTTGATTAGCATAAGCAGATTCTTTTAGTCCGGCCTGCTTTAACTGAAGAATGTTGTTGGCCAGCAGGTTTTGATAGCGGATAGAAGTTGGTAATACATGGCTTGTTGCCATTTCACCCATGATCCGGCTTTCAATTTGTACCTTCTTTATGTATTTCTCCAGTTCAATTTCATGCCTTGCTTCCAGTTCCGAGTGGTTGTAGATATTATTTTTTTCAAATAGCTCCTTAGCTTTTTCTATAACCATCGCATCAAGTGCCAGCGGTGTGGTTTTTACATTAGGCAGGCCTCTTTTAGCAGCTTCTTTTTCCCATGCTTCACTGTAACCGTCACCTTCAAAAAGTACTTTTTCACTGGCTACAATATACTGACGGATTACATGCATAATAGCTATCTCTTTCTTCTCGCCTTTCTCAATCAGTACATCTACTTCTTTCTTAAACTGCTTAAGTGTTTCAGCCATGATAGTATTCAATACGGTCATGGGGTTAGCACAATTTGCGGAAGAACCAACTGCCCGGAATTCAAATTTGTTTCCTGTGAAAGCAAAAGGCGATGTACGATTGCGGTCTGTATTATCCATCAGCAATTCAGGAATACTCTTATGGATATCAATTTTCAGCATGCTTTCATCTGTTTCATCCATTTTGTCTGAAACCCTTTCTTTTACATCCTGCAATACTTTGGTAAGGTATTGACCAATGAAAACAGAAATGATAGCCGGGGGGGCTTCATTGGCGCCCAAACGGTGATCATTTGGAGCAGAAGCGATCGATGCTCTCAGTACATCTGCATAATCATGAACAGCCTTAATGGTGTTCACAAAAAAGGTAAGGAACATCAGGTTAGTCTTTGGAGTTTTTCCAGGTGCGAGCAGGTTCACACCGGTATCGGTGGCCATACTCCAGTTGTTGTGCTTGCCGCTTCCGTTAATACCAGCAAACGGTTTTTCATGCAACAATACTCTCAGGTTATGACGGCGGGCCACCCTGTCCATTATATCCATCAGGAGTGAGTTGTGGTCAACTGCCACGCCTACTTCTTCAAAAATTGGGGCACATTCAAACTGTGCAGGCGCCACTTCGTTATGCCTGGTGCGGAGCGGGATACCCAACTTGTAAGCCTCATTTTCAAAATCCCGCATATAGGTATAAACTCTTTCTGGGATTGAACCGAAATAATGGTCTTCTAATTGCTGGTTTTTTGCAGCGGAATGACCATAAACTGTTCTGCCGGTCATGATCAGGTCGGGGCGGGCATTGAACATAGCTTCATCGATCACAAAATACTCCTGCTCCCAGCCAAGAGTTGGGGTAACCTTTGTTACATTTTTATCAAAGTAGTTGCAAACATCCACTGCTGCTTTATTCAATGCATCCAATGCTTTCAGTAAAGGTGCTTTATAGTCCAGCGACTCACCAGTATAAGAAACAAAAATGGTAGGTATACAAAGTGTTTTGCCTTGTCCGATCTCCATTATAAAAGGAGGAGAAGTAGGATCCCAGGCAGTATAACCTCTGGCTTCGAAAGTGGCTCTGAGACCACCACTGGGAAATGATGAGGCATCAGGCTCCTGCTGTACCAATGCATCCCCTTCAAATTGCTCGATAGGGGTGCCATCGCTTTTGAGTGTAAAGAAGGAATCATGCTTTTCTGCTGTAGTACCCGTTAGCGGCTGAAACCAATGGGTAAAATGGGTTACACCTTTAGACTCTGCCCATGCTTTAATACCATTAGCGATCTGGTTGGCTACAGCCCTGTCTATTTTATGCCCTGCTTTAATAGAGCCCTGCAAACTTTTGTATGCTTCATCGCTCAAATACTCCCTGGCAGTCTTAAGTGTAAAGACGTTGCTGTTGAATATTGCAGTGATCTTGGTGGCACTTTCTACTGAAATGTTTGATTTAGATGTAAGTCCATCTATTGCTTTAAATCGGAGCGACATTTGTTATAATTTTCCGCAAAGCAATGATTTTACTGCGATTCAACCAATTTTATATATGTAATGGGGAAAAAATGTGGTTTGTCTTGAAAAAATCTGCAAAAAAGAGTTCTAATCCGAAGAATTTATAATATTATTTTTATTTTTAATGTTATTATCAAATGCCATTTCAATTCTTCTCCAGTCTATTTGGGCTGCAATAGGGATAATCAACAAGGGGATAACTACACTGCGATATCGTACAATGGCACCAAGATTATTGGCAGTAAAACCAATAGCAAGCAATAAAGACAACGAAAAAAAGACGCAGAAAAGGACAAGATTACTAGACCTGCTTTCCCGTTTTCGCCAAAGCAGAAAGATTATAAACAAAAAAAGCAGCATGTCAATCTCAATGGCAGCTGCCAGTGATAATATATGATTTACATCTGAAGGAAAAGGCCTTAGTATTGACAGGTTTACGGCCTGGGGGATGTTTTTTAAAAAGCTGCCTGCGTTTGACTCAAGCTCAGTGGTTGGTATGGTGGAACTGCCCGGCGAAATTTGGAGGAAGGCCTTTTGCTTATCAACCACAGCTTGCGGAAAATCTAACCTTGGTTCAATATACCGGAGAGTGAAGAAAAGGACGATAAAAATCAGGTAAGTACCGGCAAAAATGGCCAATCCATATTTTGGCTTCCTGTTGGCCAGCAGCCAGGCAATTATCGCTCCAATAATGATGACAAAAATAAAATTTCGAAGAGCCAGTAATAATAACAGTCCGGTGACCAGGCTGGCAATACGTTTACCCCCCCATTTTTTTTCTTTTGTGCCAAAATAAATGGCATAAATAATAAGGCTGATACCGGTGAAAATCAAACCCTCTTTGTGTAAACCACTTGTCCAGTAAATGAAAGAAGGGATAAGGAAGGTGGCCAGCAACACCGGTAACTTCTTTGACGGGAACACATCAGACATCACCCTGTAAATGGCAAGTGGCCCGAAAAGCGTAACGAAGGAATAGAAAATTACATTGATATAATAATTACCGGTACTTAAAACATTAAAGACAGAAAGCACTTTGATAAAAAGATTTCCCTTCAGGTCATTCCAGTACGAGTTGTCGCTGCCAAAAAATGTGGCGACACCGGATGACTCGTAAGGATCACGAAAAAGATTGGTAAAGAATTCTCCGGGGTCTTTAAAAAGAAGTTTATATTCTTCGATACTTCCAATGTGAAAACTCCATGTATCCTGCATTTTGGCCAGGCCACCATAGTACAAACCGATCCAGCCGTAAAAAATGCCTGCCATTACCTTCAGCAGAAAAAAACTGATAAGTTGTGGTTTGCTTAAACCTGTTTGGGTAAAGAATTTTACCCGGGTTACCAGCCAGGAAAATAAAATCAGCCAGGCAGCAAAAAGTAGGTGCTCCAAACGAATTTCTTTATCCCGCAATAATAGCCATTATTGCGGTGAATGTCAGCATAAAGTTGACAAGTTATGAAAGCGTACTGCCCCGTAAATTGTAAATTTGCGGCTCAATATTCCCCTTCATGGAAGTAACCGTAAAGACCGCCCAGCAACTTCGATTGACAGCCGAAGAATTTGAGTTAATAAAACAGAAACTGGGACGAACCCCCAACTTTAATGAACTCTGTGCTTTCTCCGGCATGTGGAGTGAACATTGCAGTTATAAAAATTCCATCAAATGGTTGAAGACTTTACCCCGTGAAGGTGGTCGTATGTTGGTTAAAGCTGGCGAAGAGAATGCAGGGTTAATGGATATAGGTGACGGGTTAGGAGTAGTTTTCAAAATTGAATCGCATAATCACCCATCTGCTATTGAACCGTTCCAGGGAGCTGCTACAGGCGTTGGAGGTATTCATCGTGATATTTTTACCATGGGAGCAAGGCCCATTGCTGCGTTGAATTCATTACGGTTTGGTAACCTCGAAGAAGATAAAACACAACATTTATTATCAGGCGTTGTGCATGGTATCGGGCATTATGGCAACTGTTTTGGTGTACCCACCGTGGGTGGGGAGATATACTTTGACGAATGCTATCATACAAATCCATTGGTAAATGCGATGAGTGTGGGAATTGTAAAAGCAGGTGAAACGGTGTCTGCCACTGCTTTGGGGAAAGGAAATCCTGTGATGTTTGTTGGCAGTGCTACCGGAAAAGATGGGATTGGAGGTGCTTCTTTCGCCTCAGCTGATATAACAGAAGAAAGTGCACAGGACTTGCCTGCTGTACAGGTAGGTGATCCTTTCCAGGAAAAGAAATTATTGGAAGCCTGTTTAGAAGTAATTCAAACAGGCGCCGTTGTAGGTATGCAGGATATGGGTGCTGCCGGCATCATTTGTTCAACGGCCGAAATGAGTGCAAAAGGTGAAGTGGGTATGCGGATTGATTTGGATAAAGTGCCCACACGGCAAAAGAACATGAAAACCTGGGAACTGCTGCTGAGTGAAAGCCAGGAGAGGATGTTGCTGGTGGCAGAGAAAGGAAGGGAAGAAGAAGTAAAAAGAGTCTTTGATAAATGGGATCTGCCTTGTTCTGTGATCGGTGAAGTGACAGATGATGGCATCTTGAATTTCTATATGAATGGAGAACTTGACGCTTCCATTCCTGCACATGAACTGGTATTGGGTGGCGGCGCCCCGCAATATGAACGGGAATATAAAGAGCCGGCTTACTTCGCTGAAATAAACAAATTCAAAATTGATAATGTTCCGGAACCAGGCAGTTTGAAAGAGGTTGCTGAAAAGATTATCGGGTTACCATCCATCGCCTCAAAACGCTGGGTGTACAACCAGTATGACAGCATGGTGGGTACAAATAATACTTCTACCAATGCACCTACAGATGCCGCTGTGGTACTGGTGAAAGGAACGACTAAAGGAATTGCCATTACTACAGACTGCAACAGCCGTTATGTATTTGCAGATCCTTACAAAGGAGCAATGATTGCCGTAAGTGAAGCCGCCAGAAATATTGTTTGCAGCGGTGGTCAGCCTTTAGGTGTAACCAATTGCCTGAATTTTGGTAACCCATACGATCCGGAAGTTTATTACCAGTTTGTACATGCCATCAAAGGTATGGGTGATGCCTGTCGCAGGTTTGACACACCTGTAACAGGGGGTAATGTTAGTTTCTATAATCAAAACCCGGATGGACCGGTATTCCCAACACCTACTATCGGAATGGTTGGCTTGCTGGAAGATGTGACAAAGAAGATGACATTGGATTACAAGAAAGCTGGCGATCACATTTATTTAATTGGTGAATCTGTAAACGATATTGGTTCATCACAATACCTGGCCAAGCTTTGCGGAGTGGAATATTCACCGGCTCCTCATTTTGACCTCGGGATAGAGCATCATTTGCAGGAGGTAGTAAAAGGATTGATTGAAAACGGAGATATTCAAAGTGCCCATGATGTTAGTGAAGGCGGACTGATGACTATGTTGTTTGAAAAAGGATTCAACAGGGGATTAGGTTTTGCAGTAAACACAATAAATGAATCATATACAGACGGTAAAGCTTTACGTAGCGATGCCTTCTGGTTTGGTGAAGCACAAAGCCGTGTGGTGGTAACAGTGGCCGAAGAACAGGTGGCTAATTTCCTCCGGCATATGGGCAAGACAGAAACGCCTTTTGCAAAACTGGGAATTGTAACTGATGGTGAAGTGAGTGTTGACGGAAAGTCATGGGGAAATATTGTAATGTGGAAAGAAAAATATGATACATCTATTGAAAATTACCTTGCTAAAGAAGAAGCAGGTGCAGCATTGAGTTCAATATGATTGGTAAAGACAAAATAATATTACTGACCGGTGCTGCTGGTTTTATCGGCAGTTACCTGCTTGGGTTTTTGAATAAGCAGGGATTTGAGAACATTATTATAGCAGATGAATTTGATGAGGAGGATAAATGGTTCAATTTTGACTCTAAAGAATTCATGGCTAAAGTGGAACGGGAAGCACTGTTCAACTGGCTGGAAGAAAATAAACCTGCTATCAGTTTTGTTTTTCATTTGGGTGCAAGGACAGACACTACTGAATTTGATTACAGTATTCATGAAAAACTGAATGTTGCTTACTCAAAAAATATCTGGAACTACTGCGTCTCCGGCAATGTTCCCTTGGTATATGCATCTTCTGCAGCCACTTATGGCAGCGGTGAGCTTGGGTATCTTGATAATCATGAACTGGTGGAAAAATTACACCCGTTGAACCCTTATGGGGTTTCCAAAAATGAGTTTGATAAATGGGCATTACACCAAACAAAGCAGCCGCCATTTTGGGCAGGATTAAAGTTTTTCAATGTATATGGCCCTAACGAATATCATAAAGAAAGGATGGCCAGTGTAATATTTCATTCATTTAACCAGATCAGGTCAACCGGTAAGGTGAAACTTTTTAAATCACATCGTCCCGATTTCAAAGACGGGCAGCAACTCCGTGATTTTATTTATGTGGAAGATGTGGCAAAAGTTTGTCACTGGCTCATGGATAACAATGTGCCTTCCGGCTTATATAATTTAGGAACCGGTAAGGCCCGGTCGTTCGAAGATTTGGCGAAAGCCACTTTTGCCGCTATGGGTAAGGCGCCGCTTATTGAGTACATAGACATGCCAGAAGACATCCGGGACAAGTACCAATATTTTACCGAGGCCAATATGTCCAAACTGAAGAATTCCGGTTATACGGAGGAATTTTATTCATTGGAGGAGGGAGTGTCAGATTATGTCAGAAATTATCTTTTACAAAAGAGATATTATTAAAAAAGGAGCAACTTTCGTTACTCCCTTTTCTTAAACCCGACATTAAGCACCTTATTTCTTCGGCATCACTACAGCATCAATTACATGAATCACACCATTGCTGGCGGTTAAATCAGCGGCAGTTACATTGGCACCGTCAATCATCACTTTACCATCTTTAATGGATACAGTAAGCTCTGCGCCTTGTACTGTTTTAATTTTTTGGCCATCCTTCAGATCAGCAGCTTTAACAGCACCTGGTACTACATGATAAGTAAGAATACTGGTAAGGTCAGCTTTTTTCTCAGGCTTCAGTAAGCCATCAACTGTACCGGCAGGCAACGCATTAAATGCGGCATTAGTTGGCGCAAATACGGTGAATGGACCAGCACCTTTCAGCGTTTCTACAAGACCTGCAGCCTGAACAGCCGCTACCAATGTAGTATGATCAGGTGAACCAATAGCAACATCTACCACATCTTTGGGGGCTTCTGCAGGGGGTGCAGCAGGCTCTTCTTTTACGGTAGCAGTGGTATCTTCTGCCGGTTTCTTTTCGCCGTCGTTATTACAGGCAAAAAATAAAGCAGAACTAAAAGCAAGGATTGTGATTAAAGAGAAGAATTTCTTTTGCATATAAATTATTTTGTTGCAGAAAAACATCAATTCGGGTCAAAAGGTTTTAAACCGGGTATAAATATTTCTCACAACATTTCATTTGTTGAATCTTTTCTTTTCTGCAGGCATGATCATTAAACGTATAAGGATTTTTTTATAGACTTATCTTTACACCAAACAAATACTATGGCACGGAGAATTGCAGTAATCGGTGGTGGTAACCTGGGTGCTTCTATTGCTGACGGCCTGATGGCAAGCGGTTTCAGCAAACCGGCTGAGCTTACTGTTACCCGCAGAAACCTGGGTGCTTTAAGCCGGTTCAGCAGTAAGGGTTGCAAAGTTCACAGTGATAACAAGAAAGCAGTCAAGGAAAGTGAAATTATCATCCTGGCAGTTAAGCCCTATAATTATGCTGATATTATAAAGGAAATAAAACCGGTTCTTGATGTTACAAAACATCTCGTTGTGTCGGTGATTACGGGGGTATGGATTGAGCAATTACAAAAAGCTATTGGTAAGCCGGTTCCTGTTATCCGGGCCATGCCCAATACTGCCATTGCCATTCAGCAGAGTATGACCTGCCTGGCACATGCAGGTGCTTCAGCCACACAGTTAAACTAATGTACAGGAATTGTTCAATCAATTAGGCCGTACTGTTTTGATCGATGAAAAACTGATGGATGCTGCTACTGTACTGGGGGCCTGCGGTACGGCGTATGCTATGCGGTATATACGGGCCAATATACAGGGTGGCATAGAGATAGGGTTTGATGCTACCACTGCATCATTAATTGCTGCTCAAACCATCAAAGGGGCAGCAGAATTACTATTAGAAAAAGGGACGCATCCTGAACAGGAGATAGATAAGGTGACGACTCCTAAAGGCTGCACCATTGCCGGTTTAAATGAAATGGAACACCAGGGTTTCAGCTCATCCCTGATAAGAGGCCTGGTGGCCAGTTATGATAAGATTGTGAAAGGGTAGTGAGTAGTATGTATCCCGGGCTTTGTTTATATTTAAGTATTAAAACAAAAATCATGAAGCAAGTATTGACCTTATTTCTTTTCGCGGCTTTGGTGGGAACTATGGCCTGTAAAAACGAAAAAAAAGAAGATAAACCCGCTGGCACTGAAACAGAAACCAAAACCCCGGCTCCGCAAAAAGTTGACCCCGGTATGAAAGAATCAACAAGGGGTGAATTTAAAGTCCATTCCTGTACGGAAAATTGTAAAGACGGTCAGCATGTTTTTGTACACGGTGAAGACGGACATACCTGCTCCGAAGAGTGTATGAAAACCAACGGGTAAAATTAATTTTTCATCGAATTTTCAGGCCGGTACGTTGCAGTGCCGGCTTTTTTAATTTTAAGAACCCGGTTTTTCCACTGACTTCTTTATTTCTGTGGATATGAAATTTTAGCAGCCGGAAAAATTCTTTTAGCTTTGTCCGACCTCCCGGAATTTTTCCTGCACAGGGTTTGAAGTACAGCATTTTTCCGCTGGTCATACCATAAGGCTCATTTATCAGATCATTTAACAGGTGTTTTAAATTAATAACCATTTTGTATGGCCAAGTATATTTTTGTTACCGGTGGTGTTACTTCTTCATTAGGAAAGGGGATCATTGCTGCTTCTCTTGCCAAGTTATTACAGGCAAGGGGGCTAAGGGTTACCATCCAGAAATTCGATCCCTACATTAATGTCGATCCCGGTACGATGAATCCTTATGAGCATGGCGAATGTTATGTGACTGAAGACGGAGCGGAGACAGATCTTGATCTTGGTCATTACGAACGTTTCCTGAATATTTTTACCTCTCAGGCCAATAATGTCACCACAGGCCGTATATATCAAACCGTTATTAATAAAGAAAGGGAAGGGGCTTACCTGGGTAAAACCGTTCAGGTGGTGCCGCATATTACGGATGAGATAAAGAGAAGGATGCTGCAACTGGGGCAGGGCGGTGAGTTTGATATTGTAATAACAGAAATTGGCGGAACGGTGGGTGATATTGAGAGTTTACCTTTTGTAGAGGCCGTTCGTCAGTTACAATGGGAACTGCCGGAAGAGGATACCCTTGTGGTACATCTTACCCTTATCCCTTACCTTAAAGCAGCCAAAGAATTAAAAACAAAACCCACCCAGCATAGTGTGAAAATGCTAAGTCAGGAAGGGGTGCACCCTGATATTATCGTTTGCCGTACAGAAAAGCAGCTTAATTCGGAGTTAAGAAGAAAGATCGCCTTATTCTGTAATGTAAAGATGGAAGCAGTGATAGAAGCTGCTGACGCACCCACTATTTACGAGGTGCCGTTACTGATGATGAGAGAAAAGTTGGATGTTATCAGTTTGAAGAAACTAAATATTACCAGCTATAATGAACCGGAGTTAGGTAAATGGAAAGAGTTTTTGGATAAACTCAAGTATCCAAAAAGTAAAGTGACGATCGGGCTTATTGGAAAATATATTGAATTGCAGGATGCTTATAAGTCCATTCTCGAATCTTTTATTCATGCTGGCGCTATGAATGAATGCCAGGTGCAGGTAATTAATATACACAGTGAGTTTATTACTGACGATAATGTGGCTGAAAAGCTGACAGGTTTGGACGGGTTACTGGTGGCTCCGGGATTTGGCCACCGGGGGGTAGAAGGAAAGATCGTGGCTGTAAAATATGCACGGGAAAACGGCCTTCCATTCTTTGGAATATGCCTCGGAATGCAAATGGCCGTGATTGAGTATGCCCGCAATGTATTGGGATTAAAAGAGGCTCATTCTACCGAAATGGATCCGGATACAAAAGAGCCTGTGATCGACCTGATGGAAGAACAGAAGAAGATTACGGCTAAAGGTGGTACGATGCGGTTAGGAGCCTATCCCTGTGAAATCAAAGACAGCACATTGGCATATTCTATTTACAACAGCAATGCTATCAGTGAAAGGCACCGCCACCGTTGGGAATTCAATAACAAATACCTGGATCGTTTTGAACAGGCAGGCATGATTGCCAGCGGCAAAAACCCCGGAACTGACCTGGTGGAAATAGTAGAGATACCCCGTCATCCCTTCTTTATTGGGGTACAGTACCACCCTGAGTTAAAAAGCACGGTAGAAAACCCGCAACCTTTATTTGTACATTTTATCAAAGCAGCCAAGCTGTATGCAGAAAAGAAAACGGAGAATAAAAACCCGTTACTGCAAAGCGAAATGATATAATCCGCACCAAAAAGAGTGCTGTTTAGCGGCGTCAGAAACCATCGACTGGCAACCAGAAACCCGTTATCTTTGCCGTCCTTAAATTTTTACGCAGCATGAAGTTTGACCGTAATACCGTTATCGGTTTTGTAATACTGGCTGGATTATTTTTTGGCTATTTCTACTTCACCAATAAGCAGCAATCTGAATACCGAAAGCAGCAGGCAGAAAAGCAAAAAAAGGAAGCAATTCAGGATTCCATCAACCTGGTGAATAAGCCCAAACAGGACTCTTTAAACCGTATTGCTGATTCTGTAGCCAAGGTTACTAAAGTGGGCAATTTCCAGGCGGCTATTAAGGATACCACCGAAAAAATGGTAGTGGCAGAAAACGAGCTGATGAAGGTGACTTTTACGAATAAAGGGGGGCAGGTTAAAAAAGTGGAATTGAAGAAATTTAAAGGTCTTGACAGCAGCGAAGTAAAATTGGCCGGTTCTTCATTTGACAAGCTGGGCTATTCCATTAATACCGGTAATAATACAACAGCCAATACTGCTGAGTTGTATTTTAATGCAGCAGAACCTGTAAAAAATGCCGATGGCTCGCAAACAATTGCCTTTACCCTGCAATCTTCCGATAGTACGGCCACCAGCAGCATTACACATAAGTTCACTGTGAAGCCGAATGAGTACATGCTTGATTTTACGGCGGAGCTGAATGGTGCCGATAAACTGCTGACCCAGGGTAATATGAACCTGACCTGGCAATATGCCGCTGCCCAGCAGGAATCTGATGCAGATTTTGAAAAACAAAATACCCAGGTAGGATATGTCAAAGACGGAAGTTTCGATTATCATACTATTGGCAGAAGAAGTGATAAGAATTTTGATAAGGAAGTAAAATGGCTTGGGGTAAGACAGCGTTTCTTTTTCACCATACTGGTTGCAAAAAATAATTTTTCCAATGGTAAAATGGAGTGGGCTATTCCGGCAGACAGTACAAAGACTATTGTGCAGTCTACCGCCAATATGAAAGTACAATTGCCGGTTGCCACAACTGTTACAGCTCCCTTCAGTATTTATTATGGACCTTCTGATTACCATATCCTGAAGAAGTACGACATGAAGTTTGAAAAGCTGGTGAACCTTGGACAGGGCATGTATGCTTTTGTTCGTCCATTGAACCGCTTTATCATTTTACCCATTTATGATTTCTTCCGTGGCATGGTAGGTAATATGGGTATCGCTATTGCCCTGCTTACTTTATTTATCAGGCTGCTGATCTCCCCGCTTACTTATTCAAGCTACCTGAGCGGCGCTAAAATGAAGGCACTGCGGCCTGAGATCGCTGCTTTGAAGGATAAGTATGGTGAAGACAGGCAGGCGATGAGTATGGAGCAGATGAAATTATTCAGGGAAGCCGGTGTAAACCCATTGGGCGGATGTATTCCTGCTTTGCTGCAGATACCTATCTTCTTTGCCTTGTTCAGTTTCTTTAACTCAGAAGTGTCATTACGAGGTGCCGAGTTCTTGTGGGCATCTGACCTTGCTGCTTTTGATGATCCTATTAAGTTTGGGTTTCATATTCCACTATTGGGAAGCCACCTTAGTTTGTTCAATATCACGGCATGCATTACCAGCTTTATGATCTCCTGGTATAGCATGAGTATGACACCTGACCAGAGCAACCCGGTACTGAAGTATATGCCTTATATATTCCCGGTATTCCTGTTGTTCTTTTTCAACAGGTTACCATCCGGTCTTACCTGGTATTATACGGTTTCTAACCTGATAACGCTGGCACTGCAGTTTATCATTCAGAACTATATTATCGACCACAATAAAATATTGGCTAAAATTGAGCAGAATCGCAAAAAGCCGAAGACGAAATCTAAGTGGCAGGAGAGAGTAGAGCAGATGCAGGAGCAACAAAAACGGATGAAAGAAATGCAGCAAAAGAACAAACGCTGATATTCGTTAAATATATCTTAAGGGAAACCGGGCTTACCATATAAAGCCCGGTTTTTCTTTTTACGCAACTTAATGGCTAAATTGGCACGTCTTTTACTATATAAGAGATATATCAAACAATGAAACAAACATTATACATAATAAGCTTTCTCGTATCTATAGTAGCGTTTGCCGATGTAAATGCCCAGCGCAGGTTAACGGAAGCTACCATTTCTTATGATATTATTATTAATACCAGCGATAAAGAACCTAAAGCGGTAGACCTGCTGGATGGTGCTACCAGTGTGATTTACCTGAAAGGAAATTCCAGCCGTTCAGAAATGATCAGTTCTTTGGGCGTACAATCTACTATCATTGATGGCAAGACCGGTCATGTTACTGTATTAAAAGATTATGGTGATCAGAAATATATGATCAAAATGACGCCGGATAACTGGAAGGAATCCAATAAAAAATATGAAGGGATTACTTTTACCTATACTGAAGAGTTCAAGACTATAGCAGGCTACAAATGCCAGAAGGCCATTGGAAAAATGGCTGACAGCAGTTCCTTCACTGTGTACTTTACCAAAGACCTTGTTCCGGTAAATAAAGATTTTCAATACATCAATAAAAAACTGCCGGGCTTAGCTATGGAGTATGAGGCTTCGTTGGGTAATATGATAGTAACTTATACTGTTGCATCGATCAACTTTAACCCGGTACAACAGGCAAAGTTTGACCTTCCTAAATCAGGATACAGGGTTATGACCTATGAGGAAAGTATGGGGGGAAGAAAAAACGATTAATTCCGTTGGAGCGAACGATTTCCAAGGTCGATCTTAACATTGGCCACCACCACTTTTTTCTTCAGGGGAACAATATAGGTAGTGTTGCCTCTTTGCAACTTAACTGTAGCATTCAGGTTTATATACCTTTTCTCGGCACCTGCATTGATTACCTGGTTGCCACGGTAGCTATAGCCGGAGCGAAGAGAAAAACTTCCTGAAGTAGAAGTACGGCCAGAAAGCAAAGTTGATTTTTTGGGCAGGTCTGCCGATTTCTTACCATCACCCAATGTGGCAAACGTTACAACAGATACTGCCATTAATACAATGACAGCCAGTTTTCTGCGCAGCATTTTACCTGTAAATATGATGTTTAGGTGGTTCATCGGCTACAAAAATAACGACAAAAGAAATTATAAAACAAACCGTTTATCCAGAACTTTAGTACTTCATTAACGCAGAAGAAGGGAATTTGTTACGGCAGGTTGCTTAAAAAATGCCGTTATTTTGCACATATGGGGAAAATTCAGGTCTTTATTTACCCATTTTTTTCCATTAACTTGTTGAGAATAAAACAGTTTCAGGGAGCAAAGGGATTTTGCTGCCTGCTTTGGCTCTTTAATTCCGAAAATTCGGGCTTTACTCATCAAACCACCGGAACGAATGAAAGATAATCCTTACCGGGAAGATCGGGAACAACTTAAAGAACTGCTTTTACAATACGAAAACCTCAAGAACGGACGCCAGCACTCCTTTATTGAAGAAGATTCCTTTGAGAAAATAATTGACTATTTCCACGAGAAAGAAGACCTCGTTAAGGCCATGGAAGCTGCTGAAATTGGCGCCGAACAGTATCCTTATTCTGCCATGCTGCTCATCAAAAAAGCAGATATCCTGCTGGCCACCCGTCGCTACCAGGAGGCGCTGGATATACTGGAGCAGGCTTCTTTGTTTGACAACAATGATATTAATATTTATATCCTGAAAACGGATGCCTACCTGGCATTGGACCAACAGGAAAGAGCCGTACAACTGCTGGAAGAGGCGCTTTCTCAATTTGAGGGAGAAGAGAAGCTGGAACTGCTGTTTGAACTGGCCGATGTGTATGATGATTACGAAGACTTTGACAAGGTATTTGATTGCCTGAAGATGATTTTGGAAGAAGAGCCCAACAACGAGGAGGCTTTGTATAAGATCTGTTTCTGGACTGATTTTACCGGCCGCAATGAAGAAAGCATCCGTCTGCACCAGCAGATCATTGATGAATATCCTTACAACGAACTTGCCTGGTTCAATCTTGCAGCCGCCTACCAGGGAATAAAACTGTATGAAAAGGCAATTGATGCTTACCAGTACGCTATTACTATTGATGAAAAGTTTGACTATGCATACCGCAATATGGGTGATGCCTACATACGGTTGCGTAAATACAAAGAAGCAATAGAAGTACTGGAAAAAGTGAACGAACTGGCCAAGCCGGAAGATGTGATCTTTGAGGCTATTGGTCATTGTTATGACCGGCTGAAGAATTTCGGGCAGGCAAGAATATACTATCGGAAAGCATCACACCTGCGGCCGGATGACAGTAAGCTTTTTTATAAGATTGCCTGCACTTATTTCAATGAAGGCAACTGGGACAGCAGCCTGAAACAATTGGAAACGGCGATGAAGATTCACCGGCTGCAACCGGAGTATAATTTACTGGCCGGGGAATGTAAAATTCAGCAGGGATTGTATAAAGATGCAATACAATATTTTTCCAATGTGGTGCGGATGCGGCCACGCAATGCCACCGGTTGGGAAGCATTGATCCGCTGTCTTTACCGGGCTGACTTTTTAGAAGAAGCGCTGGAGCAAACCGAAGC
>Ga0073934_10006536_pt1 | contig 16901 bp, 13 predicted proteins | sample LarsenN4metaG_FD_76834 | JGI IMG/M metagenome (GOLD analysis project Ga0073934, IMG submission 76834) | Hot spring sediment bacterial and archeal communities from British Columbia, Canada, to study Microbial Dark Matter (Phase II) - Larsen... ... | reverse complement strand
GACGATCACCGCGCCGGTGAGCGGCACGCGCTGGCTGAGCGTGAGCGCGATGTCGCCGGTGCCGGGCGGCATGTCGACGAGCAGGTAGTCGAGGTCGCGCCAGTTGGTCTGGCGCAGCAGCTGCTCGAGCGCCTGGGTGGCCATCGGGCCGCGCCAGATCATGGCCTGGTCGGGCTGGATCATGAAGCCGATCGAGATGACCTGCACGCCGTGGTTCTCGAGCGGCTCCATGGTCTTGCCGTCGTGGCTCTCGGGCTGGCCCGCCAGGCCCATCATCATCGGCTGGCTCGGGCCGTAGATGTCGGCGTCGAGGATGCCCACGCGCGCGCCCTCGGCGGCCAGCGCCAGCGCCAGGTTGGCGGCGGTCGTGCTCTTGCCCACGCCGCCCTTGCCCGAGGCCACGGCGACGATGTTCTTCACGCCGGGCAGCAGCTGCACGCCACGCTGCACGGCGTGGCTCACCACCTTGGTCTGGAACGAGATGCTGACGTTGCCCGCGCCCGCGCCCTTGGCCGCCGCCACCAGCGCGCCGCGCAGCGCCGCGTGCTGGCTCGCGCCCGGGTAGCCGAGTTCGACGTCGAACGCGACGTCGCCGCCTTCGACGCGCAGGTTCCTGAGCGCCTTCGTCGAGACGAAGTCCTTGCCGGTGTTCGGATCGACGACGCTCTTCAAGGCGTCGAGCAGGGCGGTTTCGGTGACGGGCATGGCGGGTGTTCTCGGCGCGGCGTGCGCGGTGGCTGTCTCTTCCGACAGTCTATTCGCCCCGGGGCCGCCTCCTAGAATCAGGGGCATGGCCCGCAAGCTCTTCGTCACCACCGCCCTGCCCTACGCCAACGCCGCCTTCCACATCGGCCACATGATGGAGTACATCCAGGCCGACATCTGGGTGCGGCTGCAGCGCATGCTCGGCCACGAGGTGCACTTCGTGTGCGCCGACGACACGCACGGCGCGCCGATCATGATCGCCGCCGAGAAGGCGGGCCAGACGCCGCAGGCCTTCGTGGCCGAGGTGGCGGCGAGCCGGCAGCGCTACCTCGACGGCTTCCACATCTCGTTCGACAACTGGCACAGCACCGACGCGCCCGAGAACCACGCACTCGCCAAGGACATCTACCGCGCGCTGCGCAGGAACGAGCTGATCGACGTGCGCTCGATCGAGCAGTTCTACGACCCCGACAAGGGCATGTTCCTGCCCGACCGCTTCATCAAGGGCGAGTGCCCCAACTGCGGCGCCAAGGACCAGTACGGCGACAACTGCGAGGTCTGCGGCGCCGTCTACCAGCCCACCGAGCTGAAGAACCCGTACTCGGCGCTCTCCGGCGCCAAGCCGGTGCTGAAGACCAGCGAGCACTTCTTCTTCAAGCTCAGCGATCCGCGCTGCGTCGCCTTCCTCGAGGAGTGGACGCAGGACGGCAAGCTGCAGACCGAGGTGGCCAACAAGGTGCGCGAGTGGTTCAAGCGCGATGCCGACGGCAAGCCCGCGCTCGGCGACTGGGACATCAGCCGCGACGCGCCCTACTTCGGCATCGAGATCCCCGACGCGCCGGGCAAGTACTTCTACGTCTGGCTCGACGCGCCGGTGGGCTACCTCGCCTCGCTGAAGAACTGGTTCGCCAAGAAGGGCCTCGACTTCGACGCCTACCTGGCCGACCCCGAAGTCGAGCAGATTCACTTCATCGGCAAGGACATCGTCACCTTCCACACCCTCTTCTGGCCGGCGATGCTGCACTTCTCGGGGCGCAAGACGCCCAACCGCGTCTACGTGCACGGCCACCTCACGGTGAGCGGCGAGAAGATGAGCAAGAGCCGCGGCACCGGCATCAGCCCGCTCAGGTACCTGGAGCTCGGCATGAACGCCGAGTGGCTGCGCTACTACATCGCGGCCAAGCTCAACGCGCGCGTCGAGGACCTGGACTTCAACCCCGAGGACTTCCAGGCGCGCGTCAACAGCGACCTGGTCGGCAAGTACGTCAACATCGCGAGCCGCGCCGCCGGCTTCCTGCACAAGCGCTTCGGCGGCAAGCTGTCGGCCGACCTCGGCGTCGAGGGCCGCGCGCTGCTCGACGGCCTGCGCGCGCACGGCGAGACGGTGCGCACGTTGTACGACGAGCGCGAGTTCGGCCGCGCGCTGCGCGAGGTGATGCTGCTGGCCGACCGCGTGAACGAGTACGTCGACCAGCACAAGCCCTGGGAGCTGGCCAAGAAGCCCGAGCTGCAGGCCGCGCTGCACGACGTGTGCAGCGTGTGCATCGAGGCCTTCCGCGTGCTGACGGTCTACCTCAAGCCGGTGCTGCCCGCGCTGGCCGCGCAGGTGGAGCGTTTCCTCGACGTGCCGCCGCTCGCCTGGGCCGACGCGCAGCGCTCGCTCGGCGCCCACCGCATCGGCGAATACCGGCACCTGATGCAGCGCGTGGAGCAGGCGCAACTCGATGCGCTGCTGACCGCGCCCGCACCGCCGCCCGAGGCCGCCGCCGCGCCGCTGCCGGGCGGCGAGGCCGTCGCCGCGACCATCGGCATCGACGAGTTCGCCAAGGTCGACCTGCGGCTGGCGAAGATCGTCGCCGCCGAGCGCGTCGAGGGCAGCACGAAGTTGCTGCGGCTGACGCTCGACGCGGGCGAAGGTCGAACGCGGAACGTCTTCAGCGGCATCGCCTCGGCCTACAAGCCCGAAGACCTGGTCGGCAAGATGACCGTGCTGGTGGCCAACCTGGCCCCGCGCAAGATGAAGTTCGGCGTCAGCGAGGGCATGGTGCTGGCGGCCAGCCACGCCGACGAGAAGGCGGCGCCGGGGCTGTGGCTGCTCGAGCCGCATGCCGGTGCGGTGCCGGGCTTGCGCGTGCGCTAGTCCAGCGTCTGCCGGTAGCGCTTGAGCGCCACCGCACCCGCCAGCACCAGGAACAACAGCATCGGCCACAGCTCGGGCAGCACCTGCCCGAGCTGATTGCCCTTGAGCATGATGCCGCGCACGATGCGCAGGAAGTGCGTCAGCGGCAGCGCCTCGCCCAGCCACTGCGCCCACTGCGGCATGCCGCGGAACGGGAACATGAAGCCCGACAACAGCAGCGAGGGCAGAAAGAAGAAGAAGGTCATCTGCATCGCCTGCAGCTGGTTGCGGGCCAGCGTGCTGAAGGTGAAGCCCACCGCCAGGTTGGCGAGCATGAAGAGGCCGATCATCGCGAGCAACAGCGTCAGGCTGCCCACCATCGGCACCTCGAACAGCAGCGCCGCGGCGATCAGGATCACGCCGAGCTGGATGTAGCCGATCACGACGTAGGGCAGGATCTTGCCCACCATCACCTCGAAGGGCCGGACCGGCGTGGCGAGCAGGTTCTCCATCGTGCCGCGCTCGCGTTCGCGCGTCATCGCCAGACCCGTGAGCATCACCATCGTCATCGTCAGGATGGTGCCGATGAGCCCCGGCACGATGTTGTAGCGGCTCAGCCCCTCGGGGTTGTAGCGCCGGTGCACGCGGATCTCGAAGGGCGCCGCGCCGGTCTGGCGCTGCGCCAGCGGGCCGACGAGGTCGCGCGCCAGCACGCTGCCGGTCAGCTGGGCGAGCGCCGCGATGGCGTTGCCCGAGGCCGAGGGGTCGGTGGCGTCCACCGCCACCAGCAGTGCCGGCCTTTCGCCGCCCACCACGCCGCGCACCACGCCGCGCGTGAAGCCGCCCGGGATGGCGACCATGAACTGCACCTCGCCGCTCTCCAGCAGTGCCTCGCCTTCGGCCTCGCTGGCGCGCTCGTGCGTGATCTTGAAGTAGCCGGTGTTCTGCAGCGCCACGACGACGCTGCGCGCCAGCGGCCCGCTGTCCTGCACCACCAGCACGGTGGGCAGGCCCTTGGGGTCGGTGTTGATGGCGTAGCCGAAGAGCACCAGCTGCAGCACCGGCACGCCGATGGCCATCGCGAACGTCAGCCGGTCGCGCAGCATCTGCTGGAACTCCTTGATGAAGACCGCCAGCGTGCGCGCGAACGAGAAGCGCTTCATGCCGATGCCTGCACGGCGAAGTTGTCGGCCGCCTGCCCGATCAGGCTGATGAACACGTCCTCCAGGTTGGCCGCCGTCGGCACCCATTGCAGGCCACTCTGCTGGCGCCACGGCGCGATCGCCGCCTCGAGCGCCAGCGCATCGCGCCCGGCCACGTGCAGCGTGTTGCCGAACGCGGCCACGCTGAGCACGCCCGGCCGCTGCTTGAGCGCCTCGACGAGCGTGGCGTGCGCGGCGCCGGCGTCGTCGCCGTGCAGCGCCCACACCACGAGGCCCGAGGCGTCGATGATCTCGCGCTGCGTGCCGCGCGCCAGCATGCGCCCGTAGGCGATGTAGGCCAGCTCGTGGCAGCGCTCGGCCTCGTCCATGTAGTGCGTGGACACGAGCACCGTGATGCCGTCGGCGGCCAGGGCGTGGATCTGGTCCCAGAAGTCGCGCCGCGCCTTGGGGTCGACGCCGGCGGTGGGCTCGTCGAGCAGCAGCAGCTGCGGCTCGTGCATCAGGCAGGCGGCAAGCGCGAGCCGCTGCTTCCAGCCGCCCGAGAGCGTGCCGGCGAGCTGCTTCTGGCGCGCCGCCAGGCCCAGCCGCTCGAGCGTGCGGTCCACCGCCTCGCGCCGCCGCGGCAGCTCGTACAGGCGGCCGACGAAGTCGAGGTTCTCGCGGATCGACAGGTCTTCGTAGAGGCCGAAGCGCTGCGTCATGTAGCCGACCTGGCGGCGGATCTGCATCGCGTCGGCGCGGATGTCCAGCCCCAGGCAGGTGCCGCTGCCGGCATCGGGCGTGAGCAGGCCGCACAGCATGCGGATGGTGGTGGTCTTGCCGCTGCCGTTGGGGCCGAGGAAGCCGCAGATGCGCCCGCGCTGCACGGCCAGCGCGATGTCGTCGACGACGGCGCGGCCGCCGTAGCGCTTGGTGAGGCCGCGCACGTCGATGGCGGGGCCCGCGGCGGGGGTCATGACGCGGCGCGGCGAACGTCCAGCGGCTGGCCGGGCCGCAGGCGTGCGCCGTCGGCCGGCTCCGGGCGCGCCTCGACCATGAAGACCAGGCGCGCGCGCTGCGCGTTGGAGTAGATGACCGGCGGCGTGTACTCGGGCTGCGTGGCGATGCGCTCGATGCGCGCGGCGATCGGCGCGCCGCAGCCGCTGCACGACAGCGCCACGCGTTGGCCCGGCGCCAGCGTGGCCACTTCGGCCTCGGGCACGAAGAAGCGCGCCAGCGTGCCGCCGCGCGGCAGCAGCGCCACCACCGGCTGGCCGGCGCCCACCCACTCGCCGACGCGGAAGAAGGTGTCGGCGACCAGCGCGTCGGCGGGCGCCGACTGCTGCTTCTGCTGCTCGCGCCAGGCGCTCTGCGCCAGCGCCGCCGAAGCCGCGTCGGCCGCCGCCAGTGCGGCGGCGCGTTCGTCGCTGCGCGCCGGCAGTGCGGCCACGCGCAACGCGGCGTCGAGCTCGGCGACGCGGGCGCGCGCCTGCTCGGCGGCGGCACGGGCGTCGTCGAGCTGCGCTGGCGAGAGAAAGGACTGCGCCACCAGCTTGTCGCGCCGTGCCAGCTCGGCCTCGGCCAGCGCGGCGGCGGCGCGCGCCTGCGCCAGCTGCGCCCGCGTGACCGCGATCTCCTCGCCGCGCCGCCCCTTGCCGGCGTTGGCCACCCCGGCGCGCGCCGCGGCCAGGCGGGCCTGCGCCTCGGCGCGCGCCTGGTGCTCGGTCTCGGCGTCCAGCGCGAACAGCGGCGCGCCACGCGCCACGTTCTGGCCGCGCTGCACGGCCAGCAGGCTCAGCGCGCCGGGCAAAGGCGCGGAGACGTAGACGAACTCGCCCTCGGCGTAGCCCGACCAGCCGGGCTCAGGGGCCGGCGTGCAGCCCGTGAGCGCGGTGAGTGCAGCGAGCGCGGCGGCGCCGGTGATCCATCCGGTCACGACCTTCATGTGCGTCCTCCAGTTCGTCGACGCCCCTTGCGCGTGCCACGCGTCGCGGGCGACGAAGCCGGCGACGGCACCGGCACCGGCAGCGGCGACAGCGCCGACAGCGCCGGCAGCGGCAACGCGAGCGCGGCCAGCGCCCGCTCGATGCGCTCGTCGATCGCCGCGTCGCTCATCACCTGCGCGTCGAAACCCGCGGCGCCGAGGGCCGGCAGCGCGCCGCGTTCGGCCAGGCGCGAGACGAACAGGATCGGCATCAGCACCGCGCCGAGCAAGAACACCAGGCCCTGCAGCGGCGCCGCCACGGCGAGCGCGCCGCCTGCGCGGGCCTCGGCCAGCAGAGCGGCCAGCAGGCCCAGGTGGCGCGGCGCGTTCTTCGCCACGAACTCCAGCGCCACCGGCTCGCCGGCCAGTGCGTCGAGCAGCACGCGGGCGAGCAGCGGGCGCTGCGCGCGCGCAAAGCGCGCCATCGTGGCGAGCGCGGCGCGCAGCCGGTCCAGCGGCGCGCCGGCGCCTTGGGCGCTGCCGGCCAGCGTGGCCCACATCTGCTCGTACATCTGCTGCAGCAGCGTGCGCAGGAACTCGTCCTTGCTGCCGAAGTGGTAGTGGAACATCGCCGGCGTCACGCCGGCGTGCTCGGCGACGGCGCGCACCGCGAGGCCGGCGCAGCCGGCCTCGGGGAACAGCACGCGTCCGCTGGCGAGCAGCGCCTGGTCGAGGTTCTGCGAAGGGCGCGCCATGCGCGCATTATTGGACGAGTGACCAGTTATAGCAAGCCGCGGCGGCCCGCGTCAGCCGCGCGCCAGGGCGGGCATGCGAAGATCGCCACGATGTCGCTCGCCGGCCTTGCCGCCCGCCTCCAGGCCCGCTTCCGAGCCCATGTGCAGCCGCGCGTGCACGTCTTCAGGCCGCGCCTGCTCGATGCACTGCGCGGCTACGACCGCCGCCGCTTCGTCGCCGACCTGGGCGCCGGCCTCACGGTGGGCGTGGTGGCGCTGCCGCTGGCCATGGCCTTCGGCATCGCCAGTGGCGTCAAGCCCGAGCAGGGCCTGGTCACCGCCATCGTGGCCGGCTTCCTGATCTCCGCGCTCGGCGGCAGCAACGTGCAGATCGGCGGCCCGGCCGGCGCCTTCATCGTCATCGTCTACGGCATCATCGAGCGCTACGGCCTGGCCAACCTGCTCATCAGCACCATGCTCGCCGGCGTGCTGCTGATGCTGATGGGCCTGGCGCGCCTCGGTGCCCTGGTGCGCTACGTGCCGGTGAGCATCGTCATCGGCTTCACCAACGGCATCGCGGTGCTGATCGGGCTGTCGCAGCTGCGCGACCTGCTCGGCCTGGACGTGGCGAAGATGCCGTCGGACTTCTTCGCCCAGATCGGCACGCTGGCCGCGCACATCGGCAGCTTCAACGGGCACGCCTTCGCCATCGGCATGGCCACCTTCGGCGGGCTGTTCCTGTGGCCGCGCCTGTTCGGCACGCGCTTCATGCCGAACAAGTTCAGCCAGGCCCTGCAGATCAGGCCGCTGCGCACGATCTCGCGCCTGCCGGGCCCGGTGGTGGCCCTGGTCACGATGACCGTGCTGGTGGGGGTCTGGCAGCTGCCGGTGGAGACGATCGGCTCGCGCTTCGGCGGCATCCCGCAGACGCTGCCGCCGCTGGCGCTGCCCGAGTTCAGCTGGACCACGGTCAAGCAGCTGGTGACGCCCACGCTGACGATCGCGCTGCTGTGCGCCATCGAGTCGCTGCTGTGCGCGCGCGTGGCCGACAACATGACCGCCGAGCGCCCGGGCATCCCGCGCCACGACCCCAACCAGGAGCTGATCGCCCAGGGCGCGGCCAACCTGGTGACGCCGCTGTTCGGCGGCATCCCGGCCACCGGCACCATCGCGCGCACCGTGACCAACGTGCGCAGCGGCGCCACCTCGCCGGTGGCGGGCATCGTGCACGCGCTGGCGCTGCTGGCCATCCTGCTCGCCGCGGCGCCGCTGGCCGAACACGTGCCGCTGGCGGCGCTCGCCGGCATCCTGCTCTTCGTGGCCTGGAACATGGGCGAGTGGCGCGAGTTCGCGCGCCTCAAGCAGTTCAAGACGCCCTACCGCACCATCCTGCTCGGCACCTTCTTCCTCACCGTGGTGTTCGACCTCACGGTGGCGCTCGAGGTCGGCCTGGTGCTGGCCTGCGCCTTCTTCATCTACCGCATGAGCACGCTGTTCCGCGTGCAGCCGGTGGAGAGCGCCGATCTGCCGGCCGGCGTGCAGGTGTTCGAGCTGTTCGGCTCGCTGTTCTTCGGCGCGGTGGCCCGCATCGAGGCGCTGCCGCAGCAGCTGCCGCCCGGCACGCGCGCGGTGGTGCTCGAGATGCACCGCATGGTGTTGCTCGACACCTCGGGCCTCGACGCGCTGGTGCAACTGCACCGCGAGCTGCAGCGCGCCGGCATCGCGCTGGTGCTGGCCAACGTCAACGAGCAGCCGCTGTCGCTGATCCGGCGCGGCGGCTTCGAGGACCTGCTCGGCGCGGAGAACATCGTGCCGACGGTGTCGGCGGCGTTCGACGAGCGGCCGCTGTGATCAGCGCCAGGGCTGGCGCGCCTGCGCCAGCGCGCGCAGCCGCTTGCCCGCTCGCGCCACGGCGCGTTCGCGCTCGGCAGCCAGCCAGCCCAGGGCCCAGGCGTGGTGGGCGGCATCGAAGGCGGCTTCGGCCACCGCCAGGTCGTTGAGCTCGCCCAGCACCTCGCCGGCGGCCGCCAGGCGGCGCTGCAGCCGGCGCGCGGCCGCCGGCGGGTACAGCGCGGCCATGAACTCGAAGCCGTAGCGCAGGCGCTTCAAGCGCTTGCGCACGGCGTGCTGCTCGGCCACCTCGAGCCGCTCGAAGCGCTCCACGTCGCCGAGGGCGCGTTTCCAGGCGCGCCGCAGCACGCGCGCCGCCGCAGGGCGCAGGGCGCCCTGCGCAGCCGGGCCCGGGGCGCCGCGGTCGGCCGACGCGGTCGGCATGGCCGGCGCGGCTGGCGCGGCCGGCGCGGCCAGAGCGAGCGCCAGCGTGTCGAGCAGCAGGCGCTGGAAAGCGCCCGACAGCACCTCGGCGCGCGGCGACGGGCCGCCCGCCGCCGGCTCGATCGGCGGCAGCGGCGGCGCGCCGGCCGCCTGCATGCGCGGCCACAGGGTCTGCAGCACCACGTCGAGGTCGCGCGCCGCGCCCAGGCGGGCGAACGGCTCGCGCCAGCCCGCCTCGAGCGCGCGTGCCGCGGCCTCGTCGGCGCTCCAGGGCGCGAAGTCGCGCAGCGCGGTGCGCAGGCGGCGCAGGCCGACACGCAGCTGGTGCAGGTGCTCGGGCTCGCCCAGCCCCTCGGCGATCTCGGCGGCGTTGGGCAGCACCTGCGCGAGGCCGGCGTGCACGAGCGCCGCGAAGGCGCGCGCCGGCGTGTCGTGCTCGTCGACGCGCGGCGGCGCGGCCTTCACGCCGGCCACGCGCTCGGCACCGCGGGCCAGCCGCTCGCCGCGCTCGGCCTTGCTGCGCACGTCCCACCACAGGCCATGGCGCGCCGCCCAGCGCGCGGCCAGCGCCACCAGCGCCGCCGGCTCGCCGCGCACCAGCTCGAACTCGATCTCGTGCACCGCGAGCCGCGCGGCGCCGGCTTGGATGTGGCCTTCGTCGAGCGCGATCTCGATGACCGCGCCGCCGCTGCGCACGCGGCGCAGCGTGCGCCGGATGTCGGTGCGGAAACGCTCGGCCAGCGCGCCGCCGCCGCGCAGCGCACGCGCCAGCGCGGCGCCCGCGGGGTGGCCGGCGTGGCGGGCGATGTCCAGCACTGGCGGGCCGCCGGTGGCGCCAGCGCCGCGGGCCTCGCCTGCCGCCACCGGCCCGATCGCCACCTCGTGCTCCAGGCGCGCGGCCACGCCGTCGCCGCGCCCCTTGAGCGTCTGCACCCAGCGCCCGCCCTCGTCGCGCAGGCGCAGCGCCAGGCCCGCTGCGGCGAGCGCGCGCTCGGGCGTGTCGAAGTAGCGGGCCCGCAGCCGCGTGCGGTGGGCACCGGCGGTGGCCAGCGCGGCGCGCAGCGCGGCGCGCCGTGCCGGCGGCACCTGGAACTTCAGCTCGACTTCCACACCGCACATTCTGCGGCGCGGCGCGAATTCACCGCCCGGTCTGGGCCTGCTCGCGCGGGTCGTCGCTGCGCGCCGTGGCGGCCACCTTGCCGTCGATGAAGGTCACCGAGAACAGCCGGCTCTCGTTGACCGGCTTGTAGCGCCAGCTCCAGACCTCCTCCTTATTCAGCCCATGGCGCTTCTGCTCGGCGGGGCGGCCGAGGTGGACACGCCCGCCTCGAGCCTGGCCACGCGTTGCGGGTCGCAGCCCGCGGCGAGCAGCAGCATGCCGAGCAGGAAGATCGCGAAGCAGGTCTTCATGGACGCGGCCCGGCGAGGGCCCCCGGTAAAATCGCGGCGCATTCTTGCACCGGCCCTGCTGAGCGAACCCATGCCTTTGTTCTGGAAACCCTACAAGAGCGACGTCGAGTCCTTCCTCGAGGAGCTGAAGGCCAAGAAGCCGACGCTGGAGTCGGAGCAGCGCGCCGGCCGGGCGCTGCTGTGGGACCGCGACCTCGACCGCGAGGCCCTGCAGGAGTGGCGCGAAGCCCAGGTGCCGCAGCAGCCCTACGTCTACCAGACCCGCTCGGACTGAGCCTGCGGTGCTGCCCGCCGACACCGCGGCCGCCCTGCCCGAGCCGGCCGCCCCCCCGGAACCCGAGGTCGTGGACCAGATTGCCGTGGCCCGCCTGTACGGCGAACCGCTGTTCGCGCTGCCGCAGGACCTGTACATCCCGCCCGATGCGCTGGAGGTCTTCCTCGAGGCCTTCGAGGGCCCGCTGGACCTGCTGCTCTACCTGATCCGCAAGCAGAACTTCAACATCCTCGACATCCCGCTGGCGGACGTGACGCGCCAGTACCTCGAGTACGTGGAGCAGATCCGCGCCCACAACCTCGAGCTGGCCAGCGAGTACCTGCTGATGGCGGCGATGCTCATCGAGATCAAGAGCCGCATGCTGCTGCCGCCCAAGAAGAGCGCCGACGGCGGCGAGCCCGAGGACCCGCGTGCCGAGCTGGTGCGCCGGCTCGTCGAGTACGAGCAGATCAAGCTCGCGGCGGCCCGCCTCGACGCGCTGCCGCTGGCCGGGCGCGACTTCCTGCGCGCCCAGGTCTACATCGAGCAGGCGGTGGAGCCGCGCTGGCCCGAGGTGCACGTCGACGAGCTGCGCCAGGCCTGGCGCGAGATCCTGCAGCGCGCCCGCCTCACCGCGCACCACACCATCACGCGCGAGCAGCTCTCGGTGCGCGAGCACATGAGCATCGTGCTCCGCAAGCTGCAGGGCCAGCGCTTCGTCGAGTTCGGCGAGCTGTTCGATCCCAGCCGCGGCGTGCCGGTGCTGGTGGTGACCTTCATCGCGCTGCTCGAGCTGTCGCGCGAGCGGCTGGTCGAGGTCACGCAGGCCGAGGCCTTCGCGCCGATCTACGTGCGGCTGGGCTACCAGCCGAGCTGAACGCGCGCGCGGCGCGCGCGCTGCCGTGGCTACGCCGTGGCCACCGTGAACAGCCGGCCCGACAGCGGCGCGGCGTCGAGCGCCTCGCGCGCCAGGCCGTGGCGCGCGCTGGTCACGAACAACGTGCCGTCGTCGGCCAGCGCCACGCCGCTCGGGTTGGGCACGGCCAGCGCGACCACGCGCTCCATGCTGCCGTCGGCCGCGAAGTGCGCCACGCTCCAGCCGCCGCGCAGCGCGGTCCACAGGCCGCCGCGGCGGTCGGGCGCCAGGCCGCTCAGCCGGCCCGAGCCCTTGGGCACCGTGGCCAGGCGGCGCAGCGTGCCCCGGCCACCGGCCGCGGACCACAGCGTGCCGCTGCCGGCGGCGGCCACGTACAGCGTGGTGAGCTCGGCGTCCCAGGCCAGCGCGGTGGCCGGCTCGGCCAGGCGCAGGCCGCCGCCCACGAGTTCGTCGCCGGCCAGTTCGCCGACCAGCCAGCGGTCGCCGTCGGCCACGCAGCCCCAGGCGAGCCCGCCGGGGCCGCCGCACAGCGCGGTGCAGGCGCGCTGCGGCAGGCCTTCGGCCTCGAAGGGCGTGCCGTCGGCGGCCACGCCCAGCCAGGCCGTGCCGCTGCGCACCGCCACGCCGTGCTTGTAGGGCAGCAGCGCGCGGATCGGCTCGTCCACCGGCAGCAGCACGCCGTCGGACGTTGCGCTGGCCATGTGCACGGCGGGCGCCAGCAGGTCGGCCCAGAACAGACGCCCGTGCGTCCACACCGGCAGCGCGCCCTCGAAGGCCCAGTCGCCCGCGACCAGGCTCACCACCTCGTCGCCGTGCGCGGGCGTCGCCGCCGCGAGCTGCGCGCCGACGCGGCGGGCCGCCTCGGCCACCTCGGGGCCGAGCAGCTCCAGCCGCTCCATCGTGAGCCTGAAGGCCGGGCCGGCGATGCTGAGGCCGCCGCGCAGCTCGCCGCGCTCGTCGACGATGGCGGCGCCGCAGCAGCGCACGCCGGGCAGGATCTCCTCGTCGTCGATCGACCAGCCGCGCTGCGCGATCAGGCGCAGTTCGGCCTGCAGGCGGCGCCGGTCGGTGATGGTGTGCGGCGTGTAGGCCTCCAGGTGCAGCTCGCGCAGCAGGGCGTCGCGCCGCTCGGGCGGCAGCGCGGCGAGCATGGCCTTGCCCTGGCCCGAGCAGTGCAGCGGCCGGCGCGCGCCGACGTCGGTCTGCGCGCGCCGCGCGTGCGCGCCGTCGCAGCGCTCGAGCAGCACGGCCTCGTGGCCGTCGAGCGTGAACAGGTAGGTGGTCTCGCCGCTCATGTCGCGCAGCGCGCGCAGCTCGGCGCCGGCGGCGGCCACCAGGTCGGGCATGGCGTAGGCGGCGCGCGCGTACTCGAAGCAGCGGAAGCCCAGGCAGTAGACGCGGCGCTGCGGGTCGCGCCGCAGCAGGCCGCGCTTGACCAGGGTGCCGAGCAGGCGGTACAGCGTGGTGCGCGGCAGGCTCAGCAGCTGGGCCAGTTCGGCCTGGCTCAGGCCCTGGCGCGAGCGCCCCACCGCGTCCAGCACGTCGAGGGCCTTGTCGAGCGCGGCGGTGCCGTCGCTGCTCTTGATGCTCATGCTTCGCAACCCCGATCCGGATCCCAGCGCTCGGAACTGCCGCGCGGGCCGGACTGTACTGCGCCCGCGCGCTGGGACGCCGGGCGGCGCGCGCCGGCCCGCACAATGGCCCGCGAACCGCGCCCGCCCAGGATGACACCGCCCGCAGCCGAAGCCCGCACCGACGCCCCGAGCGACGCGCAGTGGGTGCGGCCCGACGGCGTCACGATCCGCTGGCGCGTGCGCCGCCCGCCGCTGCCGGCCGCGCAGCGCGGCGCGCCGTTGCTGCTGGTGCACGGCCTGGCGAGCAACGCGACGCGCTTTGCCGAGTTTTGCGAACAGACCTCGCTGGCGCAGCGCCACGTGCTCGCCGCCGTGGACCTGCGCGGCCACGGCGGCTCGCTGACGCGCACGCGCGTCGGCATGGAGCTGTGGTGCGACGACCTCGTCGCCGTGCTCGACGCCGAGGGCGGCGCGCCGGCCTTCGTGGTCGGCCACAGCCTGGGCGCGCAGGTCGCGCTGCACTTCGCGGCGCGCCGGCCCGAGCGCGTGCGCGGCGTCGTGCTCATCGACCCGGTGTTCCGCTCGGCGCTGCACGGGCCGTGGCTGCGCTACGCGCAGGCCGGGCCGCTGTTCCACGCCGCGGCGGTGCTGCTGCGCGCCTTGAACGCGCTCGGCCTGCACCGCCGCCAGCTGGCCCCGCTGGACCTGCGCGTGCTTGACGAGATGGCGCGCCGCTCGCTGGCCGACCCGGCCGCCGAGCAGGCCTTCATCGAGCAGTACAGCTCCTTCCGCGCCGACCTCAAGCACCTGCCGCTGGCCGTCTACCTGCAGGACCTGGTGGAGATGTTCGCGCCGGCACCGCGCCCGCGCGAGCTGGCCTGCCCGGTGCTCGCGCTGCTCTCGGCCGGCGCCACCTTCGCCGACGCGACGACGATGCGCGCCGAACTCCAACGGCCGCAGGTGCACATCGAAACCATCGACTGCCACCACTGGCCGCTCACCGAACGCCCGCGCGAGGTGCGCGAGGCCGTCGAGCGCTGGGTGGCCGAACGCAGCGTGGCTTGAACGCGCGCGCCGCGCGCCTTCCGTTCAGTTCGCGGTGGCGCCGCTGTCCTTGACCACCTTGCCCAGGCGCGGCACGTCGTGGCGCACCACCGCGGCCAACTCGGTCGGGCTCATGCCCGAGAGGTCGAGCCCGAGGTCGCCGAGCCGCTTGGCCACCTCGGGCGTCTCGAGGATCTTCCTGATCTCGGCGTGCAGCCGCTCGACGATGGCCTTGGGCGTGCCGGCGGGCGCGAACACCGCCTGCCACGAGCTCAGCTCGTAGCCGGCGAGGCCCGACTCGGCCATCGTCGGCACCTCGGGCGCCACGCCCGAGCGCGTGGCGCCCGTGACGGCCAGCGCACGCAGCTTGCCGGCCTTCATGTGCGGCAGCGCGGTGGCGATGTTGTCCACCGCCACCAGCAGCGTGCCGCCGAGCAGCTCGGGGATCATCTGCCCGCTGCCGCGGTAGGGCACGTGCTGCATCTTCACGCCGGCCATCGTCTTGAACATCTCGCCCGAGATGTGCTGCGAGGTGCCGGTGCCCGCCGAGCCGAAGCTGTACTTGTCGGGGTTGGCCTTGAGCAGCGCGATGAACTCGCGCAGGTTGGCCGCCGGCACGCTGGGGTGGACGAGCAGCACGTTGGGCTGCGTGGCGTACATGGTGATGGGCTCGAAGCTCTTCACCGGGTCGTAGCTCAGCTTGTCGTACAGCGTGGCGTTGATGGCGTGCGAGCTGATCGTGCCGCCGCCGATGGTGTAGCCGTCGGGCGCCGCGCGCGCGAGTTCGGCCGCACCCACCGAGCCGCCCTGGCCGGCCTTGTTCTCGACGACGATGGTGGTGCCGAGCGCCGGGCCGAGCTTCTCGCCGACCACGCGCGCCAGGATGTCGGTGGTGCCGCCGGGCGCGAAGGGCACGATGTAGCGGATGGGCTTGCTCGGCCACGGCGCCTGGGCCGAAGCGGCGGCGGCCAGGCCGAACAGCAGCGACGCGGCGAGAAGACGAAAGCGGTTCATGGGCGCTCCACGTGAGGTCGAGAGGCGAGGAGGGGCAACGAGAGGCAACGAAGCCCCGGGTCTACCGGCCCCCCGCCGGCGCGGCAATCGGGTAAGCCCCGAAGCACGCGCACGCACGAGGACCGAACATGGCGCGCATGCGCACCCCTGCCCTGCTCCTCGCGCTGCTCGCCACGAGCACGCTCGCCCTCGCCCAGCCCTGCCCCGACAAGAACCTGCTGTACTGGCAGGCCTTCCCGCCGGGCGGCGAGTCGGACATCTCGGCACGCCACCAGCAGGTGGTGCTGAAGAAGCGCTGCCCGGCCATCGACGTGATCATCCAGTACAAGGCCGGCGGCGGCGGCGCGCTGCTGTGGAGCCAGCTCAACACGCTGCCCGGCGACGGCTACAACATCGGCGGCGTGAACCTGCCGCACCTGGTGCTGCAGCCGATCGAGGGCAACGTGCAGTACAAGACCGAGGACATCGTGCCGGTCTACTGGTACCACTACACGCCCGACGCGCTGGTGGTCCCTGAGGCGAGCCCGCTCAAGACCTTCGCCGATTTCGTCAAGGCCGCCAAGGCGAGCCCCGGCCGCCTGAACCTCGGCGGCTCGGGCCTCAACTCGGCCAACCACGCCGCGCACACCAAGCTCAACGCCGACTTCGGCGTGGAGACGACCTACGTGCCGTACAAGGGCACCGGCGACATGGCGCTCGGCGTGCTCGGTGGCCACGTCGACGGCGCGATGAGCTACACCGCGTTCGCCATCAACAACAAGGGCAAGGTGCGCGCGCTCGCGGTAGCGATGGACAAGCGCCACCCGCTGCTGCCCGACGTGCCCACCTTCAAGGAGCTGGGCGTGAACTGGATCGACGGCGCCTACCGCGGCATCGGCGTGCCGAAGTCCACCCCACCCGAGGCGAAGAAGCGCCTGTCGGACCTGTTCGCCGCGCTCAACGCCGACGCCGAGATGAAGGAGCTGGCCTTCAAGAGCGGCTTCGAGCTGATCAACGTGGGCGTCGAGCAGATGGACGCGTTCATGAAGGACCGCGCCGCGGCCTACGGCGAGGTGGCGCGGCGCATGGGGCTGGGCAAGAAGCCGTAGGCTTCAGGCCACCGGCGCCGGGGCGACGGGCGCGCCGCGCCGGCACCGCGCGCGCTCAGTGCGCGCGATCCCAGTTCGGCCCCTCGCCCACCTCGGCCAGCAGCGGCACCTTGAGCTCGGCCACGCCGGCCATCAGGCGCGGGATCGCCTCGCGCGCCCAGTCGCGTTCGGCCTCGGGCACCTCGAACACGAGTTCGTCGTGCACCTGCATCACCATCGCGGTGGCCTTGCCGCTGCGGTCGAGTTCGGCCTGCACCGCGATCATCGCCAGCTTGATCAGGTCGGCCGCCGTGCCCTGCATCGGCGCGTTGATCGCCTGGCGCTCGGCGCCGGCGCGGCGCGGGCCGTTGCCGCTGTTGATCTCGGGCAGCACGATGCGGCGGCCGAACAGCGTCTGGACGTAGCCGCGCTCCTTGGCGCGCTGGCGCGTCTCGTCCATGTAGCGCCGCACGCCGGCAAAACGCGCGAAGTAGCGGTCGATGTAGGCCTTGGCCGCCTTCTGCTCGATGCCCAGGTTGCTCGCCAGCCCGAACGCGCCCATGCCGTAGATGAGGCCGAAGTTGATGACCTTGGCGTAGCGCCGCTGCTCGCTGCTGACCTCGGCCACCGGCACGCCGAAGACCTCGCTGGCGGTGGCGCGGTGCACGTCGATGCCCTCGGCGAAGGCGCGCAGCAGACCCGGGTCGCCGCTGATGTGGGCCATGATGCGCAGCTCGATCTGCGAGTAGTCGGCGCTCATGATG
>Ga0073934_10006535_pt1 | contig 16905 bp, 11 predicted proteins | sample LarsenN4metaG_FD_76834 | JGI IMG/M metagenome (GOLD analysis project Ga0073934, IMG submission 76834) | Hot spring sediment bacterial and archeal communities from British Columbia, Canada, to study Microbial Dark Matter (Phase II) - Larsen... ... | reverse complement strand
GTCAATTCGAGCATTACGTGAAGGTCGGCAAGAAGGTGCCTCCGGAAATCCTGTCGTCGGTCACCGGCATCGAGGAGCCGGGCCGCCTGGCTGACACGATTGCCGCCCACCTCGCGCTGCGCCTGGAGGAAAAGCAGCAGATCCTCGAGATTGCCGACCTGCGCCAGCGCATCGAGCGCCTGCTCGCGATGATTGAATCGGAACTCGACCTGCTCGAGGTTGAAAAGCGCGTGCGGACCCGCGTCAAGAAGCAGATGGAGAAGAACCAGCGCGACTTCTACCTCAACGAGCAGATCAAGGCGATCCAGAAGGAACTGGGCGAAGACAACGTCAACGAGGTCGAGGAGCTGACCAAGCGGGTCGAGTCCGCGGGCATGCCGAAGGAGGCGCGGGACCGCGCCCTGGCCGAGCTGAAGAAGCTCAAGATGATGTCGCCGATGAGTGCCGAGGCCACGGTATCGCGCACCTACATCGACTGGCTCGTGCAGGTGCCATGGAAGAAGCGCAGCAAGGTGCGCCTGGACATTGGCCATGCACGCGAAGTGCTCGACAAGGACCATTTCGGCCTTGAGGACGTGAAGGAGAGGGTCCTCGAGTATCTGGCCGTGCAGTCGCGGGTGAAATCACCGCGCGGCCCGATCCTCTGCCTGGTGGGCCCGCCGGGCGTCGGCAAGACGTCGCTCGGCAAGTCGATTGCGACTGCCACCAACCGGCAGTTCGTGCGCATGGCGCTGGGCGGTGTCCGTGACGAAGCCGAAATCCGTGGGCATCGCCGTACCTACATTGGCTCGTTGCCAGGAAAGATCGTCCAGAAACTGGCCAAGACCGGCGTGCGCAATCCGCTCTTCCTGCTCGACGAGATCGACAAGATGGGCGTGGACATGCGCGGCGACCCTGCCTCGGCGTTGCTGGAGGTGCTCGATCCCGAGCAGAACCACGCCTTCAATGATCATTACCTGGAGGTTGATTACGACCTGTCCGAGGTGATGTTCATCTGCACGTCGAACTCGATGAACATTCCGGCGCCGCTGCTGGACCGCATGGAGATCATCCGTATCCCGGGCTATACGGAAGACGAAAAGGTCAGCATCGCGCAGCGCTACCTGGTCGCCAAGCAGATCGAGGCGAATGGCCTGAAGCCCGGCGAATTGCAGGTCGACGAGGCGGCGATACGCGACATCATCCGGTACTACACCCGCGAGGCCGGCGTTCGCAACCTCGAGCGCGAGATCTCCAAGATCTGCCGCAAGGTCGTGAAGGAGCATGCCCTGGCGCGCAGCGAGGAAACGGTGTTCGTAACGCCGGCCTCGCTGGAGTCGCTGCTCGGCGTGCGCAAGCACAACTACGGCAAGGCGGAGGAGCGCGATCGCGTCGGCATGGTGACGGGCCTCGCCTGGACACAGGTGGGCGGCGATCTGCTGACCATCGAGGCGGTGGCAGTGCCCGGCAATGGCAAGCACCAGATGACCGGCAAGCTGGGCGACGTCATGCAGGAGTCGATCAAGGCGGCGCTGACCGTCGTGCGCAGCCGTGCCCGCGGCCTCGGCATCAACCCGGATTTCTACGACAAGCAGGACATCCACCTGCACGTGCCGGAAGGTGCGACGCCGAAGGATGGCCCCAGCGCCGGCATCGGCATGTGCACGGCCATGGTGTCCGTGCTTACCGGAATCCCGGTCCGCGGCGATGTGGCGATGACCGGAGAGATCACCTTGCGCGGCCAGGTGCTGCCCATCGGTGGTCTCAAGGAGAAGCTGCTGGCCGCGCATCGCGGTGGCATCAAGACGGTGGTGATTCCCCGCGAGAACGAGCGTGACCTGAAGGACATCCCGGCGAACATCCGCGGCAACCTGGACATTGTCCCGGTGGAGTGGATCGACGAGGTGCTGCATGTGGCGTTGACGCGCTCACCGGAGCCGCTGCCGGAAGAAGGCGCGCCGATTGCGGCGGTGGCAGGCAAGCGGGAGAGTGCTGCGCCGGAGCGCAAGGCGCGCAGGCACTGACCGTTCGCTTGACGGTGCGCGTGTCCCGGCGATGACGCCTGCGTCGTCGCCGGCGTGCTTCAGGTCCGGTGCTGCGGGCGGTGATCTTCCTTGACACCCGTTTTTTTGCATTGGTATAAATCGCGGCTCGCTCGCGCAGCGGCCGGTTTTCCGGCAGTATCTCCCGCCCTTGCGCCCCCTCCGCTCCGCTTCGTTCTTATATCCCCGAGAGGTTTCCCGTGAACAAGTCTGAACTCGTTGACCGCATTGCCGAAACTGCCGATCTCTCCAAAGCCGATGCAACGCGTGCGCTCGACGCCACGCTCGAAGCGATCACCGCTGCCCTCAAGAACGGCGAGCAGGTTTCCCTGGTGGGTTTCGGTACCTTTGCCGTCAAGGAACGCGCGGCGCGCACTGGCCGTAACCCGCAGACCGGCAAGGAGATTTCCATCGCCGCATCGAAGGCCCCGGCGTTCAAGCCCGGCAAGGGCCTGAAAGACGCGCTCAACTGATCAGCGTCTGTTTCAAGGAGTTCAAGGAGCGGTAGTTCAGTCGGTTAGAATACCGGCCTGTCACGCCGGGGGTCGCGGGTTCGAGTCCCGTCCGCTCCGCCACTCGCGAGAAACGCACCCGAACGGGTGCGTTTTTTGTTTCCCGTGTCGCGGTTTGCCCGGAATTCCCGGTCTGGCCGCTATAATCGCCGCCTTTCGGGCAGGGCCGCGTGGTGCGGCTCGCCCTTGCCTGCGGGCGTTGCCCGCCAAGTTCGGGAGATATCGATGGAAGCCTTCCGCAGGATGATCCAGAGCACGCTGGGCAGGGTGTTCCTTGCCCTGGTCCTGGTGGTGTTCGTGCTTTTTGCGTTCGGCACGCAGTTCCTGACTCCGCCCGGTGCGCAGGGTGAACTGGCGATGGTCAATGACCGTCGGGTGATGTCGCAGGAAGTGGATCAGGCGCGTGAGCGGCAGATTGCGCGCTACGCCGGTCAGATCGATCGCAAGACGCTCGAGGGACTGATCAAGCGCGAGGACGTTCTCGACGGTCTGATCCGTGAAATCGCCACGCAGGATGCCGCGCGTGCTGCGGGTGTCATCGTCCCGCCGGCGCTGCTGCAGAAGACGATCATGGAAATCCCTGACTTCCAGGACGAGGCGGGCAAGTTCTCGCCCTCGCTGTTCCAGCAGCTGGTGACGCGCAACGGCTTTGCCAACACCAGTGCGTTCGGTGACTACGTCGAAAACCGGCTGCTGGCGCAGCAAGTGGCGGGTGCACTGAGCGATTCCGCCTTTGCCACCCGTCAGGATCTGGAACTGCTCACCCGCATGGGCGAGCAGCGTCGCGACGTCGTATGGGCCACGTTTTCTCCCGCGCAATACCTCGCCGGCGTGTCCGTGCCGGATGCCGAGGTCAAGGCGCGCTATGAGTCCAACGCATCGGGATACATGAGCGAGGAACAGTTCGCGATCGAGTACGTCGAGCTGAACCTTGCCGACTACGCGGCCGACCAGCCGGTGGACGAGGCCGAGGTGCGTGCCAAGTACGATGAGATGGTCAACCAGGCGAAGGGCAACGCGGAGCGCCGTATCGCGCACATCCTCATCGGCACGGGCAGCAGCCGTGACGAGGCGGCGGCGAAGGCGCGCGCCGATGAAGTCATCGCCAAGCTGGCGGCAGGCGAGTCCTTCGCCAAACTGGCCGCAACCTACTCGGATGATCCGGGCTCGAAGGAGCAGGGCGGTGACCTCGGCTTCATCGGCAAGGGCGTGCTCGAGGCGTCGCTGGACCAGGTTGCCTTCTCACAGCCGGTCAACAACGTATCGGCTCCGGTCAAGGGCGCCGATGGCCTCCACCTGTTGAAGGTGCTCGAGATCCGCGATGTCGAGGTGCCGGCATTTGCGGCGGCGCGGGCGGGTATCGTGTCCAGCCTGGCGAAGGACAAGGCGCGCGCCGATTTCGATGCCAAGGTAGCCGAACTGGGCACGCTCGCCTACGAAAGCGATAACCTGCAGGATCCGGCCAGCAAGCTTGGCCTCCAGGTGCGCAAGAGCGGCTTGTTCGGTCGCAACGGTGGCCCGGGCCTGCTGGCCAACCCGAAAATCATGGAGGAGGTCACGTCGGACGAGGTGTTGCTGGATGGCCGCAACAGCACGGTGATCACGCCCGCAGAAGGCCAGGCGGTGGTTCTCCGTGTCGCCGAGCACCGCGTACCCGCGCGTCGCAGCTTCGACGAGGTGGCCGGCGAGATCCGCAATGAGTTGATTCTCGAGAAGGCTTCTGCTGCCGCCGCCGACAAGGCCGCGCAGTTCCGCAAGCTGGTTGATGGCGGTCAGGCGCCTGACGCCGCTGCCACGCAGCTTGGCGTCGCGGTCCAGCGCGCGACGAGCGTGGCGCGCGCCGACCAGCAGGTGCCGCGCGAGGTGGTGCAAGGCGCGTTTGCGGTCAAGCGCCCGGCCCAGGGCGGCGCAGCCACCGGGCTCGTCGACATGAACTCGGGTGGCAAGGCGGTTGTCATCGTCAGCAATGTCGTCGATGGCAACCTGCTGTCAGCAACGCCGGATCGCATTGCCAGTGACCGTGGCCAGCTGGCTGGCCAGTTCGGCAACCGCGACATGGCGGCCTGGATCGAGCACGCCGTGGCGGAAGCCGACGTCGTACGTCTGGATGCGGCGAAATCTGCGGACGGCATCGACGGTTGGCTCGGCAAGTTGCGCGAAGCCGTCGGCATGAACTGAAGCGGCCTTGCTCAGGCCATGAAAAAGCCCGGTCATTTGACCGGGCTTTTTTTTGCGTGGGTGGCGATGCGGCACCCGCGCGACACGCTCAACGATCAACCGGACTTGTTGCCCATGATGAGGTCGAGATCGCCCATCGCCGTGGTGTTGAAACCGCAATCCACGTAGGTGATCTCGCCGGTGACACCACTGGCCAGCGGCGAGCACAGGAAGGCGGCGACGTTGCCGACTTCCTCGATGGTGACATTGCGACGCAACGGCGTGCACTTCTCGTTGTAGTCGAGCATCTTGCGGAAATGCTTGATGCCGGAGGCGGCCAGCGTGCGGATGGGGCCGGCCGAGATGGCGTTGACACGGGTGCCGTCGGGGCCCATCGAGGCCGCGAGGTAGCGTACGCCCGCCTCGAGCGACGCTTTTGCCATGCCCATGACGTTGTAGTTGGGCACGGTCTGCATCGAGGCGTGATACGTCAGCGTGAGGATGGCGCCGTTGCGCCCTTTCATCATCGGGTTGGCGGCCTTTGCCATCGCCACCAGCGAGTAGGCGCTGATGTCATGGGCGATGCGGAAGCCTTCGCGGGTGCAGACATCGACGAAATTACCCTCGAGCTGGTCACCGGGCGCATAGGCGATGGCGTGCACGAGTCCGTCCAGCCCGTCCCACTGCTTCGCGAGCTCGGTGAAAACCGCTGCGATTTCGGCATCGCTGGACGCATCGCACGGAAGCACGATGTTCGAGCCGAATTCCGCCGCGAATTCCTCGACGCGGGCCTTCAGCTTCTCTCCCTGGTAGGTGAACGCGAGCGTTGCGCCTTCGCGATGCATGGCCTCGGCAATGCCGTAGGCGATCGAGCGATTGCTGGCGACACCGGTCACCAGGATTTTCTTGCCAGCCAGGAAGCCCATGGCGTCGTTCTCCTTGGAAATTCATGCGGTTCCTGCCCGGCGCGGGCCGGGCAGCGGCGCAGTATAGGCAGCGCTCCGGGGCACCGCGACCGCAGGGTCAGGCGGCAATTGTCACGGGCTGTTACGCCTCGCTGCTGGCGTTGCCGGCAAAGGCGGCTGCCAGCAGTTCCTGCGTGTAGGCCTCGCGCGGGGCAGTGAAAACCCGGGCAGCCGGCCCGCTTTCGACGATGCGGCCGGCACGCATGACCAGCACATCGTGGGCGATTGCCTTGACCGTGCGGAGGTCATGACTGATGAAGATGTAGGCCAGGCCATGGCGACGCTGCAGTTCGCGCAGCAGGTCCAGCACCTGGGCCTGGACCGAGCGATCGAGCGCGCTGGTAGGTTCGTCCAGCACGACGATGTCCGGCTTGAGCACGAGGGCGCGCGCGATCGCGATGCGCTGGCGCTGGCCACCGGAAAACTCGTGCGGATAGCGATTCTGCAGGGCAGGGTCCAACCCGACCTCGGCCAGGGCGGCGGCGATGCGTTCGGCGATCTCGGCGTCGCCGAGCGCGGAGAACACACGCAGACCCTCACCGACGATGTCTCCCACCGTCATGCGCGGCGACAGACTGCCGAAGGGATCCTGGAAAACGACCTGCATGCGCCGGCGCAGCGGCCGCAACTGCTTCTGCGACATCGGCAGGATGTCGATGCCGTCGAGCAGCACAGCCCCTTCGGCGGCGAGCAGGCGCAAGACCGCGAATGCGGTCGTGCTCTTGCCGGAGCCGCTTTCGCCGACGATGGCCAGCGTTTGTCCGGCGCGCAGGGTGAAATGGACGTCGGTGGCCGCGCGCACGTGGTCGACGGTGCGCCGCAGCAGGCCGCGCTGGATCGGGAACCATACTTTCAGGCCGCGGGCCTCCAGCAACACGGGGGCGTCGGGGGCCACGGCCACCGGATCGCCCTGCGGTTCCGCGGCGATCAACTCACGCGTGTAGGGGTGTTCAGGGCAGGTGAACAGGCGCGCGCAGTCGGCGGTCTCGACGATCGCGCCGGACTTCATGACAGCGACGCGGTCGGCATGGCGGCGAACCAGGTGCAGGTCATGCGTGATCAGCAGCAGCGACATGCCCAGTTCGCGCCGCAGGCGCATCAGCAGGTCGATGATCTGGGCCTGCACGGTGACGTCGAGGGCGGTGGTGGGTTCGTCGGCAATCAGCAATTGCGGGCGGTTGGCGAGCGCCATCGCGATCATCACGCGCTGGCGCTGGCCGCCGGACAACTGGTGCGGGTAGCTGGCAAGTTTCTGTTCCGGATCCGGCAGGGCGACCTGCCTGAGCAATTCGATGCAGCGCCGGCGCGCCTCGTCGGCCGGCAAGGGCTCATGCACCAGCACGGCTTCCGTGACCTGGCGTTCGACCGTGTGCAGCGGGTTCAGCGCGGTCATCGGCTCCTGGAAGATCATGCCGACGCGCGCACCGCGCAGCAGCCGCAGGCGGGCGGCATCGGCGCTCACCACGTCGATGCCGGCCACCTCGAGCTGCTTCGCCTGCACTCGCGCTGCCGCAGGCAACAGGCGCAGCAGTGCGTGCGCCGTGACCGACTTGCCGGAACCGCTTTCACCCACCAGTGCGAAGAATTCACCGGCATGGATCTCGAAGCCGACGCCACGCACCGCCGGGACTTCCCGGCCCTCCGACAGGAAAGTGACGTCGAGGCCGCTGACGGCAACGACCGGGGCGCTCACCGCGCACCCCCGGGCTGGCGCCGCGGATCGAAGGCGTCGCGCAGGGCCTCGCCGACGAAAACCAGCAGCGTGAGCATCAGTGAAAGCACGACGAAGGCCGTCAGGCCGAGCCAGGGCGCCTGCAGGTTGTTCTTCGCCTGCGCGGTGAGCTCACCGAGTGACGGTGCGCCCGGCGGCAGTCCGAAGCCGAGGAAGTCCAGCGCCGTCAGCGTGGTGATCGAGCCGGTGAGGATGAATGGCGCGAAGGTGAAGGTGGAGACCATCGCGTTCGGCAGGATGTGGCGGTACATGATCGTCACGTCGGGAACGCCGAGTGCGCGCGCCGCCCGCACGTACTCCAGGTTGCGGCCGCGCAGGAACTCGGCGCGCACCACGTCCACCAGCGCCGTCCAGCTGAACAGCAGCATGATGCCGAGCAACCACCAGAAATTGGGCTGCACGAAACTCGACAGGATGATGAGCAGGAACAGCACCGGCAGCCCGGACCAGATTTCCAGGAAACGCTGGCCGTAGAGGTCGACGCGGCCGCCGTAGTAGCCCTGCAGCGCGCCCACGGCAATGCCGATCACGCTGCTCGCGATGGTGAGCGCGAGCCCGAACAGCACCGAGATGCGGAAGCCGTAGATCACGCGCGCAAGGACATCGCGGCCCTGGTCGTCGGTGCCGAGCAGGTTGTCGGCCGAAGGCGGTGCCGGCGCCGGCACGGTGAGATTGTAGTTGATGGTGTCATAGGAATAGCGAATGGGCGGCCACACCATCGAGCCGCGGGCATTGATGAGTTCCTGCACGTAGCTGTCGCGGTAATCCGCCGCGGTTTCGAACTCGCCGCCGAAAGCTGTTTCCGGGTAATCCACCAGCACCGGCACGTAAAGGCTGCCATCGAAGACCACCAGCAGGGGGCGATCGTTGGCAACCAGTTCGGCAAACAGCGAGAACACGAACAGGGCGAGGAAGATCCACAGCGACCACCAGCCACGGCGATGCGCGCGGAAGGCGGCCCAGCGACGCTGGTTGACGGGTGAGAGCGCCATGTCAGTTGCCCCGGCTCTCGAAGTCGATGCGCGGGTCGACCAGCACGTAGGTCACGTCACTGACGATCTTCAGCAGCAGGCCGATCAGGGTGAAGAGGAACAGCGTGCCGAACATCACCGGGTAATCGCGGTTGAGCGTTGCCTCGAAGCCGAGCAGGCCGAGGCCGTCGAGGGAGAACACCACCTCGATCAGGAACGAGCCGGTGAAGAAGATCCCCAGCAGCGCCGCCGGGAAGCCGGAGATGATCAGCAGCATGGCGTTGCGGAAGATATGCCGGTAGAGGATGTCGTTCTCGGCGACCCCCTTGGCGCGTGCGGTGACCACGTACTGCTTGTTGATCTCGTCGAGGAAGGAATTCTTGGTGAGCATGGCCAGCGTCGCGAAGCCGCCGATGGTCATCGCCGTCACCGGCAGCGCGAGGTGCCAGAAATAATCGGCGACCTGCTGCAGCGGCGTCATCTGGTCGAAATCCGGTGACGTCAGGCCGCGCAGCGGGAACCACTGGAAGTAGTTGCCGCCGGCAAACAGCACGATAAGCAGGATGGCGAACAGGAACCCCGGGATGGCGTAGCCGACGACGATGGCGCTGCTCGTCCAGACATCGAAGCGCGAGCCGTGGCGTACCGCCTTGGCGATGCCCAGCGGGATCGAGACCAGATAGATCAGCAGCGTCGACCACAGGCCCAGCGAGATGGACACCGGCATCTTCTCGAGCAGCAGGTCGACCACGCTGGCGTCGCGGAAGAAACTCTCGCCGAGATCGAAGGTGGCGTAGTTCGCCAGCATGGTCAGGAAGCGTTCGTGCGCGGGCTGGTCGAAACCGTACAACTTCTCGATTTCACGGATGAGTTCCGGGTCCAGCCCCTGTGCGCCGCGATAAGCGCCCTGTGCGCCGGACGTGGCTGATTGCGAGCCGACCACTTCGCCGCCGCCAGAGGCGCCGATGCGGGCCATGACGCCACCCTGGTCGGTACCGCGGATCTGCGAAATCATCCGCTCGACCGGGCCACCCGGCGCCGCCTGCACGATCAGGAAGTTGATCAGCAGGATGCCCAGCAGCGTCGGGATGATCAGCAGCAGTCGGCGCGCGATATAGGCAGTCATCGGGGCTTGGCCGGCCGGTCAGCGGTCGGATTTCTTGCCGCGTTTGGCATCGACGGCCGCCGAGCGCGCGGCATCGAACCACCAGTATTCCGGGCTGGGCCCGGTGTCCGGGTGCACGGCAGGCATCCCGAAACGGTCCCACCAGGCGACGCGGGCCTTGTTCAGGTGCCAGTGTGGCACCACGTACCAGCCGTGCATCAGCACGCGGTCGAGCGCGCGCGTGGCGTTGACGAGATCCTCGCGCGATTGCGCGACGATCAGCCGCTCCACCAGGGCGTCCACCACCGGGTCCTGGATGCCGATGTAGTTGCGGCTGTCGTTCGTCTTCGCCGCGGTGCTGGTCCAGTAGTCGCGCTGTTCATTGCCAGGCGAATTGGACTGCCCGGCACGGCCGATGATCATGTCGTAGTCAAAGGTGCGCAGGCGGTTTTCATACTGCTGCGCATCGGCGAGCAGACGGATGCGGGCGTCGATGCCGAGCTTCTTCAGGTTCTGCACGAAGGACTGCGTGTGTGGCTCGAACAGCGGGTTGTCGATGAGGATCTCGAACGCCATCGGCTTGCCGGACTTGTCCACGAGCTTGCCGTTGACCACCTTCCAGCCGGCTTCGGCGAGCAGGCGGGTGGCCTCGCGCAGGTTGTTGCGGTTGTTGCCGCTGCCGTCGGTTTTCGGCAGCACGACGGGCTTGCTGAACAACTCCGGCGGCAGTTGCTTGCGGAAAGGCTCCAGCAGCGCCAGTTCGCCCCTGGCCGGCAACGCAGGCGCCGCGAGATCGGAATTCTCGAAGTAGCTGTCGGTGCGCGTGTAGGCACTGAACATCAGGTTCTTGTTTGCCCACTCGAAGTCAAAGGCGAGATTGAGTGCCTGGCGCACCTTGCGGTCGCGGAACACGTCACGACGGGTATTGAAGAAGAAACCCTGCATCCCTGCCGGCACTTTCAGGTTGAACTCGCCACGCCGCAGCAGTTTCTGCTGCACGGCCGGTGCGTTGTAGGCGGTGGCCCAGTTCTTTGCCGAGCTTTCCACGCGCAGGTCGTATTCGCCGGCCTTCAGCGCTTCCAGCGCGACGGTGTCGTCGCGGTAGTAGTCGTACTCGATCTCGTCGAGGTTGTAGCGGCCGCGGTTCAGGGCCAGGTCCTTGCCCCAGTAGTCCTTTACGCGCTCGTAGACGATGGCGCGGCCGGCCTGCACGGACTTCACCTTGTAGGGGCCACTGCCCAGCGGCAGGTCGAGGTTGGCGGCGGTGAAGTCGCGTTTCTCCCAGTAGTGCTTCGGCAGCACCGGCAGCTGACCGACGATCAGGGCGAGCTCGCGGTTGTCGCCGTTGGCGAAGGAGAACTTCACCCGGCGTGCGTCGAGCGCCTCCACCTTTTTCACGTCGCGGTAGTAGAAGCGCCACATCGGGGCGCCTTTCGTTGTGAGCAATTCGAAAGTGAACTTCACGTCCTCGGCGGTGAGCGGCTTGCCGTCATGGAAGCGCGCTTCCGGGCGCAGGTGGAAGGTGATCCAGGTGCGGTCTTCCGGCCACTCGAGCTTCTCGGCGAGCAGCCCGTACATGCTGAAGGGCTCGTCGAGGGTGCCCTCGGCAAGCGAGTCGTAGAGCATGTTGGTGCCCGCCGCCGGGATACCTTTCGGGATCCAGGGGTTGAGCGAATCGAAGCCGCCGGGATTCACCGCCGCCAGGCGGATGCGGCCGCCTTTCGGCGCCCTGGGGTTGGCATAGGCGAGCTGGCTGAAGCTGGCGGGGTATTTCACTTCGCCGTGCATGGCGATGGCGTGGGCGACGTTCACCTTGCCCGCCTCGGATGCCTGCGACAGCACGCCGATGAGCGCACCGGCAAGCAGCGTGAAAGCGGCGAACAGACGGGCGATGAGACGCGCGGCGTGAGCAGCAGGCATGGTCAGCGATTTCCTTGCGAAGGGGACCACCAGTCCTGGAAGCCCAGGATGTAGTCGGGTGGGACAGCCGGGCGCTGCAGGCGGTTCCAGTAGGCGAGCCGGTGGTGGCGAATGTACCAGTGGGGAATCTGGAAGTATTCGTTCAGCAGTACGCGGTCGAGGGCGTGCATGGCGGTGGTGAGGGCAGGGCGCGAGTCGGCGTCGAGGGCGGCGGTGACCAGCGCATCGACCGCCGGATGGCGGATGCCGGCGTAATTGCGGCCGCCGGGCATGCCGGCGAGCGAGGAGTGGAAGTACTCGCGCAGTTCCTGTCCCGGCGTGAGTGATTGTGGCAACACGAAGACGGCGACGTCGAAGTCGTAGGCGTCGGTGCGCACCTTGTAGGCCGTGGGTTCGATCTGCCGCACCTGCGCCTCGATGCCGACGCGCGCGAGGGCCTCCAGCCAGGGGCCGGCGATGCGCGCTGTCGAGGCCTGGCTGATCAGGATCTCGAAGCGGAACGGCTGGCCGCTGCGGGCGTGGACCAGCTTGCCGTCGCGCATCTGCCAGCCGGCGGCCGCCAGCAGCGCCGTCGCCCGGCGGATGTTCTCGCGGATGTTGCCGTCACCGCGCGTGCGCGGCAGCACAAACGGCTGGCGGAACAGGGCCGCCGGCAACGCCTGCCGGAACGGTTGCAGCAAGGTTTGTTCTGCCGTTGTCGGCAGCCCGCTGGCCGCCAGCGGCGAATTGGGGAACCAGCTCTGCGAACGGGTGTAGGCGCCGTTGAAGAGGTTGCGGTTGGCCCACTCGAAGTCATAGAGCCAGGCGAGCGCCTCGCGCACACGGCGATCGGCAAACAGTTGGCGGCGCGTGTTCAGGAAGAACCCCTGCGCACCGGCGGGAATGCTGTGCGGCACTTCCAGCTTCACGATGCGCCCCGCGCGCACCGCAGGCACGTCATAGGCGTCGGCCCAGTTGCGCGCGATGTACTCCAGGTGCACGTCGTACTCGCCGGCCTTGAAGGCCTCGAGGGCGACGGTGAGGTCGCGGTAGAAATCGACGCGCACGCTGTCGAAGTTGTAGCGGCCGCGGTTGACCGGCAAGTTGATTCCCCAGTAATCCGGGACGCGCTCGAACACCAGGCTGCGCCCCAGGTCGATCTTCGCCACCCGCCAGGGCCCGCTGAGCAACGGCGGTTCGGTGAGTGCGGCGGTGAAATCGCGCGCTTTCCACCAATGTTCAGGCAGCACCGGCAGTTCGCCGACGCGCAACGGCATCATGCGGTCGCCCGGCTGGCGAAACCGGAAGCGCACGCGGTGTTTGTCCAGCGCCTCGCAGGCCAGCACGTCCTTGTACAGATCGCGGTAACGCGGGTGGCCCTGGCGGGTGAGCGCGCGGAAGGAAAACACCACGTCGCCGCTGTCGATGGCGTGGCCATCGTGAAAGCGCGCCTGCGGGCGCAGGTGAAAGATCACCCACGACAGGTCCTTCGGGTACTCGATCTGTGCGGCAATGAGGCCGTAGGCGCTGGCCGGTTCGTCGCCGCTGGGCGCGTATTCGCCGGTGCCGACCATCAGCGGTTCGTTCAGCTCGCTGACGCCCCAGACGTAAAAGCCGGGGGTGTTGAACGGGCTGGTGTTCTTCAGCGTGTAGGGGTTGAGGCTGTCGAAGGTGTCGCTGCCCATCAGGCGCACGCTGCCGCCCTTCGGTGCCTGTGGATTGACCCAGGCGAAATGCGTCATGTCCTGCGGGTATTTCAGGTCGCCGAAGGCGGCATAGCCATGGGCGACGACGGTTCCGGCGGCGGATGCCGTCGACGCCGCCAGCGCGCCGGCCAGGCAGACGATGGCAACACGCAGCCAGGCGCGCATGCGTCAGTCGAGATAGATCTTCACGCGCTCGCCGATCTTCAGCTGGCGCTTCGGGCTGAAATCGTTCCAGCGCGCGATGTCATGCACCGACACCTTGAACTTGCGCGACAGGCTGCTCAGCGTTTCGCCACGCTTGACGACGTGCACCTTGCGGCCGTCCGAACCGGACCTGGCCGACGCTTTCTTGCCGCCGGTGCGGGCAGCAACGGCGCTCGCGCCACCGCCGGACTTCACTTTCAGCTTCTGCCCGACCTTCAGCGGCTTGGACAGCTTCATGCCGTTCAGTCGCGCCAGGTCGCGCAGGGGCACGCCGTACCTGCGCGCGACCGACGACAGGGTGTCACCGCGTCGCACCACGTAGTACTGGGTCGGCGCGGGCGCGCTGCTGCGCCGCGCCTTGCCGGGCTGGTTCAGCGCGACGATGCGTGGCTCGTACGTCATGTCCGCGTTGGCCAGCAGCAGGCGGGGTTGCGGCACGATCACCGTGGTGCCGGCGGCCGGCGAGCCGTCGATGGACTCGTTCATCGCGCGCAGGGCTTCCATCGGCAGGTCGTGGCGCGCAGCGATGCTTTCCAGCGTGTCGCCGTCCTGCACGGCATAGGGCACCGAGAAGACGAATTCATCGGCTTCCGCGTTGTCGATGGCGGCCCGGAATTCGTCGGCAACCTCCACGGGAACCAGCAGGCGGTGCGGCCCGACCGGGTCGCTGAGCCAGCGGCTGTGTGCCGGGTTGTACAGGTACAGCTCCGCCAACGGGATGCCGGCGAGTTCCGCAGCGCGCGCGAGATCCACCTGCGTCGGCAGGCGCACCTGCACGAAACGCGGCTCATCCGGGATCGGAGCGAGGCGGAGGCCGTACTTGCCCGGGTCACGCACGATCTGCGCCAGCGCGATCAGCTTCGGCACATAGGCGGCGGTCTCCTGCGGCACCTGCAACGACCAGTAATCCGTGCGCTTGCCGGCGCGCAGGTTGCGTGTCACGGCGCGGGAAATGGTGCCGCCACCCGCGTTGTAGGAGGCGAGCGCCTTGTAGTAGTCCCCGTCAAAGCGCGCAGCGTACTGGCCCAGGTAGGTGAGGGCGGCCGCGGTGGAATAGACGATGTCGCGGCGCCCGTCGTACCACCAGTCCTGGCGCAGGCCGAACACGCGGCCGGTGGACGGAATGAACTGCCAGGGGCCGGCGGCGTCGGCCACCGAGTAGGCAAAGGGGTCGAAGGCGCTCTCGACGATGGGCAGCAGGGCCAGTTCCATCGGCATGTCGCGTGCTTCGGTTTCCTCGACGATGTGGTGCAGGTAGCGCGCACCGCGCGCAATGACGCGATCGAGGTACTGCGGATTGCGCACGTACCAGTTGCGCTGCGCGGCGATGCGGGCGTTGTCCTCGTCGAGGTCAAAGCGAAACCCGGCGCGGATGCGGTCCCACAGGTTTGCGCGCAGGCAGCAGGAGGCCGGGTCGGCAGGGTCGACGCGCGCGGGCAGCACCGGTTCGGCGGGCGACTCGGGGTCGGCGACGGCCGTCACGGCCACGACCGGCGGGGGTTCAGGCGCGGGCGCGATGGCCACGGCGGTCAGCACCTGCGGCGGCGGCGCCGAGCGGGATGGCGACGTCTGGCAGGCGGTGAGCAGGATCAGGGCGCTGCCGAGCGTCAGCAGGCGGGGCAGCAGGCGCGTGGCCGGGATGGTGCGGAGGATGGGCATCAGTTCCTGGCAGGCAAAGCGGCAACGTTGGGCGGCATTCTAGGGAACCTCTGAACATGCGCCTAGCCGTGGCAGCGAGGCGACAGGCGCGACGCGGCAGCACGGGTCACGATGCGTACAGTGGCTCGGGTGCCATCAACGATAGACGTCCTTCCAGCGTCGCAGCGCCGCAAACACCGCGGCGGGGGTCCGCGCGTCCTCGCCGCGCGATGTCACGGCTGCATGCACGGCGGTTTCGCGCGTGCGCAGGAACGGGTTGATGCGACGCTCGCGCGCCAGCGAACTCGGCAACGTCGGCAGTCCGCTGGCGCGGCGCGCCTCCGCCCAGTGCCGAAGGCGGCGGACATCGTCGTTACCCGGCTCCACCTCGGCCGCGAAACGCAGGTTCGCGGTGGTGTACTCGTGGGCGCAACAGACCAGCGTGTCGGCGGGCAGCGCGTCCAGCACCTGCAGCGAGTCGAACATCTGTGCTGCGCTGCCCTCGAACAGGCGGCCGCAACCGGCGCTGAACAGGGTGTCGCCGCAGAAGAGCAGGGCAGGCGAGGCGGGTTCGCCCGGCGTGGCGCGCGGCCGCACCACGAAGGCGAGGTGGCCCGCCGTATGGCCCGGCACGCTGACGACGTCGATATCGACCGCCGGCTGCGGCAGCTGCAGACGCTCGCCGCCGGCGAGGCGTTGATCGAGCCGGGCGATGGATTCATCGCGCGGGCCGTAAACGACAACCTGCTCATCCCGGAGCCCGGCGATGCCGCCGCAATGATCGGCGTGGTGGTGCGTGACGAGGATGGCGACCAGCCGGCGCCCGCCCTGCGCCAGCCAGCGCTGCACCGGTGCGGCGTCGCCGGGGTCCACCACGATGCAGCTGCCGCCATCCGCGCCGCAGAACGCCCAGATGACGTTGTCGGTGAAAGCGGGAATGGCAACCAGTTGCGGATGGGAAAGTTCGCGGCCGATGTCGTCGGGCGTGTTCATATCGGGCTCGTGCAGTGCATTTGTTCGCTCGCGTTGCCGGGGCGGCGCGGGTATCGACGGTGCCGGGAGCGTTCGGTAGCCTGAACGCTCGCGCATTCATTGTCTGCCGGGGTGCTGAATGGAACTTCCACGCCTGTTCCGCGACCCGTTTCGCCGCCTGCCGCCGAATTACCACGAGCACCTGCGCGCCTGGTTTTCCGGTCCGGCCGGCGAACGGCTGCTCGCGTCGGAAGCGGCAGTCCTCGACGATATCACCCCCTGCATCTTCGGTTACCACGCGGTGCAGGTGTGCTCAGCACGCGCCTTCTCGCTGCTGGGCGGCAGCCGCATCCTGCACAAGGTGCTGGCCGATGTGTCCGGCGACGCGCAGCCGGGCAGCGTCCAGCTGGTCTGCGATGCCGCCCGGCTGCCGTTTCCCGACGACAGCATCGACCTGCTGCTTCTGCACCATGCGCTCGACTTCGAGGACGATCCGCACGCGATTCTCCGTGATGCCGCGCGGGCGGTCATTCCCGGCGGCGCGCTGGTTGTCGTCGGCTTCAATCCCTGGTCGCTGTTCGGTTTCCTGCGCCTGTTCCGTTTCCGTGACCTCGACGCACCCTGGTTCGCGCGCTGCATCGGCCCGGTGCGTGTCAGCGACTGGCTGCGCGTACTCGGCTTCCGCGTCGATGGCGTTGAAAGCAGCTACTATCTGCCGCCCGTTGCGGGCGACGTCGCCGTGCGGCGCCTGGCGTGGCTCGACTTCCTCGGCGCGCGCTGGTGGCCTCGCCGCGGCATGTTCTACGTGCTGGTGGCGAGAAAATCGGTGGCACCGCTGATCCCCGTGCGGCATCCGCGCACCCAGGCTCGTCCGGTGACCGTCGGCGTGCCGGTCGCCACCCGCGTGAACCGTCGCCCGCCCGGCGGCTGAACCAGCGGGCGCATTCATGACAGGGGATACCGTGACGGACGAACTGGTCGAGGCTTTCACTGACGGCGCGTGCCGGGGCAATCCCGGCCCCG
>Ga0073934_10006533_pt1 | contig 16910 bp, 11 predicted proteins | sample LarsenN4metaG_FD_76834 | JGI IMG/M metagenome (GOLD analysis project Ga0073934, IMG submission 76834) | Hot spring sediment bacterial and archeal communities from British Columbia, Canada, to study Microbial Dark Matter (Phase II) - Larsen... ... | reverse complement strand
GCGTTGACATCAGTCCAAGTTGCATCAGAAACCCGGCTATGTCAGGATGCTGGTGCATCTCAATAATCTTGCCATTATGGACACGAGCAAAATAGGCCCCGCTGGCAGTAAATTTCTTGTCCGTGGCAGGTATTGGATTGCCTGGGCCCAAGGATAATGGTCCCTGGTGGGTGCCGGAGAATTCAACTTCCGTCGCAACCTGATCCTCACCGACGACGCGGTTCTTCACCACCACGCGATAATCTGGAAATGACTCAAATATGCCCTGATAGTGTTGGCCATAGACCGCGTTCCCTCGGATTGGTTCTGGTAGCCCGACATTTGTGACAACGACATCATCGGACAGTAGCGCCATGAGCCGCTCTACATCATGAGCACACGTGGCTGCAATAAATTCCTCGTCAAGCCTGATATTCTCCTGGATAGACATGTTAATCCCCTTTCATTTATATATAAAGTTAATCCTTTCATTGAGTAAGGAAGACCGGCCAACAAACCATAACCCCTGGTCCATCCGCTGGAGGTAAAGCGGTGGCTGATCGGTAGACGGGATCATTTAACAAACACCACTCCCTGCAAGAAAAGCGTCTCCAGGTAATTTAACCAAGAAACCTTGTTGCTCTTGGCTTCATATTTCTATATCCCGAAGAACAATCATAACCGGCCCTCCTGTCCCACCTACGCGACTTTATGCACCTTCACCTCACCGGCCGTGATTTCAGGTGAACCTGAGACCAGCGGCGCGATATTCTCCTTGACCCAACTCGCCGCCATCTCATTGGATTTTTCCGCGCCGGCCTGGGTCTCAAAAAGGCTGATGGAAGCCACCACCCCGTCCCCGGCGTCCACAATGTAATAGGCTATGTAGCCCGGCCCTTGACTGATGAGGGGGACAAAACCCTCACCGGCTCGCCGGACAACCTCATCAACTGAATTTACCTTATACCGCCGTATACTTGCGTACATCGTTTGCTCCTTTCTTGAAATGATATGATTTTTAAATTTGATTAGATGCTTGCAGAGAGTGACTTTATCGAGAAAGATGCCGGTCTAGCCCCCTCAGTTGCTGCGCTTATTGCGTACTCAATATGGCTACACTTCATGGCCGGCAAATGACGTTCTGAACATTTGGTGAAGGTAATAAATATTTACCAGGGCAATAAAGAAATTAAGGGCAGCCACCGGCAGCGCGCCGATGACTAGGCCGTAGGCAGTAAAAAGCATGGCCCCCGCCAGGTTAATGACCCGCAGCTTGACCACAGAGCGCATCGTCAGCGAAAGGGCCACCAGCACCGAAGCCGAGTAACCCAACAATTCATAAAAATTTATTGCATCCATAATAATCTCCTTTTTGCTAATTCATTTTTCCTTTAAGGTAAACGGGTGTAAAATTTTTAGCTACATCTTGGATGAAACAAAGCTGATATAGCCTTATCTTAGCAGATAGATATGACCAAAGTGTGACCAGGGCAAGCTCCACAAAGGGCTTGGCGTGACCAAAATAGGCACAATGGACCCACTAATTTTGCGCTTTTTCGGCTCTCCCGAAGTCATCTATCAGGGCCACCCCCTGAAATTTCGCAGCCGCAAGGTCTTGGCCTTGCTGGTCTACCTTGTTGTCGAGCCGGGCTGGCATAGCCGGGATAAGGTGACGGCCTTGTTGTGGCCGGACAGCGACCGGGAACGGGGCGGCGTATCCTTGCGCAGCACCATCGCTCGCCTGCGGCAGACATTGGCCGTGGCCGGCGATTTTCTTATAACCGGGCCGGGGAGATTGGCTTTGATTTTCAGCAACCGTTCGATTTAGACCTGCACCGGGTTGAAGCGGCGGCGCAGGTCACGGCCGCGTCCGAGGTTATGCAGGCCGCTCTAACAGTGAATCGGGGCGACTTTTTGACCGGCTTTTCCTTGCCGGACGCGCCTGAATTTGATGACTGGGCTACCCTTCAGCGTGAACTCTGGCATCGTCGCTTTGATGGCATTTATGACCGCCTCTCGCAACATCAATTAGAGCAGGGGGCGTATACCCAGGCGGTGGAAACAGCCGCCCACTGGGTTGCTCGCGCCGTTGTCAGCGAGGCGGCCTACCGGCGCTTAATGGAAACCCATTTCCTGGCCGGTGACCGCCCGGCTGCGTTAGCGACTTTTGAAAGTTGCCGGCGCATGCTGCGCCAGGAGTTAGGCGTCGAGGCTGCCCCGGAAACCATCGCTCTAGCCGGCCGCATTCGAGAGTCACGTCCCTTCGACTTGGCTCAGGACAGGTCTACGATTTACGAAATACGCTTAAGAGAGAGTGAAGCAAATCGTAAATCGGAAATCGAAAATCCAAAATTAATCGAGTTGCCGCTGGTTGGCCGCAACGATGAACACAGCCGGCTGGTTACCCTCTATCGCCAGGCTTGCCGGGGGGAGACCCAGGTTGTGGCTGTCATTGGCGAAGCGGGCATCGGCAAAACCCGCTTGGCGGGCGCCTTTGTCAAATGGGCCGCCCTCGACAGGTTGGCCGCCGACATTCTGACCGGGCGGGCCTTTGAAATGGGGGGACAGTTGCCCTACCAGCCCCTGGTTGACGCCCTGCGCTTCCGGCTGGAGCAGGAGAACGCGCCCGAAGACCTGCTGCCGGACATCTGGCTGGCCGAATTGAGCCAGCTTCTGCCGGAGCTGCGCGACCGCTACCCCGACCTGCCCCCGCCGCTGACCGGCGACGCCGACTTTGTGCGGGCGCGGTTGTTTGAGGCTATTGCCCGCCTCGGTCGCGCTCTGATCCAACGGCAGCCGGTAATTCTCTTTATTGACGATATTCACTGGGCTGATGAAGGCTCGCTGGATTTGTTACAGTATCTCAGCCGGCGGTGGGCGCAAGAGCGGACGCCTGTTCTGCTTCTCATCACCGTGCGGCAGGAACTGCTGGCCGCCACCCCTAAGCTGCGTGACTGGCTGGCCAATATAGGGCGTGAAGTCCCCTTGACGCGATTGAACCTTTTCCCGCTCACCGCTACCGCTACCCATCAATTAATTACTATCCTGGCCGGCGCAGCCGATGGAACAGAACGATCCGGGGCGCAACCAGACCAGCCAGATATGGTGCGCCGTTTCAGCGATTGGCTGCTGGCGGAAACGGGCGGGCATCCCTTTTTTATGACCGAGATGCTCAAGATGCTGCAAGAGCGCGGCGTATTAAGCCACCGCCAGGCACAGGGCCGGCCGGTATTCGATTTCAGGGCGGCTCTCAAACAGGTGGAAAGTAAAGCGCGGTTCCCTTTGCCTTCAACCATGCGCGAGGTGATTCTGGCCCGGCTGGGGCGTTTGACCGATACGGCCGGCCTGTTGCTTCTGGCTGGGGCAATCATCGGCCGCGAGTGCAGCTTTGAGCGCCTGTGCCAGGTTGCCAACGTGCCAGAGGCTGATGGCCTCAGCGCGTTGGAGGAGTTGCTCAACAGCCGGTTAATGCTTGAAAAGAGCGCCGACCGGCGGCCCTACAGCTTTGCTCACGACAAAATCCGCGAGGTGGTTTACACCGAAGCCGGGGAAGCCCGGCGGCGCGTCTATCACCGGCGGGCGCTGGCCGCGCTGGAGGGGGCCGGAGCGCCGCCGGCCGAATTAGCCTTTCAGGCGACGGCGGCCAGGCTGGATGAGCCGTCATTCCGCTATTCGCTGGCGGCGGGGGATGAGGCCCTGGCTGCCTATGCCCCAGTTGAAGCCATTGTCCATTATAATTGCGCCCGGGAAATCGCCTTACGGCTGCCTACCAACCCTGAATTGTTATGCCAACTCTACACCTGCCGGGGCCGGGCGTTAGAACTGAACAACCAGTATGATGAAGCCCTGGCCAACTACGAGGAGATGGCCAAACTGGCCTCTGAACGCGGGGATAAGGTATTGGAATTAGCCTCGCTGACGACCCGATGCATTGTGCAGGCCACGCAAACCCCCCTTTACAACCCGGCTGAAGCCCGGAAAGTGAGTGAGGCAGCCTTAGTCCTGGCCGGAGAACTGGGCGACCGGGCCACCGAAGCCAAAGTGCTATGGGGGCTGGTGCTGGTGGAATACTGGGGGGGTGGCGATGTCCGGAAAGCGTTAGAGTATGGGCAACAGTCCCTGGCTATTACGCGTGAATTGGGCTTAAAAGAGCAGATGGGATATACCCTGTCCGACCTGGTTCACACTTATTTTGGTCTGAATCAGGTGGAGCCGGCCCGCCGGGCTAATTTGGAAGCTCGGGCCATCTGGCAGGAATTGAACAACATCCCCATGCTGGCCGACTCTTACGGCTCGGGCCTCTGGATTCACATCTTTCTGGGCCAATACGAGGCCGCTCTTCAGTCTGCCCAGGAAGCGAGACGTCTCAGCCAGACGATTGGTAATCTCTGGAATGATATTGGCTCGTTATGGAATATGGGGCTGGTCTACTTGGAACAGGGAAAGCTCGGTCAGGCTATCGGGGTGATGGAAGAGGCCGTCCGACGCGGGACCGAGGCGGATCAACCGGCTCTTACACATGGCTTCAGCCGCTATCTCATCCTGGCTTATCTGACTGTTGGCTATCTGAACCAGGCCGGGCAATTGGCCAATGACCTGTATGCCAAACAGGACTCGCTGATAAAAATTTACCTCCCGGACCAGATGGGGGTCATTGCTCAATTGAAGATAGTTCAAGGAGACCTGGTCGGCGCAGAGCGTATCATTGACGAGGCTTATCAACAAGCGGATATTGACAGCCTATCAATTTTGTTAGCCCAAAGGATTTTTATCGCCGATGCGCATCTGCACTTAGCTCTAGGTAAACCGGAGGACGTTCTGGAACGGATGGAATATTTAACCCACCGGGCGCGCTCGGCGGGCATCCGTTTCTACTTTCCAGAGGTTTTGTGGTTGTTAGGGAAAGTACTGTCGGCGTTGAATAAACCGGGGCCGGCCCGGGAGGTCCTCCGGGAAGGGCTAACTGTGGCCGAAGAAACCATTGCACGGCGAGTGTGGTGGCCTATTCTGTGGGAACTGAGCCAACTGGAAAGGGCCGCTGGCAACACGGCTGAAGCGGAACGATTACGCCAACAAGCTCGGGAAATCGTCGCCTACATCGCTGATCATGCCGGATCAAATGAATTGTCCGCTAGCTTCCTGGCCCTGCCGGAGGTTCGGGCCATCCTGAGTCCTGTCTGACCCTAACATTCCCCATCTCCGATCTCCCATTTATAGGGTGATTTAATCAGCAACTCCCTTCAGCATTATTTAGATGATATCAAAGCCTGGACAACTCTACCCAACAGACTGCGGAGAAAATTATCAGTTGCCACCTCGGCGGCCAATTGCTGTACTGGGGTGGAGTAAGTAGGATAGACGTGGATGGTCCCAGCCAAATCAGCCAACTTCAGGCTGTGGTCGAGCGCCAGCACAAATTCAGTAATGGCTTCTCCGGCCCGCTTGGCCACTACCGTGGCGCCCAGCAGGCTGCCATCCTTTTTATGGACAACCTTGATAAAACCTTCCTGGTCGTTCTCGCACACCGCCCGATCAACCCGGTCTATGTTCCAGTAGGTGACGCGCACCGTGTCGCCGTACTTATCACGCGCTTGCGTTTCGGTCAGGCCAACGTGGGCTACTTCCGGGTCGGTGAAAGTTGTCCGGGGAACTATGTCGCTGAACCCCTGGCTACTGCCCGGTAAGAGTGCATTTCGGGCCGCCTGAAACCCTTGCCAGGCAGCCAGATGGGTGAATTGATGATTGTCCGTCACACAATCGCCCGCGGCGTAAATATGCTTGACGTTTGTCCGCAGTTTGCTATCCACCGGGATGCCTTTTGGGGAGTAACGCACCCCGACCCGCTCCAGGTCTAATCCGGCCATATGGGGCGCGCGTCCTACAGCCACCAACAGCATCTCCGCCCGAAATTCCTGCTCCGCAACGTTGAGAATAATTTTTGCGCCTTCCTGCCGGGCGGCAGTTACCAATCCCTTGATAAATTGAATGCCTTCGCGGGCAAAAACTCGGCTCATCACCTGGGCCACTTCCGGTTCTTCTCGCGGTAGCAGGCCAATATCTATCAAGGTAACTTGTGACCCCAAACGTTGATAAGCTTGAGCGATCTCTGCCCCAATCGGCCCGGCCCCCATTACGATAAGGCGATCTGGCAGGTGAGTATTCTCAAAAATCTGCTCATAGGTCAGATAAGGTACGGCCGGCAGGCCGGGGACAGACGGAATAAAGGGGCGCGCGCCGATGGCAATGATAAACTTTTTGGCCGAGAGCGCCCGCTCACTAACCTGGATGGTGTGTGCATTTAGGAAGCGAGCTGCACCCATCACCACTTCTATGCCTTGCTCTCCCAGCCGGTCAGGTGTTTCATGCTGGTAAATGCTCTCGATGGCCTGCCGCACATAGCCGCGCACTTTAGCCATATCAACCGCCGGTTGTTCAACGCAGACCCCGTAATCATTGGCCGTACGAATCTGGTGGGCTACTTTGGCTACCTTAAGCAGCGCTTTGCTTGGCACGCAGCCGGTCCAGGTGCAATCGCCGCCGATGCGCTCTTTTTCCACGAGCGCCACTTTAGCGCCCAACTTGGCCGCAAACCCGGCCGCGGCCAGGCCACCGGAGCCCGCGCCGATGATAACAAGTTCATAACGATCCGTCATAGTCATAATGTCTTCTCGCTCAGTTTGGCTAACGGTCTTCTCTGGCTTAATCTGGCGATTAATGCGTCACTGCCCTTAAGGTAAAACTGGCCACAAACGTCTTGATGACCTCCATTTTCTACCCCAGTTATGATCCCAGTAACTCGGCCACGCTATCATTGATAAATTGCTCGTTAACTGGACCCTGGAAAACCTGGTGGATAATCCCGTCTTTGTCTACAAAAACAGAGGCGGGTTGGCCAAACACCCGGTACATTTCGGCCACATTTCCACTTTCGTCCAGAACCACTGGGAAGGTAAGGCCAAACTCCGCCAGAAAATCAGGGACAGCTTTTGGATTGTCTCGCACCGTCAGGTTGACGCCCAGTACAACCAAGTCGTCCTTTTGATGCGCTTCATAAGCAGCCTGGAGGTGCGGCATCTCCACCCGGCAGGGGCTACACCAGGTAGCCCAGAAGTTAATGATGACCGGCTGACCTCTAAAATCACTCAAACTGATTTCCTGTCCATCTGGGGTTTTTAAGGTAAAATCGGGAGCCGGATGGCCGGCTGCAGGGGCAGGTTCTAAGGAGTTTGCACGGGTACTGTCATCTGTTTCAACAGCGTCAAAGCTGATCCAGACTCCGCCAACGATGAGGGCAACCACGATCAACCCAACCCAGAGTAATCCCGGATTAAAAGCTTTGTTCAGTTGAAAGTGTCTTATCATTGCGAAATCCCCTTCGTCTTTTTGGCATAGTGTATCACACCGTATTTGAGAGAGATGTAAGCTAGCCTCCACTTTTTATTTTTGGCCGGTGGAATAACCGGTAAGAATAAAACTGGCTGTAAGTGGCAGTCATTTTTGGAACGTTGGCCGGCTTTTTTGTATTCAGCCGTGTTATTAGAGACCTTTCGTCTGAGTACACAAAGGTGATACCTTTATGGACCTTATCAACCGAGGGTTGGGTTGTGTAGCGAAAGAATTCGTGAAGACGGAGGAGTATAAGAACCCAGGAGCCGCCTTAGTTGTTTTTGCTGGGCCTTCAGTTCGATCACAGCCCTAGATTCTGGGATCGCGCTGGCCCACTTCGGGCGCCGAGGAGATTGCCAGACTGGCCACCGGAGCCAGGGTGGTCAAAGCCTTTAATCACGTCTACGCCCAGATTATTCACTCCAGCCCTCAGTTTGGCTCACAGAATGCCACGGCCTTTTATTGTGGTGATGATAGCTCGGCCAAAGAAACGGTGGCCGGGCTGATGAAAGAGATGGGTTTTGAGCCGGTTGATGCCGGCCCGCTCCAAAATGCACGTTATCTTGAACCGCTGGCCGAGTTATGTGTGCAGCTTGCTTATGCCCAGGGGATGGGAACAGATCAAGCGCTCAAATTGATCCGCCGCTGAGGGAGCGATATCATATAGTGGTAGAACGGTTTCATATTCCTTGAAATTCGTTTACCAAGCATTTCCTTGAAGAACCAAGGATAAGGTTCGTTACGATCCAAATACGGTTTTCTGAAGCGATACTGCGTTGGGTCCGGGAGCAGCAACATTATGCTTTTCAAAGGGAGGAGGTTTTACCCAACCAACAGAGCATGATCATGACTTATCATCTGGGCAGCGCCTTAGAAATAGTTCCCTGGTGCTCAGTTGGGGAGCCGCAACTGAGGTCCTCACTCTCCAGGATTTACGCGAACAGCTTCGTCAGGAGGCCGCAAAACTGATCAATATGCTGACATAGTTGTCACTCGTATCCTTTATGCTGGGATTAGGTCTTAACCCTATCAAGTGAAAGGATATGTGTAAGGAGTGTTAATAATGACAACCATAACCAAAGATATCCAGATCAATGCGCCAAAACAGAAGGTTTGGGAGATTTTGGCAAACCTGGAAACCATTCATGATTATGATCCTTTTGTGACCAATTCCTTCTATACGTCAGAGATTAGAGAGGGGGTAGGCGCCAGCCGTCAATGCGACTGGGAGGGCGGCTATATCAAAGAGCGGATTACGGCCTGGCATCCGGGCGAGGGCTATTCGCTCGATGTCTACGAAGATAGCCAACCTGAGTCGCCGCTTGAAAACCAGGTTGCCCATTTTGTCCTGGCTGAGAACGGGCCAGGTACCAAGGTGACGATGACCTTTGAATATAGCCTGAAAGCCGATGTTCCGGTTGAGCCTCAACAGATGGAGCAGATGTGGGCTGAAGAGACATTGCCGGGGATCTTGGCCGGGCTCAAGCGCTATATCGAAACCGGGGAGCCGATACATAACGTTGAAGCGGTCAACTCGTCGGATCACAGGATCTGAGTAGGGCAAGACTCCAACAGGCAAAAACAAAGCCAGTTGGAGTCAACCCTGGGGCATCTAAAAATATTCACTTTAGATCGTTATCAGAGCTGTTTCTGCCTGTAGGAAAAGCGAATGGCTAAAAAAGGCATCAAACGCTGTACCCCGGAAGAGTTATTGGTGGGATTGTCGCCCCAAATCCAGCAACTGGTTACGCAGTTGCGCCAGTTGGTCCGCACCGTTGTGCCTGCGGTTGAGGAGGCAGGTTATTCCGGCTGGAAGTTGATTGGCTATCGTCACAGACGCTATTTCTGCTTTATTGCCCCAAAAGTAGACCACGTTCAGCTTGGTTTTGAGCATGGCCGCACTTTACCCGATCCGGCTGGCCTGCTTGAGGGGACGGGCAAGCAAGTGCGTTACGTGACGCTTCATCCTGAGCAGGACCTTCCGTTTGCCTCGCTCAAAGAGCTTATTGAAATTGCGGCTTTGAGAGCAGAACTCGAATAAACGCTGGGGCTGGGCTGGCCAGATCGAGTTAAAACCTGGGCCAGCCGCCCCAGCAGACTGTTGATAAAATTGTCGATTGCCACCCTTTCGGCCAATGGCTAACCTGTCGTTTTTAGAAGGGATATCCCTGCACCCCTTGCAAACCTTTCAAACAGGCGATTTCACCGGTATGGGTATGCACATTAAAGATCAAAACGCCCAAAAACCAGCCGAGGGCCTGCTGGCCAAAGCCTATGGCCGTAAGGTCAAGGGAGCGATCTAAATCCTCGTCCGAGAGGGAAGCGAGATAAATGTTAGTGGCCTCATAAACCGCCTGGGCGTAGCTGCGCAGCGTATCCAAATCAACTTGTACCCGCCCGGCCCATTCGTGCCAAGGGGGCGCTTGCGGGGGAAGTTCGCTCACGCCCACCTTGCCGGCCCAGGTTGAGGCCAGTAAAGGCGCAGCCCCTTTCAATAAACCATTAATCAAGAAATCTTCTGAGATGAGGACGTGGGCGTAATTTGCGCCTAACGGCTGGGCCTTACCGGGAGGCGTCCAATGAGCCATATCGGGGGTGACGCCTTGCATCGTTCCCTCCAAAAACTCATGGCCTGTTTTGAACTGCTGGCGCAGAAGCGCAACACTTTTATTTTGGGTTGACATTGAATAGACCTCCTTTTATTGCACCGGCAAGGGTAGAAGCTCGATCTCATACTTGCCGAAGATCGCTGCCACTTTGGCCATGTCAGGTGGACCACCTACTGGCAATGCCCCTAACTCCTCAAAGAATTTCTCGAAGTTACGCCCTGGAATGACAGTCCAAAGCGTTACGCCAGGCTCTGGGCCCACATTGCGGAAGGCGTGCGGAATGTATCGGGGAAAATGGATCAGCGCCCCTGGTTTGGCCTGATAGGTTTGTTCGCCTAGCCGAATTTCATAGTTCCCTTCGATCACCTGGATCACTTCATCCTCTTTGCTGTGGACGTGCGGTGGAATACCGTGTCCGGGCGGCGTCACCACCTCAAAGACATAATATTCACCCTCGGTCATCTGTTGGGCCAGCTTGATTGTGACGGTATGTCCCAACACATTCATTTGACGGCCCTGGCCCGATTGAATAACAGTGGCTGTTTTGGTTTGGCTTGACATTTTTTAGCTCCTTAATTGGGTGTATAATGGAATTGTTTATCTTGGTCTTATCATATCCGGCCGGCGTGTCAAAAGCGTTAAAACGAGGCGTCGGGCCGTTAAATTCCAGTAAGACGATGAGCCAATTACACCTTTTACTGCTTGGCCCACCCCAAGTTTGGGCCGATGATACGCTGCTAACCTTCGCCACGCGCAAAGCCCTGGCCCTGCTTATTTACCTGGTCGTGGAAGGTGGCGCGCAGCCCCGTGATAAGCTGCTGGCGTTGCTATGGTCGGACAGCGCACCGAAACAGGGGCGGGGTGTATTGCGCACCACGCTGGCCTACCTGCGCCGCGCCCTCGACGCTTCGACGACCCTCAACAGCGCCGCCTATTTGATGACCGAGGCCGATACCATCGCCTTTAATTTCAAAGCTGACTACAACTTGGACCTCCATCAGGTGGAATTGGCCTTACAATCAGACCAGCCGGCTTTGTTAGAACAGGTTGCCTCCCTCTACCGGGGCGACTTTTTGACCGGGTTTTCCCTGGCTGATGTGCCGGGCTTTGACGAGTGGGCCAGCGTGCAGCGTGAAACCTGGCATCGCCGGATGAGCGTCGTTTTTGAGCAATTATCGCAGCGGCAGGCCGAGGAGCGGCACTTTGAAGCTGGGCTTGCGACCGCCGCTCGCTGGGTAGCGCACGACCCGCTCAATGAGGCCGCCCATCGCCGGCTGATGCAATTGTATGCTCTGAAAGGTGACCGAACCGCGGCGCTCCAGGCTTATGCTGTCTGCCAGACAACCCTTAAAATGGAACTATCCATTGAGCCGGCGGCGGAGACCCGGAAACTGGCTGAGCAGATCCGTAAGCAAGATTTTAGATTGTCGATTTCAGATTTTGGATTGAAGGTCACTAAATCCAAAATCGGAGCCAAAGGCCCCCTATGGGAAAATCGAAAATCCAAAATTCCCAATCTCCCCTTTGTCGGTCGCACCGCCGAATATGCTCAACTGGGGGCCATCTATCAAACCGTCTGTCAAGGTCAGCTCCGGGTGGTCCTCATCGAGGGCGAGGCCGGGATTGGCAAAACTCGCCTGGCCGCCGAATTTCTCAACTGGCTCATCTTCCACGGGGCCGATGTGCTGCGGGGGCGAGCTTTCGAGGCCGGCGGCCGTCTGGCCTATCAGCCCATCACCGAGATGATCCGAGAAAGGATTGAGCAAGAAAATGCGCCCGATGACCTCCTCGGCGACGTCTGGTTAGCCGAATTGAGCCGCCTGCTGCCGGAACTCCGCGAGCGCTATCCTGATCTACCACCCCCCACGGCTGACGAAACCCTGGCTCAGGCCCGCCTGCTAGAGGCGCTGGCCCGGCTCGGTCAGGCCATGGCTGCCCGGCGCCCGCTGGTTTGGTTTATTGATGATGTGCAGTGGGCCGATGTGGCATCGCTGGACGCATTGAGCTACCTGGGCCGCGTTTGGGCCGAGCGAAGTGTAGTGGCGCTGCTGCTTTTCAGTATTCGCACCGAGGTTTTGATGGCGGCCCCGGCTCTGAACGAATGGCTGGTTACCCTAGCCCGCGCTGCGCCGCTGACCCGGCTCAATCTGGGACCGTTGACAGCGGCCGAAACCCAGCAATTGGTGGAGACCTTGCAGGGAGGTAGGGAGGTAGGGGGACAGGGCAGCAAGAGAACACTTCCCCTTACTCAATTCGCCGATTGGCTCTTCGCTGAAACGGCCGGCCAGCCCTTCTACATCTCTGAAACCCTCAAGGTGCTCCAGGAACAGGGGACGCTTCGTGCCCAGGTTGACGCGGTGGGACACTGGCGGATTGATCTGGCCGGGAATTTGTCCCCGATCCCGGCTAAAGGCCAAGCCGCTGCCTCGCTCATCCCATCCGGGGTGCGGCAAATCATCCTGGCTCGGCTTAACCGGTTGACGCCCAATGCGGCCGCCTTATTGACCGCCGCAGCGGTTATGGGCCGCCCGTGTCGTTTTGAACGCCTGTCTCAAGTGGCCGGCCTGGCCGAAAATGAAAGCCTGCTGGCTTTAGATGAACTACTGCTAGGTCGCTTACTCTTGGAGACCCACCAGGCAGCCCGCCCTTATACGCTGGCCCACGATAAGATTCGAGATGTGGTCTACACTGAGGCCGGCGCGGCCCGGCGGCAGGTTTACCACCGGCGGGCCTTTGCCGCCCTGGAAGCTCGCTCTGCGCCGGCGAGCGAATTGGCCCATCATGCTCTGGCCGCCCAATTGCTCGAACCGGCCTTTCGCTGCAGCTTGGTCGCTGGGGATGAAGCGATGACCCTCTTTGCCGTCCGAGACGCGGTGGCTCATTACGAGCAAGCTTTGACTCTGGCAGCTGTAGAGTTGAGCCCACAAAGTGGGCAGAACCAAATCTCAAATCTCAAACATCTCTACCTGCAATTGGGCCGGGCCTACGAGTTGACCAATGTGTGGGATAAAGCCCGTACGATGTACGAGACGTTGCTTACCTTGGCCCAAGAAGTCAATCTGCCAGAGGCTGAGTGCGCCGCCTTGAATCGCCTGGCGACTTTAACGGCCCAGATCAACTATGATATTGACCAGGCGACTGTGTTTTTACAGCAGGCTATCCGTGTGGCTGAAGGCTGTGGCGACCCGGTGGCTCTGGCCGAAACACAATGGAACCTGGCCCAAATCAGGGTTTACATCTGGGATATCGAAGGGTCAATGCTTCATGCCCAGCGAGCGCTGGCCCTGGCTCGCCAATTAGATTTGCCGGAACTGACCGGGCGCAGCTTGACGGTGCTTGGGTTTGCCGAGAACGGCGCGGCCAGGTGGACGGAGAGCGAAAGCCACTACCAGGAAGCCCGCCACCTGTATGCGACGCTGGGTAATCGGGCTTTAGAGGCGGAGAGTTTATGCGGTATCGCTCGCACCAAAGTTAACCTTGGTCAGCCGCATACGGCAATTGACCTGGCCCGCACTGCCCATACCCTCAACCTGGAGAGCGACAATGCCTGGGGTCAGGCCGTCAGTGCGCTCAATTTGGGCTTTGTTTTGCTTGAGGCGAACGAATGGAGTGAGGCGCTGGCTGTGGCCAAAGCGGGTGTAGAGATCGCTCAGGTCGTCAGCGGGTATGCCCCTTTACCGATCCTTAATCTGACCGTCCTGGGCAATACTTACCGGGCCATGCTGGCTCTGGAGGCAGCCCAGGCAGCTCACCGCGAGGCCATTGCTATCAGCGAGTCCCGGCCTCACCAGCCTTTGCTCAGGATGACGGCCAGTGAGATGTGTGTGGATTGCGGCCTGGTGGGAGATTGGGAAGCAGCCTATCATTATGCCCGCCAATCGCTGGCGGCCCACAATCATAGCTTGCTGCACGGTGGGCTGTACCACTGGTACGTGACCGAGGCGCTGTTACGTGGAGGCAACCTGACGCTGGCGCGAGCCGATGCGCAGCGTTTTGGCCGGCAATTTGGCCACAGCCGGCGCTACCAGATACCCTACCGGCGTTGTTTAGCTGTTTTAGCGAAGTGGAAAGGGGATATAGGGCAGGCCATCGAGCATTTGACCATCGCTAACACCCTGGCCGAAGCGATGAGTCTGTCCGGTGAGCAGTGGCAAATCCTGGCGGCGCTGGGGGAGTTGTACCGGTCAAGCGGCCAGCAAACGAAGGTAGATGAGATGGTTGGGCGAGCGGCGGAGATCGTACAGGTCCTCGCCGGCAAGGTTGACGACGAAGAATTGCAGACAGGTTTTTTGAGGGGCGCGCAAAGTTGGTTCGCCAATCTGGATGGCAGGCCACAGCATATTTAAGAGCGTCGGAGGGAGCACATTGGTCGGAAGAAAGATCGGGGTACGGCCCATCTGCTCAATCTTTACATTGTGAAGGGGAAATGGATCGAAACGTAATTGTGGCTCAGGTTTCCACAGGCGTGTCACTCTGCCTGTATCTGTTTGGGCGCTTTCGGCTGGATGATGCCCAGAGACCCATTTCTTTGCCAACCCGCAAAGTTGAAGCGCTCCTGGCCTATCTCGCCCTTCATCCAGAAGTACACGCTCGTGAAAAGTTAGCTGCTTTGCTCTGGGGTGATTACCCCGATGCCCAGGCGCGCGCCTCGCTCCGCAATGCTCTAGCTATCCTGCGCAAGCTGATCGGCGATGAACTGCTGCTCACCGACCGAGAAACGACCCAACTCAATCCCTCATATCCATTATGGGTGGACGCGCTTGAATTCCACCGCCAGGCCACGACCTTCCTGGCCGGCTCGCTCCCCGATCCTGCTGATATCAAGATTGAGTTGTATCAAGGTGATTTGCTCACGGATTTTTACGACGATTGGATCTTGGTCGAGCGGGAAGGTTATCAGCGGCTCTATCTGGAGACCTTGCTGCGGCTAACTCAGGCCATGCGCTCGCAGGGCGAGTATCAGCGCGCCATTGAGTTGGCCGAGCGTCTCCTTGCCAGCGATCCGGCCCACGAGCCAGCCCATCAAACCCTGATGTTCTGCTATCTGGCCCTGGGGGATCGTCACGCCGCCTTAAAGCAGTATGAAGCCTGCCGGCGCGCCCTTTACGACGAATTGGCGGTGGCGCCGCAACCGGAAACAACCGCGCTCTACGAACGCATCAAGCATACCCCTTCTCTATCGCCAGTTGCAACTGCGCGGCTGACCAACCTGCCTCACCCCTTCACCCGCTTTATTGGCCGCGAACACGATGTGGCCGGGATTAAGACCTTATTGCTCGGTAAAGGTGAGGCTGAAGCTGCTGCCCGTTTGTTGACGCTGACCGGTCCGGGAGGGTGTGGCAAGACCCGTCTGGCAATTGAGGTCGCTCACCAGGTGGTAGATCGCTTTGAAGATGGCGTCTGGTGGGTTGAGTTAGCTCCGGTAGCCGAACCCGCTTTTGTGGCCCAAGCGGTGGCCAAAGTCTTGGGTCTCAATGAGGGAAACCGTCAATCCTTAAGCGAGACTTTGGTCAATTATCTTCGCGCCAAACACCTGCTGTTGGTCCTGGACAATTGCGAACATTTGATTATCGCCTGCGCCCAACTGGCCGAGGCGCTGCTGCGCGCCACGCCTCATTTGCAAATTTTAGCCACGAGCCGCGAAGGACTGGGGATCAGCGGCGAGCGCCTCTGGCCGGTGACTTCCCTCTCCGTGCCCGATCCTCACCGGCCCCTCTCCCTGGACAAGTTGAATCAGAGTGAGGCGGTACGGTTGTTCGTAGACCGCGCTATGGCGATTAGACCCGACTTTAAGCTGACGGAACAGGCTATGCCGGCCATGGCCCAGGTATGCCAACACCTGGCGGGCATTCCGCTGGCCCTTGAACTGGCTGCCGGATGGGTCAAGGTTTTGACGGTAGAGCAGATGGCCAGCCGGCTGGCCGACCGTCTGACTCTCCTCAGCATGGGCAGCCGCACAGCCTTGCCCCGGCATCAGACTTTACGAGGGGCGCTGGATTGGAGCTTTGATCTGCTAACTTCAACCGAGCAGGCCTTGTTTTACCGGTTGTCTGTCTTTACCGGCGGTTTTAGCCTGGCCGCAGTAGAGGCGGTCTGTGCAGAGGGGCAAGGGAGCAGAGGAGCAAGGGAGAGTCTTTTAATCTCTGCCCCCCTGCTCCCCAGCCCCCCCGCTCCCCTGCTCGACTCGCTCACGCAGTTGGTCGGCAAATCCCTCGTGCTGGTAGAACAGTCTGGGGAAGAAGCGCGCTACCGGCTATTAGAGCCGGTTCGCCAGTACGGCCAGGACAAGTTGTGGCTATCAGGTGAAGAGACAACGCTGCGGCGGCGGCATTTGCGCTGGTTTGCCGGGTTGGCGGAGCAGGCCGAGCCGGAATTGCTAGGCGCAAACCAGGCCGTCTGGCTGGACCGGCTGGTGGGGGAGTATGCCAACCTGAGTGCAGCCCTGCGCTGGGCGGCAGAAGGCGAGCCAATAGACGTGGCCGCCGGGTTGAGGCTGGGCGGCGCTTTGTGGCGCTTCTGGGATTTACGCGGCTACATTGCCGAAGGGCGAGAACGATTGATGCAGCTCTTAGCCTTGCCGGGCGCTGCCGATTCTATTGAAGCTCGGGCCAGTGCCCTTTTCAGCGCCGGTATGTTGGCGCTCTACCAAATGGATAGCTTGGCGGCGGCAGCTCTGCTTGAGGAGAGCTTGGCTTTATGGCAGGCAACAGGCTCTCAACGCGGGTTGGCCCTGGCCTTGCAGCACCTCGGCTTTATTGCCCATCGCCAGGGCCACTATGCCACGGCCCACCAGCGATACGAGGAGAGTCTGGTGTTGTGGCGAGCAATTGGGGAAGCGTGGGGCCTGGCCGAAACCCTGGGCATGTTGGGCAACCTGATCTATTGGGAAGGGGATTATGCCAGGGCTCGGTCTTTGCAAACGGAGAGCTTACTTAT
>Ga0073934_10006532_pt1 | contig 16911 bp, 14 predicted proteins | sample LarsenN4metaG_FD_76834 | JGI IMG/M metagenome (GOLD analysis project Ga0073934, IMG submission 76834) | Hot spring sediment bacterial and archeal communities from British Columbia, Canada, to study Microbial Dark Matter (Phase II) - Larsen... ... | reverse complement strand
GTTAGGCAGTGCCTTGTGGGGAGGCAATGTGTAATTAGCTGGAAAGGTCTCGATTCTGGGCTTATTCTGGAGACGGCGAGTTGGCATCGATTGGCATCGGATAGGAGGTGCATCGTGGCTACGAGGAGCTTCGAGTTCCGCGTATCCTTCCAACGGCTCTTGGTCGGCCTGCTGCTGACAGTTACGCCTATCAGCATCATGGGACTGACGAGCCTTACGCAGAGCGAACGTTCGTTGGAACGAACCATTGGAGGTTATTTCAAGACAATCGCCGCTGCTACCGCGGCCGAAGTGTCGCAATATCTGAACGACCGGGTTGTGGATGTGGCCGAGATCTCGCTGGAACCGGTCTTGATTTCGGCCGCAATGGCGGCAAACCGCAGTTACCAGGGAATGAGCGATGCGGCGATTGCCGCGCGCATCGAGCAGGTGGAGCGGAGCTGGAACAGCGCAGCATCGGAGGCGCTGAGCAAGGCGATTCTCGGATCGGAGGCTTCGCGGCTGCTGCGCCGCTACCGGTTGCTCGACCAGCGCTTTCTGCGGATTACAGTGACCGATGAGCGCGGCGCGACGATTGCGGGCACACACAAGACGCTCGACTACTTCCAGGGCGATGAGGAGTACTGGGAGAAGATCGTGGCTAACGGGCGTGGTGCGGTGAGCGTGACGGACATACTGTTTGATGAGGCGACGAACGCGCACTACATCGGAATCGGGATTCCAATTCGTGAGGAAGAATCCCAGCGAGTGATTGGCACGGTGGATGCGTTGGTGGATGTAACCACGCTGTTGCCGCTGGTGAACCGTCATGAGATCGGGCCAACTGGCAGGATTTTGCTGGTGAAGGAGGATGGCGCAGTCATCAGCGGTCCGCACGTGACGCTGACGAAAACCATGCATTCCCAGGAGTTCGCCTCGATCAAGGACGCCGCTGGCACGCTCAGCGGACGGCAGGCGGGATTTCTGGTTTCTGACTTGCCGCAAACAGGACGCACGGTGATCGGTTTTGCCGATACGGGATTGCGCGACTCGTTTCCGAAGTTGGGCTGGGTGGTCGTGGTGGCTCAGGACGCACAACAGGCGTTCGCTCCGGTGCGCGGGGTCAGCCGCTGGCTTGCGTTCATGAGCCTGCTTGGATTAGCGATGGTGGCGATGCTGACGGCGTTCTACGCGCTGCACCGGCCACAGCGCTATGCCGAGATCGGGGAACTGCGGCCGGGGCGGCGGCCCGAAGTGACAACGCAGTCGCGTGTTTTCGAAGAAGAAGAGGTGCAGGCTCAGGCGCAAGCGGAAAAGCAACCGGCGGAAACGGTCAAGTAGGGCGTAACTTAACCGGGGGGAAGAGTAGTAGTCTGTGCTCCTCTTCTGACCAAGCGCCTAGCTACAATCAGGACGTGATTCCTGGTTTTGCCACAGCGCAAGGAACGGGCCGCCTGGCGGGCCGCATTGCGGATGCTTCTGAGAATGGATTTTATCGGGCGGCGCAAGGGCTGCTGGTTTCGTCATTAGGAATCGGCACCTATCTTGGAGATACGGATCCAAAGACGGACGCGGCCTATACAGCCGCTGTCGAGGCTGCGGTGCGCCGCGGCATCAACGTAATTGACACCGCCATCAACTATCGCCACCAGCGTTCCGAGCTTTCCATTGGGGCAGCGCTCCGCGCGCTGGCCGGCGCGGGAGCGGCAGCGCGTGACGAACTGGTCATCTGTACGAAAGCCGGTTTCCTGACGCCCGGTGCGATTCCGCAGGAACAACTGCACGACGGCGACGTGGCCGGTGGAATGCACTGCATGACGCCCGCGTTTCTGGGCGATCAGATCGAACGTTCGCGGCGCAATCTGGGGATCGAGTGCATTGATGTTTTTTATGTGCACAATCCGGAATCGCAGTTACGGTACGTGGACCGCGCGACGTTCGAACGGCGGCTGCGCGACGCGTTTGCCGAACTGGAGCGGCGGGTGGCGCAGGGCCACATCCGGTGGTACGGGACCGCCACCTGGAACGCCTACCGCCAGAAGCCGGGCAGTCCCGAAGCGCTTTCGTTGCCGCGCATTCTGGAGATCGCGCGCGAAGCCGGAGGTGAGGATCACCATTTCCGCTTTGTACAACTGCCGGTGAATCTGGCCATGCTGGAGGCGTTCACCTTGGAGCATGCCATAGACCGTGGCGGCGGAGTGAGCTTTCTCGAAGTGGCTGTCCGCGCGGGACTGGCCGTAGTTGCGAGCGCTTCGCTATTGCAGGCGCGTTTCTCGGGCGGATTGCCGGAGTCCTTTCGCGCAAAGTTCGACGGGGCGTCAAGCGATGCTCAGGCGGCGATTCAGTTCACGCGCTCGATGCCAGGAGTGACGACGGCGCTGGTGGGGATGAGCAGCACAGCGCATGTGGAAGAGAACAGCGGTGTGGCCGGTTTCGCCCCGATGCAACTGGAGCGGTTCCTGGGGCTGTTCCGCGGAGGCGAATCGAGTTGATCGCCTGCCTACTCGACACGGGCCAGGATCTTGAAACAGCGCTCGAGTTTGTCCCGAACGAGCCGGCAGTGTTTTTGGTGTGGCCGGCGGAAGGGCAGCCCTACCTGGGCCGCACGGCGATGCTGCGCCGCCGTTTGAAGCGCCTGCTGGGCGAGCGCAGCGCGGCTTCGCGGCTGCTCAACCTGCGCTCCGTGGCGCGGCGCGTGGAGTACTGGCGGCTTGCGTCGCGGCTTGCGTCGGCGCGGATGTTCTATGAACTGGCGCGGCGGCATTTTCCGGAGAACTATGGCGAGCACATCAAGCTGCGCCTGCCGCCGTTTGTGAAGCTGCTGCTGGCCAATGAGTTTCCGCGGACGCAGGTGACGCAACGGCTGAGCGCATCGCAGGCGCTGCACTATGGGCCGTTTCGCACCCGCGCCTCGGCTGAGAAGTTCGAGCAGGAACTGCTCGATTTATTTCAGATCCGCCGCTGCCAGGAGGACCTGAATCCTTCGCCGGACCACCCGGGCTGCATTTATGGTGAGATGGCGCGCTGCCTTCGCCCCTGCCAGGAGGTGGTGGGCGTAGCGGAGTATCAGTCGGAAGTGCGCCGTGTGGTGACGTTTCTGGACACCGATGGCGGCAGTCTTGTTGAGAGCATTCGCGCGGCGCGTGACCGCTTGAGCCAGGAACTGAATTTCGAAGAAGCGCGGCGCCAGCACCAGCGGCTGGAACAGGTGGAACAGCTCATGCGGGGGCGCGATGATCTGGCCGGGGAAGTGCAGCGCCTGCACGGGATTGCGGTCTTGCCGAGTGTCCGCGCCGGGTGTGTCGATCTGCACTTTCTCTTGGCTGGGGTGTGGGCGGATGCGGTGGTGTTCCGGGTAGCGGCAACGGCGGGCCAGATGATCCCGCTGGACCGGCGGCTGCGCGAGTTGGTGGCAAAGGTCGCCGTGCCGAAGGTCAGCCTGCGCGAGCGCCAGGAGCATATTGCGCTGCTGGCGCGTTGGTACTACTCATCCTGGCGCGACGGCGAATGGCTGCCGTTCCGGAGCCTGGACGAGTTGCCGTACCGAAAGCTGGTCAGGGCGATTTCGCGGGTCGCTTGCGGCGCGACCGGCGCCGCACAATAATTCTTCCTTCCTCTTTTCTCCAAGTTCCCCATCCCCAACCGATAAGGCTTGTGAGCGGGCCTGCCCGGCCGCAGGCACGACTTCGGGTGTTTGTGAAGGAGAACAGTGGCAATGGAAGCAGTGTTGGAACCGCGTGAGGCGACCCGGCAGCGGAGCGGGAAATATCTGGTTTTCCACCTGGACAAAGAGGAATTCGGTGTTCATGTGATGAAAGTGAAGGAGATCATGGGCATCCAGGAGATCACCTCGGTGCCTCAGACGCCAGACTTCGTCAAGGGAGTGATCAACCTTCGCGGACGTGTGATTCCGGTAGTTGATTTGCGCCGCAAATTCGGCTTGGACGAGGCCGAATACACGCAGCGGACCTGCATTGTGGTGCTGCAAGTGCTGCATGGCGGACAGCAGATCCTGATGGGCGGGATCGTGGACGGTGTTTCCGAAGTGCTGAATCTGCAGGAAAGCGACATCGAGGACACGCCGGATTTCGGCGAAGACATGCAGGTTCCGTACATCGTCGGGATGGCGAAGATGAAGGGCAAGGTGAAGATCCTGCTCGACATAGACCAGGTGTTGACGAAGCAGGAGATCCAGGGTTTATCGGGGTTGCGTCACATCGGGGAGCAGCAATAGAGCGAGAGTTCAGATCGAGAACGGCGAGAAGCGGGGGGAGAGTATGGCGATTGCGGAGGAGACGCAGGGACTGCAGGGGCTGGAGGCGCTGAACCGGGCCGTGGAGTCGTGCGAGGTCGGCAACGAGTTGGCCAACGACCCGCAGATGCTGGCGGATTTTCTGCTCGAGGCTGGTGAGCACCTTACCAACATCGAGGAGTACATGCTGCGGCTGGAGCAGGCGCCTGAAGACCGTGAGGTTCTAAACGGCGCGTTCCGCAGTTTTCACTCCTTGAAAGGCCTGGCTGGATTTCTCGATTTCCGTGTGATTCAGCAGGTATCGCATGAAGTGGAGTCGCTGCTGGACCGGGCAAGAAACGGTGAACTGCGTTTGACGCCAGCGGTGATTGACGCGATTCTGCATGCGGCTGACTACCTGGGGCAGTGGGTGCATTTTCTCGACGCGCGGCGGGGCAACCGGGCGCTTGCCGAGCCGGCGAACCATGAACAGGTGGTGGCGCGAATCGTGGCGGCGGGATCCGCGGAAGCGGCAGCGGCGGGTCAGGAGCCGCCGTCACCAGCGGAACCCGACGCCGGGTGCACAGGCGCGGGAGGGCCGGCAAGCGCGCCGCGCAACACGCCCGATCAGAACGCCAACGCCGCTACGGTGAAGGTATCGGCAGAGAAGCTGGGCTACATGGTGGACATGGTGGGCGAACTGGTGATCGCCCAGACCATGATTCATCACAACTCTGACCTTGACGTGGCCAAGACTCCGCGCGTGCAGCGTGACTTGGCGCAACTGGCGCGTGTCACGGCCGAAGTCCAGAAGACCGCTATGGCGCTGCGCATGGTTGAGATCGGGCACCTGTTCCGCCGCATGACGCGCCTGGTGAGAGACTTGTCCCGGAACTCGGGCAAGCGCGCCGAACTGGAGCTGTTTGGAGAAGATGTCGAACTGGACCGCACGATTGTGGATGAACTGGGCGATCCACTGGTTCACCTGCTCCGCAACTGTATCGACCACGGGCTGGAAACGCCCGAGCAACGCGCAGCCGCCGGAAAGCCTCCCGTGGGCCGTGTGGTGTTGCGGGCATCGCACCAAGCGGGGCAAATCATTATCGAAGTGGCCGATGACGGACGCGGTCTGGACCGCGAGGCGATCCTGCGGAAGGGCATCGAGCGGGGTCTGGTAGCGGCGGAGGCTGCGCTTTCGGATTCCGAAGTGTATGAACTGATCTTCCAGCCGGGATTTTCCACCGCGGAGAAAGTGAGTGATGTTTCCGGCCGCGGCGTGGGGATGGACGTGGTGCGCCGTCAATTGGAGAAGCTGCGCGGCCGCATCGACATTGAAACGCGACCAGGGTTGGGAACGCGGTTTCTGTTGCGGTTGCCGTTAACGCTGGCGATTATTCACGGGTTGATTGTGCTGGTGGGAAAAGAGCGGTACATCCTTCCGATCTACGCCGTGCGGGAGGTATTCCGTCCGGCTGAGGATTCGGTCTTCACCGTGGAGGGGCGGGGTGAGATGGCGATGGTGAGGCAGCGCCTGCTGCCTGTAATGCGCCTGGCAAACAAACTGGGCGTGGAGGGGAAGGCGCACCACCCTTCGGAAGGGCTTTTGATTGTGGGCGAATCGGGAGGCAAGGAGTTTTGCCTCATGGTTGACGAACTGGCGGGTAAGCAGGAGGTGGTGATCAAGTCGTTGGGTCCGGCTTTCGAGGGAGTACGCGGCGTGGCCGGAGGAGCGATTCTTGGCGACGGGCGGGTCGGGTTGATTTTGGAGCTTTCGGCGCTGCTGGGGATCGTGGATCATGGCGCAATCGCGGTTTGAAGCGGGGGGCGGAATTGCGCCCGCGGTTCCGCCGGCACTGGGAAGACGGGAGTTTGAGGAACTGCGCAAGCTGGCCTACGGCACTTTTGGCCTGGACTTGCGGGAGGGCAAGGAGACACTGGTTGCGGTGCGGTTGGGAAGGCGGCTGCGGGCTCTCGGATGTTCGAGTTACGCCGAATACCTGCGGATTCTGCGGGAGGACCGGGCCGGTGAGGAACTGTCGCAACTTGTGGACAGTTTGACGACGAACTTCACGAGTTTCCTGCGTGAGCCGGACCATTTCCAACTGCTTGAGAAGAAGATTTTGCCGTGCCTGCGGGGCAGGGAGATGGTCTCGATCTGGTCTGCCGGATGCGCGACGGGAGAGGAGCCTTACAGCATCCTCTTCACGGCGCTGGATGCGATGGGAGTCGGAGCGGAGCGTCGTATCAGGGTCTTTGCGACTGACATATCGACGCGCGCGCTGGCACAGGCGAGGTCAGGACGATATCCGGCGTCGCGCTGCAGCCAGTTGCCGCAGCATTGGCGGACACGCTTCTGGGAACGCGTCCCAGGGGCTGCGATGGACATGCAGGTACGGAGCGAGTATCGCCAGTTGGTTGAATTCCGCAGATTCAACCTGATGGAAGGCATGGGGAGGCTGCCGGTATTTCCGGTGATCTTCTGCCGCAACGTGATGATCTATTTCGACAAGGCAACTCAGGAGAAGCTGCTGAACGGCTTCGCCACGCGACTGGAGCCGGGCGGGTACATGTTGATCGGGCATTCCGAGAGTCTGATGGGCGTCCGTCACCCGTTCGAGTATGTCATGCCGGCGGTCTACCGCAAGCCTGCCCGATGAAACGGCCGGAGCTGAAGAATGCGGGAAAAAATGCGCGGCGGAAAGGGAAGGAGACTTGAGTGAAAACGCTCGTTGTAGGAATGGGCGACTGCAAGGCGAGCAACGATCCGGATACGACCCTGGTGACCTATGCGCTTGGCTCCTGTCTGGCGGTGACGATGTTTGATCCTCAGTCGAAGGTCGGGGCGATGCTGCACTTCATGCTTCCGGACTCGATGCAGGACCTGGACGCGGAGATCGTGAACCAATGGCGCTATGCCGATACGGGGGTGCCGTTGATGCTGGAGCAGGTGATCCGGCTGGGTGCAAACAAGCGCCGGCTGCAAGTGAAAGTGGCGGGAGGCGCAGCCGTGCTGGGAGATCAGAGCTATTTCAACATCGGGCGCAGGAACTATGCGGCATTGAAGAAACTTTTGTGGAAGTCGGGGATTCTGATTCAGGCCGAAGACGTGGGAGGGAGCGTTTCGCGGACGGTACGCCTGGAATTGAGCAGTGGCCGCTTTCTGGTGCGGGAGAGCGGCGGACAGGAGCGAGAGTTGGTGCGCAGTAACGCCGGTGCGCGGGAGGGAAGTGTATGTTTGACCGTCTCCTAATCGTAGATGACTCGCCAGTGATGCGGAGCTTCCTGCGCCGCGCAATCACGTCCGCGGGTATTGAAGTAGCGCAATATTGCGAGGCGGGCAACGGCGCTGAAGCGCTGGACCTGCTGGAGAAGCAGCCGGTGGACCTGGTGCTGACAGACATCAACATGCCGGTTCTGGATGGCGCGGGGCTGGTCGACCGGTTGCGTAGGAATCCCAAATTACAAAGCATTCCGGTGGTGGTGGTATCCACAGACAGTACGGCGCCCCGCATGGCAGAGTTGATGCAACTGGGTGCGCGCGGTTATCTGCGCAAGCCATTCGCGCCGGAGCAATTGATTGCGCTGCTTGACGAGCTTTTTCCCTCAGCAACGGGAGCAAACTAAGATGACGCAGCAACAACTGGCGGAGACATTAGATCAGAGCGCGATCGACCAAATGTGCGAGGAAAGCACGATTGAAGTTTTGGATGCGATGTTTTTTGAACCGCCGGTCAAGCCGCCGGAGTGGGCGGAACATCCCTCGCCCGAAGCAGCCCGGGCAAACGTAATGTTCGAAGGCTCGCTGTGCGGACGCGTTTCGGTTGCTGCCATGCCGCCGGTACTATCCAGCCTAGCTGCGAGCTTCCTGGGGCGGGATGCCGGGGAAATCGGTGAAAGTGAACGCTGGTACATCCTCGCGGAACTGGCGAACATCGCGTGCGGGTCGCTGCTCTCGCGGCTGGCGCCGGAGGGTCATATGCGGCTCTCGCCGCCGATTCACGTACCGGAACTTGAGGGCGCGGGAGAGCGCTGGATGAAGCTCACGCTCGCGGACGGCGAGTTGTACTTCGCCGTGCGAATCAGTTGAGTGCAGCAGTTCCGAGCTCTACTTCGCTACGTCGGCTACGCAGCCGAGCGATGACAGGTACCCGCGCTTGAACAGCGGCACCGGCATGTCCAAGTCGAAATGAACGATCAGAGGCTTGCCGTTGGGCAAGGTCATTGCCTGGATGCCAGTGCGGATGGTCCATTCGACGGAATGGGCGCTGCCCGTGGTGATCCATCGTTCGGCTTGTCCGAACAGGTCGAAGACGGCCCAAACGCCCTGCGATCCGGGCAGCAGCGTTACGTTGGTGCCGAGATCGCCCTGCAATTGGGCCGAGGGCGGCTGACCGGGCCAGACCAGCTTGTTCGTGGTTGGCTTGCCGAACGGGAATCGCGCGGTTTGGCCGTCCGCCACCAGGGTCAGGCTGCGCAACCCTTCCAGCGGGCTCGACGTCACGGCATAAGCGAAGCGCGCAACCCCGCCGGACGGGTAGACTGCTTCGCTCACCGCGGCGAGGCGATTGAACGATGCGATGAAGCCCGGCGTCAAAGACGGACTCGCGGGAGCGGTTGGGGGTGGGGCGTACTGCGAGCCCTGCTTGGTCAGCATCGGCTTCAGACTGGATTCATAAAACTGCCAGAGGGCGCCTGTGCCGGGCTGGAAGAAACCGTGGAACTCCTCGAGCGTGGCTTGCTGCCGGCCCGACGGGTTGAAGGGCGCTTTGGACATCAGATCGCGATACTGCGAACACAATGTCTTGCCTTTGCCATTCAATTCCGCCGGCGCGAGTCCGCGCAGCAGGTTCTCGGCATTCGTAATGGGATCTTCCAGTATCTTCTGAACCACAGCGTTCAGGTTGGCTTCCGGATCGAATCCGAAGTTCTGCGCCAGAACGCGAGTTAAGAGCTTGGCTTCGTTCGCGGCGGCAAGAGTGGCGCCCACGTTCGGATCGTTCGCGCCACCACCGCTGGCTGCGACTGCTTCCACTGCCGCCTGAAGCTTCACCAGAGCTGTGACGTAATCCTTGTTCTTGTCGCTGATGAGAGCGCGCGCATCGCCGGGAGGCACTACCGTCAGGACAGGCTTGAATGCCGTCGCCACGGTCTGGTCCGCCGTGGGCAGGTTTTGCGAAGCCGTAAGCAAAGAAAGCAGCAGCGGGGATTGATTGGACGAAAGCACTTGCAGTTTCTTGGCTGCGTCCTTCAGGTTGGCGTAGCGTTGCACGGAAGTGGTCTTGATGTAGCTGCGCCACTGATTCAGGAAATCGTCCAGGTACATCTTGCGCATTTCGGCGCTCAGCTTTGCGGCGTCCATGGCTTCGCCCGGGCTCTTGCCCAGAACCCACAACTCGGCGGCGAAGAAGCGCTCCGGATGCGCCAGAGCATCTTGCATGAAATCCCAGCCAGCCTTTGTGAATGCGCCCGAGACGTCGCGATTGTTGACCACGGTTTCCGCCGTTCCCGGATACTGGCGGTTGAAATTCACGGTCGGCGCTTTCTTCGCCGCTTCGGCGAGCACCGCCTGATATAAGCGCTTTACGCCCGAGAACTGATTCAGATAATTCCGCGCGCGGCTAACGGCCAGCGTATCCTGGGCGCTGCTGAGCGGATTGCCGTTGGGCAGTTCCGAAGCATAAAACGCGAACTGATTCTCTGCCAGGGCTGCGCGGTTGGCGTCCACATCGCGATTCTGGCGCCATGCGCGCATCAGTTCGGGGGTGAGGAATTCACGCGTGCTCTTTTCGGGATTGCTGGTCGTAATCAGGTACGCCTTCAGGTTGCGGTACGGCGGATCGTAATCGTCTGTGGGTGAGGGGGCCGGCGGCAGCGCGACCGCGTTCTTCACCATCACGCCCTGCGTGTAGTCAAGCAGCAACTTGGCGAAGCGATCGAAGTAGATACGGCGGCCTTCCTGATACACGTTGTCGCCGTTGTAGAGGAACCAGCGCAGGCGGTGAGGCGGCCCTTCGCGGCGCCACTTGCCGAGGGTTTCCAGCCGCTGGCGCAGCGCGTCGAGTTTCTGCAAGGACTCCGTAGGCGGCAGTTCGCCGGGGGCGGCGCCGGAAATCGTGCTCGCGCCTCGCGCCGAAGCCATCACATCATCGAGCACCTGTCGATTGCCGATACCGGAAACCAGGAAGCCGAGCAGAAGAATCAGCGACAACACGCCCGCAATCGCGAGCACCAACCGCCGGCCAAAGCTGGTTTTAACGCTGCTCGCGCTGGCTCCCAAGGCAGCCTGATCGCCGAGCAGGACATTCTGAAACAACCGCGTGAGAAACATCCACTGCGGCACCTTGCGCATCTGGCCGACCGGGGGTGGGGGCGCTTGGGCTGCGCTTGGCTGGCCCACTTTGAAAAAGCCGGTTGCTTCGCGTTCGGCCTGAAATGACTGTCGCGACACCGCCGCAGCCGACGCAGCGGGAGCGTCCACCACGTTCACGGTGCGGAATCCGGTCAGGTAGAAGCCTCGCAGAAAGGGCGCCACCTGCAACTGGCTGGGCCGGCAGAGTTCCACCAGGAACGAAACGATCGGCTGGCGCAACTTGCGGAACTCGCGCGGGAACTCGTAGGCCAGCGGCGAACGCATCATGTCATGTTCGCGCCACAACACCTCCGGGCGGTGCGCGGAAAGCGACCCTACCAACTCATCGTGCGCATAAGTTACGCGCGCGGCTTCGCGCTCAGCGTACACTTCGTGACTCTGCTGCGGAGCCAGCGGAATGGTCGCGCCGAGGACTTCCTGAGCTTCCTCATTCGAAAAGTTACCGAAGTACTCGTTGAAGAACGCCAGCCGGTCGGACTTGGTGAAGAGAACGTAGACCGGCAGGCGAACACCGAGAATGCGTGAGAGCGCGGACAGGCGCTGATTCCAGAAGCGCGCAGTGGCGGTCAATTGTTCGCCCGCGCCGGCTTGCAGGAAGTCTTCGAGCGAAACGCACAGCACCACGGTCCGCGGTGCGGCCGCGGCAAGTCCCGCGGGAGCGAAACGGGCGCAGATCTGATGCCACACGGACTCGTCGGCGACGGCGTTCCAGCCGGTTTCGACGATGACGGTGCGGCGCGCCAGCCAGAAGTTGGCGATCTGCGTCGAGACGATGCCGGTGTCCTGATACACCTGTCCGGCGAGGAGTTCGGGATCGAGCGAAGACTGCAAGACCGTCGTTGTTTTGACACTGCCGCCATTGCCGCAAACGAACAGTACGGGCAACTTGTCGATGCCTGTCTTTGTGGCCGGCGACGCTTTCAATTTCTGTTCGGCCTCCTTGAACAGGTGATCGAAGGCGCTGGCCTGTGCGCTGGCTGCGCCGGACGGTTGCAGCAATTGTTTGCGCTTCTGCTGGCGCATGCGCCAGATCAACATGACGGTTGCGCCCATCAGCCCGAGCGCGGCGAGCAATCCCCGAAAGATCCAGATTTTCGGCGCCTGCAGGCCCAGCCAGCCGCCGGCGAACCAGGCGAGCGCGAGATAAACCAGCAGGCTGGCTCCCAGAATGATGTAGAACACCATGGTCAGTACCTTGTCCTTATTAACGGCGGGTGGAAACCGCCATTGCGCGGATTTCGCCAACTCCGGAGTTCAGCCATAGCGAAAAGCCACCCCAAAGCAGCAATGCCAGCAGCAGGCAGCCGGTGGATGCGTACGCCAGACGCTTGATCCAGGGATCGGTTGCGGCGGGAGCAACCTGCTCGGAGGGAAACGCGCGCGGCGCAAGCGGGCCAAGCGGTCCCCGGATGCGTTGGATCTTCTCGCGCAAAGCTTGAATGGTCGAGCGAAGTTCGCCCGCGCCGCCGGTGGCATAACGGCCCTTGAACCCGATTAGCAGGACCAACGCATAAACTTCCAGCAGGTCCGCGGTAGCGGGGGAATCGTCGCGCGGCAGAATGCGCTGCAGCGTTTGGAAGAAGAACTCGCCCGCGACATTCATATTGAACAGCTCTTCCTGGACGGGTTTCTTACGCCAAGAAGCGAACACCGGGCTGGGATGGTTCAACACGGTTTCGTCGAGCAGAGCAACCACCGCGAATATCGCGAGCCGTACGTCTTCCGCGGTATAGCCCCGTCGGCGCGATTCGGCTTCGGAGGAACGCAGCGCCTCCATCATCTGGTGGCGGAACAGGTCGGGCTGATCGACGGCCTGCCGGTTGGTGCGCAGGCGGCAGATCGCAGTCAGCGGTTCCTGGAAGAGATAGGCAAGGTTCTCCGTAGTCGGAGGTGCGGGCGCGCCCTGGGTCGAGGATATATCAAGAGTCTAGAACGACTGTGAGTTCGAGTTCCGCCTGGGGAATCTCGGCGGGAACGTAAACGCCGACGCGGCGCGTCTGCTGGAGGTGGACCCAGCAGCCGCCTTCCAGGCTGATTGAGAAGTATTGCATGTCGACGCGGGCCGCCACTCCGGGCGGAGGAACGGGCAAGTGCGTGAGGCGCATGGCAGGACGCGATTCCGCCACCAGCCGTTCGATGAACGCGCGCGAGCATACTTTCACCAGGATTGGGGTGAGCGAGATCAATTCGGCTTCCGCCATTGGGCTGCGGACGCCGAGAATCCAGCGGGCTTTGTGGAAACAGCGGCCATCGCGGACCTCGCCTTCGTAGAAACACTCTGTGCTCAGTTCCAGCGGGATAACCAGGCTGTTCGAAGGCAGTACCGTTTCCAGATGCGCGCGGATTTGCCCGTCCAGCGCGCCGAACGACTCCTCCAGGGCGAGGTGCTTGTAAGACGGCAGGTCGCGCGGATGCGCGTTCAGCGCAAACGTACACAGCGCTCCGGCAAGCCGCGACATCGCAAGGAACAGTTCTTCCGGGTGAGCGCGCTTGGTACGCGCAAGGTGGCGCAACTGCGGCAAGGCGGAGTTGACGGCATGCAGGAACCAGAATCGCGCCAGTTCCTGCGCGCCATAGAAGCCGGAGGCAACCCCGGGCGCGCGCCGGCCGGCGGCGATGGTGGCCGATTTCTCTTCCAGGATGTCAATCAGACGGTCGGTCATCGCCATGAGGCGCGGGCTGGCCTGTACCGAGAGCGCTGGCGGAATGAAATCGGGATCGAGCACCAGGTGTCCCGCACCGTCCCTCATCACGCGTCCAATGGGCATGGCGGTGTAGCCGGGCTGCACTTCGTTCTCGAGGAGGAGTCGAAAATTCTTGCGGCCCAGGCGGACCGGCCGGGCATCCAGACCGGTGGTTTCATCGGGCACGGAGCGGATTTCGGCGCTGAAACGTACCGCGGCGCCGTCCGCGGCGCCCGAAAGATCGCAGTTGCGGCCCCCGGTTTCGTATTCGCGCAAAGCCAAATAGATGGTCACGCGGGTGGCGACCGGAGAGATCAAGTCCGAGATGAAGCGGCTTTCGGGAAGAGGCTCGGCTTCAGGCATCAGGAACGGCAACCCGTCGGGCAGAAAGCCGCGCGCATGCGTCAGTTCCAGGATGCCGTTGTAGAGCCCTTCCTGGTTCCAGGTGACGCCGATGAGGCCGAATGGAGCGAAGTGCAGGGCTCCGGCGGCGAATTCGATCAGGTCCTCGAAGTAGCGGTTTTGGGCCTGAAAGTGGTGTGGGCCGAGGTGCATGCCTTCGGCCCAAACCACACGGGAAAGGCTACGGAGTTTGTCCTGATTCACAGAGAACTCCGGTCGGTTGTGCTCGAAGGAAGACAAGGAACTCAATGCAGTATTATAAGGGCACAGCCGCATGGCTGGGGCTGAGCGCATGGGTTTCGCCGATCAATACGAGATTCTCGAACTGCTACACGAAGACAAAGAGTCCCGTTCCAGCCGCGCGCGGCAAAAGGGAACGGGCCGCACCGTCTTCGTTCATTTGATCTTCCGTTCTTCTTCTGGGCGCTTCATGCCGCCGCTGATGCAGGAGGCGTTGGCGCAGGCGGCCCAGCTTCCGAATATTCTCGAAATCACGCCGGGAGCGGATGTGCCGTTCCTGGTGACAGAGCCGATCGAGGGGTTTGTCTCTTTACGGCAATGGTTGCTGCCGGGGTCGAAGCCGCTGGCGGACGAAGCGGCGTTTCTGCACGGGGGAGCGTGGAAGATTCCGACTGCGGCGGCGCCTCCTCCGGCTGGTGCTCCTGCGGCAGGCGCGAGTGGACAGAACCCGCCGACGCCGGCGAAGAGCTTCAGTATGGACGATTTGGGAGTGACGCAGCCGGGAATCGCGGCGCAGTCTCAGCCGGACGTCCCATTCTCTGAAATGCCGACCATGCAAATGCCGGTTCCGTCGTTTGCAACGGCCAAGCCTCCCGCCAAGGCGGTGGAACCTGCCGCGCCATCTCCGCCACCGAGTTCACCGCCTGTCCGGACGACCTTCCAGAAGCTGGATCCAGCGCCGGCGGCTGGATCTGCGCCGGGCGCTACGGCTCCGCCACCGTCTTCAGCGGATGAGCCTGGAGAGTTCACCCGCATGTTCCGGAGCGCGGCGCCTGCGACGCCCGCGCCTGTAGCCACTCCTGCCGCACAACCGGCAGCCGCGCCTGTGCCTGCGCCTGCGCCTCCGCCTGCTCCGGCGGCGGCTCCGAAATCCGCGCCTTCGAATGAGCCGGGCGAGTTCACGCGCCTGTTCATGACGTCAGCGCCGGCTCCCGCGCCGGCACCCGCCGCTACGCCTGTAGCCGCGCCTGTGCCCGCCTCGCCGGGGCCAATCCCAGCGCCGGCGGCTCCGATTTCTTCCAGTGAGCCCGGTGAGTTCACACGCATGTTCATGGCGGGAACGACTCCTGCCGCTGCCCCTCCTGCGGCGCCACCGGTGTCGAAGCCCGCGGCAGTCCCACCGCCGCCTTCCACTGCGGCAAGCCAGCAGCCGGGGGAGTTCACCCGGATGTTCCAGCAGACGGCGTCGCCCCAGTCGAGTCATGCGGTAGCGGCCACACCACCACCGCCGCCCACACCACAGCCTGCGGCAGCTTCCGCTTCGAAGCAGGCCGACGATCTCGCGTATCAGAAGTTATTCAGCGCGGCTGAGCCGTCTCCGGCGGGAAGCCCGAGGCCTGCCAAGGCGGGCGAGCCGGGCGAGTTCACCCGCATGTTCCAGGCTCCGCCAATGAAGCAAGGGACGGTGCCCGCGGATATCGGAAGTTTCGACCGCAGCTATCTGCCTGCGGGCGCGCCGCCTCCGGGGCTCTCGAATGCGCCGCCGCCCCCTCCTCCACCGGGTCCGGGCGAGTTCACGCGTTTCTTCCAGTCGGGCGGAGCCGCGAGTGGTGGCGGCGGGGGGGCATCAACGCTGCCCGCGTCGCAACCTCCACCGTCAGCGGATCCGTACGGCGCGATGCCCACCATGGGGGTTCCGGTACAGCCACAGGCTCCGCTGGGAGCTCCGGTCCCGCGGCCGGGTGGAATGCCTGCTGCGCCGCCCGCAGCACCCGCGCCCACGCCAGGAATGCCGATGCCGCAAGTACAGGTGAATGTTCCGAGTATGGCGGTGCCCGGGATGCCCGCCGCTCCCGTGCTGCCCAGCGTGCCCGGCGTCAGCGTCTCGGGAGTGCCGCAGGTACCGCGCCCCTCGACTCCGGCGATTCAGTTATCCACCGCTCCGCCGCCTCCGGGTGCGGTCCCGGCTCCGGCGCCACAGACTCCGGGTTGGGTAGCGCCCGTTGTGATCGTGGCGACGTTCCTTGTGGTAGCGCTGCTGGTGGTGGTGCTGTTCCTGCTGTTCCGGTAGTGGAGTCGGGATCGGATCTGGTCTTGAATCCCGGGTGGCTCCGAGCCCGCCGGGGCTAGTGGCTTGTCCCCGGCCGGCTGGGTGTTGACGACTTCGGCGAGGAACACTTGAGGTCTACACAGCATCGGACGCCGAGCAACTCCGGACGGCCGTCGAGCAGCTTGACCACGCTTTGCAGCCTACGCCTGCAAAGCGGAAGAAACGAGCTTAACGGAGTAAACGGAGTAAGATGCGTTTCTGCTGTATATCTGTAAGCTTTTGAAAACTGGAGCGGGAGACGGGAATCGAACCCGCAACCAACAGCTTGGAAGGCTGTGACTCTGCCATTGAGTTACTCCCGCCCGCGGAAGAACGGCAAAGCGCCGCAGCGCCCTGTGGTGAGTCCTTCTTGATTCTACTGCCCTTGCGCGAGCCCGTTCAAGCGCTACCTCGATTTCAGATAAAGTCATCTGCTATAGTCCGGGCATGAAACTCGACCGCCGTGAGTTCCTCAGCGCCGCCGTGGCAGGCGCTGCGGCACAGGCTGCGACTGCTGGAACAGCGGCCAGCCTGCGCCGTCACATCCGGAAACGCCCGCTCGCCATTACGATGTGGGATTTCTCCTGGCTGGAGCGGCGCTGGCCGGGCGCCGGGTACGAAGACTGGGACGAAGCTCTCTCCGGCCTGAAGAAGCGGGGCTATGATGCTGTTCGCATCGACGCCTACCCGCATTTGCTCGCCAAGGATGCCGGCCGGACCTGGGAACTGCTGCCTCACTGGTGGTTCCAGGATTGGGGCGCCGCTTCCCGCTGCCGCGTGCGGATTCAACCGGAATTGAACCAGTTTATCCGCCGCTGCGCGGCACACGGAATCGCCGTCGGGCTCTCCACCTGGTTCCGGCAGGATGTCGAGGACACCCGGCTGGCGATCCGTTCGCCTCAAGATCTCGGAACAATCTGGAAACGCACACTCGACAGCATCGCTGACCATGGCCTGCTGAAGCAGATCCTCTATG
>Ga0073934_10006531_pt1 | contig 16912 bp, 16 predicted proteins | sample LarsenN4metaG_FD_76834 | JGI IMG/M metagenome (GOLD analysis project Ga0073934, IMG submission 76834) | Hot spring sediment bacterial and archeal communities from British Columbia, Canada, to study Microbial Dark Matter (Phase II) - Larsen... ... | reverse complement strand
GATCATCCTCGGGCCCCTTATCGGTCTGATCGGCTACGCCATCATCATGCTTTTCTGGCCCGACCGCACCTATCCGCTCCGCGAACGCCATCTCCTGCCGCACCGGAAAAATCCCGCCCCGCCCCCAAGCCCATGAACCTGTTCCGCACCAAGTCCATCGCCGCGTTGCAAAGCGAGGCCGCCGGCGACCAGCGTCTGCACAAGACGCTCACCGCCACCAACCTCGTCAGCCTCGGCATCGGGGCCATCATCGGCGCGGGCATCTTCGTCCTCACCGGCCAGGCCGCCGCGCAATACGCCGGACCCGCCATCGTCATCTCCTTCATGATCTCCGGCCTCGGCTGCCTCTTCGCGGGCCTGTGCTACGCCGAATTCGCCGCCATGGTCCCCATCGCCGGCAGCGCCTACACCTACAGCTACGCCACGCTGGGCGAGTTCTTTGCCTGGATCATCGGCTGGGACTTGATCCTCGAATACCTCTTCACCGCCCCCACCGTCGCCGTCGGCTGGTCCTCCCACCTGGTGGCCTGCCTCCACGACGCCTTCGGCATCACCTTCCCCGCCCGCCTTGCCTCCGCCCCCTTCAACTTCGTCAACGGCGAATGGGTCGCCACCGGCGCCCTCGTCAACCTGCCCGCCGTCGGCATCATCCTCTTCCTCACCGCCCTGCTCTACATCGGCATCCGCGAGTCCGCCAATTTCAACAACCTCATGGTGATCACCAAGGTCACCGTCCTGCTCGGCGTCATCGGCTTCGGCCTGTGGTATATCCTCCGCGACACCGGCGCCGCCGTGAAGAACTGGACGCCCTTCATCCCCGAGAACACCGGCACCGAGGGCCAGTTCGGCTGGAGCGGCATCATGCGCGGGGCGGCCGTGATCTTCTTCGCCTACATCGGCTTCGATGCCGTCTCCACCTCCGCGCAGGAGGCGAGGAATCCGCAGCGCGACATGCCCATCGGCATCGTCGGCTCCCTCCTCGTCTGCACGGCCATCTTCATCGCCGTCTCCCTCGTGCTCACCGGCATGGTCAAATACACCGAGCTGAACAACCCCGCGCCGGTCGTGAACGCCCTCATCTCCGCCGGCGCCCCCGCCTGGCTCCGCTATGTCGTCGAGATCGCCGCCATCGCCGGCCTCAGCTCCGTCATCCTCGTGATGCTGATGGGGCAGCCCCGCATCTTCTTCTCGATGGCCAACGACGGCCTGCTGCCCTCCGCCTTCGCCAAGGTCCACCCGCGCTTCAAGACCCCCTACGTCACCACCCTGGTCACCGGCGCGGCAGCCGCGGTCATCGGAGGCCTCCTGCCGCTCAGCCTGCTCGGCGAACTCGTTTCCATCGGCACCCTCTTCGCCTTCGTCGTGGTCTGCCTCGCCGTCATCGTCCTGCGCTACCGGCAGCCCGACTTGCCCCGCCCCTTCCGCACCCCGCTCGTGCCGCTGGTGCCGCTCCTCGGCGCCGGCATCTGTTTCTGGCAGATGGCCTCCCTGCCCCGCGACACCTGGCTGCGCCTCCTCATCTGGATGGCCATCGGCATCGCCATCTACTTTTTCTACAGCCGCCGTCACTCCAAGCTGAACCAAGCCGCCCGTTGATGCCGCCCCCATGAGTCTCTTCCGCACCAAATCCATCGCCGCCCTCCAGGCCGAGGCCACCGCCGAGGTCGGCTACAAGCGCAGCCTCGGCCCCCTCAGTCTCATCTCCCTCGGCATCGGCTCCGTGGTCGGGGCGGGCATCTTCGTGCAGGCCGGCCAATCCGCCGCGCTCTACGCCGGGCCCGCCATCGCGCTCTCGTTCATCGGCGCGGGCATCGCCTGCCTCTTCGCCGGCCTCTGCTACGCCGAGCTCGCCTCGATGATCCCCGTCTCCGGCAGCGCCTACACCTACACCTACGGCGCCCTCGGCGAGGTCTTCGCCTGGGTCGTGGGCTGGTGCCTCGTGCTCGAATACCTCTTCTCCGGCGCCGCCGTCGCCGTCAGCTGGTCCGGCATCGTGCGCGACATCTGCAAGGAGTTCGACGTCATCCTGCCCGCCGTCATCAGCAGCGCGCCGCTCAACGTCGTCGACGGCCGCCTCGTCACCACCGGCTCCCTCATCAACTTCCCCGCCGTCTTCATCTCGCTCGCCCTCACCTACGTCCTTTACCGCGGCATCAAGGAATCCGCCTCCTTCAACAACCTGATGGTCATCATCAAGGTCGGCGTCCTCCTCGCCCTCGTCGGCTACGGCGTCTGGTATTTCTTCGGCCACCGCGAGGCCGTGCTCGCCAACTGGACCCCCTTCATCCCCCCCAATACCGGCAACGAGGGCGAATTCGGCTGGAGCGGTGTCTTCCGCGGCGCCGGCGCCATCTTCTTCGCCTATGTCGGCTTCGACTGCGTCTCGGCCGCCGCCCAGGAAACCAAGAACCCCAAGCGCGACCTCCCCATCGGCCTCCTCGGCACGCTGCTCTGCGTGTCTTTGCTCTTTGTCTCCGTCTCCCTCGTCGTCACCGGGATGGTCCACTACACCAAGCTCAACGTCGACTCGCCCTTCACCTTCGCCCTGCAGCAAGTGGGCGCCCCCGCCTACTTCCGCTACCTCATCGCGGCCGCGGCGCTGGCCGGCCTCACCTCCGTCATCCTCGTCTCCCTCCTCGGGCAGCCGCGCATCTTCTACTCGATGTCGAAGGACGGACTCCTCCCCAAGGCCTTCGCCAAGATCCACCCGAAATACGGCACGCCCCACATCACCACCTGGATCACCGGCATCGGTTGCGCCGTCATCTCCGGCCTCTTTCCCCTCAACCTCCTCGGCGAACTCGTCTCGATGGGCACGCTGCTCGCCTTCGCCCTCGTCTGCGCCGGCGTGCTCGTCCTCCGCTACCAGCAGCCCGACCTGCCCCGCCCCTTCCGCACGCCGCTCTTCCCGCTCACCCCCATCCTTGGTGTCGCCGCCTGCGCCTGGCAGATGTATTTCCTCCCGCCCATCACCTGGGTGAACCTCATCGTCTGGCTTACCCTCGGCTTCATCGTCTACTTCGGCTACAGCCGCCGCAACGCCGTCCTCGCCCAGCCGAAAGGCTAGCCTCGCCCCGCTTGGCAGGAACGCCGCCTTCGGTTGGTTCGAAGCATGAACTTCACGCCTGCCAGCCCGCTTTCGGTCACCTGCTTCGTGGTCATCGTGCTCGCGGTGATTGCGGCCAAGCTGCTCGCACTCTGGCGCGCGCGTGACTCCGTCCGGTGGTTTGCCCTGATCGCGATCATTTATTTTGCGTGGCTGGTCCTTCTCGCCGGCCTGGTGGCCGGCGGTCGCATGCCTTCCTTGCCGCTGATGGGCTTCCCGGTATTCTTCGGCTCCGTCCTCCTCGTCAGTCTTGCGGCCGGCCTGTCTTCGGTCGGCAAGCGCCTTGCCGGGACCACCCCGCTCGCCGCTCTCGTGGTTTTCCAATCCTTCCGTCTGCCCCTCGAGCTCGTCCTCCATTCCTGGGCCGCGCAGGGCACCATCCCGGAAACCATGACCTGGACCGGCCAGAACTGGGACATCGTCAGCGGCATCGCCGCCTTGGTTGCCGCACCCTTTGCCGAGCGCTCCCGGGCCGCGGCGTGGACGGCCAACCTCATCGGCTCGGTCCTGCTCCTGAACGTCCTGCGGGTCGCGCTCCTGTCCGCGCCGGTTCCCTTTGGTTGGGGTCAGCAACCTCCGCTGCTCCTCGCGCTGCACCTGCCCTACATGCTCATCGGGCCGGTCTGCGTCGGCGGCGCCCTCATCGGACACATCGTCCTGACGCGCGCTTTGCTCGTCAAAAGGTAGGGCGAGTTGTCCCAACGAGCCGTGGTGGCAGCACGCTTTATGCCTCCACGCAAATCCGCGCCATCCGCGGAGAATCTCCCTCTTATCCGCCCAGCTCCTGCGCCATCTCCTTGGCAAAATAGGTCAAAATCATGTCCGCCCCGGCGCGCTTGATCGCCAGCAGCGACTCGTGCCGGCAACGCTCCAGGTTCAGCCAGCCCAGCTTGGCCGCGGCGTGGATCTGCGCATACTCGCCCGACACCTGATACGCCGCCACCGGCACGCGCACGGCGTTGCGCACCTCGCGGATGATGTCGAGGTAGGCTCCGGCCGGCTTCACCATCACGATGTCGGCGCCCTCCTTCACGTCGAGCAGCACCTCCTCGACCGCCTCGCGGCGGTTCGCCGGGTTCATCTGGTAGGTGGCCTTGCTCAGCAACCGCGTGCCGGCCGCCTGCGCGCTGCCCACCGCGTCGCGGAACGGCCCGTAGTAGGCCGAGTTGTATTTCGCCGAGTAGGCCAGGATGCCGCAATCCGTGTGCCCGGCCGCGTCGAGCGCGCGCCGGATGGCGCCCACCCGCCCGTCCATCATGTCCGACGGCGCGGCGTAATCCACTCCCGCCTCGGCCTGCAACACCGCCATCTCGCCGAGGATGCCCACCGTCCGGTCGTTGTCCACGTCGTCGCCGGCCTTCGTCAGAACCCCGTCGTGCCCGTGGCTCGTGTAGGGATCGAGCGCCACGTCGGTGATCACGGTCAGCTCCGGCACGGCGTCCTTCACGGCCCGCACGGCGCGCAGCACCAGCGTGTCCTTGTTGAGGGCCTCCGTGCCCTCCGCGTCCTTGAGCTTCGGGTCCAGCTTCGGGAAAAGCGCCACCGCCGGCACGCCCAGGCGGTGCAGCTCACGGCACTCCCTGACCAGGTCCGCTATCGGCAGGCGCAGCACCCCGGGCATCGACTCGACGCGCTCCAGCCGGCCCTTGCCGTCGATGACGAAGAGCGGGGCGATGAAATCCTGCGGCCGCAGGGTGGTTTCTTCCACCATGGCGCGGCGGGCGGGCGTGCGGCGCAGCCGGCGGGGCCGGCGCACGAGATCGAGCTTGAACTTGGCGGGCATATGGGTGTCCTGCCCCGCATGTTGTTCGCAGGTTTCACGCATTGCAATGCTCCGGCGGCCCTTTCGGCGCCGGCCTGCCGAACTATTACGTGCCGTTGCCGGGGCTGAAAGCCGCCCGCTCGAGCCGCTTCGAGGGCCGCCCGCCCCCATCCGCCCGCCGTCCGGCGCCGCCGAACGAGCGTTTGCCAAACCCGTCCATTTCCGCTCCCAATTCCCCCTCTCCATGCCGATCCGCCTCCATGATTCACTGCTCGCCTCAGCTCCGCTGAGGACGAGCCGCGCCGTAGCCTTGGCGTAGGCGGGAGCCGCACTGCAATAAAGCGTCCATGCCTATTCAACTCTACGACTCGCTCACCCGCAAATTGAAGCCCCTCGCTCCGTCGCACCCCGACGGCGTCTTCCGCTTCTACAATTGCGGACCGACCGTCTACGCGCCGGCGCACATCGGCAACTTCCGCACCTTCGTCGTCAACGACGTCCTCCGCCGCCTCCTCGAGCTGGAGTTCGGCGCGGACAAGGTCCGCCACGTCCGCAATCTCACCGACGTCGACGACCGCACCATCGGCCAGGCCAAGACGGAAAAACGCCCCCTCGCCGACATCACCCGCCACTGGACGCAGATCTTCCACGAGGACTGCGCCGCCCTAAACCTGCTCAAACCCCACGCCGAGCCCACCGCCACCGGCTACATCAGGGAACAGGTCAACATGATCGAGGTGCTCATGCAGAAGGGCCACGCCTACCGCGCCGCCGACGGCTCGGTCTACTTCCGCCTGGAATCCTTCCCCGGCTACGGCGGCCTCTCCCGCATCAAGGAGCGCGAGCTCAAGGTCACCAACGCCGTCGCCGATGCCGACCACAAGGACTCCGTCTCCGATTTCGCGTTGTGGAAAGCCTACAAGCCCGACGATGACGGCGCCGTGCAGTGGCCCGGTCCGCGCGGCGCTGCTGCCGGCCGCCCCGGCTGGCACATCGAGTGCAGCGCCATGAGCAAGGCCCTCCTCGGCGACACCATCGACCTCCACACCGGCGGCGTCGACCTGCTCTTCCCGCACCACGAGAACGAGATTGCCCAGAGCGAGTGCTGCAACGGCGTCCCCTTCGCCAAACACTGGTATCACAGCGAACACCTGCTCGTGAACGGCACCACCATGTCCAAGTCGAAGGGCAACTACTACACCCTGCGCGACCTCGTGGCCAAGGGCTACTCCCCCATGGCCGTCCGCTACGCCCTGCTCTCCGGCCACCCCCGCAAGCAGCTCAACTTCACGCTGGACGGCCTGCATGCAGCACAGAGTGCCATCGAGAAGCTCACATTGTTTCGTTCCGCCCTCGCCACGCGTGCCACCGTTCCTGCTCCGGGTGGCATGGTCTCCGCGAACCTTGACGGCGTCTTTGCGGCCCTGGCCGACGACCTCAACTTTCCCGGTGCGCTCGGAGCACTCTTCACTTTCGTCAACGACACCAAGCCCTCCGACCTTGCGCCGCCTGCGGCAGCCCTCGACCTCGCGGCCTTCGACCGTGTCCTCTTCGCGCTGGGCCTCAACCTCCCGACGGTCGCCGCGCAAAAATCCGTCGAAGCCCCCGCCACCATCACCGCCCTCGCGGCCAAACGCTGGACCGCCAAGCAGGCCAAGGACTTCGCCGCCGCCGACGCCCTCCGCAAGGAAATAGCCGCCGCCGGCTGGTCCATGCTCGACCGCAAGGACGGCTACTCCCTGGAACCGCTCAAAAAGTAATCTTCCCTGCTCCCTGCTCACCGCTCACCGCTCACTCTTTCCGTCATGATGACTCCGCTCGAAGAACTCCGCCACTCGTGTTCGCACGTCCTGGCCACCGCCGTCCTGCGTCTCTTCCCCGACGCCCAGCTCGACATCGGCCCGCCCACCGACAGCGGCTTCTACTACGACTTCGACCTCGACCACAAGTTCACCGCCGAGGACCTCGTCCGCATCGAGGAGGAGATGAAGAAGATCATCGACGAGAACCAGGCCTTCGTGCGCCGCGAGGTGCCGCGCGCCGAGGCCGTCGAGCTCATCAAGAAAATCGGCCAGACCCGCTACAAGCTCGGCCGCCTCGATGACATCCCGGAGAACGAGGCCGTCTCGTTCTACACCAACGGCGACTTCACCGACCTCTGCGCCGGCACCCACGTCCGCTACACGAAGCAGATCAAGGCCTTCAAGCTCCTCTCCATCGCCGGCGCCTACCACCGCGGCAACGAGAAGAACAAGCAGCTCCAGCGCATCTACGGCACCGCCTTCCCCTCCAAGGAGGAACTGGCGAAGCACCTCGAGATGCTCGAGCAGTCCAAGCTCCGCGACCACCGCAAGCTCGGCAAGGAGCTGGAGATCTTCGCCTTCGACCCCGACGTCGGCCCCGGCCTGCCCCTCTGGCTGCCCAACGGCACCGTCATGATCGAGGAGCTCGAGAAGCTCGCCAAGGAGACCGAGTTCGCCGCCGGCTACAAGCGCGTGCGCTCGCCCCACCTCGCCAAGGACACCCTCTACAAGACCAGCGGCCACCTGCCCTACTACGCCGAGAGCATGTTCCCGCCGATGAGCTTCGCCGAGGAGGACGGCGGCGAGCCGGTGAAGTATTACCTGAAGGCGATGAACTGCCCGCACCACCACAAGATCTTCGCCGCCACCCCAAAGAGCTACCGCGACCTCCCCCTCCGCCTCGCCGAATACGGCACCTGCTACCGCTACGAGCAGAGCGGCGAGCTCTTCGGCCTCATGCGCGTCCGCTCGCTCCAGATGAACGACGCGCACATCTACTGCACCGAGGAGCAGTTCGCCGCCGAGTTCCGCGCCGTGAACGACATGTATCTGAAGTATTTCAAGCTCTTCGGCTTCGAGAAATACCAGATGCGCTTCTCCACCCACGACCCCGCCCAACTCGGCAAGAAGTTCGTCGACCAGCCCGAACTCTGGAAGAAGACCGAGGACATGGTCCGCCGCGTCCTCATCGAGTCCGGCATCAACTACGTCGAGGTCGCCAACGAGGCCGCCTTCTACGGCCCGAAGATCGACGTGCAGGTGTGGAGCGCCATCGGCCGCGAGTTCTCCATTGCCACCAATCAGGTCGATTTCGCCGTGCCCGCGCGCTTCGGCCTCGAATACGTCACCGCCGCCAACACCAAGGCCACCCCGCTCTGCATCCACCGCGCCCCGCTCGGCACGCACGAGCGCTTCATCGGCTTCCTCATCGAGCACTTCGGCGGCGACTTTCCCCTCTGGCTCGCGCCCGAGCAGGTCCGCCTCGTGCCCATCTCCGATAAGCAAGCCGACTACGCCAAAGCGCTCCACGCCCGCCTGCACGCCGCCGGCCTGCGCGCCACCATCGACGAGCACCCCGACAAGCTCGGTGCCAAGATCCGCCGCGCCGAGGTCGCCAAGGTGCCCTACGCCCTCGTGCTCGGCGGCAAGGAGGCCGAGGCCCAGGGCGCGTCCGTCCGCTCCCGCGCCAAGGGCGACGAGGGCGTCCACAAGTTCGACGACCTCCTCGCCCGCCTCCAGCACGAGGTCGCCACCCGCGCCCTGCCGGAGAAAAGGAAAGTGTGATTCGAACAGGTAGGGCGAGGCGTCCCGCCGAGCCGCGTTTCGCGCGGCGGCTCACCGAGGACGGTTCGCCCTACCAACTCTCACGTGCCTGAGCCCACAGAACTTCCCTCATGGAAAGAAGAACTCGATGCCATCGTCGGCGCGCGGGCGCACGGCCAGTCCGCCGAGATCCTTCCGCGCCTGCGGAAGCTCGACGAGCGCTTCCCCAACGTCGCCGAGATCATCTATCAAATCGCCTGGACGCATGACGTGCTCGGTCAGGCCGCGGAGGCCGTGCCCTGCTACGAAAAGGCCATCGCCCTCGGCCTGCCGCCCAACGAACTCTCCGGCGCCCTCATCGGGCTCGGTTCCTCGCTGCGGCTGCTCGGCCAGCTCGACCGCTCCGCCGAGGTGCTGCGCTCCGGCAAGGCGCAGTTCCCGGCCAACCCCGAGTTCGACGCCTTCCTCGCCCTGACCCTGCACGCCCAGGGCAAGCACGCCGACGCCCTGCGCCTCGCCCTCGATACGCTCTGCGAGACCACCGAGGATCCCGGCCTCACCGCCTACCAGCGCGCCCTCCGCCACGCCGCCGCCAAATTGTAGGAGGGGCTTTACGCCCCGAAGGTCGCGGCATCGAGCCGCGACTACAGTTTCCCGTCCGTCCACTCCCCGTTCACCATCCGGCGCAACTTCAGGGGATTCGCGTTCTGCAATTCCGGCGGCAGCAAATCGTCGGCGAAATTCTGGTAGCACACCAGCCGCGCCCACCGGGTGATGGCCCGCGTGCCCACCGCCGTCGAGCGGCCGTCGCTCGTCGCCGGATACGGCCCGCCGTGCACGATGGCCGTGCTTACCTCGAGCCCCGTCGGGAAGCCGTTGAGAATCACGCGGCCGACCTTGTCCGCCAGCACGGCCACCAGCGCCGCCTGCTCGGCGGCCTCGGAGGCGGAGGCGTGGATCGCCGCCGTCAACCCGCCCTCGAGCGCCTTCGCCACCAGGAGCACCTCGTTGCGGTGCTGGCACCAGACGATGACCGCGCTCGGCCCGAAGATCTCCTCCTTCAGCGCCGCCGTCCCGCAGAAGGTCTCCGCGTCGGTCTCGAACCAGACCGGCGCGGCGGAGCATTTGCCTGTAGGAGGGGCTTTCTTGTCCGCCATAGCCTCGGCGACGGCGGAATGCCCCGATTCAGTCTGTTCGCGGGGTAAACCCGCTCCTACAGCAGTTCTGACACCTGTGACCTTGGCGCGCTCCTTCACGGCGCGGTCGAAGTTGGCCTTGATGCCGGCATGGAGCATCGCCGCCTCGGGCACGGCCCCGAGCCGCGCCGCCAGCTTGCGCACGAACTCCTCCGCCGCGCCGCTGCGCTCCAGCACCACGACGCCCGGGCTCGTGCAGAACTGCCCCACGCTCAGCGTCGCCGAATTCGCGAGTCCCTCGGCCAGCGCATCGCCGCGCTCGGCCAGGGCCCCGGGCATGAGGAAAACCGGATTGATGCTGCCCATCTCGGCGTAGACGGGGATCGGCTCCGGCCGCGCCGCAGCGAGGTCCATCAGGGCGCGACCTCCCTGACGCGAACCCGTGAAGCCCACTGCGCGCACCGCCGGGTGCCGCACCAAGGACTGCCCCACCTCGAAGCCCGCGTCGAAGAGCAGCGAGAAGGTGCCCTCCGGCCACTCACACTCCCGCACCGCCTCGGACACGAGACGCGCGACCATCTCGCTCACGCCGGGATGGGCCGGATGCGCTTTCACGATCACCGGGCAGCCGGCGGCGAGCGCCGAGGCCGTGTCGCCTCCCGCCACCGAGTAGGCGAAGGGGAAGTTGCTCGACCCGAAGACCGCCACCGGGCCGAGCGGCCGCAGCATCGAGCGGTGGTCGGGCCGCGGCAACGGCTTGCGGTCGGGCAACGCCGTCTCGATGCGCGCGTCGCACCAGTCGCCGGCCTCGGCCACGCCGGCCTGCAGGCGGAGCTGGTTCACCGTGCGCGTCACCTCTCCCTGCAGCCGGACTTCGCCCAAGGCGGTCTCCTGCATGGCCCGGGCCACCAACGGCGCGGCGTGGGCTTCGATCTTGGCCGCAATCGCCCTCAGCAGCTTGCCGCGCTCGGCGCCGCCCAGCGTGGCCAGCACCGGCGCGGCCTGGGCGGCGAGAAAGCACGCCCGCTCCACGTCGCCCGGGGTGGCGCTGACAAACGCCGGATCCAAGGCGACGCCCCGGGCCGGATCCTGTGCCCGGAATTGCTTTCCACCCGGAGAACCGGCGCCAAAACCGATGAGCGAAATGCCTTCGGGTTTCATGGCTTCACCTCTGTCATCCTGAGCGCAGCGAAGGATCCACATCCGCGAGGTCTCTCACCTGGTCGCATGGATTCTTCGCTTCGCCCAGAATGACACGCCCTCACAGCTTCGGCCTTTCCTTCAGCGCGGCCGACAGCGTCGTGCGCGCCATCTCGAGGTCGGCCCCGGCGAGCTCCAGGCGCGGCGGGCGCACATGCGGCGTGCCCCGCCCGACCTCGGCCTGCACCCATTTGATGAGCTGCACGAACTTCGGCACCGTATCGAGGCGCAGCAGGGGCAGGAACCAGGTGTAGAGCGCGTGGGCCTTGGCCTTGTCCCCCCGGACGGCATATTCGAGCAGCGCGACGGACTCGGCCGGAAATGCGTTCACGAGCCCCGCGATCCAGCCCGTCGCCCCGGCATAGACGCTCTCGACGATCGCATCGTCCATGCCGACGAGGATTTGCAGCCGCTGCCCGCAGACTTCGCGGATGGCCGTCACCCGGCGCACGTCGCCGCTCGATTCCTTCACGGCGTGCAGGTTCGGATGCTCCGCCGCCAGCTCGGCGATCTGGGCGGGCAGGAAGTCGGTTTTGTAGGCGACCGGGTTGTTGTAGAGCATGCACGAGAGCTTGGTCGCGCTGATGACCGCGGAGACATGGGCCTTCATCTCGCGCCAGTCGCTGGTGTAGACGTAGGGCGGCAGCACCATCAGGCCTTGCGCGCCGGCCTTCTCGGCGTCCTTCGCCATGGCGATCGCCTCCTTCGTGCTCAAGGAGGCGATGCCGAGCACGACCGGCGCCCGGGAGCCGACGGCGGCCACGGCCGTGCGCACGACGGCGATCTTTTCCCCGTAGCTCATGGTCTGCGCCTCGCCCAATGAGCCGCAGCAGACGATCCCCGTGCAACCGCTGTCGATCATCCACCGGCAGTGCGCGCCCAGCGCGTCGTGGTCGACCGAGAGGTCGGCCTTCAGGTTGGTGGTGATGGCGGGGATGACGCCCTTCCAGTTCATGCGTAGCGGTCGGGATTGAGCAGCGTGAGATCGATGGACGGCTTGCGCCCGCCGAGGATCTCGGAGACAAGCACGCCCGTGCTGGGCGCCATGCTCAGGCCGAGCATCGCGTGGCCACAGGCGGCGGTGAGGTTTTGCTGCGAGCGGAAGCGGCCGATGTAGGGCAGGCCGTCGGGCGAGACCGGGCGGTATCCGAACCACGGCGTCGTGCCCGCGAAGTCCTCCTCCGTCATGTCCGGAAAATACAGCCGCGCGCTCTGCTTGATCTGGTCGATGCGCTCGGGGCGGACGTTGTCGCTGTGGCCGCTCAGCTCCATCGTGCCGCCGAAACGCAGGCGCGGACCCATCGGCGTCACGGCGCAACGGCGCTCGGTCAGGATGATGGACTTGGTGAGCTGGAAACGCGGCTTCTCGATGGTCAGGCTGTAGCCCTTGCCGGGCTGCATCGGCAGGCGGATGCCGAGGCCGTTGACCATGGACGGCGACCAGGAACCGCCCGCGAGCACGAACTCGTCGCCCACGAGGTCGCCCGCGGTGGTGAGCACGGCGCGCACGCGGCCGCCCTCGCTGCGCCAGCCGTAGACCGTGGTGTTCCACTTGAAGGCCACGCCCATCTCCTTGAGCAGGGCCGTGAGCGCCGGGACGAACAGACGCGGCGAGATGTGCGCATCGATCGGGAAATACACCGAGCCGAGCACGTCCATGCGGATGCCGGGCTCCATCGCCGCGGTCTGCTTGGCGTCGAGCGCGCGGGCCTCCACGCCCAGCTCGTTGGCCAAGGCGCCAAGCCCGTGGATCTCGTGGTCGAGCGTCTCCTGGGTCCGGCAGAGATTGAGCAGGCCCTCGGTCTTCAATTCGAAGGTGTTGCCCATGACCTCCGAGAAATTGAGGAACCCCTTGCGCCCCTCGATGCAGAGGTCGCGCAGAATGGGGGCGGCCCGGCGCATGTGGGTCCGGTTGCAGTTGCCGGCAAAGAGCAGGCCCCAGCGGATGAGATCCATGTCGAGCCGCGGCTTGATGTAGAACGGGCTGCGCGAGCTCATCATCCACTTCAATCCCTTCCAGACCATGCCCGGCGCGGACAGGGGGATCACATGGCTCGGCGACAGGTAGCCGGCGCTGCCGTGCGCGCAGGAGTCGGCGCCCTCGGGGCTGCGCTCGACCAGCGTCACGCGCCAGCCGTCGCGGGCCAGATGATACGCGCAGCAGAGGCCGATGACACCGCCGCCGCAGATGATGACTGACTTGGAGCGTTCCATATCACCGGATACCCCAGCGGAACGGGTCGCTTTCGTCCAGAATCAAGACACCTTCCCCCATCACGTGTGCAGTTCCCGTGATAGTCGGGATAACTTTTCCATCCGCCCCGCCGGGCCGCCAGCGCGCGCGGAAGACGCTGCCGATGACGCTCTCCTGCACCCATTCGGCCCCGGCCGCCAGTTTCCCGTCGGCGGCGAGACAGGCGAGCTTGGCGCTGGTGCCCGTGCCGCACGGGGAGCGGTCATAGGCCTTGCCGGGACACAGCACGAAGTTCCGGCTGTGCACGCCCGGCGTCGGCGACGCCGCGAACAGCTCCACGTGGTCCACCTCGGGAAAACCCTGCGCGTTCAACGCCTGCCGCACCCGCCACGTGTAGTCCGTGAGCGCCTCGATGTTGTCGGTCGCGATGCGCTGGCCGTGGTCCTCGGCGAGGAAGAACCAGTTGCCGCCCCAGGCCACGTCGCCGCGCACCGTGCCGAGGCCCGGCACCTGCACCGCTACGCCCTGCGCCTTGCGCCAGCTGGGCACATTGTCGAGCGACACCCGGCCATCAGGGTGCAGCTCGGCGGTTACGACGCCGACCGGAGTGTCGATGCGCACCGTGCCGGGCTGCAGGCGGCCAAGATGGGCCAGCGAAACCACCACACCGATGGTGCCGTGCCCGCACATGCCGAGCACACCGACGTTGTTGAAAAAAATCACGCCCGCCGCGCAACCCGGCGCGTGCGGCTCAACCAACAGGGCCCCGACCATCACGTCGGAACCACGCGGCTCGTTGATGATGGCCGAGCGATGGGCGTCAAACCGCTCGCGGAACCTTATTGCCCGTTCCGCCAGCGGACCGCGCCCGAGGTCGGGCCCGCCCTCCAGCACCAACCGCGTCGGCTCGCCACCGGTGTGCGAGTCCAGGATGCGGATGCGATGCCTGCCCATGGCGCCCCCTACAACGCCGCCTCGCCCCGCTCGCCGGAGCGGATGCGCATCACGTCCTCCACCGGCTGCACGATGATGCGCCCGTCGCCGCTCTTGCCCGTCTGCGCCGCCTCCTGCACGGCCGAGACGACCGCGTCCCGCTTCGCGTCCGGCACCACGAACTCGATCTTCACCTTCGGCGTGAAATCCACCGTGTATTCACTCCCGCGGTAGATCTCCACGTGGTCCTTGGTGCGGCCGTAGCTCTTCACTTCCGTCACCGTCATGCCGGTGACCCCGTGCGCCTTGAGGGCCTCCTTGACCTGCTCCAGCTTGAAAGGGCGGATGATCGCGATGATGAGTTTCATGCCGCCCGCCAGACTTGGCGGCGCGCCCGCCGGCGCAAGCCTGCATCCCGTTGTGACAGTTTCGCCCCTTGCCGACCTCCGCCGCGCTGCCCAACCTGCGCGCCCATGGGCCAAACCCCGCAACTCGACATCGACTACGTCGCCCGCCTCGCCCGCCTCGAACTGACCGCCGAGGAGAAGATCCGCTTCGCCGCCCAGCTCGGTGATGTGCTCCATCACATCGATCAACTCAGGCAGGTGGACGTGACCGGCGTCGAGCCCATGGCCCACGCCTTTCCGGTCGAGAACGTCTGGGACGACGACGTGCCGCGTCCGGGGCTCAGCGTGACCGACGCCCTGCGCAACGCCCCCGCCCAACGGGACAACATGATCAGCGTGCCAAAGGTGATCGAATGAGAGAACTGTAGGAGGGGCGTTAGGCTCCGACCCGAGGGTATTGCGGCATAACGCCGCTCCTACCGCGCGACCCATGTCCACCCCGCTCCATTTCCAACCCATCGCCGAGCTATCAGCCCGGCTCGACCGCCACGAATTCTCCGCCGTCGAGCTGCTGCAGGCGTTCCTCCACCGCACCAAGGCCGTCGATCCGCGGGTGCATGCTTTCAATTCCTTCGACGAAGCCGCCGCGCTCGCTCAGGCCGCCGCCTCCGACGCCCGTCGTGTCACCGGCCGCACGCTCGGCCCGCTCGACGGCATCCCCGTGGGCCTCAAGGACGTCATCGCCGTGCGCGACCAGCCGCTCACCGCGTCGAGCCGGATGCTGGCCAATTTCATTTCTCCCTACGATGCCACGGTCGCGCGCCGCCTGAAGGACGCCGGCGCGGTGCTTTTCGGACGGCTGAACTGCGACGAGTTCGCGATGGGCTCGTCCAACGAGAACTCCGCCTTCGGCCCCGCCGCCAACCCCTGGGACCTCACGCGCGTCCCCGGCGGCTCCTCCGGGGGCAGCGCCGCCGCGCTGGCGGCCGGTGAGGTCGCCGCCACGCTCGGTTCCGATACCGGCGGCTCCGTGCGCCAGCCGGCCGCGCTCTGTGGCGTCGTCGGCCTCAAGCCCACCTACGGCCTCGTCTCCCGCTACGGCCTGGTCGCCTACGCCTCGTCGCTCGACCAGATCGGCCCCCTCGGGCGCACGACCGGGGACGTCGCGCTGCTGCTGGACGCCATCGCCGGCCATGACCCGCTCGACTCGACCTCCTATAACGCCGGCGTGCCCGACTACGCCGCCGCGCTCAGCGGCCCGGCGCCACGACGTATCGGGATTCCGAGGGAATATTTCGCCGGGGGACTCGACCCCAAAATAGGCGCCGCCGTCGAGGCGGCCGTGAAATTCTACCGCGACCGCGGCTGCGAGGTGAAGGAGGTGTCGCTTCCCCACACGAAGTATTGCCTCGATGCCTACTACGTCATCGCCACCGCCGAAGCCTCGTCGAACCTCGCGCGCTTCGACGGCGTGCGCTACGGCCACCGGTCGAAGGCCGCCACCGACGCCATCGACCTCTACGCCCGGTCACGCGCCGAGGGCTTCGGCGCCGAGGTGAAGCGCCGCATCATCCTCGGCACCTACGTGCTCTCCAGCGGTTACTACGATGCCTACTATCTGCGCGCCCAGAAGGTCCGCACGCTCATCCGCCGTGATTTTCTCCAGGCCTTCGCGGAGGTCGACGCCCTCCTCACGCCCACGTCACCCATCCCGGCCTTCAAGATCGGAGAGAAGGCCGATCCCCTCGCGCTCTATCTCTGCGACATCTACACCATCGGTGTGAATCTCGCCGGTCTGCCCGCGATCAGCGTGCCCTGCGGTTTCACCACCACCGGGCTGCCTCTCGGCCTGCAGCTCATCGGCCAGCCCTTCAAGGAAGCCGACCTGCTCTCCCTCGCCCACACCTACGAACGGGCGCACGATTGGTATCTCCGTCATCCCACACTCTGATTTTGTCACAGAGGACACAGAGATGGACACACAAACTAATCAACTGACCGAGCTGGTTATCGGGGCTGCAATAGAAGTGCATCACGAACTGGGGCCGGACCTGCTGGAATCAGCCTACCAGCGAGCTTTAGCGCACGAATTGCGTCTGCGAAATGTTGCCTTCGAGGAGCAGAAGCTTTGTCCGGTAAAATACAAGGATCTCATCATTGATGATGCCTATCGCTTGGATTTTCTCGTAGGTGGCTTGGTCGTCGTTGAATTGAAGACTGTTGATGCCCTATTGGACGTCCATGATGCCCAAGTTCTCACCTACCTAAAGTTCACCGGCTGCCGCATCGGCCTGTTGATGAACTTCCGCTCTACGACTCTAACCCGAGGTCTGCGACGCCTCGCTCTGTGACCTTCGTGACGCCTCCTTCTTCCTCTGTGTCCACCACATCAAAATCATTCGAAGCAGTCATCGGCCTCGAGGTGCACGTCCAGATCCGGACGGCATCGAAGATGTTTACGCGTGTCGCGACGGGCTACGGCGAGCCGCCGAACACGCTCACCGACCCGACCGTCCTCGCCCTGCCCGGCGCACTGCCCGTGCTGAACAAGGCCGCCCTCGATGCCATCATCAAGACCGGCCTGATGCTCGGCTGCGAGATCGCCGCCGTCACCCGCTGGGACCGGAAGAACTACTTCTATCCCGACAGTCCGAAGAACTACCAGCTC
>Ga0073934_10006530_pt1 | contig 16913 bp, 15 predicted proteins | sample LarsenN4metaG_FD_76834 | JGI IMG/M metagenome (GOLD analysis project Ga0073934, IMG submission 76834) | Hot spring sediment bacterial and archeal communities from British Columbia, Canada, to study Microbial Dark Matter (Phase II) - Larsen... ... | reverse complement strand
TCGCCGGTGCGCGGGTCGCGCCCGGTGAACTCGCCTTTCTGGCTGCCGCTCAACATGCCCGCGTTCCACACCAGCCCGCCCGCCACGATCAAGTCCTCGGGCGAGCGATAACCGGACTTCTCATGGCCGGAGGTCCAAAGCTCCCGGCCGGTGTCCGCGTCCACGCCCTTCATCGCGCCATCGCCGCCGGCGTAGAGCACGGTGTTGCCATGCAACACCAGGCGCGGCGCGTAATTGTACTCGAAGAGCTTTCGCTTCGTCGCCGAAGTGCCCGCCCAGGTCGTCTTGCCCGTGGCCGCGTTCAAGCACACGAGGTTGTCCCCGTCGTAATAGACCAGCCGTTGCCCATCCGCCGCCAGGGTCAAGGGCGCGATCTTCTTTCCTTCCAGCCGCCATAGCTGTTTGCCGGACTTCGCCTCCACCGCCACCAGGTGGCGCGGCTTTTCGTCCCAGTTGAACTCCGTTTCCACGCGCTTTTGGTCGCCGGTGTTGTGCTTGGGCGCGAAATCCGCCAGCGTCCAATCTTCTGGATTCACCAGCGCGTAGAGGATCCCATTCACATGCAGGATTTCCTCCGCGCCTTTGGTGGCGTCATAGGTGGCGAGCGTCTCGCCGGTGGCGGCGTGGAGGCGTATGACTGGCTCGCCGAGGCCAAGTGTGACAAAGACATCGTCGCCCTCAGCGACGAGCCGGCGCGTGAGCTGCGTGGGGCCGGACTTGAGCGGCCACAGGTGCTCATGCCAGCGCGCGATGGGCTGCTTCCAGAGGACGAGGCCGTTGAAAGCGTCACGCGCGATGAGATGCCACTTCGAGGGCAGCAGGATCGAGATGCGCGAGCCTTCGTCCATGATGTAGAACATGCGTCCGCCCGCCGACACCTGCGCGCTGAGGCTGCTCATGCGGTCGTGATGGCGCGACCAGCGCGGGCTGCCGACCCATTGGAGGCGATCCGGCGGCGCGACGAGCAAATCCTTGGAAGTGGCGTTGCCCTTCGCGTCGTAGAAATAGTGCGTCCAGTCATCCATCTCGGCGGGGCGGGGCTTCACCGTCTTGGTCCACTGGCCGCCGGACTTGACGTAGGCCACGCCATTGGGCACCAGCGCGCGCAAGACTTCGTTCATCGGCACGCCGCCGAGGTTTTCAGCCACGACGAGGTTCACCAGATTCTCGATGAACGGCAGCGACTTGCCGTCGAAGACCTCCGCGTTCACCGCGCCCAGCGCGCCCTGCCCGTGGATGAATTCCCGCGCCTTGGACACCTTCGCCGCATCCGTGTCCAGCCCGCGCACCTGGTAACGCTCATTCGCGCGCAACGCCGCCGTGAGCTGGCCGTCGCCCACGCCGATCTGCACGATGATGCCGCCCTGCACACCCGTGGCGTCGAGAATGGCCTTCGCGTCGGCCTTCGCGTCGGCAAAGCCGGCCATGGGCAGGAGGGGGAGCACAGCGGCAACCGCAACCTTGGCGGCAAAGGTGAACGGGCGGGAGAGAGAATTCATAGGGCTAAGGACGTTGCGTGGCCGGGAGACGTTTCGGCTCATTTGAGCAGGCCGAGGAACTTTGGACAAAGCTGAAAATCGGTTCCTTGCCTCAAAACCCCGGCTCCGGGTGGGCCCGCAAAGGGGAACCTACCGGGCATTGCCGATAACCAGCCCGGCCATCCCCTCCCCCATCCGCGCGTACAACTCACGCTGTCTCGCCGAGTTGGCAATCAAATCGTCCGCCAGTTTCACTTGGCCCGGCTGGAACAGCGTGATGGTCGAGCTTCCGCCAAATTTGAAAAACCCTTTCTCCGCGCCGCGCGCCACGGGCTGCCCCGGCGAAAACGTCTGCACGATTGAACCGACATTGGTCGCGCCAATCTCGATCAGGAGTACCCGCCCGAATCGCTCCGTCTCCAGCGCGGTGAGCATCCGTCGGTTCTGCCAGAGGTAGGCGAGGTTCCGCCGGAGCGCCATCGGGTTGACTGAGTAGAGCGGACCGTTGAGGAGGCGCGGCTCGCCGGGAACGCCCGCCACGGGGAAATGGAACCGATGATAATCCACCGGACACAGGCGAGAGAGCACCAGCGTCCCTTGCGCATAACTGGCCGCCAGTTCCGCGTCGCCCAGCAGCGCCGGCAGGTCAAAATGTTGGCCCTTCACGAACACCCCGTCCACACGGGACACATCTGGAAAACCCAGGTGCCGGCCATCAGCGGGAAACACCGCGCTATCCTCGCCGCCTTCCAGCGGCCGCGCGCCGGGCTTGAGGCGCCGGTGGAAAAACTCGTTGAAAGTGGCGAAGGACTCCGGCGCGTCGGCAAACTCGCCGGTGTCCACGCCGAATTCCCGGATGAACGGCCGCACCCGCGCGCGGCTGGCCGGCCGGTCCATGCGCCAGCCATACCAACGCGAAAAGAAGGCGCGCTTCGCCACCAGTTCCAGCGCCAGCCGGCCCAGCGGATTGCCGTAAGTCCAGCGCAGCCACGCCGCGCCATAGACCTGTTCGCGCTCCACGCGTCCGGCGCGGCGGTTGAAATACTCGATGGCGTCCGCGTCATCCATGCGGCGTGGAGACTAAAGCCCGGCCAGCGCCGCGACCAGCCTGTCGAGTTGCTCCGACGTGTGCGCGCTGGAAATGGCGAACCGGAAATGCCCGTGCGCCGGGCCGTTGCCGTAACGGATGTGCGGCGGGAAAATCCCGGCGGCCAACAACCGGCGTTTCACCCTCGTGGCTTCGCGTGGATTCGCGGGCACGAAGGACACGATCGGCCCGGGCGTGAACAAGGAGGGCCAACCCCGGGCGCGCAAAGTTTCCTTCACGCGCCGGGTGTTCGCGGCCAGGCGTTCAAGCAAGCTGGAATCGCTTTGCAACCGCCTGACCGAGGCAAGCGCCGCCGCCGCCAGCGGCAGCGGCAGCGGTGTGCCGCCGGTGAACAACGCGCTGCGCGCGAGTAGGCGACTGGTAAGTGATCGGGAAGCGAGCACCGCGCCGCCATGCACCCCGAACGCCTTGCTCAAGGTGACAGTCTGGATGACACGCGAGCGGCCGACGCGCTCATGCTCCAGCGTGCCTCGTCCGCGCCGGCCCAGCACGCCGGCTCCATGCGCATCGTCCACCAGCAACCGGCCGCGCGCCGGCAACGCCCGCAAATAAGCGCGCAGGGGGGCGACGCCGCCATCATGGGAAAACATCCCGTCCGTCAGCAGGATGGGCCGCGCCGGCCGGGGCCGCAGCCGAAGCAAACGCGCCGCCGCGCTCACATCGCGCGAGGGGAACCGCCGCACCGGACACGCGAACCGCAGGGCGGCATCCGCCAGCGAGGCGTGCGCCCGGTCATCCAGCAGCACGAGGTCCACTTCATCGGCCAGCGCATCGGCCACAGCGAGGTTGGTCAGATAACCGGTGGGCAGCAGCACGGCGGAAGGCGCGGCAAAGAACCGGGCCAGGGCGGATTCCAGTTCGCCGTAGAGAACGTGATTGCCAGTGGTGGCGCGCGAAGCGGCGACATTCAGCCCGTACCGCTTCAGCCCCGTTTCCATTGCCTCACCAATCCGCGGGTCGCTGGCCAGCCGGTGATACTCGCAGCCGCCGAAGTAGATCCACTTGCGCCCCCGCCAACGCACGAGCGTGCGCTCCACCTGCTGGAGCGGTTCGGCGAGGGACGCGGTTGTTCGCACGTTTGCGGGCGGCACGGGCGAAGTGTAGTTGGAAGCCCATTGCTTGGGGAGAAAAACCCCGCCGGGGATCGCGTTGGCAACGCCTCTCTGGCGGCTCAAGGCCAGCCCCACACGAGTGGAACGGCCAAATCACCGTGCGGCTCTCGTGCCTGCCGGCAAATTGTCTGGCGACGATCCAACGGTTTGAATTAGTCTCCGGAAGTCAACCAAACATCGCATGGAGATCACCACGACTCATCTGGGCCTGACGGCGGAACTGCGTTTGCAAGGGCGTGTGGACACGTTTTGGTCCGGGCACTTGCAGGAGGCGGTGGATTTCACCGTGAACCAGGGCGCGAGAAACATCCGGCTTCATCTGGCGGGCGTGGATTACCTCAGTTCAGCGGGCATCCGTGTGGTGCTGGCGATTTACAAGCAGTTGCACGCGGCGGGCGGGCGCCTGGAAATCGTGCATCCTTCGGCTTCGGCACGGGCCATTTTGGAAATGGCGGGTCTGCACAACCTGGTTCATGGCGGGCCGGAGGAAGTCGTCGAGGCGGCGGCTGAGGAGCGTGAAATCACCACCGCCAGCGCCGTGTTCAACCTTCACGACCTGGGTGCGGGCGCGTCACTGCAGTGCTCGTTTATTGGCAACCCAGCGGGCCTGCGCAGCGGGATGTTCCGCGGCAACGACTCTCGCAATGTGATGTTCCCCGACTCGACCTTCGGACTGGGGCTGGGGGCGTTTGGTGCGGGCTTCGAGGACAGCCGGGGGCGGCACGGCGAGTTCCTGGCCCTGGCCGGAGCGGCCGCCTATCAGCCGACGGATGGTGTCGAAGTGCCCGAGTACATGGTGTCCGAGGGCGACTGGGTGCCGGAGTTGAACGCGCTGTACGCGCTGTGGGGGCAGGGGCGCTTTTCGCGTTGTCTCTTGTTTGATTCCCGTCCCGACCCCGGGGTGACGCCTTTGTCCGAGGTTGTACAAACCGCGCTGGCGGCGGTGGAGGCGGAAACCGCGGGTGTGGCCATCATCGCGGAAACCACCGGCTTGATGGGCGTGGAATTGAAACGTTCGATCGCGGACTTGAAGGATTTGGAAACACCTCTGAGCTTCCGCGAGGTGCGGAACACGCTTTCCGGCGCGCCCAGACGGCTGGACCGGCGCGTGTTGGCCGTGGTGGTGGGGGTGGTCTCGTTGAACCCGCCCAGGGAATTGCAGCCGCTGTTTCATGACATTGCGCCCGGCAGCCAGGTCACCGGCCATTTCAACGCCGCCGTGTTCCCCCGTGATACGCTGGAGGAAGGCCTGCCCGATTTGCGAAAGACGGTGCAAGGGCTTTTCCAATCCGAAACTCTGGAGAGATTGCTGCATCTTCTGCCCGAGGAGTCCGCAACCGGCCTGCCGGCGGAAACACACTTCCTGCGCGGTGCCTGCTGGGTCGGGCCGGTTGAGGAAATCACCCTGGCGGCGAGCTGAAACCGGTCTGTTTAGCGTCCCGCAAGCACTCAACGGGAGGCCAAAACTGGACTTCATCCCTTGAACCCGTAACCTCGCGCCGATGTCCGAACCGACCAGCCCAACCACCCCACCGCCTTCGAAGGGCGCGGTGTTTCTCCGCCGGCTGTTCAGCTTCGTCATGCTCTGGACCATCGTGCTGGGCGGGCTGTTCTCCGGCCACAAGCTGGTTTCAGACGGCTTGTTCCTCGTGATCATGCTGACCCTGGCGGGGCTGGGCTTGATGGAGTTTTACGATCTCGTCGAGAAGCGCGGCCTGGTGTGCTTCCGCGAATGGGGCGTGTTCGGCGGGCTGTTGCTGATGGGCAGCACGTTTTTTTATCTCGTGGCCGGACTGGGGGTGGACGCGCAGACCGCCCCCGCCAAGGCGGCCGATTTCGAGACGGCCATCCTGGTGATCTTCGTGCTGGGCCTTTGCGTCCGGCAGTTTGTCTCCCGGCGCAACACCGCCGGGCTGGAGGCCATTGCGCTGACGTTGTTCGGCCTGATGTATGTGCCCTGGCTGTTGAACTTCATCCAGATGATCAATTACTTCCCGCGCGCCAACGGCACGCTCTACCTGCTTTATTTCATCCTGGTGACCAAGTTCAGCGACGTTGGGGCGTATTGTGTGGGTTCGCTCATCGGACGGCACAAGATGATCCCGCGCATCAGTCCGGGGAAGACTTGGGAAGGCTTCGCCGGAGCGATTGTGGTGTCCACGGGCGCGAGCGTGGCGTTCGCCCACTTCGCGGGCGACCGGCTCACCGGCATGAACCTGACCCACGCCGTCATTCTGGGGGTCATCCTCAGCGTGGGCGCGGTCATCGGCGACCTGATCGAGTCGCTGTTCAAGCGCGAGTCCGGCGTGAAGGACTCGGGGCGTTACCTGCCGGGCATCGGCGGCATTCTCGACTTGCTGGACAGCCTCCTGTTCAATGCGCCGCTCATGTATCTGTATTTGCGGCATATTCTGACGCACTGATGAAGAACGTCGTTCTACTGGGCAGCACCGGTTCCATCGGCACCAGCACCCTCAAGGTGGCTGAGGATCTGCCTGATCACATCCGCCTCATCGGCCTCGCCGCCGGCGGCAACGAGAAGCTGCTCTTTGAGCAAACCTTCCGACACAAGCCCGCCGCCATTTCCATCCACGACCCGGCCAAGGCGCAGCAACTCCAGGAGGCCTTGGGCACAACTTGCGAGGTCCACTGCGGCACGGAGGGTTTGCTCAAACTGGCCACCCTGCCGGAGGTGGACATCGTGCTCATTGCAATCGTTGGCACGGCGGGATTGCAACCCGCTCTGGCCGCCATTCGCGCCGGCAAGGACATCGCGGTCGCCTCCAAGGAAATCCTCGTCATGGCCGGTGAGATCGTGATGACTGAGGCGCGCAACCACGGCGTCCGCGTGCTGGCGGTGGACAGCGAGCATTCCGCCATCTTCCAATGCCTGGACGGCAAGCCGAGTTCCTCCGTCCGCAACTTGTGGCTCACTGCCAGCGGCGGGCCGTTCCGCCAGACACCCAAGGAAGAATTCGCAAGCATCACGGTTGAACGCGCACTCAAGCATCCCTCCTGGGTCATGGGGCGGAAGATCACCATTGATTCCGCCACCCTGTTCAACAAGGGGCTGGAGATGATCGAGGCGCGCTGGCTGTTCGACATCGGCATGGACCGCGTCCAGGTCGTGGTCCATCCCCAAAGCGTCATTCACTCCATGGTCGAGTTCGTGGACGGCTCGATTATCGCCCAGCTCTCCACGCCCGACATGTGCCTGCCGATCCAATACGCGCTCACCTATCCCGACCGCGTGGCCAGCGCCCGCGTGCAAACCAATCTCGCCCAATATGGCAGCCTGACTTTCGAGGAGCCGGACACCGACCGCTTCCCGTCCATCAACCTGGCCCGCCGAGCCGGATTGACCGGCGGCACCCTGCCCGCCGTGCTGAACGCCGCAAACGAAGTCGCCGTGGAGCGCTTCTGCCGGGGTGAAATCAACTTCCCGCAAATCACCGAACTGGTCGCCCGCACGATGGACCGTCACCAGCTCGTGGAGCATCCTTCATTGGAACAAATCCTCTCCGCCGACGCCTGGGCGCGCAGTGAGGCGACAAAATAAAATCCGGCTGAGTGTCCCTCACTTCCCCTTCTCCGCCTTCAGCCATCCCAGCTTCACAAAGAAGGCGTCCATCTCCCGCAGCGTCTCCTGATACTTCGAGTTGTCTCCGCGGCCGTGGTTGAAGAACCCGTGCGGCTGGCCTTCGTAGCCCTTCAACTCGCACACGTTGCCCGCCTTCTTCATCGCCTCGGTGAATGCCTCCGCCGTCCAGTACGGCACCGTCGTGTCCGCCTTTCCGTGAAATACGATCGTCGGCGGCGCGCCCTTGCGAACGTGATGCAACGGCGACAGCTCCTTCGGCTCCACGCCCATGCGCTCGCGCAAGCCGTCAATGTTATCCCGGCTCAGGAACTCCTTCCCGTCCACCGGCGCGAGCACCAGCGCGGGATTGAACAACGCCATCGCATTGGGCCGGGAACTGACTTTCGTGCCCTCGCCCGGCTCGTCCTTGCCTTCGAGGACGCCGGTGCAGGCCGCCACGTGCCCGCCCGCCGAACCGCCGCCCGCCGCGATGCGCTCCGGGTCAATCCCCAGCCGCGCCGCGTTCGTTCGCGCCCACCGGACGGCCGATTTCCCGTCCTGCACGCAGGCGATGGCCTTGGTGTTGTGGCGGCTGGACACCCGGTAATCCGCCGTCATCGCCACCATGCCGCGCGCGGCCAGATGCCGGCACTGCTGTTCGAACTGCTTCGGCGAGCCGCTGCGCCAGCCGCCGCCGAAAAAGAACACAATGGCCGGGCGCTTGTCCGCCGGCTTGTGACCGGGCGGCTCGAAGATGTGGATGGTGAGCTTCACGTCGCCCAGGGTCTTGTAGGTCTCCACGCGCGCGCCCTCGAAGCGCAACGACTCGTTGGACTCGACCTTCTTGGCGGCCTTGTCCTGGGCGGCGAGGGGCAAGGCAAGGAAAACGCTGATCAACAGGGGATGTGGTTTCATGTTGTGTTTGAAGAATAATGGCATGCTCGAAGTGAAGGAACAACCATACTGCTTTTCTATCAACCAGGGCGCATTTTACCCTGCCTGCATGTCCTGACGGGACACCACACGAATAGCCGTGGGCGCCAGCCCACGGACAAGCCGCCACCCATCTTCGACCCCTTCGGGGTCGCACCGTTTGTGTCCCGCTTACCGTGGATTTCACCCACGGCTATTCATATCCGGCCGCTGTGCGGCCCAGTCTCTGGCGACGTTCCCGGTGAAACATCCCGTGTGAGTGGCCGGGCTGGGGCCAGGTCGGGTCAACTTATTTCGTAGCCGCGAACGTCAGTTCGCGCCATCTGACTGCTGTGCTGAGACGCCCTTCCAGGGGATTGAATTCGCATGGTTCCAGAATGCGCCGACTGACGTCGGCGGCTACAGTGTTGTGAAAAGGCCCTACTGCGTCGGGATCTGGAGGTTCAGGCGCTGGCCGTTGCGCAGGACGACGGCGGGCAGCTTCGCGCCCACGGGCTTGCCTTGCAGGATGTAGGCGAACAGCTCGCTCTCGGTCATGCGCTGCGTGCGCCCGTCCACCGAGAGGATGATGTCGTCCTTGATGAAGCCCGCCTGTTTGGCCAGTGCGTGCTCCCCATACTGGCCCACATGCGCCAGCTTGAGCGCCAGCGCGTTGTCCGCCAGGCCCAGCTTCGCGCGGTCGGCGGCGGGCAGATCGTCCATCTTCATCCCGCCGAAGGCCATGCGGCGCAGTTCCCAGCTTGTGGGCCGCCAGCTGATGTCCGCCGCCCGTCTCCAGCCGCTCGCAAGGGCGAGATTCAACTTCACCGTCTTGCCGCCGCGCTTCACCTCGGCTGCGATCTGCGCGGGCTCCGCCGCGTTGTGCAGCACCCATTGCACGTCGGCGATGGACAGGATGGGCTGGCCGTTGAGCACCGCGATGTCGTCGCCGGCCTGGAAGCCCGCCTTGGCCGCCGCCGAGCTGGCCGCGACACTGGCAACCGTCGCCTTCTCGCGCGGATCGAGCGTGAGGCCCACCGTCTGCGGCAACGGCCAGGGGAACAGTTCCTGGTCGCTGAACGGCTGTCTCGCGGCGCGCAGTTCGCGGCGTTGCGCGTCGCGCACCATGTGGCAGTGGATGCAGCTTTGGACGACCTGGCCCTCGAAATCGAGCGTGGGTCCGTACTTGCCCTGCATGCCGGGCATGGTCTCCGGGGTTTTGTTCGCGGGCGCGGGGCCGTTTTTGCCGGTGAACAGCGCCTTGTTGGCCGGGTAGCCCTGGTGCAGTTCCAGCGCGGCCTCCATCGCCTTGCCCAAGCTCTCGATGGAGATGGCATTGCGGCTCTCCTGGTCCTCGGTGCGCGTGCCGAAGCGCCCGTAGATCGTGCGGTCGGCGTTCATGAAGAACGCGCCGAAGCTGAGATCGAAGTCGAACTGGAACAGCGAGAGGTCGAGGCCGTTGCCCTGGATGATGCGGACGGTGACGAACTTCTCCATTAGCGCGCGAATCTTGGGGTCGCGGTTGACCACGCTTTCGTCGAAGAGCGAGCAGTTGACGCACGGGATGCAGCGCAGCACGACGAACATGGGCTTGCCGGTCTTCTTCGCCTCCGCGAATCCGCCGGGCAGGTCGTTGTAAATCCAGTCGCCACCCTGCTCGGTTTTGGCGCGGTCACCCAGCACCTTGGCTTTGCGGTCGCCGGGCGCGGCGGCCGGGGAAGCGAGCGAGGAGAGCAGCAGGAAGGCGGCGAGGAGGAGAGACGGTTGCATAAACGGGTGGACACAGAGTGAGGGCGCGCGCGTTACGGGCATGCGGGCAGTTTAGCAATCCAGCCCGGGCTGGCAATGGCTTTGCGAATGTTTGGATTCCTCCAATTTGGAAATTGATTTGACCCGCCGCAGTCGCGCCCTAGCATCGCCGCCACTTTGATGAAGGCAGTGCTGGCACTCGAAGACGGCTCGATCTACCACGGCGAAGGTTTCGGCGCGGAGGCCGGCGCCTGTGGCGAGGTGTGTTTCAACACCTCGATGACCGGCTACCAGGAGATTCTCACCGACCCCTCCTACAAGGGCCAGATCGTGACCATGACCTACCCGCACATCGGCAACTACGGCGTCAATGAACAGGACATCGAGTCCTACCGCCCGCACGTCGCCGGATTCGTCGCGCGCGAAATCTCGCCCGTGGTCAGCAACTGGCGGGCGGACTACGCGCTGGGCGAATACCTCGCCCGCCATGGCATCCCCGGCATCCAGGGCATTGACACCCGCTCGCTCACCAAGAGACTGCGTGTGCGCGGCGCGCTAAATGGTTTCATCTCCACCGCGGCGATCTCCGATGAAGAGGCCATTGCCCGCGCGAAGAATTGGCCCGGCTTGGTGGGCGTGGATTACGTCAAGGAAGTCACCCACAAGCACACCTTCGCCTGGGATGAGAAGGACGAACAAAGCGCAGGCTTCAGGCTCGCCCAGGGCAACGCCGTCATGGACGCCCGCCACGTCCGCCAGCCGCTGCCCCCGGCGGACATTCCGATCGTCGCCTTCGATTTCGGCGCGAAATACAACATCCTGCGGATGCTCCGGCAGAGCGGCTTCAAGGTGCAGGTGCTGCCCGCCACCGCCACCGCCGCCGAGGCACTGGCGCACAAGCCCGCGGGCATCTTTCTTTCCAACGGCCCCGGTGACCCCGCCGCGCTGGGCTACATTGTCCGCGAGGTGAAGACGCTGCTCGACACCGGCGTCCCCATCTTTGGCATCTGCCTCGGACACCAGATTCTGGGCCAGGCGCTGGGCGGAAAGACCTTCAAGCTCAAGTTCGGCCATCGCGGCGCGAACCAACCGGTCAAGGACTTGGAAACGGGCCGCGTGGAAATCACCTCGCAGAACCACGGCTTCGCGGTGGACCCCGACTCGCTGCCCTCTGAAGTGGCGGTCAATCGCATCAACCTCAATGACCAGACCGTTGAGGGCTTGCGGCACAAGACCAAACCCGTCTTCTGCGTGCAATACCATCCCGAAGCCTCGCCCGGCCCGCATGATTCCGCGCCGTTGTTCAACGAATTCCGGCAACTGGTGTTGAAGCGCGGTTGAGCGCGCATTCGCGCTTGGTTGACGCGTGATTGGCGGAAAAGGTTTGTTTTCCCCGCGCCCCGCCCTAGCCTGTCGCCGGCGTTCAAGCGATGCAAAAGACGTTCGCACAACTGGGTTTTCCCGGCCGACTCATCGCCGTGGAGGGCCTCGACGGCTCCGGCAAGTCCACGCAAATCTACCTCGTCAAGCGTTGGATGGAATTGCAACGGTTGAAAGTGTTTTTCTCGGAGTGGAACTCCTCCGTGCTGGTCAAGGCCGCCACCAGCAAGGGCAAGAGTAAGGAACTGCTCACCCCCACCACCTTCAGCCTGATTCACGCCACAGACTTCGCCGACCGCTACGAACGACAGTTGCTGCCACTGTTGCGGGCAGGTTACATCGTGCTGTGCGACCGCTACATCTTCACGGCGTTCGCGCGGGACTGCGTGCGCGGCTGCCCGCCGGAGTGGGTGCGTGGCATCTACGACTTCGCGCCGCTGCCGGACATGACCTTCTTTTTCAAGGCCAGCCTCGAAGTCTCGCTCAACCGCATTCTCGACGGACGGCCGGAGTTGAAATACTTCGAGGCGGGGATGGACCTGGGGCTGTCAAGCGACATCACGGAGAGTTTCCGGCTGTTCCAGGGGCGGCTGCTGGAGCAGTACCTGGCCATGAGCACGGAGTTCAATTTCATCGTCATGGACGCGAACCAGTCGGTCGAGGCCCAGCAGGCGGTGGTGCGGCGGCTGATTGCCGCGCGAATTGACCTCGCCGCCTTCAAGAGCACCCACGGATGAAAACCAGGAGCAAAACCGCGTCCGAGCGTCCCTTGCGCGCGCGGGGCACGGTCCCCGTCGGGCCGGTGCTGATCCCGCGGCCCACGCCTAAGCGCTTTTACGGGCACGGCATTCCCGGAGTGAACCCGGCGCGGCTGACGGGCAAGCTGATCGTCGTCGAGGGCGCGGACGGTTCGGGACGCTCCACGCAAATCCAGCGGCTCGTCGAGTGGCTGGAGGGCTGCGGCCACGCCACGGTGCAGGTCGGCTTGAAACGCTCGACGCTTGTCAGCGAGGAGCTGGACCGCGCCAAGCAGGGGAACATCCTCAGCCGGACCACGATGAGCCTCTTCTACGCGACAGACTTCGCGGACCAGTTGGAGAACACCATCCTGCCCGCCCTGCGCGCGGGCTTCGTGGTGCTGGCGGACCGCTACATCTACACCCTGATGGTTCGCGACCTGGTGCGCGGGATGGAGTTGAAGTGGCTGCAAAACCTCTACGGCGTGGCCCTGGAGCCGGACGCGGTTTTTTACCTGAATGTCACACCGGAGGAGCTAGTCCAGCGTAACTTCGCCAAGAACCGCACGCTCGACTACTGGGAGAGCGGCCTCGATCTCGGCCTTTCGCGGGACATGTTTGACAGCTTCCTCAACTACCAGGGCCGCGTGGCGCAGGAGTTCCTGCGGCTGCAGCAGATTTACGGATTCAGCATCGTGGACGGAAATAAGTCCGCCGCCGCCATCACCGACGAGTTGCGCAAGAAAATCCAAAGCATTTTTTCCGGGCGTTGACAGCCCCCACACTACGGACCAAACCTTCTCCCCTCATGCCGGACCCCAGCAAAGAACGCGATCATTTCGTGGGCGTGGATTTGGGCGGCACCAAAATTCTGGCCGGCGTCTTTGACCGCAAGCTCAAGTGCCTCGAGCGCGCCAAGGTCGCCACCAAGCCGGAACGCGGCCCCGACGGTGTCATCGAGCGCATCGCCCGCTGTGTGCGCGAGGCGGTGGACGACTCGGACCTTACCCTGGAGCGCGTCAAGGCCGTGGGCATCGGCGCGCCCGGCGCGGTGAAGCATGAAACCGGGGAGGTCATCTTCGCCCCGAACCTGGACTGGCATGACGTGCCCCTTCGCAAGGAACTGGAAAAGCAGCTTGGCCTGCCCGTCTATGTCGAGAATGACGGCAATGTCTGCGCGCTGGGCGTCCACGAGGTTGAGTTGGAGGGCAAGCCGCGCAACCTGGTGGGCATCTTCCTCGGCACCGGCGTGGGCGGCGGGCTGATTCTCAACGGCCGGCTTTTCACCGGCTTCAACGGCACCGCCGCCGAAATCGGCCACATGGTCATCGAGGTCGGCGGCCCGAAGTGCGGCTGCGGCAACAAGGGCTGCTTCGAGGCGCTGGCCAGCCGCAGCGCCATCTTCCGCCGCATCCGTGACGCCGTGCGCGACGGGCAAAAAACCTGGCTCGTTGAAAAGCTCGGCCCCGATCTCACCGACATGCGTAGCGGTGACCTGCGCAAGGCCATCCGCAACGGCGACAAGTTCGTGGAGCAAGTCGTCGAAAGCGCCGCCGAATACACCGGCATCGCCATCGGCAACCTCATCAACATCCTGAACCCCGACACCGTCGTGCTGGGGGGCGGCGTCATTGACCAGCTTGCCGACGACATGATGGCCGTCATCACCGAAACCGCGAAAGATTACGCCATGGACGGCACCTTCAAGGGCATCCAAATCATCGCGTCGAAACTCGGCGACGACGCCGGGATCACCGGCGCCGCCGTGCTCGCCAACCAGGAAAGCAAATGAGCGGCGCCGAATTCGACATCTCCAGCGAGCCGCCGCCCGCCTCCGCCATCGGGCCGCGCCGCGCGGTCATTGATATCGGCACGAACTCGGTGAAGCTGCTCGTCGCGGAGCTGGCGGGCGGCCAAATCCATCCCGTCCTTGAAACCAGCGAGCAAACCCGCCTGGGACGCGGCTTCTATCAATCCCACCGCCTCCAGGCCGACGCCATCGAGGCATCGCTCGAGGCCGTCCGCGAGTTTGCCCGGCAGGCACGGAAGCTCGGCGCGGACAACATCCGCCTCATCGCCACCAGCGCCGTGCGCGACGCGCAGAACGCCGCCGACCTCACCACCGGCATTCAGCGGGCGACCGGACTGAATGTGGAAATCATCACGGGTGAACAGGAGGCCGACTGGGCTTTTGCCGGAGTGGCCAGCAACCCGCGCCTGACGGATCAACCGATGCTGGTGATTGATGCTGGCGGCGGCAGCACGGAATTCATCTACGGTCGGGGCGGGCATGCGCGGTTTCGGCGCAGTTATCCGCTGGGCACCGTACGCCTGCTCGAACAATGGGAGCTTGCTGACCCGCCAAGTACCGCCCAGTTCGCCGCCTGCCAGCGCGAGGTCAACGACTACCTTCGCAACCATCCCCTGTCCGACTTGCGGCCGTTCCTGGCTGACCGCCGCCCCCCTGGTTTGAAACTGATCGGCACTGGCGGCACGCCCGCCATCCTCGCGCGCTTGCAGATCGGCCTGGACGACTACGACCGCGATCGCATCGAAGCCGTGTGCCTTACGCCCGGCGATCTGGCGGGCTTGACCAACCGCCTTTGGTCCGTGCCGCTCGTCGCGCGCCGCCGGCTCGCCGGACTGCCGCCCAAGCGCGCGGATGTCATCCTGGCGGGCGCGCTGATTTACCAGGGCATGATGGAGGTGCTGGGCTTCGAGCGACTGGAGATCAGCACCCGCGGCCTGCGCTTCGCCGTCGTTGCCGCCATGGCATAAAGCCGCTTTTACGGAGGTGTCTTGTTATCGCCCCTCCGGGATCCTTCCATGCTCGCGTGGACTCCAAGACAGCCCGTGATGCACCACCAGAAGGTTCGCGCCGTGGCGGGCGACGCATCCACGCCGGCGGCGATTTCGGTGACGGTGCCCCGGTTTTCCACCTGCAACTCGTTCACGGTGCCGGAGTAGTCGGGTATGTCCTGGATGCGAAGCAAGGCATCGGGGTGTTTCACAACTCGGTCAATCGGAACATTGGCCTTGCGACACAAGTAAAGGATGACGTTGTGCATTTGCCGGATGGGGTTCACCGTAGCCGGCGCAGCTCGGCTTGCTGCGCCGCCAGCGCGTCAGCTAAAGAAGCAGCCGGGGTGTCCTCATCAATCACCCGGAGGGCCTCCGCCAGCGATGGCACTTCAGGGCACGGCTGGTAGCGATGCCAGTGGCCGTCCGCGCGTTTCCAGAAGATGCGCCAGAGCCGGAGCCGGGGCATCTGCTGAACCTTGGCGATGGATTCCTCGGTGTGCTCGCCGGGACGGTTGAACACGGGGCGCACGATGAAAAACTCGATGGTCCGGTCGGTGAAGCGCTGTCCCTCACGCACCTTGTCGCGCAGATGCAGCGGTGGACGGCGGCGTGACCAGAAGATGTCCTCAATCACCTTCAGGTGTTCGGCGATTTCGTTGTGGGTAAAGGACATGTCAGAGTCCCCCGCGGAAGGCTTTGGCGAGGAGGGCGGGGGTGAAGGCGGCCAGTGCGGCTTCCGTCTCGGTTTGCAGCCGGCGCAGCTCGGCTTGCTTCGCCGCCAGCGCGTCCAGCCGCGCCACGATGCGGCGTTGCTCGGAGCGGTCGCGAGGAAAACGGAACGCGAGCTGGCTCATGCCGCTTTGATTGATAATGGGAACGCCGCCGTCTGAGGCCGCGTTTTCAATGATGGCGCGTTGCGAGACGAGAAACCACGCGGCGAAGTCCGGCTCGACGCCCGGGAAAGTCAGGCCGGTGATTTGTTGGTTGGTGCAAAGGTCGTCGGCGGCAAGGCCGACTTTGCCGACGGTTGAGCCGATGCCGACGAGCAAGACTGTGCCGCGTGGAAAGAGGTTTGCCTTGCCGTCGGTGATGGCGCGAGGGGTGAGCGTTCGCTCGGCGGTGGTGATGCGGAGTGAGCCGCCCAGGTCGGCGGGGCAGACGAACGGAACGTCGCCGCCGAAATACTCGGGCTGCTTTGTGGGCGGCGTCTTGCCGGTCTTCATTGTGCAGACTTCACCGAGCGTCGTGTCAATCCAGTCGTCGTCGCCCTCGAAGGCGGCGGCGAGCGCGGCGGCTTGCACGGACTCCGCCTCGGCGAGGGCGGCTTGGCGGGCTTGGCGGGCTTGTTCGAGGCGGCTCGTCAGCGCTTCGATGCGCGCCACCAGCCGCCGCTGCTCCGCCAGCGGCGGGACGGGAATCTCGAAAGCTGAAATATCCGAGAGCCGGAGCGAAGGATAGCCTTCTTCACTCTGCGCCGACTCGGTCATGTCGAGCGTGCAAAGCCAGTGGTAAAGGAAATCGTCGTCCAGGAATTGTGGCAAAGCCTCAACAATGGCGAGATGGCTCACCACATAGGCATCAACGCCAAGCTTCGCACGCGAGTTGGTGAGGATTGAAGCGCCGCTCTTGGGAAACAAAACCGCGCCCTTGCGGGCCAGTTTCAAACGCTTTTCCGCGACGGCTCGCGTGTTCACTCTGTCCTTCGTCTCAGTGAGACAAGACGTGCGGCCATATCGCCCGACATCCTGCGCACGAACGAACGGGAAAGCGCCGCCTTCAAAGTATTCGCTTCCTTGCGGCGCGGTCGTGCCAGAGGCGACCTCGGCAACCTCGCCAAGTTTTCGCAGCTTCCAACCGCTCGGCAGTTCTTCGGCGTCAATCATTCCCTCTCCTCCGTCACGAGTGCGCGCATTTCCTCGACGATTTCCATAATCCGCTGCTCCTTTTTCCAAGGCCAAGGGACTAAAGCGACGGAAGGGGCTGGGCGGCTCATGGCTTTTGTCCTTTCTGTCCTTTGCCCCGGTAGTTCAGTCGGGCGCGGGTCATGGCTTCGCG
>Ga0073934_10006529_pt1 | contig 16914 bp, 11 predicted proteins | sample LarsenN4metaG_FD_76834 | JGI IMG/M metagenome (GOLD analysis project Ga0073934, IMG submission 76834) | Hot spring sediment bacterial and archeal communities from British Columbia, Canada, to study Microbial Dark Matter (Phase II) - Larsen... ... | reverse complement strand
GATCCGGGCGGAAATCTGGCAATGTCTCGCCCGCCTGAAGGCCGAGGGGCAGGCGATCCTCCTGATCGACAAGAACGTCGAGGCGCTCACGCGCATCGCCGATCGCCATTATCTGATCGAGCGCGGGCGGGTGGTGTGGTCGGGAACCTCGAAGGAACTGGTGGCGGCACCCGAAATCCAGCACCGCTATCTCGGAATCTAAGCAGGTTTCTCCGGGCTGGCCAACGGATGGGCCCTGAAAGCACCTGTCACCGACATGATTCGTAGCTTCGATCCGTTGGATAGCCCGAGAACCTCTGCTTAGCGCGAAGACCCGACGCGCCCCGAACGCGGGGTGTTTCGTCCCATAGACTCAGCACGTTACGTTCGGGTCCGAAATCCGGGCCTTCGATGCCCGGTCCGCGGGCTGCGTCGGGCCTCGGCGTCCGATTGGGATGCCGGTTGCATGCATTATCATACATGAATTATAGTACATGTATGCCCCAGCGCCGTTTAACCGTGCATGAACTGCCCGAAGCCGCCGCCGGTGCGCGTGCGGATACCGACTTCGCCATGGCGGTCGGGCGCATGGTGCGGCTCGGGCGGGCGCGACGCGGCATGTCGCGTCGGCAACTCGCGCAGGAATCGCAGACCTCCGAGCGCTATCTCGCCCAGATTGAGAGCGGCAGCGGCAACCCCTCGATCCTGGTGCTGCGCGCCATCGCCGACGCACTCGACGTACCGATGGTCGAGCTCCTGCCGCGCAACGGTGCGCGACCGGCGGCCTATGCACGCATCATCGATCTCGTCGGCCGGGTGCCGCCATCCGAACTACCGGCGATCGCCAGCATGATCGAACGCCACCTCGGTCAGAACGAGGCGAGCGATCGCGCGCGGCGCATTGCGCTCGTCGGACTACGCGGGGCGGGCAAATCGACGCTCGGGGCGATGCTGGCGGAGTGGCTTGGCTGCCCGTTTATCGAACTCGATCGCATGGTGGAGCAGGACTATGGTGCAAGCCTGCCGACGCTAATCGAACTGTCGGGCCTTGCCCGCTTCCGTCGGCACGAGCGCAAGAGCCTCGAACGCGTCATCGCCAGACATGACGCCGCCGTAATCGCCACCGCCGGCGGGATCGTTTCCGATCCGGAGACCTATGCGCTCTTGCTCCGTCGCACCCACACGGTTTGGTTGCGCGCGCGTCCCGCCGAACACATGAGCCGCGTGCTCAAGCAGGGTGACTTCCGGCCGATGGCGAAGAACCGCGAGGCAATGGCCGATCTGCGCGCAATTCTCGAGGCGCGTCGCGCCGATTACGCGCGGGCGGAAGCCTCGCTCGACACATCGGGGACGACCGTGCAGCAGAGCTTCGCCCGATTGCAAGCGATCGTGGCGCCCTGGGTCAAGAACTAGACGGAATGGACATGGCTGAACCGGATCGCAAACACGACGGCGAAAGCGCCCGGCGGATCGAGTTTGCAACCGAGCCCACGCGCTATCGTCACTGGAAGCTATCGGTCGAAGGCGACGTCGCCACGCTGCTGATGGACGTGGACGAGGACGCGCCGCTGTTCGAAGGCTACCAGCTCAAGCTCAATTCCTATGATCTCGGTGTCGACATCGAGCTGGCCGACGCGCTCGAGCGGTTGCGCTTCGAGCATCCGCAGGTGCGCGTCGTCCTGCTGCGTTCGGGCAAGCCGCGCGTGTTCTGCGCCGGTGCCAACATCCGCATGCTGGCCGGCGCAAGCCACGCCCACAAGGTCAATTTCTGCAAGTTCACCAACGAGACGCGCAACGCCATCGAGGACGCAAGTGCGTTCTCCGGTCTCTACACGATCTGCGTCGTGACCGGGTCTTGTGCGGGCGGCGGCTACGAGCTCGCGCTTGCGACCGATCACATCATCCTCACCGACGACGGATCGTCCACCGTCTCGCTGCCGGAGCTGCCGCTGCTTGCCGTACTGCCGGGGACCGGTGGCCTCACCCGTGTCATCGACAAACGCAGGGTTCGGCGCGACCACGCCGATGTGTTCTGCACCACCGAGGAAGGCGTCAAGGGCAAGCGCGCGGTGGAGTGGCGGCTGGTCGATGAGGTCGTGCCGAACTCGCGGCTGGAGGACGTGGTGAAGGAGCGGGCGCGGGAATTCGCGGCCCGCTCGGATCGGCCGAAGGCGGCCGAAGGCATTGCGCTTGCGCCGCTCGCTCCGCGCATCGGCGCCGCGACGCGCGACTATCGGAACGTGTCGGTCGAGTTTGCGCGCGAGGCCAGGATCGCAACCATCACGCTGCGCGGACCGGATCGGCCACCGCCGGCGGACGTCGACGGCATGCGGCGGCAGGGCTCGGAGTTCTGGCTGCTCGCGGTCGCGCGCGAGCTTGACGACGCCATCCTCGACATTCGCCTCAACGAGCTCGAAACCGCCGTCATCGTGTTCAAGTCGGCGGGCGATGCGGCGGCGGTGCTGGCCTATGATGCGTTCCTCGATCGCCACCGGGATCATTGGCTTGCACGCGAAATCCGCCTCAAGTGGAAGCGCGTGCTCAAGCGCGTGGACCTGACCTCGCGTTCGCTGGTGGCGTTGATCGAACCGGGCTCCTGCTTTGCCGGCACGCTGGCGGAGCTGGTATTTGCCAGCGACCGCTCCTACATGCTGGTCGGTCAGCGCGACGGCGACAATCGCGCGCCGGCTGCGATGGCGCTGAGCGAGGCCAATTTCGGCGCCTATCCGATGGCGAACGGGTTGACGCGGCTTGCGAGCCGCTTCCTCGCTGATGGCGGTGCGCTCGATCGTGCGCATGCGGCCCTTGGCCGCTCGCTCGATGCCGAGGCGGCGGAGGAACTTGGCCTCGTCACCTTCGCCCTCGACGATATCGACTGGGACGATGAAATCCGCGTGTTCCTGGAGGAGCGCGCAAGCTTCTCGCCCGACGCGCTGACCGGCATGGAGGCGAACCTGCGCTTCGGCGGGCCGGAGACGATGGAGACCAAGATCTTCGCCCGGCTCACCGCTTGGCAGAATTGGATTTTCCAGCGGCCGAACGCGGTCGGCGAGGAGGGCGCGCTCAAGCGCTACGGCACCGGGCAGAAGGCCAGATTCGATGTGAAGAGGGTGTGACCCGTGATCCGCGGGGCAGCGCCGTGCGAAGGGATGCGCACACGCGCTGCCAAGCGCGACGAATGCAGAGACCGGACCCCGCGCATCGGCGCTTCATCGCCAGGCGCAGCACGATGTGAGGGAGGCGAAAGCCAGAGGGAGTAAGCGATGCCGGACATCATCCATGTCGACTATCGGGAGAAGATCCCGAACAACGTCAATCTGACCGAAGATCGGCGCGTGCTGAAGGCGCTGGAAGGCTGGCATCCGGGCTATCTCGACTGGTGGAAGAACATGGGGCCGGACGGCTTCCAGGAATCGCTCGTCTATCTGCGTACCGCGGTCTCGGTCGATCCCAAGGGCTGGGCCAAGTTCGACTACGTGAAGATGCCGGAATACCGCTGGGGCATCCTGCTTGCGCCGTCGGAGGAGAACCGAAGGATTCCCTTCGGCCGGCATCTCGGCGAGCCGGTCTGGCAGGAGGTGCCGGGCGAGTACCGTGCCATGCTGCGTCGGCTCGTGGTGATCCAGGGCGACACCGAGCCCGCCTCGGTCGAACAGCAGCGCCATCTCGGCAAGACCGCGCCGTCACTCTACGACATGCGCAACCTGTTCCAGGTCAACGTCGAGGAAGGCCGGCATCTGTGGGCCATGGTCTATCTGCTGCACAAGTACTTCGGCCGCGACGGGCGCGACGAGGCCGAAGATCTGCTGCGCCGGCGTTCCGGCAGCGAGGATGCCCCGCGCATGCTCGGCGCCTTCAACGAGAAGACGCCGGACTGGCTGTCGTTCTTCATGTTCACGTTCTTCACCGATCGCGACGGCAAGATGCAGCTCGAAAGCCTCGCCCAGTCGGGCTTCGATCCGCTCTCGCGCACCTGCCGCTTCATGCTGACGGAAGAGGCGCATCACATGTTCGTGGGCGAGACCGGCATCAGCCGCACCGTCCAGCGCACCTGCGAGGCAATGAAGGCGGCCGGAATCGAGGACGCCAACGATATCGAGCGCGTCCGCGCGCTCGGCGTGATCGATCTGCCGACCATCCAGAAGAAGCTCAACCTGCATTATACGCTTTCGCTTGACCTGTTCGGCTCCGAGGTTTCGACCAACGCGGCCAACGCCTACAATGCCGGGCTCAAGGGTCGCTTCCGCGAAACCTCGATCAACGACGACCACCGACTTGAGAACGCGACCTATCCGGTTCTCAAGCTGGTGAACGGCCAAATCAAGCGCGTGGAGGAGCCGGCGCTCACCGCGCTCAACATGCGGCTGCGCGACGACTACACGCGCGACTGCGAAAAGGGCGTGGAGCGCTTCAACAAGGTCATCGAGCGCGCGGGCATTGCTTTCCGGCTGAAGCTGCCGCATGTCGCCTTCCACCGCCATATCGGCGAGTTCAAGGACGTGCACGCCACCCCCGACGGCATCTTGATCGATGAGCGGACTTGGCAGCGCGATCGCGACAAGTATCTGCCGTCGGAATCCGACGGCGTCTTCATCGAATCGCTGATGAAGCCGGTTACCGAACGGGGCAAGTACGCGGGCTGGATCTGCCCGCCCAAGGTCGGCATCGACAACCGGCCCGGCGACTTCGAATACGTCAAGATCGCGGCATGAGCCTGCGCAGGTGCGCCGTCAACGGCGGGCACGATCCGCTTCCATCGCTCCGACGGTCCTGAACCTTAAGCGTTGACGCTGAACCATGTTGTCCGGCGCACCCTCAGCGAATTCCGCGGCGCCCGCGGTTGACGTGCTCGTGGCTGGTGCCGGCGCGGCCGGCATGACTGCGGCGCTGGTCTGTTCGCTGCAGGGGCTCGACGTTCTGTTGTGCGAGAAGTCGCACCAGGTCGGCGGCACCACCGCGACCTCCGCCGGCACGATTTGGGTGCCGGGAACGCGGCAGGCGCGCGAAGCCGGATTCGGCGACGACGCTGCCGACGCGCGCCGCTATCTCGAATCGATCATCGGCCCGGCGACCGATGATCGCCGGGAGGCCTATCTCGCGAGCGGGCCGGAGGCGGTCGAATACCTCGCCCGCAACAGCGAGGTGAAATTCTCGCTTTACGTCAGGCATCCCGATTACCTGTGGAACCGGCCGGGCGTTACGCTGGCCGGTCGGGCGCTGGCGCCGCTGCCGTTCGACGGCAGGCTGCTCGGCGCCGAATTCGACCGCCTGCGGCCGCCGATCGGCGAGTTCATGGCGCTCGGCGGCATGATGATCGGCCGCGACGACATTAACCCGTTGGCGCGGCCGTTCGGTTCGGCGACGAACTTGCACCGCGCGCTGTCGCTGCTCCGGCGGCACGCCACCGACCGGCTGCGATTTCGCCGGGGCACGCGGCTGTTGATGGGCAATGCGCTGGCCGCGCGGCTGTTCTACAGCCTGCGCCAGCGCAAGGTACCGATCTGGTATGAAGCATCGTTGCAGGAACTGACGGTGGCCGGCGGCCGTGTCGTCGGTGCAGTGCTCTCGGTCGCAGGCGAGCCGCGGCGCGTCATCGTGCGCCGCGCGGTGGTGCTGGCGACCGGCGGTTTCGGCGGGAGCGTCGAGCGACTGAACGAGCACGTTCAGCCGCCGCTCAAGCATACGGTCGCCTTCTCAGGCGCGGAAGGCGACGGCCTGCACCTGGCGCGCGCGCTTGGCGCCGCTATCGAGGACGAGCACGCCGCGCCGGTGTTCTGGACCCCGGTCTCCGACACCGAATGGTTCGCGGGTGGACGCGGCGCCTATCCCCACTTGGCGCTCGATCGGGCCAAGCCCGGCGTCATCGCGGTCAACTGCGCCGGTCGCCGCTTCGTCGACGAAGCGGTGTCGTACCATGAGTTCGTCATCGGCATGCATCGCTCGCACAAAGCGGTGCCGACGATCCCGGCCTGGCTCGTGTGCGATCGTGCGTTTATCCGCAACTACGGCCTCGGCCGCGTTCCGCCGGGTTGAGGCAGCCTGCGCCGCTACGTCGCCAGCGGCTATCTGGTCGAGGCTGACACGATCGAAGCGCTGGCACGCAAGATCGGCGTCGATGCCGCCGGCCTGGTCGACAGCGTGCGGCGAAACAACTGCTATGCCAGCACCGGCATCGACGAGGATTTTGGCAAGGGCTCGACCGAGTTCGACCGCCATAACGGCGATCCCGGGCACGGTCCCAATCCCTGTCTCGGCCGAATCGAGCGGCCGCCGTACTACGCCATGGCGCTCTATCCGAGCACCCTCGGGAGCAGCATCGGTTTGCGCACGGATGCTGACGGCCGCGTGCTCACCATCGACGGGCGACCGATCGCAGGCCTGTTCGCCTGCGGCAACGACATGGCCTCGATCATGCGCGGCCATTATCCCGGCCCGGGCATTACGTTGGGGCCGGCGCTGGTCTTTGCCTATCGCGCGGCGATGGCGCTCGCGGCGGCGAAGTGATCGGCTCGGCTTGACGCCTGCCGCTTTGCGGCTTGGATCGCTTGCCACACCCGGTACGGCGTGCACGGCGTGTCGATGTGCCGGATGCCGAGCGCCGAGAGCGCATCGACGATGGCATTGACGCCGGCCGACAGCGAGCCGACGGTGCCCGCCTCGCCGGCTCCCTTGACGCCGAGCGGATTGGTCGGCGTCGGCACCGGATTGTCCTCAATCACCGCCGGGCAGAAATGCGCGGCGCGCGGCATGGCGTAGTCCATGAACGACCCGGTCAGAACCTGGCCGTGCGCGTCATAGGCCTTGTCCTCCATCAGCACCTGACCCAGGCCCTGGGCGATGCCGCCCATGATCTGGCCCTTGACCAGCATGGGATTGATCACCGTACCGACGTCATCCACCACCCAGTAGCCGACCATCTCGGTTGCGCCGGTGTCGGGATCGATCTCGACCTCGCAGATGTGGCAGCCGTTCGGGAAATTGCCGGCGCGTGCGCGAAAGGTCGCGGTTTCGTAAAGGCCAGGCTCCATGCCGGGCGGCAGCTTGTCGAGCTGGAATGCGGCGCGCGCCAGATCGTGGATGCCGATGCCGCGATCGGTGCCGGCGATGAAGAAGCGACCGCGCGCGAATTCGATATCGCCCTCCGCCGCTTCCAGCATGTGGGCGGCAAGCTTTTTGCCCTTGGCAATGATCTTGTCGCTCACCATGACGATGGCGCCGCCGCTCATGGTGGTGGAGCGCGAGCCGCCGGTGCCCATGCCGAAGGCTACCGCGTCGGTATCGCCCTGGATGAACTGGATTCGATCCGGATCGACGCCGAGCCGATCCACCAGCATCTGCGTCTGCACAGTGGCATGGCCCTGGCCGTGCGAGATTGAGCCGGTCACAAAGGTCACGCCGCCTGCCGGATCAAAACGGATTTCCGCGGTCTCGTAGGTGGTGTCAGCGGCCTGCTCGATGGTGTTCGACATGCCGATGCCGCGCAGCATGCCGCGACGCGCGGCTTCCTGACGGCGCCGGGGAAAGCCGTTCCAGTCGGCGAGCCGCATGGCGCGGTCCATGTTCTCCTCGAAGCGCCCGCTGTCATAGGTGAAGGTGAGCGGCGTCCTGTAGGGCATGGCCGAGGGCGGGATGGTGTTGCGGCGCCGCAGCTCGGCCGGATCGATCTTCAATTCATCGGCGGCGATGTCGATCAGCCGCTCGATCATGTACGAGGCTTCCGGCCGGCCGGCGCCGCGGTAGGGCGAGGTGCAATGGGTGTTGGTCAGCATTCCGGAGACGGCGACATAGGCGGCCGGCGTGGTGTAGACCCCGCAAACGGTGCCGATGTTGACCACCGGCGGCATGGCGCCGCGGAACGACACGAAGGCGCCGAGATTGCCGAAGCTGCGGATGCGCACGGCAAGAAACCTGCCGTCACGGTCGAGTGCGAGCGCCGCGTCAACGATGTTGTCGCGGGCGTCGTCGTCGCTGATGTGGGCCTCGCTGCGGGTCGCGGTCCATTTGACCGGGCGCCCGACGCGGCGCGCGGCCCACAGCATCAGGACGATCTCGGGGTAGACCGAGCCGCGCAAGCCGTAGGAGCCGCCGATGTCACCGGTGACGAGCCTGAGGTCGGCTTCGGGAATCTTCAGTGTGATGCGTGCGATATCGTTGCGGAACAGCCACGGCCGTTGAAATCCGCAATGCAGGGTGTAGCGGCCGCTGCCGGCGTCGTATTCGCCGGTGACCCCGCGCGGCTCGATCGGATTGGCGGTCACGCGGTTGATGACGAGGCGCTGTTCGATCACATGCGCGGCGGCGGCAAAGGCCGCATCGACGGCAGCCTTGTTGCCGGCTTCGTAGAAATAGACCTCGTTGCTCGGACACTCCTCGTAGAGCTGCGGGGCGCCGGGCTCGAAGGCTTCGCGCGCGGAGACCACCGCGGGCCGCGGAGCATAGTCGACCGCGATGCGTTCGACGGCGTCGCGCGCGATCTCGATCGTGTCGGCCACCACGACCGCAACCGGGTATCCGACATGCATCACCCGGTCGACTGCGATCGCCGGCCGAGGCGGGACGAACATCGGCCGGCCGTCGCGCCGTTTGTAGGTTGCCATCGACGGCAGTGGGCCGAGCCCGTCGGCGCGATAATCGTCGCCGGTCAGCACCGCATGCACACCCGGCATCTGCATGGCCGCGCGCGCGTCGATGCGAAGAATATCGGCGTGCGCGTGCGGCGACCGCAGCATCGCCGCGTGCAGCTGATCGGCAAGCTTCAGATCATCGTAGAAGCGACCTCGGCCCGTGAGCAGGCGCGGGTCCTCGCGCCGCGGCACCGATTGACCGATCGAGAATTCGCCCATGGGGATGCTCCGAAATCCGGCGAGGAAAGGCCTTGAGCGGGGAATGAGCGCCCTGCCGTCGATCTTGGCTGCGCGCGGCCTTGGCTGGTGGCGAGGCCCGTGCAGGTCGCTTGTGGTCGAGCGTTCGGGGCCGGGTCAATCCAGCTTGGGGATATTCGCCTGCTCGATGATTTTCGCGAACTTTGCGATATCGCCCTTGAACTGCGCCTCGAATTCGTTGGGGGTGTTGCCGACGGGCTCCTGGCCGAGCGCAAGCAGGCGTTCGCGCACCTGCGGATCGGCGAGCACCATGGCGATGTTGCGCTGGATCGCGTGAACGATCGCTGGCGGCGTGCCCGCCGCAACGAACATGGCGTTCCAACTGCCCACTTCGAGCCCCTTGACGCCCTGCTCCAGGAGCGTCGGCACCTCGGGCAGCGCCGCCATCCGCTTGCTGCCGGTGACGCCGAGACCGCGGATCAGGTTGCCCTTGACGTTGGCGATTCCGTTGGCCTGCGGCAGGAAGGCAAGCTGGATGTCGCCGGCGATCAGCGCCGTGACCATGGGTGCATCGCCGCGATAGGGGATGTGGGTGAATTTGACGCCGGCCGCGCTGCTGAACATCTCGGCGAACAGATGCAGCGACGAGCCCGGGCCGCTCGAACCGTAGTTGAGGCTGCCGGGATTGGCCTTGGCCGCTGCGATCAGCTCGCCGAGCGTTGTCGCCGGGTGCTTGAGCGACCCGGCCACGACGAATTGCGTGGCGATGACCATGGTCACCGGCACGAGGTCCTTGGCCGGATCGAACGGCAGCTTGCGATAGAGCGAGCTTGCGCTCGCCAACGCGCTGGTGTGCAGCAGGATGGTGTAGCCGTCGGGCGGCGATTTGGCGACCGCGTCGGCGCCGAGATTGCCACCCGCGCCCGGGCGATTGTCGATGACCACCGGTTGCTTGACGAGTTCCGACAGTTTCGTGCCGAGAAGCTGCGCCAGCACGCTCACGCCGCCGCCGGGGGCATAGGGAACGACGATGCGGATGGTGCGGCTGGGGTAGGTCTGTGCGCCGACTTCGCCCACGCTCGCGCAGGCCGCAAGGATCGCGCCGACGATCAAGCCGATCCGCCGCATATTATCCCTCCATGAGTCTCATTGCCGCGGAATTTTCGCGTCCGCGATCACCTTGGTGAACTTCACGATCTCGACTCGGAAGAAGGCGTCGAACTGGGCCGGCGTGCTGCCGATCGGCTCATAGGCCATGGCGCTCAGGCGCTCGCGAACGTCCGGCAGAGCGAGCACCGCCGCCACTTCCTTCTGCACGCGCTCGACGATGGCAGCGGGGGTCTTCGCCGGCATGAACCATCCCTGCCAGCCGGAGGAGGCGAAGCCCGGCACCGCAGCCTCCGCCACGGTCGGCACGTCGGGCACCGTGTCCGAGCGCTTCGCGCCGGTGATGGCGAGCGCGCGCAGACGCCCGTCCCGGATCAGCGGCACGGCGGTCGCAAGCGGCACCACCGCCACCTCGATTTCGCCCGCGATCAGCGCCGCGTTGATGTGGCCGTCGCCGCGGAAGGGGACGGCAACGATGTCGATGCCGGCTGCGTGCTTGAGCATTTCCATGGTCAGGTGCAGCGGGTTGCCAAGCCCGCTCGAACCGTAGTTGAGCGTGCCGGGACTGGCCTTGGCACGCGCGATCAGCTCCTGCAGCGTGGTGATGCCGGACTTGGGACTCGCCACCAGGACGAGATTCGACGCCACGAGTTGGGTGACGGGGGCGAAGTCACGCGTGGCGTCGAACGGCAGGCTCTTGTAGAGGGCGGGCGCGATCGCCGCTCCGTTGGTGTTCTGCAGGATGGTGTAGCCGTCGGGTGCAGCCTTTGCGACCGCATCGGCGCCGAGCGTGCCGCCGGCACCGGGACGGTTCTCGACGATCACCGGCTGGCCAATCCTTTCGGCAAGCTTGCCGGACATGAGCCGCGCCAGCACGTCGACCGCGCCGCCGGCGGGGAACGGCGCAATCAGCCGGATGGTACGGCTCGGGTAATCCTGCCCGCGCGCGGCATCGGCCGCGGCCCAGGCTGTCAGCGCGAACGCCACCAGAAGTAGCAGCGGTTTCGCGCGGAGGGCCATCGCGTCAATCCTGCTTCGGGATTTTCGCATCGGCGATGATTTTCGCAAACTTGACGATGTCCGCCCTGAATCGCGCGTCGAACTCCTCCGGCGTCGAGCCGACCGCCTCGTTGCCGCCGGCGCGCAGGCGCGCCAGCACATCCGGCAGCTTGAGCACCTTGGCGGTCTCCTGCTGCAGCCGAAGCACGATATCGCGCGGCGTGCCCGCCGGTACGAAGTAGCCCTGCCAGCTCGTCGATTCAAAACCCGGAATCGTCTCGGCGATGGTCGGAACATCGGGCATCGCCGGCGAGCGCGTGGCGCCGGCAATCGCGAGTGCCTTCAGCCGACCCGACTGCACGAGCGGCAGCGTCGTTGCCATCGGCATGATCGCGACCTGGATTTCGCCCGCGATCAGTGCCGCATTGGCCGGCGCGTCGCCGCGGTAGGGGACGGCCTGGATCTCGATGCCGGTCGCGCTCTTGAGCATCTCCATCGTCAGATGCAGCGGATTGCCGATCCCGGTCGAGCCGTAATTGAAGCTGCCGGGCTTGGCCTTGGCGAGCGCGATGAGTTCGGCGACGCTGTTGGCGGGAAACTGCGGATTGGCCGCCAGCACGAGCTGCGAGCGGACAAGCTGCGTGACCGCGACGAAATCCTTGTGCACGTCGAACGGCAGGCTCTTGTAGAGCGAGGGGCTGATGGCGATGCCGTTGACGGTCTGCAGCACGGTGTAGCCGTCAGGCGGCGACTTGGCGAGCAGATCGGAGGCGAGATTGCCGCCCGCGCCCGCGCGGTTCTCGATGATGATCGGCTGGCCGAGACCTTCGGACAGCTTGGCGCCGATCAGGCGCGCGAGCGTGTCGACCGCTCCGCCCGCCGCAAACGGCACCAGCACGCGGATGGGCCGGTTGGGATAGGACTGGGCAAGAGCCGAGTCGCCTGCGACCGCGAGCAGAACGACCGCGAGCGCAAATCCGAGCCGTCGCATTGGAGCCTCTCTCCCCTGTTGCCGCATCGGCCGGCGCCCGGTCATGGACTGCTCCGCGCGCAGGTGCGCGCCGACCTCGGCGCCGGCGTTGCTTGCCGCCCGGACAGGAAAACAGACGCCGCCCGCCGGGACAAGCCCGGCGCGACGATTTCAGGCCATGCGATCCAGTCTATTCGGCGGCTGCGCGCTTGGGTCCCGCATGGGCTGCGACGATATGGTCCATCGCTGCCTGCACGCCGCCCTTCTTGTGCGGGATGCCGGCAAGCGAGAGCGCCATCTCCGTGATGCCGAGCGCGCCGATCAGCATGCCGTCATTGATGTCACCGAGATGGCCGATGCGGAAATACCTGCCGCTGTAGGGGCCAAAGCTTGCCCCATAGGAGATGTTGAAGTGGTCGAGCGCGAGGCTGCGGAACGCGTCGGCATTGTGACCGTCCGGTAGCATCACGGCGGTGATGGTGGGCGAATAGTATTTCGGATCACGGCACATGATCTCGAGCCCCCAGGCGCGCACGGCGCGGCGGGTCGCCTCGGCCAAGCGCTCGTGGCGGGCGAACACGTTGTCGAGCCCTTCCTCGTGCAGCATGTCGATGCCTGTGGCGAGCCCGTGCAGCATCTGCGTCGCCGGCGTATAGGGGAAGAAGCCCACCTTGTTCATGGCGAGCATGTCGTCCCACGACCAGAACGATTTCGGCAACCGGGAGGTTTTGGATGCTGCCAGCGCCTTGTCGCTGACCGCGTTGAACGACATGCCCGGCGGCAGCATCAGACCCTTCTGTGCGCCGCCGACGGTGATGTCCACGCCCCATTCGTCATGGCGGTAGTCGGTCGAAGCGAGCGAAGAGATGGTATCGACCATGAACAGGGCCGGATGGCCGACCGCATCGATGGCCTTGCGGATCTCGCTGATCGGGGAGAGGCAGCCGGTCGAGGTCTCGTTGTGCAGGACGCAGACCGCCTTGATCTCCTTGTTGGTGTCCCTGCGCAGATGCGCTTCGATCGCGTTCGGATCGGCGCCGATGCGCCAGTCGGTGGTGATGAACTCCGGCTTGAGGCCGAGGTTTTCCGCCATGCGCTTCCACAGCGTGGCGAACTGGCCGGTTTCCACCATCAGCACGCGGTCGCCGGGATTGAGCGTATTGACGAGGGCGGCCTCCCAGGCACCGGTTCCGGTGGCGGTGTAGATGATCACCGGGTTGGTGGTCTTGAAGATGGTCTTGATGCCGTCGAGGCAGCGTTTGGCGAGCCTCGCAAACTCCGGACCGCGGTGGTCGATGAGCGGGGTGTCCATGGCCCGCAGCACGCGGTCGGGCACCGGCGTCGGCCCGGGTATCTGGAGAAAATGGCGTCCCACACTGCGCGCGGCGTTCTGGGCCATCGAAAAGCTCCCTTGACGGCAGAATTTCTTGAAGGGCTTTGCGGCCCGGCTGCCGGGGTTGAACTAGAATGTTGCAGCGCGGTCAAGATCATTCCCGCGGCACCGAAGGTTCACATTGACGGAGATCAAAGTGGCGGAACGCCTGTTTCCCGGCCTTGAGCGGCGGCTGCGGGCCGCGATTGCGGGCGGGGTGCATTTCGACCGCTTCAGCCGTGGGCGCTATGCCACCGATGCCTCCCACTACCAGGTCATGCCCATCGGCGTGGTCACGCCGCGCACCATGGAGGAAGCCGAGCGCGCCATCGCCATTGCGCGCGAGGAAGGCGTCAGCGTGCTGCCGCGCGGCGGTGGTTCGTCGCAGGCCGGACAGACGGTGAATGCATCGCTGGTGATCGACTGTTCCAGGCATCTCAACCGGCTGCTTGATCTCGACGTGGCCGGCCGCCGCTGCCTGGTGGAGCCCGGCATCGTGCTGGACGATCTCAATCGCGCCCTCAAGAGACACGGACTGTGGTTTCCGGTCGATGTGTCGACCGCCTCGCGCGCCACCATCGGCGGCATGGCGGCCAACAACTCCTGCGGCGGCCGCTCGCTGCGCTACGGCAACACGCGCGAGAACGTGATCGCGATCGAGGCGCTGCTCGCCGACGGGAGCAAAGCTCGTTTCGGGCCGGTTGCGGCCGACCTTTCCGACCTGCCGGCCCGTTCGCCGCTGCGGCCGCTGGCGCGCGACCTGTTCGCGCTCGGCGCGCGCGAGGCGCCGGAGATCGCCGCGCGCTTTCCGAAGGTGCAGCGGCGGGTCGGCGGCTACAACCTCGATGCGCTGGTGCCGGGCCGCAACGACATCAACCTCGCGCACATCCTGGTCGGCTCGGAGGGAACGCTGGCGTTCTCCACCGCCATCGAGCTCAAGCTTTCGCCGTTGCTCGGCACGCGCGTGGTGGGCGCCTGCCATTTCGGCAGCTTCCACGAGGCGATGGCCTCCGCGCAGCACATCGTCCGGCTCGGCCCGATCGCGGTCGAACTCGTCGATGCGACCATGATCGGGCTGGCGCGCGATATCCCCATGTTCCGGCCGACGCTCGATGCCTTCGTGCGCGGGCAACCGGCGGCGCTGCTGCTGGTCGAATTTGCCGAGGAGCCGGACGAGAACGACCGGCGCCTTCTGCGCCTGCATGAGCTGATGGGCGATCTCGGCTTTGGCTGGGACAAGAGCGGGGCGAAATGGGGCGGCGTGGTCGACGTTGATGACGCAAGACTGCAGGCCGCGATCACCGAGCTTCGCACCGCGGGCCTCAACATCATGATGTCGATGAAGGAGGAGGGGAAGCCGGTCTCGTTCGTCGAGGATTGCGCCGTGCCGCTCGAGCATCTGGCGGATTACACCGCGCGGCTCACCGAAGTCTTCCACAGGCACGGCACCACCGGCACCTGGTACGCGCATGCCTCGGTCGGCTGCCTGCATGTGCGGCCGATCCTCAATCTGCGGCTGGAGAAGGACGTGCGCGCGATGCGCGCCATCGCCGAGGAGGCCTTCGCCTTCGTGCGCGAATACAAGGGTTCGCATTCAGGCGAACATGGCGACGGCATCGTGCGCTCGGAGTTCCATGAGGCGATGTTCGGCGCTCGCCTCGTGCGCGCATTCGAAGAGGTCAAGGACCGGTTCGATCCGGCCGGGCTGTTCAATCCCGGCAAGATCGTGCGCGCGCCGCGCTTCGACGACCGCGCCTACTTCCGCTACCCGCCCGGTTATGCCGCGCAGGATATGCGCATGCGGCTCGACTGGTCGGCCTATCCGGGCCAGGGTGGCGGATTCCAGGGCGCGGTCGAGATGTGCAACAACAACGGCGCCTGCCGTACCCTTTCCGGCGGGGTCATGTGCCCGAGCTTTCGTGTCACGCGCGAGGAGCGCGACTCCACGCGCGGGCGCGCCAACACGCTCAGGCTCGCCATCACCGGCCAGCTCGGGCCCGACGCCTTCACCTCCGAGGCGATGTTGGAGACGCTGAAACTCTGCGTCTCCTGCAAGGCATGTCGGCGCGAGTGTCCGACCGGGGTCGACATGGCTCGGATGAAGATCGAGGTGCTGGCGGCACGGGCGGACAAGAGCGGCCTGTCGCTGCATGATCGGCTGATCGGCTGGCTGCCGCGCTACGCGCCCTATGCGGCCAAGGTGCCGTGGCTGCTCAACCTGCGCGATGCCGTGCCCGGCGTCGCGAAAATGTCGGAAGCGGTCACAGGCTTTTCTGCGCGCCGCCCGTTGCCACGCTGGCGGCGCGACGTCTTCGACGAGCGGACCGCAGGCTCGGCCTTCCGAGCCCCGGCGACTCTTGTCGCCGCTCCGCTTCGCTCCACGCAGAGAGAAGAGCCCTGCGTGGGCGACGTCGTGCTTTTTGTGGACACGTTCAATCGCTACTTCGAGCGCGAAAACCTCGATGCGGCGCTCGCCGTACTGCACGCCGGAGGTTATCGCGTGCAGATCGCGGCGCCTGTCGATGGCCATTCGCGCCCGCTGTGTTGCGGTCGCACATTTCTCTCCGTGGGCAAGGTGGACGAAGCGCAGCGCGAGGCGGAGCGAACGCTGGCGGCGCTTGCGCCGCATGCCGGACGTGGGGTTCCTGTCATCGGTCTCGAGCCGAGCTGCATCCTCGGCTTTCGTGACGAAGTGCCGGCGATGATCAAGGACGAGGGGGCGGGGCGCCTGGCTTCGCTTGCGTTGACCTTCGAGGAGTTCCTGGCACGCGAGGCCGCGGCGGGGCGGCTCAAGCTGCCGCTTGCGCCGCTCCCCGCCCGTGCGCTGGTGCACGGCCACTGCCATCAGAAGGCGTTCGATGCATTCGGCGCAGTTGAAGCCGTGCTCAAGCTCATTCCCGGCCTCGCGATCGAGCCGATCGAGGCGACATGCTGCGGCATGGCTGGCGGGTTCGGCTACGGCGCCGACACCATCGACATGTCGCTTGCCATGGGCGAGTTGTCGTTGCTGCCCGCGGTGCGCAAGGCCGCAGCCGACACGCTGATCATCGCCGACGGCACCTCCTGCCGTCACCAGATCCGCGATGGCGCAGGCCGACCGGCCCTGCATGTGGCGCGCGTGCTGGCGATGAGTCTGACCTGATTGTGCTGCCGGGATCGCTTGGTCGGACGCAGGCCGATCCCATCAGCCGTAGGCGCCCGGAGCGGACGGCTGTTCAAGACGAGGACGCTTGCAAAGTAAGCGCCGGGCCGCGCGGGCCCGGCGCCCGTCGCCCCCGCCGTCATCGGGAACCAGCCGGGGGACACCCGGTCTCGCGCGGCAGGTCCTCGCCCGACGGGATCGGCTTGAAGCACAAGCCAGAGTGGGTGAGCACCGCCACGGCGTCAAGCGGCTCGATCGCTGCGCAGCGCCGTGCGCTGCGGCCCGCCTATGCGCCCAGGAGAAAATCGAAATCGCACCCCTTCTCGGCCTGCGTCACGTGCTCGGCGTAGAGCCGCGCATAGCCGCGTTCGGGCCTGGGGGGCGGTGTCCACTGGGCGCGGCGACGGCCAAGCTCGGCTGCATCGACCTTCAGATCCAGCCGGCGATTCCTTGCATCGAGACAGACGATGTCCCCGTCGCGAACGAGCGCCAGGGACCGCCGGCCGCAGCCTCCGGGCTCACG
>Ga0073934_10006528_pt1 | contig 16916 bp, 14 predicted proteins | sample LarsenN4metaG_FD_76834 | JGI IMG/M metagenome (GOLD analysis project Ga0073934, IMG submission 76834) | Hot spring sediment bacterial and archeal communities from British Columbia, Canada, to study Microbial Dark Matter (Phase II) - Larsen... ... | reverse complement strand
TTGGATAACTTCACACGCTGCGCTTCACCGCCGGAGAGAGTTGTGGCGGGTTGACCCACGCGTACGTACCCCAAACCAACTTCCTGCAATAATTTCAACTTGTTCTGCATCTGTGGGTAATTCTCGAACTCGCCCAGCGCGTGATCGACGGTCATATCCAGAATGTCAGCGATCGAATATTTGTCCCGGAACACGACCTGCAATGTTTCGCGGTTGAATCGCTTGCCGTGGCATACATCGCACGGCACGTACACATCCGGTAAAAATTGCATCTCGATTCGCAGCTCGCCCTGTCCCTGACAGGCTTCGCAACGACCACCATGCACGTTGAACGAGAAGCGACCTGGTTTGTATCCACGCACCTTGCTTTCAGGCAGGTCGGCAAACAGTTTGCGTATCTCGTCGAACAATCCAGTATAGGTACCGGGGTTCGACCGCGGCGTTCGCCCGATGGGCGACTGGTCGATGTTGATGATCTTGTCGAGATGTTCGGTACCCTGGATCTTTTTATGTTCACCGGCTTGCGTCCGCGCACCCATCAACTGCGCGGCAAGCGAGTTGTACAAAATATCGCTCATCAATGTGGATTTGCCCGAACCGGAGACGCCCGTGATACAAACCAATTTGCCAAGAGGGATGGCGACGTCGATATTTTTCAGGTTGTTCGCGGACGCGCCTACGATTTTGAGGCTTTTCCCATTCCCTTCCCGCCTCTTCTTCGGAACTTCAACCCGCTTGCGCCCTGAGAGATATTGCCCCGTCAGCGACTTAGGGTGGACAAGGATTTGCTTCGGTGTTCCCTTCGCGATGACTTCGCCGCCGTGTTCGCCTGCGGCAGGACCGAGATCAATAACCCAATCCGCTTCGCGAATCGTTTCATCATCATGCTCCACAACCAGAACGGTATTGCCTAAATCTCGCAAACCTTTGAGCGTTTCGAGTAACCGCGAATTATCGCGCGGGTGTAACCCGATTGAAGGCTCATCCAATACGTACAACACGCCGACCAACCGTGAACCGACCTGGGTGGCGAGGCGAATACGCTGTGCTTCGCCACCGGAGAGTGTCACGGCAGAACGATTCAAGGTCAGGTAATCCAAACCGACATTTACGAGGAAGTTGAGCCGTTCGTGTATTTCTTTGATGACACGTTCGGCAATGGCTTTTTGTTTGGAGGTCAGTGGCGAATTCTTGCTCGCGAGTTTTTTCACCCAGTCCAGCGTCTGCAACACGGGCCACGAGTTGGCTTCCACGATGTTGACATCGTCCACGGTCACTGCCAACGCGGCCGGATTCAACCGTTTGCCTTTACAGCTGGGACAAGGGCGGTCGGACATGAACTCGGAGATCTTTTCGCGAATGTATTCGGAGTTTGTTTCGCGGTAACGCCGCTCAAGATTCGTGATCACGCCTTCGAACGCGCGGGAGAACTTGAACTCATTGCCATTTGCGCTCTGATACGTCATTTGGATTTGCTTGTCACCGGTGCCGTATAGAACGATTTTGAGCTGTTCCTTCGGCAAATCCTTGACCGGCGCGTCGAGATTGATCTTGTACGCTTTTGATGCGTTGATCAGGCTCTGCCAATAATAGCCGCCCTCCACTTTTGGTCCGCTCCATTCCATGCTGGCGATCGCACCTTCATTGAGAGACAGGTCGCGGTCCGGGATGATGCGGTCCGGGTCGATCTCCAGTTTCGAGCCAAGCCCCTGACAATCCGGGCATGCACCTTGGGGTGTATTGAACGAGAATGTGCGTGGTTCCACCTCGGGAATCGTAGTTCCGTGTTCGGGGCAGGCGAGGTGTTCGGAAAATTGTACATCCTCTTTTTTGTCCGCGAGATGGATCGTGAGGTAGCCTTCGCCAAATTTGAGCGCTGTCTCGATGGAATCGGTCAAGCGCGTGAGTGCAGACTTTTTATCTTCCTTCGATCCTTCATGCGTAATGACGAGGCGATCTACAACCGCTTCAATCGTGTGTTGCTTGTATCGATCAAGTTCGATCTCGTCGTCCAGCGAATGGACTGCTCCATCCACGCGCGCGCGGGTGAAGCCCGCTTTGCGAATCTCCTCGAAGACAGCTTGATACGTTCCCTTGCGTCCGCGCACCAAAGGCGAAAGCACAAGAATGCGCGTGCCATCGGGCAGGGCTTGAACTTTGTCAACGATCTCCTGAGCCGATTGCCTGGTCACCTCGCGTCCGCACACCGGGCAGTGTGGAATACCTGCGCGTGCGAAAAGCAAACGCATGTAATCGTAAATTTCAGTGACTGTGCCTACGGTCGAGCGTGGATTGTGGCTGGTGGACTTCTGATCGATCGAAACCGCAGGGGATAGACCCTCGATGTGATCCACATCGGGCTTGTCCATCTGGCCGATGAACTGACGCGCGTAGGCAGAGAGTGATTCCACATAGCGGCGCTGTCCTTCGGCGAAGATCGTGTCGAATGCCAGCGATGATTTGCCAGACCCCGACAAGCCGGTAATGACGACGAATTTGTCACGGGGGATTTCAACAGTGATGTTCTTCAGGTTGTGGACGCGTGCGCCCACCACTCGGATGACGTTGGATGACATGGAACTCCTCAAATTTCAATTATAGCACATTTGTTTCATTTATCCTTGTGAAGACCTGCGGGTCGTCACGAGGATGGGATTTTTTGCAACTTGTCATTATACCAACCGCGTTCACAATGAAATTAAAACGTTGCATGTTATACTCCCTGCAACTTCTAAAACCCGGCGGGGTTATTATTTTCAACTCCGCCGGTAGGAATTATCCTTGGCGGATTTGGATTTTAGTGAAGATGACGTTCTGACCCGCGCGTCGCTTGGCGACCGAGACGCGTTCGGTCACCTTTACGAGCAATACGTAGACCGCATCTTCAACTATGTGTACTATCGTACAGGCAACCTCCACGATGCAGAGGACCTTACTGCCCGCGTATTCCAGCGGGCGATGAATCACATCAAGAATTATCGAGATCGAGGAGTTCCGTTTTCAGCGTGGTTGTACCGCATCGCCCACAATCTGGTCGCCAATTGGCACCGTGATCGGAGCCGCAGGCAGGAGATACCGCTGGATGAAATACCGGTCCTGCCGACCAAGGGCGATCACCCCGAACGGAATTTGGTTCGCTCGCAGGAGCAGAGCGCGTTACTGAAGCTTATTCGACGCCTTCCGCCGGAACGACAAACTCTGCTCATCCTCAAGTTCGTTGAAAACCTTTCCAATGCAGAGATCGGACAGATCATGGGCAGAAGCGAAGGCGCCGTGAAAAGTCTGTATCATCGGACCCTGCTGGCGCTGCGTGACCAGTTGGGAGATCAAAATATCAATCTGGAAGGAGAGTAAACCATGTTACGGATCGTGACCGACGGCGCCGGAGATATCCTCCCTGGATGGGGCAAGGAATACGGCATTGATATCATCCCTGTGAACATTCTGTTCGGGGAAAAATCGTACCTTCAAGGTGTGGAGCTCGATAATGAAGGCTTTTACAAGATGGTGGAAGAGCACAGAAAAATTCCGAAAACCTCGCAGCCGTCCCCTCATCAATTCGTGGAGTTCTATCGAAAGATTGCGCAAAAAGGCGATACGATACTTTCCATTCACATCACTGCGAAACTTTCAGGTACGTATGCCTCGGCGGTAGCCGCGGCGCAGGATGTGAAGGATGAGTTCAAAGTTGTGCCTGTCGATTCCGCGCTGGGTTCGCTAGGCATTGGCTTATTGTGTCGCGAGGCGCGCAAGATGGAACGCGCCGGCAAAAGCGTGGACGAGATCGTCAAATATATCGAGGGGATCAAAAACAAAGTTCGCGTGATCCTAACGCTCGATACACTGGAATATGCCAAAATGTCCGGGCGCGTGAAGACCTTGCAAGCTGCTTTAGCTTCAGTGCTCAATGTCAAACCGATCGCTGTCCTGCGTGAAGGCGATCTCTCCATGGCAGAGCGTGTCCGCACCCGCAAAGCCGCGCTGGATCGCGTAATCGAAATGGCAAAGGATGAATTCAAAGATAAACCGGTAATCCTCGCCACGGTCCATGCGCGCGACCCCAAATCGGGTGCATCGCTCCTCGAAGACGCCAAAAAGCACTTCAATCACAAGGAAACCATGATGAGCGAACTCGCGATTTCGATCGCTGCAAACCTGGGACCCGGTACGGTGGGGCTGATCGTTTACCCTCTTGAATAATAGGGTGAGACCGAATGGAAAGACGCACGCCAACAGATTTTGATACAGATCTCGATGCCCTCGAAGAGCACCTCGCCGGGACGTTGAAACACGTCTCACCTCCGGGTGAGTTGCTTCAGCGCCTGCGAGACCGTATCCGTATACCTGCACGGGAGGAGATCGTCCTCCGGTTTCGGGATTGGCGGAAACTTTTTCTGGTCTTCGGTGGCGTCATGTCCGTGCTGTTAGTGTTGATTACCATAGCGAGGGCGTTCTTCTATCTGGCGCGGAAACATATCTGAATTACGAATGAAATGAAAAAACCCTGAGAAGTAGCTACTTCTCAGGGTCTTTGATTTAACAAGATTTCGCACAATGTTCTTGATTCGGCGATCAAGTCCGCTTGCATCGGAAGTTTGAAATCTTCAGTGACGCGAAGAGTCAAATGGTTAGCGATCAACTTCAAATCGGGTGAAAGAAGCGGGTCGTCCTTGAGCAGATTCAGCAGATCCACTGCGCTCGGGCTGGTGGGGTGTATCCCCTTGCGAGTCAGGTAAACACGTATCGCGATTCCTGCCGCACGCCGGGCGCAAACACGCGCTTGTCCCTCGTTTCCTCGAGCTCGGGCTTGTTCAGCCTTGGCAAGTTCAGAGGCGATTTCTTCCGGTAAATCCATTTTGTCATTATACCTTTGACTTAAAACCGAGAGATCATTGACAGGCAGTGTAACCTCAATACAGACGGGTGTGTTTGTATCTATAGAAGCAAAAAGAAGGCGATCATCGCCTTCTTTTTAATTAATCCATGATCCTGTATCGCATCAATGCCCACACCGCCTCGAAAGCGTCTTTCAAGCCAATCTTCTTTCCTTCTGAATAATCGCGTGGATTGAAGGAAATTGGCACCTCATAGATACGATATCTGCGTTTCAAGATCTTCGCAGTGAATTCCGGTTCGAAGTTGAACCGTTTGGACCTGATTTTCATATCTTTGATCACTTCTCGCCGGAAGACTTTATAGCCGGTTTCCATATCGGTCAGAATTGAATCGTACAAGATGTTTGTCATAAAAGTTAGTAGCTGGTTTGCCACTTGATGCCAGAACATGGCGACCCGGTGAGGAGCGCCAAGGAAGCGCGAGCCGTAGACCACATCAGCCCGACCTTCTTCAATTGGCTGGAGTAGGGAAGGGTAATCGCGTGGGTCGTATTCTAAATCGGCATCCTGAATCAAAAGAATATCCCCTTTAGCGGCATTCATGCCTGTGACGACTGCTGCGCCCTTCCCTTGGTTTTTTTCGTGCAGGATTACACGGACTTTTCCCTTCCCATCCACCTTGCGAAGTAACTCTCGTGTTCCATCGGTTGACCCATCGTCTACGACGAGAATTTCCCTTGCTATCTTGGTGTTTTGCACCCTGGTAAGGATTTCGCGAATGTTATTGACTTCATTATAGACAGGTATAACGACGGTGAGGTTCATACGGCGATTATATACGATAAGGCCGATATATTGGCCGTCATGGATCGTTTTTAATGCAGATGCAATCCTAGTGCGCCAGCGGTTAGCCCATTCGGCAGTATAATTTGGGGGTGTTTGGATGGAATATTTCTTGAAACAATCTGTCTGTGAGGTATCATGACCAACCCTCTTGGAAAATCCGCGCTGGGAACCGGTTTGTTCTCGCCGCCTCCGATCAATTCAGTGGAAGACACCGGGCTCCCCGCCTTATGGCTGCAGGATCTCACCCTGAAGATTCTTTATTCGCTGGGCTATTTGAGTGGTTTCAAGATCGCAGAGATGATCGCGTTACCCTTTGCCGGCGTCACTGACAGCATTCTTGAGTCGTTAAAGCGCGAAAAACTGATCGAAGTCAAGTCATCACAGGGTGGGTTAGGCGAAGGGGCATACACCTACGGGATCACTCAGGCGGGTGTCGCTCGAGCGCGAGAAGCGCTGGAACGCAGTCAATACGCGGGTCCCGCGCCGGTTCCCTTCGAGGTCTATAACGAAGCCATTCGCCGACAACGCGGCGGGCGTGTGACTGTTACCACGCGCACCATGCGTCAGATCCTTTCGCAGTTGGTCATCTCGGAAAAAACGTTTCAGAAACTTGGACCCGCGCTCAATTCCGGAACCTCGATTTTTATGTACGGTCCGCCCGGAAACGGCAAGACCAGCGTTGCCCGCGCGTTTGGCAATCTTGCTTTAAGCCAGACCATGCATATTCCCTATGCGTTGTATCTGGATGGGCAGGTAATTAAAGTGTATGACCAGGTAAGCCATCGCCTCGTTCCCGAAGGGGAGGGTGCTTCTCCATCGGGATCGGGAAGTACAACGGGCAATTTACGAACAAGCCAGCGGCGCGACCCTCGCTGGGTTAAGATTCGCCGCCCCTTTGTAGTTGTCGGAGGGGAATTGACACTCGAAGGATTGGACCTGGTCTACGATGATGTGCACAAATTTTATGAAGCGCCGTTCCAGGTGAAAGCCAACGGAGGAATTCTTTTGATCGATGACTTTGGGCGGCAGCAGGTTCGCCCGCGCGACCTCCTCAATCGTTGGATCGTCCCGCTCGAAAACCGCGTGGATTTCCTCACGCTGCATACCGGGTTGAAAATCGAGGTGCCCTTCGATGTCTTAATCGTGTTCTCGACCAACCTGCCTCCAAAAGACCTGGTGGACGAAGCCTTCCTCCGTCGTTTGCGTCATAAGATCGAAATCGGCGATCCTTCCTACGAAGAGTATCGTGAGATTTTCAAACGTGTAGCTGCAGATAAGAGAGTCGAGTACAGTGATCAGGGACTGGCGTACCTGCTTCAGGATTGGTACATCAAACGTAACCGCAAGTTGCGCGCGTCCCATCCGCGTGATTTGTGCGATCAAATTATCGACATCTCGAGTTACCTCGGCACGCCGCCAGTCATGTCCCGAGATATGTTGGAGCGCGCCGCCAGCGCGTATTTTGTAGACCTGTAAGAAGAATTCGCTCCACGTTGATTACGGATTACGCTTCGTAGTATCATCAGTGTAATCCGTAAATTATTTATGATGCTGGAATCGCTCCCTCGACCCATTGTCTTTGCTCATCGCGGCGCTTCAGCCTATGCGCCGGAGAACACACTTGCCGCGTTTGCCCTTGCCATTGAGCAAGGCGCAGATGCCATCGAATTGGATGCCAAATTGTCCGCGGATGGGCATGCGGTCGTTATTCACGACCTCACCGTCGATCGTACTACGGGGATGCAAGGAAGTGTGCGGGAGATGACACTTGCCAAACTTCGTGCACTGGATGCGGGAAGTTTCTTCTCGCCAAAATTTCACGGTGAAAAAATTCCTTTGCTTGAGGAAGTGTTCGAATCCTTTGGCAGGCGCACATTTATCAACGTGGAATTGTCGAATCACGAAACGCCTGACGATAATCTCGTTGAAACGGTGTGTATGCTGGTCAAGAAGTTTAATTTGCAGAAGCGAATCCTGTTTTCATCATTTCACCCTCGCAGTCTCGCAAAAGCGCGCGGTCTGCTTCCCGAGGTTCCTCGCGGCTTACTTGCCAACGATGATTATCGTGCTCTTTGGGTGCGCTCGTTCATATTTTATTTCGGGAATTATCAGGCATTGCATCCACATCTTCGGACCACTTCACCCCAACAGATCAGGCGAGTGCATCGGTTGGGAAGGCGCCTGCATGTGTTCACCGTGAACGAAGAACCAGCCTTACAAAAGGTCTTTCGTTGGGGCGTAGACGGTGTCTTCACCGATGACCCGCTGTTGGCAATGCGTGTGCGCGGGGAAATAAAATGAACGTGTTGCCCGGGCATCCACAGGGCAGGCAATTGCAGAGGGAGATGAAGCGGAAATCCAAGTTCAGCCGATTTATCCACGGGCTGGTCCTCTTGACGTTTGCCGCATCCCTGTTCGGACCTCTACCTGCCGCGCGCGCACAGACTCAGACCCCGCCTGCCAATGTGCAGGCTGTGCTTGATGAAATGACACCGGAAGAACGCGTGGGGCAACTATTCCTCGTCACATTTCGTGGCACGAACACGGGACCCGATTCGCAGATTTACGATTTGATTGTCAATCGCCACGTGGGCGGGGTGATTTTGCTTGCCGAAAACGATAATTTTGTGGATGCTCCCGGGACTGTTGCTGCTGCACGCAACCTGATCACGGATCTTCAAACTCTGGAGTGGGGGGTCATGGACTCGGAAGGATTGCCGCAAAACCCGAACACTTTCGTTCCATTGCTCATCGGTATTTCACAAAATGGTGATGGCGTGCCTTACAATCAAATCCTCAGTGGGTTGACTCCATTGCCCTCCGAGATGGCTATTGGAGCTACGTGGAGCACCGACCTCGCAGAACAGGTTGGAACCGTTGCGGGTAGTGAATTATCAGCGTTGGGTTTCAATTTGTTCCTTGGTCCATCACTCGATGTGGTTGAGTCGCCTAATCCCTCCGCGAGCAGTGACCTGGGTACGCGAGTCTTTGGCGGTGACCCATTTTGGGTGGGCGAGATCGGTCGTTCTTTTATCGCGGGGTTGCATAATGGCAGCAGCCAACGAATGTTGGTGGTGGCTAAGCATTTCCCCGGTCGCGGTAGTTCCGACCGGTTGCCAGAGGAAGAGGTCGCGACAGTTCGTAAATCACTGGAGCAACTTAAACAGGTCGAATTGGCGCCTTTTTTTGCAGTGACCAGCCCTACTGGTCTTGGCGTTGCAGATGGTTTCTTGGTCTCGCACATTCGCTATCAGGGCTTTCAGGGAAACATTCGCGCGACGACTCGTCCGGTCAGTTTCGATGCTGGTGCGCTGTCGGCGATCCTTGCATTACCAGAGTTCGCAACCTGGCATGCCAATGGTGGTTTGATCGTGAGTGACGCGTTGGGTAACGAAGCCGTGCGTGAATTCTATTCACAAGGCGGCGAGAATTTCTCGGTTCGTTCGGTCGCACGCGATGCTTTTCAGGCGGGCAATGACCTTTTGTATTTGGGCAATATATCTTCTGATGAAGATAATGGCGATGTATATGCCGCCACACTGAGAATCCTTGAATTCTTTGCCCAGGAGTATCGGAATGACCGAGCATTCGCTCAACGCGTGGATGAGGCTGTGGCGAGGATTCTTGCACAAAAACTCCGCATGTATGGAGGTTTTTCGCTTTCGAATGTATTGCCACCCGGCGACTCATTGGACGCCCTCGGCTCATCAGGACAAGTGATATTCGATGTGGCGAGCAAGTCCGCGACGCTTATTAGCCCGGATGTGCAGGAGTTGAATGCACTTTTACCCTCTCCGCCAAACCTGAGCGATCGCATTGTTTTCCTGACCGATGTACCAACATACCAGCAATGTAGCGCATGTGTGCCGCGTGATGTCTTTGCGGCAGATTCGCTCCAGAAAATCATCGACCGGCTCTATGGGCAGCAGGGAAGCGGGCAGGTTTTTTCGAGCCGTATGAGTTCCTTCCCGTTGCGTGAGGTCGAATTGATGTTAAATGGGGAAAGCGAGTCAAACATCGAAAGCGCGCTCGAGCGCGCCACATGGGTTGTCGTTTCGCTAACGGATGTTAGCGGGGGGCAGCTATCCCTGCTTCGACGCTTCTTTTCGGAACGCCCGAATCTGACGCGCAATAAAAACGTGATTTTATTTTCGTTCACCGCGCCCTATTACCTCGATGCAACGGATATTTCCAAGCTGACGGCGTATTATTCGTTGTACAGCCGCCAACTGCCGTTTGTGGAGGTTGCCGCGCGCTTATTGTTCCAGCAAATATCGTTGCAAGGCGCTTCGCCGGTATCAGTCCCGGCCGTCGGTTATGACTTGATCGTTGCAACATCGCCCAACGAAACCCAGATCATTCCACTTGCACTCGAAGGGTCTGAACCCCCGCCCACTCCGGCTCCGGACGGTGCAACCGCCGAGCCGACAGCGATTCCCTCGTATCGAATTGGAGACTCGATCAACGTCCGTGCGGGACCCATCCTCGATCGTAACAACCGTATCGTGCCGGACGGGACGATTGCCCGCTTCACCATGACAACTCGCGATGAAAGTGGAGGCATTCTCCAACAAGTCGACGCGCCGACGGTAGGTGGCGTAGCGCGTGCGCCGTTCATCATTGATAAGCCGGGAAATGTAGAGATTCACGTTATCAGTGAACCTGCATTGATCTCACAAGTCCTGCAATTTGACGCGTCGGATGCCGGTGTTGCAGTTACTGTCGTTGTGCCCGTGGTGAGTACTTCGCCGGAACCGATTCTGCCGACACCCACATCCGCGCCCGTCAACGACATGTTTTCGCCGGAAGGATATCCCCGCATCGGCGCGTGGATGCTTGTCCTGCTTGCACTGGCAGGCGGCGCACTGCTTGTTTTTTGGGCAGCAAGCAATTTGTTCCCCGTTCGTTGGGCTTTAAGATTCGCCTTATGCGCGGTCATTGGCGGACTTGTAACGTACAACTATCTTGTGCTGGGTTTCCCCGGCGCGGCTGACTGGATCGCCTCAGGCGCTGGCACGCTGGGTATATTGACTTTGACCCTCGGTGGGGAAGTGTTGGGAATTGCCGCCGCGTGGGTTTGGATGAAGTGGTTCAACGGGCAAGGGTCGCGAGCAAACTAACCAGTAGCATCACGGCCGCGCTCCATGTGAGCGTTGTTTCTGTTGGGTGCGTAAAATAGTCCAGAACCGATTCGGGACGGGGGCGTCGCGACGGAAAAGGGATCGTGGGGGATTCGCTGTAGCCGAGCAGTGCCTTGCGAAATTCGTTTATGGTTTGCGGGCGTTCATCGGGATGCAAGGACATTGCCCACAGCACGGCTTTTTCCGTGCGCTGCGAAATGGAAGAATTAATTTCCCGCATGGGGATCAAACTTTCGGGCGAAAGGAAGCGTTTGCGTGCGTCCGCAGGCGATTCGGTGGTCAGCAGGTGATAGAGCGTCGCTCCGAACGCGTAAATGTCCGAGCGGATATCCGTGTGCACATCACTGCCCCCGTATTGTTCGAGGGGAGTGTACAGCGCCGTTCCCTGCCCTTGAATAATGGTGATCGTTACTTCTTCCGGTGCAAGGATCTTCACAAGACCGAAATCCACCAGTTTGATCAACCCGTAGGGCATGAGCTTTAGGTTGCTCGGCTTGATATCGCGATGAACTATGGGCGGTTCCTGGCTGTGTAGATAGGTGAGCGCGCTGGCGATCTGTTCTGCCCAGGCAAGTACTTCTTTTTCCGGGAGGAAGTTGTGTTTATGTTTGGCTTCGAGCATCATGTGCCGCAGGTCACTGCCGGGCACGTAATCCATCACGAGATAATCGCGTGGACCATTCGAGAAGAAGTCGGATACCTTCGGCAGGTTTGGGTGATCGAGGCGCGCGAGCACGGTAGCCTCGCGTAAAAATTGTTCGCGGGCTTCTTCGCGAATTCTTTCCGGGAGCGCGCGGTCGTATTCGACCTCCTTCAACGCGCATTCGCGTCCCTTCAGGCGTGTATCGTCGGCGAGATAGATCGAGCCCATGCCGCCCTGTCCGATCCGTTCACGGATACGGTAGCGACCGCGCAAGACCTCCCCGCTCTTGAGGGGTGGGAGCACTTTTCTCCTGTTGTACTTTCATGGTGTGCGTTCGTGCAAAATCATTTCGGCGTGGGTTCTGCACAGAAACGCATGTTTATGCTATATTACAAGACATCCATCCAACTCACATGAAGTATTTTCATGAATTGGATGGATATTATAAACTTGTTTCGATGACCCCGTCATTCGTTTTTCATTAAGATTTCCATGGCTAAACCCAATCAAGATTATCCGTTGTTGATTGCCGAAGAGGGACCATTGAAGGGTCAACGCTGGCAACTGAGCGAGACCGTCGTGCTTGGGCGCGAGTCAACATGCAATGTTGTCGTGAGCGACCGGCAAATCTCGCGTTTTCATGCACGACTCACACCGACGCCGGAAGGGATCATGTTGGAGGATCTGGGGAGCAAGAACGGTACCTACCATAATGGTGTCATGCTTACGGCGCCTGTCGTCTTGCAAGATGGCGACCATATTGCGGTTGGCATTGCGCAACAATTCCAATTCCTCACATCCGACGCGACCATGCCATTGCTCGATGGCGGCAAACCCGGCAGGCTGATGATGGATAAAAAATCCCGCCGCGTGTGGGTGCGTCAGCAGGAACTTGACCCCCCGCTATCCGCTCAACAATTCAGGCTCTTGTGGTTGTTGTATGATCACCAGGGACAAGTTGTCAGCCGACCGGACCTGGTCGCGGCGGTGTGGGGCGACGATCAATCTGCGGGGGTGTCTGATCAGGCGTTGGACGCGTTGATCCGCCGCCTGCGCGACCGCCTTGCATCTCTGGATTCTTCGCATCAATTCATTGACACGGTGCGCGGTCACGGCATCCGCCTCGATAACCCGCCGGTCTAATACGACATTTTGTATCAACATTGACCTTTCGCTACCGCGGGAGGTTTTTTATATGTCCGTAACTTTTTCTCGCCTCCAACGACTACTCGGATGAAATCTAAACTTTGCTTGGAGGCAAAATGTTAAAAATCAATCGATTCACCCTTGTTTCGCTTTTGCTGGTCGGTGCTTATGTACTAAGCGCTTGCGGAGGGACGCTACCTCAATCGTCCCAAACAGAAGTTGCTCCCAAAGTGCAGGCAAAAGAAGTTGTTTTCACGGGGATTCTGGAAGCAATGAACGGGAACGAATGGATCGTCAGCGGTCAGAAGGTGACAGTTGACCCCGCAGCGGCATTGGATCCGAACATCACCGTCGGTATGATCGTCAAAGTGGAGGGGCAGGTTTCAGCGGATGGCGTGGTTACCGCGCTGAAGATCGAGACCTCCTCCGTGACGGATGATAACGCGAATGACGCAAATGCCAACACGGATGATGATAATGCGAATGTCAACTCGAACGACGATAACTCCAATGGCGATAACTCGAACGACGACAACGGCAGCGACGACAATTCAAATTCAAGCGCCGATGACGAAACGGAAGTCTTCGGAGTCGTGGATGCCATCACTGCCGACTCGATCACCATTAGCGGCGTGACATACTTCTTCGCTGAGTTTACTGAGATCAAAGATGCCATTGCAATCGGCGACACGGTGAAAATCCACGTGATTGTCAATGCCGATGGCACCTTCACCATCCGCGAAATCGAAAAGTCGGACGACTTGGGAGACGACAACGGAAACGACGATAACTCCAATACCGGCGATGGAAACGACAATTCCGATGACGATAATGGAAACGACGACAATTCCGATGATGATAACGGAAACGGCGATGATGACGATAACGGCAACGACGACAACAGCGGTGACGACGACGATGACGATAACGGAAATGACGACTAACCGGGTCTCGCTCTAACCAATGATCGAACACTCGTCGTGAGGTTTTGTCTCCTCCGACGAGTGTTCGATTGATACAATCCTGATACTTTCATGAGTCCCCAAATCTTTCGCAGAATTTCTCCCCTGATCTTGTTCCTCCTCTTCGTTGCGGGCATGGCTGTCATCCAGTTTGCCACACCGGATATGCCGGACAACGATGGGTTCTATCACATTAAACTCGCTTCGATCATGCGAGAGGAAGGACTGAAACCGGACTTCAACTGGCTTCCCCTCTCCATTCTCAATGAAAGAGAATTCTACGATCATCATTTTCTGTTCCACATCGCGCTGATTCCGTTCACCTACGGAGATTTGCGAATAGGAGCGAAATGGGCAGCGGTGTTGTTTGCCAGTGTTGCGTTTCTTGCGATCTGGTTTTTGTTTCAACGGCAGAAGATTACGTACGCGTGGCTCTGGGCGATCGCTCTGCTGGGCATTTCTGACGCATTTCTCTACCGCATGAGCATTACAAGAACGCAATCCCTTTCACTGGCTATCCTCGCGCTCTCGATGGCGTGGATGCTCGAAAGAAAACATAAGCATCTTGGCATGCTCGCGTTCGTGTATGTTTGGATGTACGACGCGTTTCCTCTCATGTTTGCGCTGGCTGTGTTGAATTTTTTCGCGATCGCGATGGTCGAGCAGCGACTGGAATTTCGCCCGCTGGCGTTCATTGGCGTCGGGATTCTCGCAGGGCTGTTGATCAATCCGTATTTTCCTCAGAATATTATATTTTCCTACAACCACATGCTTCCGAAATTTGCCGACGCCACTTCTGTGCGCGTGGGCAACGAGTGGTTCCCGTATGAAACCAGGCAATTACTTGAAAATTCGCTGCCCGCGCTGATCGCCTTTGCAAGCGGCATCATTGCGCTTGGGCTGTCCAGTAAAAGGATGGATGTGCGGACTGCGTTCTCCTTGCTCGCCTCATTACTCTTTGGACTCATGCTCTTTCAGGCGCGGCGCTTCGTAGAATATTTTCCTCCCTTTGCGTTGATCTTCGCCGCCTTTGCGTGGACGCCTCTCTTCACGAGTGAGGCTGATTCTCCGCCCTTCAACCGACTCGCGCCTGCCCTGCTGGGACTGGCGGTCGCTTTCAGCGTCCTTGTATCAATTCCACGGGCGCGCGAAGCGATGGACCGATCCAAACCGTATGATTTGTACGCGGGTGCGTCCGCGTGGCTTATGGAAAACACCGCCGCGGGCGAGCGAGTCTTCCAAACGGACTGGGACGACTTCCCGCGTTTGTTCTTTTACAACACACACAACACCTACCTGATCGGTCTCGACCCAACCTATATGCAGCTCTACGACCCAAATCTGTACGCGTTGTGGGTGGAGATCACACGAGGAAATGTGGACGAACCCTCGCGCATTATCCTCGATACATTCGGTTCGAGTTTTGTGCATACTGATTTGAATCACGGAGGGTTCCTACGCGCGGCGGAAGAGGATACGGGATTAAAGGAAGTGTATCGCGACGATCAGGCAGTTATCTTCGAAGTGTTTGCGGAACCATAATCGTGTCGAATGTTATACTCATTCTGTCAACCTAGGGAAATCTGTTTCGAATTTCTCATACGGAGTTTTAGACAAACGATGTCTGAATTCAACGATTCACAAGCGCTGACCGGTTTACGGAAATTGGATTCGCGAGCCGTCAGTGCGATCTACGACCACTATTATTCCGAGATCTACCGATATGTTCGTTACCGCGTGGACGACGATTCGTTATCCGAAGATCTCACAAGCGAAGTGTTCATGCGATTGCTCGAAGCCGCAAACAAAGGGCGGGGTCCGCAAACCAGCCTGAAAGGATGGTTGATCGCCACGGCTTCCAATGCAGTGAACGATTATTTGCGCAAGCAATATCGGCGTCCTGAATCGGAATTGCCCGAATCGATGACCGATCACAATTCAGATGTTCCCGCTCACGTGGATTCACGCGAAGATGTGCGTGTCCTACGAATGGCAATATCTGCGTTGACCGAGGAGCAACAACACGTGCTTGCGTTGAGATTTGGTCAGGGATACTCGCTCGAAGAGACCGCCACCCATTTGAAGAAAAATGTTAACGCCGTGAAGGCTCTCCAATTCCGTGCGCTGGCTTCGCTCCAGCGGCAGATCGGGGAGGTGAACCATGAATAATCAGTTAATTGACGCCCTCGAAGTTTGCTTGCAGGAGATCGAAAATGGCGCGGAGATCGAATCCGTCCTGCTTCGCTATCCGGACCTTGCCGACGAGCTTCGTCCGATCCTCGAAACCTCCCTCAGGGCACGCGCGTTGTCCGTGCCTGAACCCTCGGCTGAATCCATGCGAAAGTATCGCGCGAAAATTCTTCAACGTGCGGCGGAGATGCGCGAAGCAAAAATAAAACCTGCTCCTCGCCACAGTTGGATCGCTCCCTTGCGAAGACTAGCCGCCACATTGGCTGTTCTTCTCATCGTCTTCGCCAGCGGCACGAGTTTGGTCGGCGCGGCATCCACCTCCTTGCCCGGCGACGAGTTGTATCCGGTCAAACGCTCGTGGGAGAATTTGCAGTTGTTCTTCACCTTCAACGCCGAATTGTATAAAGCCCTCGAAGTGGAACATGAAAACGAACGGATTGAAGAATTGCGGGAACTGCTTGCAACTCGACGTTCTGCCGAGGTAACGTTCAGCGGAGTGGTCACGCGTCAAACCGGGACGGGATGGCTGGTCGCCGGGATCCCGGTCACAATCTCGCCAGAAACGGATCTGCCGACTCAGCCTGTGCAAGTCAACTCACCAGTGCGCGTGGTCGGCGTGAGTCAAGCCGACGATTCTGTTCTTGCGCTGCGCATTGACCTGCTCCCGCCGGGCGCGAGCCTGCCCGTAGTCGAAGATGATGTTCAGGACGATGGAGATGAATCAATTTCAGAGTCCGGAGATGATGCGCCCGAGGCGGTTACAACCCAAACTCCCGAACCGCCAGAGATCGTATTCGATGGAACGCTCGACGTGCTTGACGAGGAATTCTGGACGATCAATGGGGTATCTGCCGATGTGAGCGATGCGGAAGTGGAGGGTACCCCGGCGGTAGGAGCGCCGGTCATCGTGGAGGGATATTTCAACGAAGACGGCGTCTTTGTTGTGACGAGGATCATTTTCCCGGAGGAAGACGCGAATAACAACGATTCGGGTTCGAACAGTAACGACGGTAACAATGAAAATAGCACCAACGACAACGATAATGAAAACAGCAACGATGATAATAGCGGCAGCAATGACAATGACGATGATAATGACGATAACGACGATGATTGACAATCCTGCGGAGGCAAACCCTCCGCAGGAATTTTT
>Ga0073934_10006525_pt1 | contig 16929 bp, 15 predicted proteins | sample LarsenN4metaG_FD_76834 | JGI IMG/M metagenome (GOLD analysis project Ga0073934, IMG submission 76834) | Hot spring sediment bacterial and archeal communities from British Columbia, Canada, to study Microbial Dark Matter (Phase II) - Larsen... ... | reverse complement strand
CCCACACCCCGCCGGTGAGCACACTGTTCCAGGTGGTATCCCAGGAGTTGGAGATGGCAAGAGAAGTACTGCGTGCCAGGTCCAGCAGAGTGGCAGACCCCGGGTCGGTCTGGGCAAAGACGAAGGGCATGGCGAGCCTCCTAGGGTGACGGATTGCCGGGTGCCGGGCTTGCGGGCGAGAGATCCATCAGCGCCGAAGTGAAGGTGTTGCGGGCGGTCTGACCGACCAGTTCGGCGCGGGTGAGCTGGTTTTGCTGGGCAAGCTGGCTGGAGATGTTCGTGAGATTGAGGTTGGCCAGTTGGGTGTCCTCGCGGGCTTTGAGGGCGTCGACGCGGGCAGCCCCGAGAATCTCCGTCTGGTAGTAGAGCTGCAGACCGGATTGCTTGAGCATGTCGCCGAGTCCGGCAAGCAAACGAGTGTCGTTCAACTGCTGCCGGGACATGGCCTTGAGGACATCCTGGGTGACGTCGGCTACCTGCGCTTCGCTGGAGGCGGTCTCCGCCTGGGACACCCACTGCTGGGTGTTGACTGCCCCCATGGCAGTGGCGCTTGTGAAGGTTTTCTCGATGTAGGACTGGGTGCGGTCCACATCCTGCTGGGTGAGTGACTGGCCGTCCTGACCGAGATTGCTTGCGATGCGCCCGCGGGTCAGCTGCCGATCGGCTTCTTCGGCTGCAAGATGACCGCGGGTGGTGGGGGTGTCGAAGTAGTTGGGGGAGACGCTGTCCTGGGCGGCGTAGCTCGCCGTCGTTCCCTCGGTGCGGAACTTGATCGGGTCGGGCATGCCCAGGGGACCGAGGGCGCTCTGCAGGGCCTGCTCCCACTGTTGCTGCAGCGAAGTAAGCACCTGGGGTACCTGTTGCTGGACGTAGGAGACGACCTGCTCGTAGAGCGGTGTGAGCAGCGAATAGAAGAACTCCCAGGGATCCTGGGCCGCCTGGACGGGGGAAGCGAACGATAGTAAGCCAATCGTGCAGGCGGCCCCAATCGAGCAGAGCCAATGGCGTGTGCTGGGTGTCATAGCTTCTTTCCTTCGCGAATGGCCTGGACGAGCGTCTGTGCAAAGGCGGCCATGCCCTCGTACTTGTCGGGGTGGGAGCGCAGGCACTCGGTTCGGGCGCGTGCTTCGTCGGGGTTGTTGGCTACCGCTGCCAGCTGCACATACCCCGGGTAGTAGCGGCAGAAGGTGAAGGTGTCGTTCTCGTCGACGAGCCACTGGGAGTAGATCTGGTCTGCCACCGGAAAGAAAGCCTCCGAGGCGTTGCGGGCCACGATCTGCCGGGGGTACTTGAGGATGTTGACGAAGCTGTCGACGGCGTTGGGCTGGATGCGGCCGACCAAGCGGGTGGTGAGGTTCTGGATGATCTTGGAGGCCGAGGGCGAACGGGCGATCGTGTCGGGATCCTGGGCGGAGAGGATCACCCGCACCCCGGCCTTGGCACCGTTGGCGCAGAGTTTGGCCACCAGAGCGGAGATCTCGTCGAACTCGAAGAGGATGGGCGCTTCATCCAGGAAGAACACGCTCGCCGGACGAGAGAGCGCCCGCCGGAGGGCACCGGAGTAGGCACTGAGGGCGAGCACCGCGGCATCCTCAGGGTTGGAGAGGTTGGTGAGGGCAAAGACCAGCAGCCGGGCGTCGGTGCGAAAACTGGAGGGGGCGCAGATCGCCTGTCCGACCCGGCTTTCCAGCCAGAAGCGGATCCGCAGGCGGATCATGCCGAGGGCGCGTTCGAGATCGCCTTCCAGATTTTCGAGCTTCAGATGCTCCTCGGAGCAGAAGGCAAGAAAGTCTCTGAGTGTGGGAGTCTCCTGCCAGGCGGTGGTGCCGAACCCTGCCTCCCGGGCAAGGGCGTAGCGCCGGGCGATCTCGGGTGTGCGGAAGAACTGGGCGAGGGCAATGGTGAGCAGCGAGCGGATGGTCTGGGTGAGCAGGCGATCCCCCCGGCCGTCGTCGCGGCCGAGCACCATCGTCATCAGGGCCGATTCCAGAAAGGACTGCCACTCGGCAAAACTCACCTGGCGCTCGTCGGGAGCGAGGGAGCTGAGGTCCGGTTGCTCGAAGAGATTATTTTTCTGTTTGCCAATGTCGAAGTAAGCTCCGTCCTCCCCGAAGAAGCGGGTGTAATCAGAAAACGTCGAGCTGCCGTCGGGTTTGGGGTAGTCGAGGGCGACCACCGGCAGGTCGGCCGCCAGTGCCCGGGTAAGAAGCCCCGAGATGAGCACGGATTTGCCTGAGCGGGTGGTGCCGAAGACGCCGAGATTGCGGTGCCTGCCGACGATGTCAATCAGGACCGGGGTACCGCCTTCCTCGGCGATGAGCTCGAATCCTGAGCGATCGCCCGTTTTGGTGCACACCAGGGGCAACAGTCCGGGGACTTCACTGGTGAGGTAGAGAAGACGGCGCTGGGGAAAGGGAACGGCGAGCAAGCCTTCGAGGTTGACTGGTAGCGTCTGGCGCCAGACCCGCCAGGCGATCTCTTCTTCGCGGTAAAGACGTGCGGGGGAGCGCACGTAACTGGTGAGGCGCTCGCAGGCATCGTCGAGGGCTTCGAGATTCGGCCTGTGCACCAGGAAGACTACCGCCGTGTAGACGGGGCGATCCCCCTCGTAGAGGCGCTCAGCCGCCTGTTCGGAGCGCTTCGTCTTGATGCGGGCGGCGACATCGAAGGAGCTTTTCTGCTCAGCAGTCTGGGCCTGGACATTCGACTGCTTGCCTACCCGCTGGATGGCAGTCTGGACGAGTTTCGGATTGGCGGGGGTGAGCTCGCAGAAAACCTCCGTGTCGGCGACGTCCTGTCGGGCGATCACCTCCCACAGGTAGCGCACCTGCGCAGCAGGGCTGCTCCAGCCCGCCGGTTTGGCCGCAAAGGAGAGCACGCCGACGTAGTTGCCACGCACATGCACCCAGCGACGATCGGCAACGGGCACACCGGAATGGAGCAGGACGGTGCTCGGGCTTTGCTCGCTTGTGATCTGCTCACTGACGGGCTGGGAAACCCGGTCAGAGTAGAGGAGGCGCTGGGGAATCGGTGGCGCCTCGCGCTCACTGAAGCGCGCATAGAGCGCACTCCAGAGTTCTTCTTCGCCCATAGGCCGCACCGGGAGGGCCATCTTGTTGGCCAGAAGCTGGTTCCAGGGCGAAAACCCCTGGGTGTAGGCGCGCACCAGCAACTCATCGAGCGCCCTGAGCCGCGCCTGCTGGGCCTCGCCTTTGAAGCGCACCCAGAAGTCGAGGCCGCGGGCGATCAGCTTCTCGATCCAGTCGGATCCGCGTTCTCCGGACTGGAGGGTATGGGTGACCCAGAGGCGCAGGAACTTGGTCTTCCTCACCCCCAATCGGGTCAATTCCTGCAGACGGGCGCGTTCCCCCAGAAGCAGGAATGCCGTGTCGTCGCTTGCCGCCGACTCAATGGCTGATTTCAGCTCGCGCTGACGAGAGCGATCGTCGGCAAAGGAACCGAGATGAAAGGTGATCTTCTCTTGCGGGGGGAGATCTTTGAGGCCCGCTTCCAGAGCCTCAAAGAGGGGAGCCAGTTGCTCGGGCTTGAGTGTGGGGTGGATCCCGGCGCACTCGAAGCCAAAGACGAACTGTAAGGTGTCGCCCTTCTGCAGCAGGTAGGCGCCCACCGGCATTGAGCGCATTTCGATGCGGCACAGAGCCACCAGATGCATCCCGTCCTCGAACGGGGTGAGCTTGATCGTTTTGCCGTCAGGACCCGGGAGCGACTTCGCTCCGATCCGCCGGGGTGGTTGTAGTAGCATGGGGCACTTCGAGTAGCGGGGCGTAGCGGGCGTTGCCGAGCACCCAGTTCGGGACGTCGTAGAACTTCTGGCGGAAGCGCCACGACTCGCGGCCGGTGAGGAGCCACCAGGCCGCCCCGAGACCGAGGGCAAGCACGCCGCTCCACAGCCAGCCCCAACCGAGGAGCTGGCCGAGGAGCAGCGAGACGACCAGGATCACCGCCCAGGGAAACACCAGTTCGGCAGGGACTGGCCCCAGCGCGGGCTGGGTACCGAGGATCTGGTTGACCGGGCGCGATTGCGATTCCATGGCCGTGGTCTTCAGGGAGTGGCCGCTGCCGGGATGATGAGCGTGGTGAGCGCGTCGCCCACGACCACGGCGACGGTGACGATGAGCGGTGTGCGGGCGACCGTCTGCCAGTCCTCGTCGTTCTGGGCCGCCTTTACCGCCCCGATGATCGAGGCGGCCAGATAGATGAGATAGAAGGCGCGCAGGGCGTTGACGGTGAGGCGGATGGCCAGTTCGCTCGCCGGAAAGGCAGTGACCATGAATTCTTCGGCCTGCTGGTAGAACCAGGCGTACGCAGGGGCCAGATCCATCCCCAGCAGGGAGACAGCCCCAAATAGACCGAGAGCGAGGGCACTACCGAACCAGGCGCCCAGACGACGATTGACGCGTTGAGGACGCACAGGCGCGACGAAGAGCGGTCGCAGCAGTTTTCTGCAACGGACAGCAGCATCAGCAATCAGTTGCTGCACCCGAGAAGAATTCCCGAGCGGGCGGATGAGCACAAGGTCAGTCATGGCTTGTGTCCTTATGGGTGGTGAAACTTAGTACCGACTTTGTTTGTTCCAAACTATGTTTAGAACGTACGGACAATAGATAACCTCCCTGCTGCGTCCTGTCAACACTCCCTCACACCGTGCTCTGCAGGTAGACCGGCGGGGATGCGCCGTGCCAAGATCCAGAGAACGTCTGGAGCACAGCACAGTGGGAACGTTTGCGCTCTGTTCTTGCTCTTCGTGGGAGTGGTGCGTGTGGATCTGAGCACCGCCACACGGCCGCAACTGGAGAAGCTCTCTAAAAGCAAGCGCTGGCAGGAACAGAGTGCCGCCTGGGCGCAGATCAAAGCGCACGGCTGGATGCACTGGAAGAAGCCGGACGGCAATCCCTACCGGGCCTTTGCCGAATACTGCTGGGAGGTGGGCACCCCGCCCAGCACCGCCTATCTGCGCGCCTCCCTGGCAGAGCACCCGCGCTTCGGGGTGATCTGCCAGTTGGAAATTAGCCAGCGGATGGCGCTCAAGCTCTACGAACTCGACGATGCACTGTTCGAGGTCTTTTCGCTCCTGGTCGAGATGGGCCTCAGCGAAGCGAAGCTCGCCGAATTCCTGAACGCGCCCGAGCCCCTTACCCTCGCAAAGCGCAAGGTCAGCGAACTGACCCTTATCCTGGAGCGATTAAATCGCCTCTTGAATACGAAGCCAGCAGTTGCACCCGTCCCAGACGAGGTCCACAGCCGATCCCCACAAACGTAAGTCGTTCGTGCCGCCAGGTGACGTCGATGTACACCTGGGTAGAAGGACCAGCGAGCGTGAGGCACAGGCACGTCTCATCTGTGGTGCTGCCAGAGTGGGTGAAGCGCTCCACTTTGATGCGGTCGAGGTGAACAACGAAAGGAAGGCGCAGCGTTCGGCAGACGGATGGGCGCGGAATTTCTGAGTGTACTGCGCTGCCCTGCAATACTCGCCGGGGGTGAGCACCCACCACCGAAACCCGGCGCTCGCAGGGGTCGAACAGTTCGAGCAGAAGGGTTTCATCGCCCCGCCCTGCCAGGGTCAGCGAGAGGGGTCGGGAGTCCCCTGCGATGCGTTCGCTCGCACAGGTGGCCAGGGTGGCGAGCCGGGCCGTCGTTTTTTTGAAGCGCTGATTTCTCATAGGAGTGATCTATCCGGTCAGTGTCAGCGTGCAGCAGATGCACCCTGCCCTCGCCCCGGACCATAGACTCCTCTAAGTCACACTGGGAAATGTCGGTCAGAGCGACGGGCGCAGGTGCTCAGAAAATTAGCTTACAGACTCCAGAGAAAAATATTATTCTCAGCTGCCTTCAGCTGCCAGCACGCTGGGAGGGGTTGGAGAACTGCTGTTCTGGCCGCTTACCGAAGAGCGAACTGCTGCGATCTCCCTCCGAGGCACCCAGCGTACCCTCAGTGGCAGGCTCGATGGCAGCGGGGGGAATATCCGTCCGGGTGGGATCAAATAGCCGCGCGTCTATCGGCCCTGCCTCCCGGGTCTGGTGCAGCTGGCGCTCAAGGGTGCTGACCAGTTGCTTTTGCTCCTGCAGTTTTGCTGGGGCAGGTAGAGCGATCCCCACGCCCTCGGCAAGTCCCTGCATGCGTTCTGAAATCATCAGGGCAGTAATGTAGGCATCGACGGACTGCTCGAACTGTGTGTGCAGACGCAAACGTTGACGGTATGCAGCGAGTTTCGTCTGACAGAGTTGCTGATATTCCTCTGCTTCGTAGAGTTGCGAAAGGGCCATTGCTTCCACGAGCTTTTCTAACTTGAGAATTTCCTCTTCCAGTTGTCGTTTTCTTCTGCGGCTCTCCTCCCAGCGCACAACCATCGGAGCGATAGACATCAGTATTTTGTATGCCCGGTGCTTGCCTGGGTTGCGCACACGGCAAATCTCAAAGACAGGGCAATCGAACTGGTCCAGTTGCAGCTTTCGTTGAACGAACATGGGAGCAGCCAGTCCTGCGGTGATGCCATCATTTGCGACGACGATGGCAAGCTGGGCAGGTGTTTCCCTGAGGCTCACGACTTGTGCAATGGGAAAACGCCACCGCAAATATGGAAGCAGCACCCGTTGGGAGAACGTCTGTTTCGAGGTTGCAAGCATGGATCGATTCTCCTGATTTAGAACCCAAACACATCGATTTGCTGATAGACCCTGGCCTCCTCACCAAGGAACTGGCTGAGGGGATCGTTCGGCGGTGATTGCGGTACTGCTCTCGCGACAGGTGGAGCGTCGAGCAGTTCTACTGGTGGCTCATCGCTCAAGAATGCCTGCTGGATCTGGAGGATCCGAAACTGCAACTCGTGAATGGATTCTCTTGCGATTCTGCGCAGCTGCTCTGCACAGCTACCGACACTTTCTGCTGCAAATGGTCGGTACCAGGCCACCAGTGGTCTGAGCATCATGGCGTTGCGGCTCGTGGCTGGCCGGGAGTGCCCGTACTCCAGCACCAGACCTTCCACACTCTGCCGCCCCGCCTGCAGGAGAATCGACACTCTGGGTTCGCGGGCGAGCTGGCTTTCATCTGCCCTTCTTCTTCCCATCACGAAGCTCCAGCTCGGGAAAGCAGGCGTTTGAAGGCGGCATAACAATCCACCAGCCGGACCGCCTTCACCGAACCCGGCTGAGCAACGTTCACCCACCCTGCCGCTTCTGTCACCAGTTCCTCCGGCCAGTGCACGGTGAGGTCCAGGGTGCCGAAGACATCGATGAGTTCGGCTTTGAGCTGCTGGGCTGGCCCCCCGCAGATGAGAACATCGGGTGCCCCCTGAACGGGCACGGCTCCTTTGAGAAATTCCCTGACCCGGCTGAGGTAGAGTTTCTCCCCCTGTTGCCGGGCAGCATCGAGATCCACCGCTTCCACGCGGCCCTGGGCACGGAAGCGGACTCGCCTCTCGACCACCGCCTCCAGCAGATTCGCATCTTCCGCGGGCACCCCCGGCAGATGCTCTGCACAGCGGGCCAGCACCTCGATGTATCCGGGTCCGCTGCTCGTGCTGTTCGAGGCCAGGGGCGGATTGCCGTGGTCGAAGGTGAGCACACTCAGATTTCTGTGACCGAGTACGAGCACAGCGATCACCCGGCGGCGGAAATCCCAGCCGCCGCGTTCGAGCCTGGCTGCATGCCAGTAAAAGATTCCTGCTCCCTCCGGCAGCACCTCCAGCCGACGCAGTGTGCAGCAGGTCTTGTGACCCCGGAAGCGAAAGCTCTGCACCGCATCGACCAGCTGCTCCCGAAACGCACTCCCGTCTCGCCAGTATTCCTCCAGGGGCAACAGCACCCCGAGGTCGACGACCTCCGATTGCGGCTGAGCCTGCTCTCCAAGAATCACCCCGAGGGCAGCCAGCACCTTCACTACGGCCCAGTCCGCCTTCGGCGCCTCCAGATAACTGCGCCCACGGTGAAGACGCGCCAGGGTACCGACGGCAAACGCCGATCCGCCCACCTCCAGGAACGCCCGCTCCTCGGGGGGCACCCCCAGTCCTTCGAGATCGAACCTGGAAAGACCCGCCGCATCGAGGGGGACGACCTGCGGAGACATCCACAGCACCTGCACCCCATCGCGCCAGAACACACACCGGGTCTCACTGCTGCCCAGATCGATGTAGACGGTCAACATCACGAACCCCAAAATCATCCAGATTATTCTAAGTGCAGTCTGGAACAATTATTTTTTGGGTTGGGCAGTCTTGAGATTTTTTGGAGTCTGCAAGAAGCAGTAGCGGCAGACCAACTATCCAGAGCTTTTTTTGCGCTTCTTTTCTTGATTCCAAACTTTCTTTGTTCCAGAGCAAAAGTCTTTCCAGGATATAGTGGCTGTACAAAGACACAACTTGCTCCCATCCCCCCAACCACCTGCCAGGGAATTCTGCCGGGCCGCCTGCCGGGATCTCTGAGCGCCCGCTCCGCCCGATCAGGTTCCAGCTTCTTGCCTGCAGAGTGCTGGCTTTCGCCCTTCCGTTGCGTGTCTTTCGCCCAGGTCCACCATTCTTTCGCCTTCTGAATCAGACATGGCCACCACCGAAGCCCGGAGCAAGAGAGGCCGCCCCCCTATCCGGGAGGCCAAGAGTCAGCGAGTGCTCGTGCGCGTAACCCCAGAGCAACTGCAGGCTCTGCGGACCATTGCCGCCGCCCACGGAATGACAGTGAGTGCCCTTGTCCGCACCCGGGCTCTCGACACCAAGGGTCTTCCTGCCCCTGTCCCCGCCATCAACCAGTCGACCTACATCCTTCTGGGACGGCTCTTGAATACTTTCAACCAGCTCACCCGAGCCCTCTATCGGGGCCGACTACCCTTGAGCGAAGCAGGGATGCTGGAGGAACTGCTGGCCCAGCTGCGTCTTGCCCGAGATGCACTGATCGGCCAGGGGAGAAACCGCCAGTGATCGCCAAGCAATCCCACGGCAAGAGTTTTTCTGGCATCCTGCGCTACGCCCTTGCACCGCACAAGCGCGCCGAGATCATTGGTGGATCGATGGCCGGTCGCGATGCGCGGGAACTGACGGCTGAGTTCGCTGTCAGTCTCGGGCGCAATCGACTGTTGCGCCCGGTCTATCATGCAGCCCTCTCGTTCCATCCAAAAGAACAGCTGGATAGTTCGAGACTTGCCGAACTGGCCGAGGAGTTCCTGCGCCGCCTGGGTTGGGACCCGGAGCGCACCCAGTACGTGGTGATCCGTCATGGAGATCGGCCCCATCCCCACGTCCACCTGGTGGCAGGCCGAAGACAACTGGACGGCAGAGTCGTGCGCGACAGCTTCCAAAACTTACGGGCCATTCGCATCTGCCGGGAATTGGAGATGGAGTACGGACTGCACCCGGTGACAGGAACCCGCCCCGCCTTTCGTACTCCCGGGTTCGACGAAGCGCAGCTCATCCGGCGCACAGGAAGCACGCTGCGGAGCCGGATGCAGACCGTGCTTGCCCCGGTGGCAGCAGAGCTTGCGCGAGGTCGGCATCCGACGTTGAGCAGCCTGGTGGGGAGGATGCGCGAAGTGGGGGTGGACGTGCGGGTGTCCTTCGATGCGGCCGGGCAGGTGCGGGGCATCACCTATCGCCTGGAGGATGCTCTGCCGATTCGAGGCTCGAAATTGGGGAGATTGCTCTGCTGGCCGGGCCTGGTCGCAGCGGGGGTGAGCTATTCAGAAGCCCGGGATCGCGAGTTTTTGACCCACAGTGAGGAGCAAGCCCGTGAGCAGCGACGGCAATCAAGCCCCACCAGCACGCAGGAAGCAGGTTCAGAACGAGCCTCTGACCCTTCAGGACATCAATGTCCTGATTGCACCGGTGGTCGACCAGTTGCAGCAGATCCAGGAAAGTCTCGATCGGAGCGACGAGACGCAGTTGGCCGAGCGGATCGCTCGGCTGGAAGCAGTGATGAGAGCCTCAGTAGCACAGAGATCGCACGCAGGCACCCCGCACCCCCAGCCGGTGATCGTGGCCAATGGGATCACCCCGGGACTGCTGAGTCTGCTGCTGCTGCTGCAGGCAGTCGCGGTAGCAATCGCCGTGGGGACGGTCCTGCACCTGTGGCCACCTCCCCCGTCCCCGAGAAGCGAGTTGCAGATGTCGGTGCTGTACCGGAGACTCGATGCGCTGGAGAAGCACTTTCCGGTACGCCGGTAGACTCTCCCATGGCCAAGCAGCTGGCTTTTCTTGCTGCTGAGCGCTTCGATCTGGCTGTGGTAGAGGCCTCCAGTGGGCGGCAGATTCTGCGTCGCAACCTCAGTGCTCAGCAGTTACTTGCCCTCAAAGACTGGTTGGAGCGTTGCAATCGGGCGGGCAATGCAATTTACTTCCGGCCCATCGCGTGCGCTCGCACGCTCGGGATCGGACAGTTGAGCGCCAGCTCTCTGCGGCAACTGCAGAACGAGGTGCCGGTTTCGATGCTCGTCGAACTGGCACCAGCTACGTTCGAGGCCTGGATCACCCACGGGCGTGATCTGAGTACAACCGAACAGACGCTGCTGAAGTGGTACTACTGGGAACGATATTCGGCAGAGCCTGCGCACATGGAAGGACAAGCATTCTTTGCCCTTGCCGGGTTCACCCTTCCTGAAAAGCGCACTGCTCCGGTTCGCCTGGTGCATGCGAGCGGAGTTGCCCTCTCCCTTGAAAGGACCAGACAGGTGCTCCTTGAGGCTGCACGGCTCTGGGAGCAGCAGAGTCATCGACGAACACTCGAACACGAGCGCTGAGCAAGTAGAAGGCGCGACTCACAGTCCAGGGGAAGGGGTAGAGACTGAGACGCTTTGCAGACAGGCAGTCTACGGCTCAATCACCCCGAAGTTTCTTGCCTGTGTGCGTGCGGGCTCTGCGGCCGAAGTAGCGCTCCTGACGTCGGTCAAGCCGGAAAGGAAAGTGAGCGACCAACTACCGGAGTTGCCGCGGCTCATCAAAATTTTTCTCACTGCCTTCAGCATGAGTAGCGCCGAGAATGGTGCTCATCCACAGACGGGGAGCAATTGTCACGCACAGCCACCCCTGGGATGAGACAGAGATTGATTCCGCTTTTACGGATGTCGTTATCGGATCGGCCAGTCGCAGTGAGCTATGGGAAATGCAGGCAGTGACGCCCAGTTCGACCTTCTTGATGCGCCCGCCGCAGAAGGTTGGAACCGCCGCTATCGGACGACAGACAGTCATAAGATGGTGATGCAAATGTCAATGCATTACAAGTTTGGTGAGTACGGGCAAGAAGGAAGGGAAGGGGGGCAATCAGGCCTGGAAACCGCACAGCGACGACCAGTATCACAGTCGGAAGCGAGTGATACCTCAGGAGAATTCAGAGTGGTACAGACGCTACTGACTCATCGCAGAGTATCACGTATACAATGCCCGTCAACGTCCACTACCCAGATTGGCAACTTAAGTTGCACTCGCAAACCTCATAAGTTGCAATCTTCAGCGCCTCAGCAAAAAAAATTGATCACTTTTCTTGCATTGAATGTATTATCCATTATCGAAAATACATGGTGAGAGCAGTGCAAACTTTTCTGTGGTTGCCTACAGCCCGACGGATGAAGATGTCCCGAGTAAGAAGGATCCTTTGTTTGTTTGTTGCGCAAGCGATAGCGCAGGCAGTGGCGATTGAGGAATTTGGAGTACTACCTCACCAATACGCGTTTGCTGCACCGGAAGGGTCCCAACCGGCCACTGCATTGAAAAGCAATATGGCCAAGTTTTCCGATGATGAGCCCTGGCAGTGGCTGGAGAGTGGTTCTTCTCAGGCACAGCAATGGCTCAAAGAGCAAGACAGGCAAACCCGCCAGCTTCTAAATTCCATCCCCGGACGCTCCGGGCTGTTCCAGCGAATTGCCCATTACAAAACGGGCGGGACAAAAGTGACTCTCGCTGAGCGCCATGGGGAGCGATACTTTTACACAAAGTCAGACGAGGGCCGGCAAAAGCTTTTCGTTCGTGATGCAATTCTTGGCAAAGAGCGATTGCTAGTGGATCCTCAGCGTTATGGCAATGGCACAGGAAAAATTTACAAGATTGAATATATTTATGGTTCTCCTAACGGAAAGTATGTTGCTGTTGGAGTCTCTGAGGCAGGGAACGAATTCAGCACCCTACACCTTATCGATGCTCACAATGGTTCCGATTTACAATCAATCCCACTTGCCTGGCGTGGGTCGGTTTCCTGGTTAGATGATTCGAGCGGATTTTTTTACACAAAACTACCTGAACTGGATAAAGATGCGCCGCCCATAGAACGGCGCAGGCGGGAGGCAGTCTATTTACACATTGTAGGCAACCCGCCAAGCAAAGACCGATTCATTTTCGGTTTCAACTATCCAGGTACAAGTCTTAATAATCCTGATATTTTCTTTGACGTGTATAAAGTACATGGCTCCCGCTGGGCATTGGGGGTTGTCAATCAAGGCGTTGAGCCCGAACTAGAACTTTATATTACTGAAGTACAAAATATAATCTCAGAAGCAGTCATTCCTTGGCGCAAGATCGCTAGTAAGGAAGACAGTGTCACGGGATATGATTTGCACCAAAATTCTTTGTTCTTCATGAGTCATAAAGATGCGGAACGATTTAAAGTGCTGGAATTAGACTTGAAAATGAAAAGCTCTCCCAAGGAGATTATCTCCGAAAGTGAACATGTGATTAATGGCATATGTGCCGCAAAAGACGCCCTGTATATCTCAGATATTTTTCAAGGCAGAAGTCGAATCAGGAGAAAAAGCTACAGCGAAAAAACTGTAGAGGTATTGAAATTACCGTACGATGGCGTAGTTCGTTCAGGAATCTGTAATGGAGAAACCGATGGTTATTTTTGGAGAATGGAATCTTGGGTTCGACCCCAGTCATGGTTCGTATATGAACCAAAGAGGGAAAAAATATTAGACAGCCGCATAGCCAGGGCGCCAAGTGCCAATCTAGAAATATTTGAATCAATGGAGATTGAAATTCCTGCCCGTGATGGGGCAAAAATTCCTGTGTCGATTGTATGGCGTAAAGGAACGAAGAGAGACAGCAATAACCCGCTCTGGCTGCGCGCTTATGGAGCATACGGGATTCCTCTGCAACCGCTTTTCCAGCCTGAGAAGATGCCCTGGTTGGAACGAGGAGGGATTATTGCGGTCGCCCATGTTCGCGGTGGAGGAGAAAAAGGAGATTCGTGGCATCGAGCTGGTATGGGTGCTCGGAAGGCGAACAGCAGCAATGATGTTATTGACGTTGCAGAATATCTGATCAATGCAGGATTCACTTCCTCCGGACTGATCGGCATCGACGGGGGCTCCGCTGGAGCGATCACAGTCGGTGGCGCTATGGCAAAACGACCCGAATTGTTCAGGGTCGCAGTCTTTGAGGCAGGAATATTCGACGCCCTAAGCTTTATTCAAACTGAGGCCGGACAGCCTAACAAAGCAGAGTTTGGTGATCCCGCAACAACCGAAGGTTTGAAATGGCTTCGTGAGATGAGTCCGTATTTGAAGTTGGAGCAAGGCAAGAAATACCCAGCAACTCTCATGACAGGCGGGTTTGAAGATCGGACTGTTCCAATTTGGCAGTCAGCAAAAATGACGGCAAAACTGCAAAAGTTTTCACCTTTACAGTCGCATTTGCTGAAAGTGGATTATAACGCAGCACACGGGCCAGAATCAGCCGCGACCGAAAAGCAGATAGAAGAAGAATTTGGGGACCAACAGGTATTCATGCTCTGGCAGATGGGATTTGCAGATTTTCAACCCAGTCAGCCGAAATCATGGAGAAAGGAAGGGGAGTGAAATGATTGAAAGCTTGAAGGACTTGATTTCACCTGTAACTCTCAAGGATTTCTTCGAACAATACTGGGAGAAAAAGCCATTATTTCTGAGACGATGTGATCCGCATTACTATCAAAGCTTGATCGATTTTTCAGATCTGGATGCATTAATGGCTGTCGTGCGACCGAATGAGCGCCAAGTTTTGATTGGCAAGGTTGAGAAAGACTCAGCAAACTTCTTTGAGTACATCACTGAACCTCAAAAGTTTTGGGCAACGGTAACTACTGCATTTGACCAGGGGTACACTTTCGGTTTGTTGACAATTGAGCAAGTCTACCCAAAGCTCAGGAAATTTTACAGCAAGATCGAGGATGAGCTGGGGTCCATCGTCTCAGGAAGCGTTTACGTCTCTCCTCCAAACACTCAGGGTTTTGCCGCCCACTGTGACCGAGACGATGTGTATGCCATGCAAATTTGGGGCAAAAAGCGATGGGAGATTTGGCAACCTTTGGACGAACTTTCCCTTCGTGGAGGGAGGTTGAGTGAAGAAGATCTATCGAAGCAAGGACAACCAGTCATCGACATTTGGGTAGAGCCGGGAGATCTTCTTTATGTTCCCCGTGGTTGGATACATCGGGTCAGTAGTGGGGACTCAGTATCACTGCATAGCACTCTTGTTCCAGATGCGTGCACCTGGCGAGACCTGCTTTTGATCAACTTCAAACAAGTTCTTGATCATTATGTTGAGTTCAGGCGTGGTCTTCCACCGAACTACATGCAGCTTTCAGCAGCACAGCTGGAGAGTACATTTAAAAGTTTGCTTCAGCTTGCTATAGATGAATCAGACATTAAAGCACCGTTAAACAGCCTGAGAGAAACTGTTATTGACAAACTACAGCTCCGTACAGATTCTTATTTTTGTCAACTTGACAAGCTGCATCTTTTAGCTCTTGATACCCAACTCACGAAGCGGTACAGGCAAAGTTTTTCTTACATACTGGCTGAGGACGCAACTCATGTCAAACTCAGCTTTCCTGGCAACAAGCTTGCCCTCCCAGTGCAGGTTCTTCCCTGCCTCGATTTCATCGCTAACCAAGAATCATTTTGTCCAAGAGAAATCCCACTTACCATGGAGGAGAACATTAAAATTCAATTCGTCAAGGATCTAATCAAAGCCGGGTTTCTGCTGATTTCTGACCAAATAGTTTCTACAAAGGAGTAGGAGATGGACAACAAAATTCCTGTGGTTTCCTTGTTAGCGAGTGCGGTGCTGATTTCACCAAATTCTTCACAGGGCGCTCAAAAACACATTCTAGAACAAGCTGAGTTTGAGATTGTTCAGCCAAAGGAGATTCAGATGCAGCGTCAATGCGAACTGGCGGCAGAAACTGCCAATCCTCTTGATTGGGTGTTGCAGCAGTTATTCCCGAGACCTCCCTCACCTTCTTCGCCATGCATTGGGTGTGGAAAGGTGCAGGCGCAACGTCGCGAACTGTCAGGAAGCAAAGACTATGCTGGAGAACTGTCAGAATCCTGAGGAGTAAGTTGTGAAACTTCGTGCTTCTATAGCCCGGCTCCTGGCAAAAGTCGGGCTTGTTTCTCCCCTCAATTATCAACTGCTGATCGCATTGCTACTTTGCTCTGCCTTTGCTGGATTTTACGTAGAGGAGAGCGTTTTTAATCTCTATCAGGATACTCATCAAGAGATTGCCAAAGAAAAGGCAAGTTATCGAACCAATGTCGCAATGATGCTGATGGAGGATCTCGCTGAGCAATATGAGGGATATGCGCGGGGAGCAGCAACAGTTTTAGATACAAGTAGTGGGGATTCGACAGTCAGAATAAAGTTCTTGCAAGCCTTATTGAAACAAACCCGAGCGAGCTTTATTGCGATAGTCAATCCTGATTCTATCGCCTCTATTGCAGTGAGCCAGTACAGGGATCCTCGCCTTGATATTCCGCTCATTTTGCGCAACACGGGAATGATTTTCTGGGGGCTGCCTGGCAGTAAAGAGATGAAGGAAGAAATGGGAAAGTACACTAATTCACCATATTTCAGCGCTCAGAATTTTCTTTCGGAAGTACATTACTTGCCAGGTAAAGTCGAACCTGATTGCAACTTCAGTGGTTTGAAAACTTTAGCTGAGAGTTCCACAGCGAGGGGTTGGGATTTAATGCCTGAGGACCTCATGAGTTGTCTTGGTTTGCTACCACAACTTCGCTCTAAAGATAAATCAATCCCAAGTAAATCTTCAGGTTTGACTTTGCTTATAAGCACCAAGGCAGGCAATCAAAAGTTGGTAATTGGTTTACTAATTAATAATATGCAAGAGCTCCCAGCATTCCTGCAACGATACCTTGCTGTTTCTCGCTCGACATTCTTCGTCTCTGGATTACCAATACTTTCCAACCTTCCAGACGAGAATGGACAACCATTATTGCAAAGAAACCTTTTGCAAATTGTTCAGCAAGAAGTGGAGCAAAAAGGACACTTCTATTTCAGAATTGAGCACCTTGAACTTGCCGGCGAGGTGTACCGTGAGTACTATTTTCCTCTCAAACGTAAAATCCGAACTTCGGATGATTCAGAGACTGTCGCAGTGTTTGCCGGTGCTGGTGGCAACGTTGTCAACAGAGAACTCACTAGAGTACACATCGAATTGTGGTGGATGGTAGGTAAGCTAGTTCTAGCCCTGGTTTTTGCTTCGATTTGCTTAAATTGGTTGCTCAGCCGAAAGGAAGCTGAATTGGTGCTCAAAAGGCTCGAAGCTGAGCAGTCTAACCAGCAGCGGAATGCTCTTCTAGCCAGCATTGATGAAGGAATTCTTGGTCTGGATCAGCAAGGTCTGATTGTATTTGCGAACAGGCGCGCCCATGAATTACTTGGTACCACTAAACTGGAAGGTTCCCATGTGGGAATGCATTTAGGTATAGAAAATTGCGAGAAATTGATGAGCGACCTTTACTCCCGCAACTTTGGTCGCATGCGGGCAACTATCATGCGACCGGATCAGCCAGTACTGACCTGTGAGTGCGCATCTTTCGAACTGAAGGATTCAGCAACAGGTCTACGCTACGGTTTGAGTGTACGTGATATCACCGAACGACTGGCGTTGGAGCAAAAACGCAAAGAAGCAGCAGTTCTAGCAGAACGCACGCGAATG
>Ga0073934_10006522_pt1 | contig 16945 bp, 13 predicted proteins | sample LarsenN4metaG_FD_76834 | JGI IMG/M metagenome (GOLD analysis project Ga0073934, IMG submission 76834) | Hot spring sediment bacterial and archeal communities from British Columbia, Canada, to study Microbial Dark Matter (Phase II) - Larsen... ... | reverse complement strand
GAGAAGGCGACGCCGACGGCGAAGTTGCGGTCCGCCATGACGCGCAGGAGTAAAGCGGTGGCGGCGATCTGAGCGATCCCGCCCTCCACCACCCAGCCCACGAAGCCGGACGTCAGGCGGGGCAGGGATTCGCCGCCGATCAAAAGGACGGCGGCCAGGTAGGCGGACGCGAACGGCAGGCCGAAGAGGAAGCGGACCAGCGTCGCGCCCAGGGTGCCTACGTCCTCGACGAGATGGCGCTGGGCGGCGTTGCGCAACGTCTGCGCGAAGCCTGCCCAGACGGTCAGAGGCACCCACAGGCCTTCCGGCGTCATCCGCGCCTTATCGTCGGGCGCGGGCGGCGGTTAAGGGAAGCGCGGGCGCGGGGCCGCTGCCTTCGGCGGGTAGGCCGGGACTACGTCAGCGAGCCGACGATGCGCCGGAAGTCCGCCTCCGGGAAGGCTTTCAGCGTCTCCGTGCTGACGTTGCCCTGGGACACGACGGCGAGGAGCACCCGCGTGAATGTCTCGTCGTCCGGCGCCTCGCCGACGGCCACGAAGTCGTACCGGCCCATGGTCAGGTAGAAGCCGGGCATCTTGCCGCCGGCCGCCTCGATAGCGCCGCGCACGGCGTCGACGCGCTGCGGGCCCTGCTTGATGTCGCGGATGCCCTGTTCCGTGTATTTGCCGAGGATGATGTAGGTAGGCATTGCCCCGCCTCCTGCTTTGCTAACGGGCCGAGATATGGACGAGATATGGAATGGTAGATCGCCTGTCAAGGGCTCTGCGCCGGGCCGCCGCTAGCCGCAGCGCGTGAAGCCGCAGGAACGGCAGACGAGGCACCCTTCGCTGAAGACGAGGCGGCTGCCGCAGTCCGGGCAGCCCGTTGTCGTGTCGACCTCCGAGAACGGCAGGGCGGGCCGGGGCGGCGTGTAGCGGTTGCGGGAACGGAAGCCGCCCGCGTTGCCGTTGCGGCGCCGCCGGCGCGCGTTCCCGCCCCCCGGGCGCAGCGACAGCTGGTCGGCCGGCGGCGAGCCCTCCAGCGCTTCGCGGCCGGCGACCATCGACAGCGCTTCGGCGACGGCCGCCTCGTCGATGGCCGGGACGCCCTCGCCCTCGGCGATGTGCGAAAGCACCTGGCCGGCGCGGGAGCCGTCGCGGTAGATCGTGATGCCCTTGCAGCCCTCTTTGTAGGCGAGCATGTAGGCGGCAGCAACGTCGGCGATCGTCGCCTGGCGGGGGAAGTTGATCGTCTTGCTGACGGCGTTATCCGTGTGGCGCTGGAAGGCGGCCTGCATGCGGACGTGCCAGCTGGGAGCGATCTCGTGGGCGGTGACGAAGACGTCTTTGACGTCGGCAGGGACCTCCCGCCGGTCGTGCAGGGGCCTCCCCGCCGCGAGGTGGGCGATGAGGTCCTCCGAGTAGAAGCCGCGGGCGCGCGCCACCGCTTCGAAGACCGGGTTGACCTCGGTGAGACGCACCGGTTCGCGCGGCGTGCGGGGGTCGAGATAGTGCTGGCGGATGAAGGCCAGCGCGAAGGCGGGCTCGATGCCGCCCGTGCAGCCCGCGATGATGCTGAGCGTGCCCGTGGGTGCGACCGTAGTGCGGGTGGCGTTCCGCAGCGGCCGGTTCGCGCCGCCCGGGCCGTAGGCCGATTCTGCCCAGGCGGGGAAGACGCCGCGCTCCCGCGCCAGCGCCTCGGAGGCCGCGTCGGCGTGCTCGCGGATGAAGGCCATGAGGCGGTCGCCGAGGCCGAGCGCCTGGTCGGAGTCGTAGGGAATGCCGAGCTCGAACAGGAGGTCGGCGAAGCCCATGACGCCGAGGCCGATCTTGCGAGTCAGCTTCGTCTGGCGCTCGATCTCGGGCACGGGGTACTGGTTCATGTCGATGACGTCGTCGAGGAAGCGGACGCAGACCGGGATGACCTCGGCAAGCGCGTCCCAGTCCACGTCCTTGGCGGCGGGCAGGGAAGGGCCGGAGGCGGCGCCGGCGGCCCGGCCCTGTCCCTTCACGAACCTCGCCACGTTCAAGGAGCCCAGGTTGCAGCTCTCGAAAGGCAGCAGCGGCTGCTCGCCGCAGGGGTTCGTGGCCTCGATGCGGCCCAGTTGCGGCGTCGGGTTGTCGGCGTTGATGCGGTCGAGGAAGACGAGGCCGGGGTCGCCGTTGCGCCAGGCGTTGGCGACGATCTGCTCGAAGATGGCCCGCGCCCTGCGCCGGCCGGCGACCTCGCCGGTGCGCGGGTTTATGAGGTCGTACTCGTCGTCGGCCTCGACGGCCCTCATGAAGGCATCGTCGACGGCGACCGAGATGTTGAAGTTGGTGAGCGTCACCATGTCCGCCTTGACGTTGATGAAGGCCTCGATGTCCGGGTGGTGGACGTCCAGGATGGCCATGTTGGCGCCGCGGCGGGTGCCGCCTTGCTTGATCGCCTCGGTGGCGGCGTCGAAGACGCGCATGAAGGACACGGGCCCGGAGGCGACGCCTCCCGTCGTCTGGACGATGTCGCCGGCGGGCCGCAGGCGGCTGAAGGCGAAGCCGGTGCCGCCGCCGCTCTGGTGGATGAGCGCCGTCTGCTTTACGGCGTCGAAGATGCTGACCATCGAGTCCTCGACCGGCAGGACGAAGCAGGCGGAGAGCTGCTGCAAGGGCCGGCCGGCGTTGCCGAGGGTGGGGGAATTGGGGAGGAAGCGCAGCGAGGTCACGAGGGCGTAAAAGCGCTCTTCCCAGTGCGCGACGCGGCCGGCGGCCTCATCCTTGGGTCCGTAGCGCCCTTCCGCCTGGGCGACGTTGCCGGCCACGCGGCGGAAGAGCTGCTCCGGGGTCTCGATGACGTTGCCTTCGTCGTCCTTGGCGAGATAGCGGCGCTCGAGGACGACACGGGCGTTCTCGGAAAGCTGGAGCCTTGCCGGGACCTGCTCGGACATGGGCTCCCAGTTTAGCACAAAGATTCGATGCTTGGGCCCTCCGCCGCCGGCGGCGGCGCCTGTAATATTCGCCCCATGGCTCCACGCGGCGAGGTCGAGGTCCAGCCCGGCTCCGTGCTCCTGCGGGCCGCCGGCTTTCTCATCGACTGGGCCGTGGTGCTGGTGGTGGCGTTCTTCATCGCGACGAGCGCAGGCGTGGGTGAGGGCGCGCGGGTCGCGGTGCTGTTGGTGACGGCTTCCGTCTACGAGGTCTTGTTCCTGGCCGCGACGAGCACCACGCCGGGGAAGATGGCGATGCGCCTGGAGGTGCGCGACCGGCAGGGGATGCGCCTGCAGCCGGACAAGGCGATCCTGCGCTACCTGGTCTTCCTGGTCAGCATCCTGCCGTTCTTCGCGGGCGCGGCCGTGAGCCTGGCGCTGGCGCTCGCGGACCCGGAACGCCGCACTCTCCACGACCGCGTGGCGGGCACGCGCGTGGTCAAGGCAGGGAGGGGGTCCGAGCCGTAGGCCGGGGGCTTCGGCGCCGTTTACGCCCGCCGCGCCCCACGGGGCCATCGCCGGCGGTGGGGAAGCTTCTCCGGCGCGCGCGGCCGGTCACGGCCCTTCGGCCGCCAGACGCTCCAGCGCCTCGCCGGCGAGGCGGTGCGTCGTCCACTCCGACATCGCTTCCGCGCCGAGGGCGCGATAGAAGCCGACCGCCGGCGTGTTCCAGTCGAGGACGGCCCACTCGAAGCGGCCGTAACCGCGTTCGCGGCAGAGGCGGGCGAGGTAGACCAGGAGCGCGCGGCCGACGCCGCGGCGGCGGTAGGCGGGCCGCACGTAGAGGTCCTCCAGCCAGAGGCCCGGCCGGCCGGTCCACGTCGAAAAGCTCTGGAACCAGAGCGCCCACCCAACCGGCCGGCCGTCCCAGCGGGCGATGACTGCCTCCGCCGCCGGCCGCTCGCCGAAGAGGGCGCTACGCAGCTGCTCGGGCGTGGCCTTCACGGCCTCCGGCTGCTTCTCGTACTCGGCGAGCTCACGGACGAGGTCGAGCATCAGGGGGACGTCGTCCGGGGTTGCGGGCTGGATGCGGAGGAGGGGGTGCATGGAGGGAAGGTTACAGGAAGGGCGGCCGCCGGGGTACGGCGGGCGCACTCGCCATAACGCGGCGACTTATGACGAGCGCCGGACTGGGCCGCGCCACAAAATATTGTGCCCTCCGCCCTTGACAGCCTCTAGATGTGGTGTACAATCGGCTCCGCACCCGCGAAAGGGGGTGCCATCCCGACCCGCCAGGGAGGCGACAGTGGCACACAAGAGGACGACTGGAAGGAAGGCCGCGAGCAACGCCGGCAAGGTGTTGCGCAGTCGAAAGTCGTCGCCGGCCGCGAAGTCGGCGGCCGGCAGCGCGCTGGCTCAGACGCGCGGGAAGGAGCGCTGATCTGGACGCGCAGCCCGGCGCCTGCCGTGAGGTTTCGCCCGCACCGCGGCTTGAAAGCCGCGGCATGGGCTCCGCGGGGCGTATTTCGCCGCCGGCCGTCCAGGCTTGGCGCTTGGACCTGGGAACCAGGAGCTGAGAGCGCCCCATGCGCTGCCCGTTCTGCGCCTACCACGACACGAAGGTCACGGACTCCCGCGAGTCCGAGGACGGCATCCGCCGCCGCCGCGAGTGCCTCAGCTGCGGCCGCCGCTTCACTACCTACGAGCGCGTGCAGTCCGCGCACCTGATGGTCGTCAAGAAGGACGGGCGGCGGGAGGAGTTCTCCCGCGAGAAGGTGCGGGCGGGCATCCGCCGCTCCTGCGCCAAGCTCCCCGTGGGCGCCGCCGAGATCGAGGCGATTGTCGACGACATCGAGGCGACGCTGCTGGCGCGGGGCACGCCGGAAGTGCCGGCGACGGAGATAGGCGATCTCGTCATGGACAGCCTGCGGGAGCTCAACTACGCGGCCTACGTGCGTTTCGCCTCCCACTACAAGGACTTCGTCAACCTGGACGAGCTCCAGGCGGAGATCGAACGCGCCCGCACGGCGCCGCGGAGGCCGACGCGGCGGGCAGGGGCGGCGCAGCCTCCCCTCCTGCCTCCGGCGGCGCTCGACTCCCCGCCGTCCCCCATACGCATCGAGCAGCGGCCGCGCCGGGCGGCCCAGCGCTAGTCAGGTCACGGCAGTTGATCGTCGATTCCTTCGGCAAGCTGTTCAACGCAAGCGGCGAGATCGTCGCCGAGGGGAGCTGCCAGGTCGATATGGACCGGGGCAGCGTCACCCTGAGGCCGATCGTCGATACGCCGCTGCTGTCGCGCCAGACGGGACACCTGCGCCTGGAGCTGGACGACGGCACCCAGCTGACGGTGCGCTCCCAGATCATCCGCTTCCGCCTGAACGTGGCGGGGACGCCGCCGGGCCCGGCCTACCGCCTGTTCGTGGTGGGGCCGGAGCAGCAGCGCTACGCTGGAGGGGGAGCGTGAGCGGGACGGGCCTCGACCCGCGCGACGTACGCAACGCCGGCAAGCCCTGGGACGGCCGCGAGGTCCTGCGCCTGCGCAACCTCGCCCTCGGGGGGACGCCTATGCGCCTCATCGTCCGGGAGCTGGGGCGGCCGGAGGCGGAGGTCCGCGCCAAGGCCGAGGCCGAGGGCATAGACCTCGAGGCGGGCGGCTACAGCCGTCGCAGCCTCTACGAGGAGAAGAACTAAGGATGGTCGCGGTCCGCAAGGCGCGGCCACGCCTATGGAGTCGACGCGCCAGGAGGGAAGGATGCCGGTAGGGGAAGAGTCCAGGACGCGGGAGGAGACGCTGGTCAGCCGCTTCAACGAGATCCGCGAGAAGTACCGCCGCGGCGATGGCTTCGCGCTGGGTGAGGCGAGCCCGGAGGAGCTGAAGGAGCTCGGCCGCGTCAAGCGCGAGCTGGACGAGCTGCAGAGGCTGATCAACCAAATCCAGGAGCTGGAAGCTCCGGACCAGGAGAGCGACTGACCTCGGCCGAGGCGGGGGCCGCCTGGGCCGCGGCCCGCACCGAAGGCCTCCGCCCCCGAAGCGTGCAACGGACTGCCACGCCGGCAGGTCTGAGCGACAAAGGAGACCCCGCGATGACTACAACCGCTTACCCAGGGCTCGCGACCGGCAGGGACGAGCGCCCCGAGCTCCGGCTCCGGCGCTTCTTCACCACCCCGGGCGTCAGCCCCTACGACGCCATCGAGTGGGAGAAGCGCAGCGCCGCCATCTCCGACGAGTCCGGCAAGGTCTTCTTCGAGCAGACCGGCATCGAGGTCCCCGCTTTCTGGTCGCAGACCGCCACCCAGGTCGTCGCCTCCAAGTACTTCCGCGGGCGCGTGGGCACGCCGGAGCGCGAGTCGTCGGCCCGCCAGATGGTCGACCGCATCGTCAACGTCCTGACGCGCTGGGGCCGCGAGCCGGCGAACGTCGACCTTGCCACCGGCGTGCGCAGCGGCCCGCCCTACTTCGCCACGGATGAGGAAGCGGCGGCGTTCGAAAACGAGCTCCGCTACATCCTCATCAACCAGCTCGCCTGCTTCAACAGTCCCGTCTGGTTCAACGTCGGCGTCAAGGAAAAGCCGCAGTGCTCCGCCTGCTTCATCCTCTCCGTCTCCGACGACATGGAGTCGATCCTGGACTGGTGCCGGACGGAGGGCATGATCTTCAAGGGCGGGTCCGGCTCCGGCATCAACCTCTCCACCATCCGCTCCTCGCGGGAATACCTCTCCGGCGGCGGCATCGCCTCCGGGCCGGTCTCGTTCATGCGCGGCGCCGACGCCATCGCCGGGTCGATCAAGTCCGGCGGCACCACGCGCCGGGCCGCCAAGATGGTCATCCTCAACGCCGACCACCCGGACGTCATGGACTTCGTCGAGTGCAAGGCGCGTGAGGAAAAGAAGGCCTACGACCTCGGCGCGGCGGGGTGGGACATGTCCCTGAACGGCGAGGCGTGGGCCAGCGTCCAGTTCCAGAACGCCAACAACAGCGTCCGCGCCACGGACGAGTTCATGCGCGCCGCCATCGAGGGCGGGCCGTGGGAGCTGCGCGCCGTCACCACCGGCGAGGTCATCGAAGTCGTCGACGCCGCCGACGTCCTCCGCGCCATCTCCCGCGCCGCCTGGGAGTGCGGCGACCCCGGCATGCAGTTCGATACGACGATCAACGACTGGCACACCTGCCCGAACAGCGGCCGCATCAACGCCTCCAACCCCTGCTCCGAGTACATGCACGTGGACGACTCGGCCTGCAACCTCGCGAGCATCAACCTGCTGAAGTTCCTCAAGGAGGACGAGGCTACGGGCCGCCCTTACTTCGACGTCCAGGCCTACTGCCACACCGTGGACGTCATGATCACGGCCCAGGAGATCATCGTCGGCCATTCGGGGTACCCCACGGCGAAGATCGAGGCGAACGCGCATGCCATGCGCCAGCTCGGCCTCGGCTACGCCAACCTCGGCGCCCTGCTCATGAGCCTGGGCCTGCCGTACGACTCCGACGCCGGCCGCGCTTACGCCGCCGCCGTGACCTCGCTGATGACGGGCCGCGCCTACGCGCAGTCGGCCAACGTCGCCGCCCGCGTCGGCCCCTTCCAGGCTTACGCCATCAACCGCGAGCCGATGCTGCGCGTGATCGGCAAGCACCGCGACGCCGCCTACGCCATCGACCGGTCGCTGATCGCGGACGAGGGCCTCGCCGCCGCGGCGACGGCGGCCTGGGACGAAGCCCTGGCCCTGGGCGAGGCGCACGGCTACCGCAACGCCCAGGCGACCGTCCTGGCGCCGACCGGCACCATCGCCTTCATGATGGACTGCGACACCACGGGCGTGGAGCCGGACATCGCCCTGATCAAGTACAAGAAGCTCGTCGGCGGGGGCATGCTGCGCATCGTCAACAACACGGTGCCGCGGGCGCTGGCGCGTCTCGGCTACACGCGGGAGCAGATCGACGCCATCGTCGCCTACATCGACGCCGAAGGGACGATCGAGGGCGCTCCCGGCCTCAAGGAGGAGCACCTGCCGGTCTTCGACTGCGCCTTCCGGGCGGAGAAGGGGGAGCGCTCCATCCACCCCATGGGCCACGTCAAGATGATGGGCGCCATCCAGCCCTTCATCTCCGGGGCGATCTCGAAGACGGTCAACGTCCCCAACGAGGCGACGGTCGAGGAGATCTTCGACACCTACGTGGAGTCGTGGCGGCAGGGAGTGAAGGCGATCGCCATCTACCGCGACGGCTCGAAGGCGGTGCAGCCGCTCAGCACCTCGAAGGACGACAAAGCGCCGGCGGCGCAGACGGTGGTCGTGGAGCGGCCGGTGCGGCGGAAGATGCCGGACACGCGGCAGTCGATCACGCACAAGTTCGACATCGAGGGCCACGAAGGCTACATAACCGTCGGCATGTACGACGATGGCCAGCCCGGCGAGGTGTTCGTCTCGATCGCGAAGCAGGGGTCGACGACGGCCGGCCTCTGCGAGGCATTCGGCCGGGCGATAAGCTACACGCTCCAGTACGGCGTGCCGCTGCGCGACCTCGTCCAGCGCTTCAGCTACATGCGCTTCGAGCCCATGGGCCGCACGGCCAACCGCGAGATCCCTGTGGCGCAGTCGATCGTCGACTATATCTTCCGGTGGCTCGCCTCGCAGTTCTTGAGCGAGGAGGACAAGCGGGAGCTGGGCATCCTGACGGAGAGCGAGCGGGCGCGCCTTCAGGCCCAGTACGAAGGCGTCCAGGCGTCGCTGGTGGACGCGCCGGTGCAGCCGATAGCGTCCGTGCTGCCGCCGATCGCCGGGGGCGCCAACGGCGGGAGGGACGCCTCCGCCGCCAACGGCAACGGCCACGAGACGTACCGCGGTCCGCGCGTCCAGGCGGACGCGCCGGCGTGCGCGAACTGCGGTTGGATCATGTCGCGCTCCGGCACGTGCTACCGCTGCGAGAACTGCGGCAGCACGTCCGGGTGCAGCTAGAAGGGATGCGGGAGGGGCGCCAAGAGCCGAGCCCGGCGGCCCCCTTCGTGTTCGCGTCCCTCAACGTTAATTTCCGGTCGGCGGTTTCTGCCCCGTCGCCGCCGACGCGCCTCTTCGAGGACGGCGCCCGCACCCCTCCGGGCGCCGTCCTCACGTCACCGGGCCGCCGGCGAGCGTCCGCCGCCCGGCGGCGGACGCGGCGGACATCCGGGAGCATCGGCGCGAGGCTTGCAGGTTGACGCGGCCCGACCTTAAGATTCCAGGCCAGTGAACACACGTTCGTCTGAGGCGAAATACTGGGTGGCGTTTTCGCGGCTGCCGCGCATCGGCAGCGTGAGGGCGGGCCGCCTCCTGGCCTATTTCGGCAGCATGGAAGCGGCGTGGCGCGCCGGGGCGCAGGAACTGCGCGATGCGGGCCTCGATCAAGCGACGGTGTCGAGCATCGTCGCCGGGCGCGAGTCCGTTTCGCCTGACGGCGAAATGGACCGCCTCCAGCGCGCCGGCGTCCAGGCCCTCACCTGGGAGGACGATGCGTACCCGCCGCGGCTCAAGGAGATCGACGACAAGCCGCCGGTGCTCTACGTGCGCGGCGAGCTGCGGCCGGAGGACGAATGGGCCGTGGCCATCGTCGGCACGCGGCGGGCGACGCCCTACGGCCGCCAGGCGGCCGAGCATTTCGCCTCGGACCTGGCGCGGCACCGCATAACGGTCGTCAGCGGCCTCGCCCGCGGCGTGGACGCCGTCGCCCACCGCGCCGCCCTGGCGGCAGGCGGGCGCACCATCGCCGTCCTGGCCTGCGGGCTGGACCTCGTCTACCCGCCCGAGCACGCGAAGCTGGCGCTGGAGATCGCGGAGCACGGCGCCCTGGTCAGCGACTACCCCTTGGGCACCCAGCCGCGAAGCGAGTATTTCCCGCGCCGCAATCGCATCCTCAGCGCCATCAGCCTGGGGGTGCTCGTCGTCGAAGGGGACGTGGACAGCGGCTCGCTGATCACCGCGCGGCTCGCGCTGGACCAGAACCGGGAGGTCTTCGCCGTGCCGGGAAGCATCTACTCCCCGACGCACCGGGGGCCGAACAAGCTGATCCGCGAAGGCGAGGCCAAGCTCGTGCAGGCGACCGAGGATATACTGGAGGAGCTCAACCTGACGATGGCTACCCAGCAGCTGGAGCTGCGAGAGGTAGCCCCCGAAGACCCCACAGAGGCCAAGCTCCTGCGTCTACTATCCAGCCAGCCGGCCCACATCGACGAAGTGCAGCGAGCCAGCGGCTTGCCTATCGCGGCCGTCTCCAGCGCCTTGGCGCTGCTCGAGCTAAAGGGTATGGTGAGACAAGTGGGCCCAATGAGCTTCGTCCGGGCCCGTGAACTATCCAGGGTGTCCGGAACGACTACTCCCCAAGGACGATAGAACCCCCCGAATGGCAACAACCAGAAAGACACGCGTTAACGCCCGCCAGACGCAGGACGGCAGGGCCCAGGACGGCAACGCTGACCCCGCCGGCGGCAGCACGGGCCGCGGACGCTCCCGCGGCGGCCGCGACCTCGTGATCGTCGAGTCGCCGGCGAAGGCGCGGACGCTTGCGGGCATCCTCGGCGCCGGCTACGAGATCGCGGCGTCCGTCGGCCACGTGCGCGACCTGCCGCGCTCGAAGCTGGGCGTCGACATCGACAAGGAGTTCGAACCGCACTACGTCGTGCCCCGCGAGAAGCGGGAGGTGGTGCAGCGGATCAAGGAGGCGGCCGCGAAGGCGGCGCGCGTCTTCCTGGCGACGGACCCCGACCGGGAGGGCGAGGCCATCTCCTGGCACCTGGTGGAGGCTGCGGGACTGGACCAGCTGCAGGGCCGCCCCGTCCGCCGCGTCGTCTTCCACGAGATCACCCCCGCGGCCATCCGCGAGGCGTTCGAGCACCCGCGCGAGATCGATTACGCGCTGGTGAACGCGCAGCAGGCCCGTCGCGTCCTGGACAGGCTGGTGGGCTACAAGATCAGCCCCCTGCTCTGGCGAAAGGTGCGCCGCGGCCTCTCGGCCGGCCGCGTCCAGTCGGCGGCGCTGCGCATGATCGTCGATCGCGAGCGCGAGGTACGGGACTTCCAGCCGAAGGAGTACTGGACGGTCGACGCCCTGCTCGCGAAGGCGGGCGTCGATGACGCCGCGGCGTTCGCGGCCAGGCTCCGGGTCCGCGCCGGCCAGCGGACGTTCGAGCTGAACAGCGAAGCGGAGACCCGCGAGGTCAGCGAGAAGCTGCGCGGCGCGCGCTTCGCCGTCCGCACCGTGCGCCGCCGCGACCAGCACCGCCGCCCGGCGCCGCCGTTCACCACCAGCACGCTCCAGCAGGAAGCATCGCGGCGGTTCGGGTTCACGGCCCGGCGGACGATGGCGCTGGCCCAGCAGCTGTACGAGGGCATCGACCTGCGGGGCGCGGGCCGGGTGGGGCTGATTACCTACATGAGGACGGACTCCACCAACCTGGCGGACGTGGCCGTTGAGGAGATCCGGGCGTTCGTCACGCGCCGCTTCGGGGCGGACTTCATCCCGGCGCAGCCGCGCGCGTACAAGTCGCGCAAGGGCGCCCAGGAAGCCCACGAAGCCATCCGGCCCACGTCCGTGTTCCGCGAGCCGGGCTCGGCCGAGCTGCGCGGCCTCACCAACGACCAGCGCCGCCTCTACACGCTCATCTGGCAGCGCGCCGTCGCCTGCCAGATGGCCGACGCCGTCCTCGATAGCGTGTCCGTCGACATCGACGCCGATGCCGGCGGGGAGGTCTACCACCTCCGCGCCTCGGCGAGCGCGGTGCGCTTCCCCGGATACCGCCAGCTGTACGAGGAAGCCCGCGACGACGACCAGGACCAGGACCAGCAGCTGGCAACGCCGTTGCCGGAGCTGAACCCCGGCGACGCGCTGCTCCTGCGCGACATCAAGGCGGAGCAGCATTTCACGGAGCCGCCGCCCCGCTACACGGAGGCGACCCTGGTCAAGGCGCTCGAAGAGAACGGCATCGGCCGGCCGAGCACCTACGCTCCGATCATCTCCACCATCCAGGAGCGCGGCTATGTGGAGCAGGACAACCGCCAGCTGAAGCCGACCGAGCTCGGCTTCGTGGTCAGCGACTTCCTCAACGAGCAGTTCCCGAAGGTGGTCGACCTGAGGTTCACGGCGGAGATGGAGGAGGAGCTGGACGAGATCGCGGCGGGGCTGCGTCCCTGGCAGCCGACGGTGCGGGAGCTCTACAACCCCTTCGACGAAGCGTTGCAGACGGCCGAACACGCGCCCAAGGTCATGCAGGAGACAGGCGAGGCCTGCCCGGAGTGCGGCCGGCCGCTGGTGCGGCGCTTCGGCCGCTACGGGCCCTTCTTCGCCTGCACCGGCTTCCCCGAGTGCCGCTACACGCGCCCCGACGCCGAGGCCCCCGCGCCCGAGGCGTCCGAGGAGACCTGCGACGTTTGCGGCTCGCCCATGGTGATCAAGCGCGGGCGCTTCGGCGCTTTCCTGGCATGCACGCGCTATCCGGAGTGCAAGGGCACCAAGCCCCTGCTCCAGAAGACCGGCGTGCCCTGCCCGCTCGACGGCGGCGAGATCGTGGAGCGTCAGTCCCGGAAGGGGCGGCGCTTCTACGGCTGCTCCAACTACCCCCAGTGCCAGTACACCAGCTGGCAGCGGCCCCTGCCTCAGGTCTGCCCTGAATGCGGCGGCCTCATCGTCGCCGAACGCGGCCGCAAGGCGCGGTGCACGAACTGCGGCTGGAAGGGCCCGGCCACGGCGGCAAAGGAACGGGGCGCGCCGAGGGCCGCGGCCACCGCGCCATGAGGCCGGACCGCTGATGCGCCGGGCCGTCCAGTCCCCCGCCCGCGACGGCCGCCACCCCCGCGCCGGCCCCATGGCGGCGAGCGGCAACCGGAGCCTGACGGCGGGACGGCGGGTAAAAGGCGCCCCGGCCGCGGAAAAGCCGCCGTCGGGCGGACGGGCTGCCGCACAGACGGGCCCGCGCCTGGACGCGGCCACGCGGGCGCTGCTGGAGCGCTACCTGGAAGAGCGCGGCCGCGCCCGCAACCTCTCCGCCTACACGGTCCGGAATTACCGCACGGACCTGGAGCACTTCCTCCTCGCGCTCGCGGGCTGGAGCATCCCCATGCTGGCCGCCAAACGCCCGGACCTCCGCCGTTATCTGTCCGTGCTCCTGGGGAACGGCACCGCGCAAGCCAGCGTCCGGCGCAAAGTCAGCACGGTGCGCTCGTTCTACAAGTGGCTGCGGGCCGCCGGCCTCCTGGACGCCGACCCCTTCTTCGGCGTCGCCGGGCCGAAGCCGGGGCGGCGCCTGCCCGACGTCCTCGACGCCCGCGACATCGACCGCCTCGTCGCGGCCGTGCAGGGGACGGAGCCCCAGGACCTGCGCGACCGCGCCCTCCTGGAGTTGCTGTACGGGGCCGGGCTGCGCGTCAGCGAAGTCAGCTCGCTGGACGTCGCGGACGTCGACGTCCGGGACCGTACGGTGAGGGTCCGCGGCAAGGGCAACAAGGAGCGCATCGGCGTCTTCGGCGAGCCCGCCGCGAAGGCCCTCCACAGGTACGTCCGCGAGGGCCGCAGGGGGCTTGCCGCGGCGAAGGAGGCCGCGCTCTTTCTCAACCGCTTCGGCGGGCGGCTGACGGTGCGGTCCGTCCAGAACATCGTCCGCAAGTACGCGACGAAGGCCGGCCTGCCCGTGGCCGTGCATCCCCACCTGCTGCGCCACAGCTTCGCCACGCACCTCCTGGACGGCGGCGCCGACCTGCGGGTGGTGCAGGAACTGCTGGGACACGAGAGCCCGAATACGACCCAGGTCTACACGCACGTGACGGAGGCCAAGAAGCGAGCCGTCATGGAGGCCGCGCTGGCGGAGCTGGGGAGGATCGAGGCGGAGCGCAGCCGCCGCCGGCGCTCAGGCTGAGGGGCCGCCGGCCGCCTATCCCCAGACGCGCCGCGCCACTTCGACGACGCGGCGCAGTTTCGCCTGCTGCTGCTCGGGCGTGAGGGGGTTGCCCGCCCCCGCCGAAGCGAAGCCGCACTGCGTGCTCAGCGCCAGGCGCTCCAGCGGCACGTAGCGTGAAGCCTCGCGAATCCGCTGCTCGATCTGCGCCGCGTCCTCCAGGGCGCCCTCCTTCGTCGTCAGCAGGCCGAGGACCACGGTCGCGGAAGGCAGGACGTGCTGCAGGGGGCTGAAGTCCCCGGCCCGGGGCGTGTCGTACTCGAGGAGGAGCGTGTCGTAGTTCCGGAGGCGCGGGAACGCCTCCGCGGCGAAGCGGTCGTAGCCGCCCGCGGCGGACCAGGTGCCGCCGGGGCCGTTGCCGCGGCAGATGTGGATGGCGCGGGTCACGCCCGTGACGCCCTCGAACACCGAGTTGTCGATCTCGGCGTCGCCGATGAGCTCGGCGGCGAGGTCGTGGCCGTCCTTTGCCATCGCCTCCATGACCTCGGGGTCGGTGTAGCTCTGGCCGTAGTTCGGGGCGTCCATCTGGATGTAATCGCAGCCGAGGGCGATGGCGCGCTCGATGACGTGCTCGCGGATGAAGTCTCGGACCGCCGCCAGGAAGTCGTCGGCCGTGGGGTAGAAGGGCTTCGAGACCTCCGGATGCCAGAAGACGCGGTGGTAGCTCGGCGCCGGGAACGTGTACTTCGCCCGGAAGCGCGTGTGCTGCTTGAGGAAGCCGAACTCGTCGCCGACGAGGTCGCGTTCGAACGTGAGGGGGCCGTCGAGGGCGATCCAGCCGCCCAGCGGCATGCGCGAGGCTTTCTCGCCCTGCACCGTGCGCCAGTAGTCGAACCAGGCGGGAGGCCGGACCTCGGGGCGAAGGTGGAAGCCGCCCATCGGCGCCTTGTAGGAGCGGTCGAGGAGGGAGATGGAGGCGATCCAGTTCGTACGGCGGGCCTCGCCGTCCGAGACGACGTCCAGGCCCGTCTCCTCCTGCAGGGCCACGTGGGCGCGGACGATGCGGTCTTCGACGGCGCGCATCTCCTCCGGCGAAATGCGGCCCTCGCCCAAGGCCCGGCGGGCCTCCTGCAGCTCCGGCGGCCTCAACAGGCTGCCGACGACGTCCGCACGGGCGGTGGCTGGCATGGCGGTCTCCTCCTTGCCTATCGATGGTCTTTCGGCGATCGTGCCGCAAACCAAGACCGGGGTTGGGCGTGTGCGGCGAGCAGGTCCCGCGAGACTGCTCGTCTGCCGCAGTATACGTCGGCTTCGCTGGCGCGGCCCCGGCTTCGGCCCTAAGATTGAAACGTGGCCCGCCGGGACGCCGAAACGCTCGCGCTCATTGCCCTTTCCGTCCCCGAATACGAACAGATCGTCGCCCGCCTCGACCGTGAGCCGAACGACGTCGAGCTCGGCATGTTCGGGGCGATGTGGAGCGAGCACTGCGGCTACAAGAACAGCCGGCCGCTCCTGCGCCTGTTTCCCAGCACCGGCCCCCATGTCCTAACCACTCGCGGCGGCGAGAACGCCGGGGCCGTAGACATCGGCGGCGGCTACTGCGCCGTCTTCAAGATCGAGTCCCACAATCACCCTTCGGCGGTGGAGCCGTACCAGGGCGCGGCGACAGGCGTGGGCGGCATCGTACGCGACATCTTCGCCATGGGCGCCCGCCCGATCGCGATCCTGGACTCACTGCGCTTCGGGCCGCTGACCGCGGGCAAGCACGGCCGGGGCGCGGAGCGCGAGGAGCAGGCGGCCCGCAACCGCGCCCTGTTCAGGGGAGTCGTGGGCGGCATTGGCGGCTACGGCAACTGCCTCGGCGTCCCGACGGTGGGGGGCGAGGTCTCGTTCTCCGAGTCCTACAACGGCAACCCGCTCGTCAACGCCATGTGCGTCGGGGTCGCCCGCAGCGACAAGCTCCTGCGGGCCGTGGCCGCCGGGGCCGGCAACCCCATCATCCTCGTCGGCGCCGACACCGGCCGGGACGGCATCGGCGGCGCCAACGTCCTCGCCTCGCGCACCTTCGAGGAGGGCTCCGAGGAGCTGCGGCCGACGGTGCAGGTGGGCAACCCGTTCCTGGAGAAGCTGCTGATGGAGGCGTGCGTGGAGCTGGCCGAGGAGCACGGCGATTGGATCGTCGGGCTTCAGGACCTCGGCGCCGCCGGCCTCACGAGCTCGCTGGTGGAATGCGCGGCCCGGGGCAGCGCCGGCGTCGACGTGGACGTGGCCCTCGTCCCCCGGCGCGAGACGGGCATGACCGCCGCCGAGGTCATGCTCAGCGAGTCCCAGGAGCGGATGCTGGTCATCGCCAAGAAGGAGCACGAGGAGGACGTCCTGCGCCACTTCCGGCGCTGGGAGGTGCACGCCGATGTCATCGGCCGGGTGACGGACGACGGCGTCGTCCGGATCAGGGACCGCGGCGAGGCCTGCGTGACCGTGCCCGCGAAGTTGTTCACCGACGCGCCGGAGTACAGGCGCCAGGGCGTCAAGCCGGCCGGGCTGGACGAGCTCCAGACGTACGACCTGGCGTTCCTGCCCGATATCCTCGCCTGGGAGGCCGGCCCCGCCGACGCCAACGCCGCCCTCCTGCAACTGCTTGCCTCGCCGGAGATCACGTCGAAGCGCTGGATCTGGCGCCAGTACGACCACCAGGTCCTGACCAACACCGTCGTCGGGCCGGGATCGGACGCGGCGGTGCTGCGGATCAAGGAGGCGGCGCCGCGGGCTATCGCCGTCGCCACCGACGGCGACGGCGTCAAGACCTACCTGGACCCCTTCGCCGGGGGAGCGCTGGCGGTGGCCGAGGCCTGCCGCAACGTCGCCTGCTCGGGCGCGCGGCCGGTAGCGGTGACGGACTGTCTGAACTTCGGCAACCCGGAACGCCTGGAGGTGTACTTCCAGCTGGAGGAGTGCGTGCGCGGCATGGCGGCGGCGTGCGAGACGCTCGGCGTGCCGGTGGTCTCCGGCAACGTGTCGCTCTACAACGAGTCCGACGGCGCGGCGATTTACCCGACGCCGATCGTCGGCGCCCTCGGCGTGCTGGATGACGCCGGCCGGACCGTCCAGGCAGGCTTCGTCACCGCGGGCGATGCCGTCTACCTCATCGGCGCGGCGGCGGAGCGCCGCGACGGCGACGACGTCCTCGCCGGCGAGGCGGGAGAGCTTGCCG
>Ga0073934_10006521_pt1 | contig 16950 bp, 10 predicted proteins | sample LarsenN4metaG_FD_76834 | JGI IMG/M metagenome (GOLD analysis project Ga0073934, IMG submission 76834) | Hot spring sediment bacterial and archeal communities from British Columbia, Canada, to study Microbial Dark Matter (Phase II) - Larsen... ... | reverse complement strand
GGTAAGCCCCATCCGCGCGGGAAGGCTGTCGTGGCGCGCCCCCAGTCCCTCGCGAACCTGCCCGGTCTCCCTCTCCTGCCGCATCCGCCGGAGCCTGGGCCCCGACCCCTCGCGCTCTGGCCCGATCTCCCGACCCCCTGCGCCCGCCGCCCGCAGGAGAATCGCCCCGCGGCGGCTGAGAGTCGAACACCATGCAAGCGAGGAGCCCCATGCAGCTCAGCCACGCCCAGAAGACGCATTTCTACGAGCACGGATTCGTGCGCATACCGGGCTGCGTTCCCAGGCCCATGGTGGAGGCCGCGCTCAAGGCCATCAACCACTCCCTGGGCGAGGGAATCCCGGCGGACGAGGTCGCCGGCATGCGCGTGCTCTCCTTCTGCCGGGAGCTGCAGACGGCCCCCGTCATCCTGGACCTGCTCAACCGGACCCCCGCCTGGAGCGCCGCGGAGTCGCTCATCGGCGAAGGGCAGATCCGGTCCGTGGGCGGCGCCCAGATTGCCCTCCGGTTCCCGACGCTGGAGGACCCGCCGCCGCCGCCGCGCCCCCATCTGGACGGCATGCACACGCCCACCAACGGCGTGCCCTTCGGGGAGATCCGGAACTTCACCATGCTCGTGGTGATCCTCCTGAGCGAGCTCACGGGACCCTACGCCGGCAACTTCACCGTGTGGCCCGGAACCCACCACCTCTACGAGCAGTACTTCCGGGACCACACGCCCCAGTCGCTCCTGGAGGGCATGCCCCCAGTGGACCTGCCCGAGCCGCACTTCGTCACAGGCCAGCCGGGAGATGCCTTCCTGGTGCACTACCAGCTCGCCCACTCCGCCTCGGCCAACGCCTCGCCCCATGTGCGCTACGCCGCCATCTACCGACTGACCCACGTGGACCACGACGCCCAGAAGTGGGAGGCCATGACCGACATCTGGCGCGAATACGCCGGCATGCAGCACATCGTGGCCGCCCGGCGCGCGTGAGGCCTCCGGCGGCCCGGGGACGCACTCTCCCCATGCGCCTGGCACCTCAGGGCTCGGCCGGCCGATCCCGCCACGGAGGCCGGCGCGCCGAACCGCCTGCCCGCGTCCGACGGCGCATCCTCCTCGTGCTGCAGGCAGGGTCCACCGCGGGTCTCGGAGACAGGGTCTTGCCCGCCGGGCTCATGTCCCGTCTACCGTGCCCTTCACGCGCCCCGTGCCCCCCAGCCGGACCGGTCGGGTATGCTTACACTTCGGGAGCGCCGGCCGCCGCCCGGGCTGCGCGTCGCGCCCCTCAGAGCAGAGATTAGGGAGCCCCGATGCGCGTAGCCAGAGAACAGACCGACCCGTGCACGTTCGCCCTGGAGATCGAGGTGGACGCGGACACCGTGAACCGCGCCTTCGACCGGGCCTATCGCGAGTTCGCCCGGGCCACCACCGTGCCCGGATTTCGGCCGGGCAAGGCACCACGGGCCATCCTGGAGCGGTATGTAAATCAGGACATGCTTCGCGACCGTGCCCGCGAGCTGGCCGCCGGCCAGGCCTACCGGGAGGCGCTCCGCCAGGAGAACATCACCCCCTACGGCGAGCCCGAGATCGATCTCCCGGACATCGCCGAGGGGCAGCCCTGGAAGTTCCGTGCCGTCGTCCCCACACCTCCAGTGGTCGAGCTGGGCGACTACTCCGATCTGCGCGTGGAGCGCCCCGTGCATCCCGTGACCGAGGACGACGTGGATGCCCAGCTCGAGGAGCTGCGCGCCGAGCACGCGCGGCTGGTTGCCGTGTCCGGCAGGGGCGTCGCTCCCGGCGATGCCATCATCGCCGAAACGGCCGTGGCACCCGTGGACGAGGAGCTGCCGGAGCCCCGGCGCACGCTTATCCACATGGGCAGGAACGTCCCCGGATTCGACGAGGCCGTGCTGGGCCAGATGCCCGAGGAGGAGCGAACCTTCGAGCTGGACTACCCGGAGGACTACCAGGACCCGCGCCTGGCAGGAAAGCGCGTGCGTCTGCGGGTGCGGCTGGCAGCCATCAACCAGAGGGTCCTGCCGGAGGTGACCGATGAGTGGGTCCGCGCCACAACGCCATACCAGACCGTTGCGGACCTCCGCGACGCCCTCAGGGAGCGTCTGGAGCGCAGCTACGCGGACATGAGCGACCGTGTGGCCGAGGTCCGAATCGTCTCCGAGCTGATCCGACGGTCCACCCTGAAGTACCCGGCAGCGATGGTTCGCGCTGAAATGCAGGCAGAGTTCGCCGAGCTCGCGGAGGAGCTGGAGCGCCGCGGCACCACCTATGAGCAGTATCTGGCCTCCAGGGGGATCACGGAAGAGCAGCACCACGAGGAGCTGGCCCGCACGGCAGTCGACCGCGTGGAGGCCACCCTGGTGCTCCGGGAGCTCGCCCGCCGCGAGGGCGTGACCGTGAGCGAGCGCGATGTGGATGCGGAGCTGGATGCCATGGCCCGGGACAGCGGGCTCGATGCCGAAGCCCTGGACCGCCTCCGGCACAACCCCGCCCGGCGCCGCCGCATCGCGGACCTGCTGATTCGCCGGAAGCTCCGGGAGCTTCTCTTCAGAATCGCCACAATCGCCGACGTTCCCGCACCGGCAGCGTAGATGTCATAGGGGAGCCCGGCCCTTGACAGGGACCGGCATCCCCGCCTAAAGAGGAGTTTGAGGATGCCCACCCGCCCAATCGAGTCCGTCATTCCAATGGTCGTGGAGCAGAGCGCCCGCGGCGAGCGCGCGTATGACATCTACTCCCGCCTGCTGAAGGACCGCGTCATCTTCATAGGAGACCCCATCGACGACCACCTGGCCAACCTGGTGATCGCCGAGCTGCTCTTCCTGGAGCGCGAAGACCCTGACACCGACATCGACCTCTACATCAACAGCCCGGGAGGCAGCGTCTCGGCCGGACTGGCCATCTACGACACCATGCAGATCGTCAAGCCCGACGTGGCCACCATCTGCGTGGGATGGGCCGCCTCCATGGGCGCCGTCCTGCTCTGCGGCGGCGCTCCCGGCAAGCGCATGGCGCTCCCGCACGCGCGAATCATGCTCCACCAGGTCTCCGGGGGATACCAGGGCAGCTTCACGGACGCCCGAATCCAGCTCGAGGAGATGAACCGCGCCCACGAGAGCCTCATGCAGATCATCGCCCAGCACACCGGACAGGACGTGGAAAAGGTGCGACGCGACTGCGACCGCGACTACTGGCTCTCCGCCCAGGAAGCCAAGGAGTACGGACTGATCGACCGCGTATTCGAGAAAGGTGAGCGCTAGACCGATAACACAGGTGGGACGGGCGGCGCTGCCAGACCGGCACAGGAGCAACACACTTGGGGCGGATGCAGGACAACAATGAGAAGCGATGCGTGCTCTGCGGCAAGACACGGGAGCAGGTCAAGAAGCTCATAATCGGCCTGCACGGCGGAGTCTGCCTGGAGTGCATCGACCTCTGCAACGACATCATCCGCAACGAGGCCGCCCAGTCCGAGCCCTTCGCTCCCATCGGCGCCATCCCCAAGCCCAAGGAGATCTACCGGATTCTCAGCCAGTACGTGGTGGGGCAGGAGCGGGCCAAGCGTGTCCTCTCCGTCGCCGTCTACAACCACTTCAAGCGGATCAACGCCACCGCCGACGACATCGAGCTGCAGAAGTCCAACATCCTGCTCGTGGGGCCCACCGGATCGGGGAAGACCCTCCTCGCCCAGACCCTGGCCAAGATCCTCAACGTCCCCTTCGCCATCGCCGACGCCACCTCCCTCACCGAGGCCGGATACGTGGGCGAGGATGTGGAGAACATCCTCCTCAAGCTCCTCCAGGCGGCCGACACAGGCGGCAGCATCCAGGAGACCGTCAACAACGCACAGCGCGGAATCATCTATATTGACGAGATCGACAAGATCACCCGCAAGTCCGAGAACCCCTCCATCACCCGCGACGTCTCGGGAGAGGGAGTGCAGCAGGCGCTCCTGAAGATCCTGGAGGGCACCGTCGCCAACGTGCCTCCCCAGGGCGGCCGAAAGCACCCCCAGCAGGAGTACGTGCAGATCAACACCTCCAACATCCTGTTCGTCTGCGGTGGGGCGTTTGAGGGGCTGGACCGGATCATCGAACGGCGCACATCCACCACGCGCAGCATGGGCTTCCGCTCCAAGCCAGAGAGCAAGGAGGAGAGGGAGGCCGCCGCGGGCGACCTGCTGTCCCACGTGATGCCCGAGGACCTGCTCAAGTACGGCCTGATCCCCGAGTTCGTGGGCCGCCTGCCCGTCATCGCCACCCTCCAGGCGCTGGACGAGGAGGCCCTGGTGAAGATCCTCACCGAGCCAAAGAACGCTCTCACCAAGCAGTACAGCAAGTTCTTTGAGTACGATGGCGTGGAGCTCGTCTTCACGGAGGACGCCCTGCACGCCATCGCCAGGGAAGCAATGGAGCGCGCCACGGGTGCCAGGGCCCTCCGCGCAATCGTCGAAGAGGTGATGATGAATCTGATGTACGAAATCCCCTCCACCAAGGACGTGAAGCGCTGCATCATCACCCGCGAGGTCGTGGAGAGGCGCGAGGAGCCCACCGTTCTCACCGTCAGCGACCTGCGCCAGGCATCCTGAGCCCGCGCGCCAGGCAGCCGGCAACTTCGCCTCGCCAGGAGACCGCATGCCCCCACGATCCCCGCGGCGCGGCGTCCAGGACGACCCCGCCAACCCTCGCCCGACGAATGCGGGCCGCTCCCCGGCACCCTCCCGCAGGCGCCCGCGCGGGCTTGTCCTGCCGCTCCTCCCCATTCGCGACCAGGTCTACTTCCCGCACATGATCTTCCCGCTTCTCGTGGGCAGGGAGCGCTCCGTCCGCGCCCTGGAAGAGGCCATGGGAGCGGGCCGGAGAATCGTGCTCGTGGCCCAGCGCCGAATGAACACCGAGGACCCCGATCCCGCGGACCTCTACGACGTGGGCATCACCGCGGACATCATGCAGATCCTGCGCGTGCCAGACGGCACGGTGAGGGTCATGCTGGAGGGGGCTGAGCGCGTCCGCATCCAGGAGTACCTGCAGGAGCTGCCGTGCCTGCGGGTGCGCGTGGAACCCCTCCCCACCGCCGAGGCCAAGGATCTGGAGGTGGAGGCCCTCATGCGAGGGGTCACCAGCCTCTTCGAGCAGATAGTCACGGTGGGTCGCCACATCGTGCCCGAGGCCCTCATCAATGTGGTGAACTGCGAGGAGCCGGGCCGCCTGGCCGACACCGTCACGCCCTACCTCCAGCAGCTGCGCGTGGAGACCAAGCAGGAGATCCTGGAGATCGTGGATGCCCGGGAGCGCCTGGAGCGGCTCTCTCTCGTGCTGGAAAAGGAGCTGGAGATCCTGGAGATCCAGCGCAGCATCCGCAGCCGCGTCGAAAAGGAGATGGGCGACACCCAGCGAGAGTTCATCCTGCGGGAGCAGCTGAAGGCAATCCAGCACGAACTGGGCGAGCGCGACGAGCGCGCGAGCGAAATCGAGGAGTACCGTGAGAAGATCCGCAACGCCCGCATGCCCGAACCCGTGGAGGAGCGCGCGCTCCGGGAGCTGGAGCGGCTGGAGCGCATGCCCTTCGCAGCCCCAGAAGGCACCGTGATCCGCACCTACCTGGACTGGCTGGCGGCGGTGCCCTGGAGCCGCGCCACGGAAGACCGGCTGGACGTGGAGGAGGCTGCCGCCGTGCTGGACGAGGACCACCACGGCCTCCGGAAGGTGAAGGAGCGCATCGTGGAGTTCCTGGCCGTGCGCAAGCTCGCCGGTGCCACGCGGGGACCCATCCTCTGCTTCGTGGGCCCGCCCGGAGTGGGCAAGACCTCCATCGGCAAGTCCATCGCCCGCGCCCTGGGGCGGCGCTTCGTGCGCATCTCGCTGGGCGGCGTGCACGACGAGGCCGAAATCCGAGGCCACCGCCGCACCTACATCGGCGCCATGCCCGGACGCGTCATCCAGGGCATCAAGCAGTGCGGCTTCCGCAATCCGGTCTTCATGCTCGACGAGATCGACAAGCTGGGCCACGACTTCCGGGGCGACCCGGCCTCCGCACTGCTGGAGGCGCTGGACCCCGAGCAGAACGCCGAGTTCAGCGACCACTACCTGGAGGCACCCTTCGACCTGCGGGAAGTGATGTTCATCACCACGGCCAACCTGCTGGAGACCATCCCCGCCGCACTGCGCGACCGCATGGAGGTGATCCGATTCGACGGCTACACCGAAGAGGAGAAGCTGGCCATCGCCCGCCAGTACCTGGTTCCCAAGCAGGTGCGCCAGCACGGCCTCTCCCCGGACCTCATCGAAATCCAGGACGAGGCCATCCTGCGCATCATCCGGGAGCACACGCGGGAGGCCGGAGTCCGGAACTTGGAACGGGAGATCGCCACGGTATGCCGCAAGGTGGCCCGCCAGGTGGCCGCGGGCCGGCGCGATCCGACCCTCATCGGGAGCGACGACGTGCCGCGCCTCCTGGGACCCCAGCGCTACCGATACGGAGTCGCGGAAGACGAAGATCAGGTGGGAGCCGCCACCGGCCTCGTCTATACGGAGGCGGGCGGAGACATCGTCTCGGTGGAGGTGACCCTGCTCCCCGGCCGCGAGGGGCGCCTGGTGCTCACAGGCCAGCTGGGCGATGTGATGAAGGAATCGGCACAGGCCGCCCTGAGCTGCGTGCGCTCCAGGGCGGCGCAGCTGGGAATCGACGCCGAGACCTACCGGACACACGACATCCACGTGCACGTGCCCGCCGGTGCGGTGCCGAAGGACGGACCCTCCGCCGGGATCACCATCGCCGCCGCCCTCGCCTCGGCGCTGTCCGGAAGGCCCGTACGGCGGGACGTGGCCATGACGGGCGAAGTGACGTTGCGCGGCCGCGTCCTGCCGGTGGGCGGCATCAAGGAAAAGGTGCTGGCGGCCCGCCGGGCGGGCATCCGCACCGTGGTGCTTCCCGAGGAGAACCGAAAAGACCTGGAGGAGTTCGCAGAGGTGCTGGAGGGCTCCATGGCCTTCGTGCACGTCTCCGGCATCGGGCAGGTGCTGGAAGCCGCTCTGGCACCGGTCCCCGCTGCGTGAGCGCTGCCCCGCTGACGCCGCGGCGCGCACTCAGGAGCACGGAAGGACCCCGTTCCGCCTGGCCGCCGGGTCGTCGCCGGACCCCATCTTCCGCCAGAAGCAGCCTCCCCGCACATCCCTCCCGCGACCATGGTTCGCGCACAGGGCGGAGGGGCCGCGCCCGCGCGCAACCGGCGGCCGATGCCGGCTAGTGGAACAGGGCGTTGTCGCGCTGCAGATAGCCGCGCAGGCGGATCACCGCCTGCGTGTGGAGCTGGTAGACGCGGGATTCGGAGATGGAGAGGATTTTGCCGATCTCCTTGAACGTCAGGCCCTCGTAGTAGTACAGCGCGATTACCAGCTTCTCGCGTTCCGGGAGCCGGTCGATGGCGGCCGCCAGGGAGCGCTTCATCTCCCGCAGCTCCACCTCGCCGGAAGGCGTCTCCGCGTCGTCGCGAATCACGTCGGCCAAGTGGAGCTTCTCGCTGCCCTCCGTGCCCACGAGGATGTCGTCCAGCGACAGGAGGTTTGTGCGGCCGGTGTCCAGCAAGAGCTTGTGGAACTCCTCGCTGGAGAGGTTGAGCTCCCGAGCCACTTCGTGCTCGGTGGGAGGGCGGCCCAGGGTCGACTCCAGGGAGAGGTAGGTGCGCTCCAGCTGCTTCACGCGCTCGCGGACGGAGCGGGGCACCCAGTCCTCCTCGCGGAGCATCTCCAGGATCGCGCCCCGGATCAGGGCGATGGCGTAGGTCTCGAACTTGACCTGGCGGCTCGTGTCGAACTGGTCCACAGCCTTGATAAGCCCCACGACACCGGCGCTCACCAGGTCGTCCCGCTCCAAACTGGGCGGCAGGTTGCTGACAACCCGGCCGGCCGTGATCTTCACCAGATAGGCGTACTGGTCGATGATCGCCGCGCGTGCCTTGGGATCCCCGTCCTGCTTGTAGCGGCGCCACGCCGAGGCCAGCTCCGCACCGGTCATCTCGAGTCGCTCCCTCTCTGCACCACGCCCCGGATCTCCAGGCGCGGCGGCCGGGCAGGAACAGGCCGCGCAGGGGGACCCGGAAAGCAGCGTCTCTGCCTGCCCACTCCCGCGCGCGTTGATCGGGCTAGCGCTGGTCGGGACCCTCTTCCAGCAGCTCCCCCACGGGAGTGCCCGGGCGGATCTGCTCGGCGTCCATGGGATTCGACGCCTCCCCGCGCACACCCTCCCCTGTGGCTGCGCCCGGCTGGTCGCCCAGCAGGTGGCGAATCACGATCCCAAACGCGGCGAAGACAGTGAACGCGGAGCAGGTTCGGAGCACCAGCGCCTCCGGAGCCACGCCCGCCGAGAGGCTCGCCGCGCCCACGGCGAGGGCAGCCAGCGACCCCAGCACGGACGGAAGGCCTGCCGTCACGCCGCTCCTCCTCGCCCGCTAGGCCCCCCGGGCAGCCGCCACGGCTTCCCGGTACAGCGCCGCGTATCTGCGCGCCGAGCTGGTCCACGAGAAGTCGGCCCGCAGCGCGCGCTGAACCAGCCCCGCCCACTCCTGCCGGTCCGCGAATACGCCCACGGCCCGCCGCACGGCCCCCATCATGGCGCCGGTGCAATAGTCGCGGAACACAAACCCGGTCCCCTTCCCGGGCCGGTAGTCGACGATGGTGTCGGCCAAACCGCCCGTGGCACGCACGATGGGGATCGTGCCGTACCGCAGGCTCATGAGCTGGCCCAGCCCGCAGGGCTCGAACCGCGAAGGCATCAGGAACATGTCGGAGCCCGCATAGATGCGCTGGGCCAGGTCCGCATCGAAGCCGATCTCAGCGGACACCTGCTTCGGGTGGCGGGCCGCCAGGTCCCGGAAGAGCGCCTCGTAGCGCGGCTCCCCGGTCCCCAGGACGACAAGCTGGACGGGCAGGGACAGCAGCTCCTGCGCGGCGTCGGCGATCAGGTCGAACCCCTTCTGGTCGGCCAGGCGGGAGATGATGCCGACGACGGCCGCGTTCCTTCGGGCGGGCAGGTTCCGCTCCTTCTGGAGGGCCGCACGGCAGAGCGCCTTGCCCTCCGGGGAGTCCGCGCTGAAGTGGGCGGGGATGCGCGGATCGGTGGCGGGATTGTACTCGCTGTAGTCGATGCCGTTCACGATCCCGGAAAGGCGCCCCTGCTCCGCCAGCCAGCGCAGCAGCCCGTCGAGCCGGCAGCCATACTCCGGCGTCTGGATCTCCCGGGCGTAGGTCTTGCTCACCGTATTCACCCGGTGGGAATAGACCAGGCCGCACTTCATGAAATTGAACCTGCCGTAGCACTCCACGCGGTCGAACGTGAACAGCTCCGGCGGCAGTCCCGCCTGGTTGAGCACCGGGAAGTCGAACTCCCCCTGGTGCGCCAGATTGTGAATCGTGAAGACGCGCGCGGTGCGGCTCCATGCCGGAGTGCCCCGATGGTGCAGGTCCAGGTACACCGGCAGCAGGCCGGTGTGCCAGTCGTTGGCGTGGAGCACGTCGGGCGCCCAGGCCGGCTGCAGCAGGGGCACCATCTCGGCTGCGGCCCGGTTGAAGAAGATGTACGGGTCCGGGTCCAGCGAGTAGATCTTCCGGCTCTCGGTGGCCTGGTCAAAGTGGGGATGGCCGCCCACCAGGTAGACCGGGATGTCGGGGGCGATCCGGGTCTGCTTCACCCAGGCGCACGCGGTCACGCCCGGGCGGATCCGCAGCTCAAACGGCTCCACGACGTCCTCCACGGGCCAGCGGTCGAGCACCATCCTGTAGGCGGGCATGACGACCCGGGCATCGTGCTTGAGGGCAGCGAGCGCCTTGGGCAGCGCTCCCGCCACGTCGGCCAGACCCCCCACCTTGGCAAAGGGAGCGACCTCGGCGGAGGCCAGGAGTATCTTCAATCTGGTTGCAGCCATGCTCTGCTCTTCTGGGTTCTTAGGATCGGGACGGGTCGGGATTGGGAGGCGGCCAGGCAGACTCGAAGCGCGCGGAGGACGGCGCGCGGGCGGCGGCCTCCCGGCGGGTCACGCATCATGGTACCCGCGATTTGCGGCCAGCCGTCCCCCGCCTCCGGCAGGGCGCGCGGGTGGGCGATGCCCAGCAGGCGCAGGTCTCGGTTCAGGAATCGGCGCGCCATCTCCTGAAGGCGGCGCGCGGCGCAGGTGGCCGGAAGCGCCGCGCCGCGGACGGCCAGCGAGAGCTCCACCGCGGGCTCCCTGCGGCAGGCCGCCTTCATAAGCAGATAAGCCCGGGCGAGGGAGCGCGGGCTTGGGGCGCAGATGCAGGCCAGCTGCCCGGCCGCCGCGGCGCATTCGACGGCTGCGCCCACGGCATCCAGGCCGGCATACACAAGCACGGTGGCGCTCTGCTGGTCCAGCGTCCCGGCCACGGCCTGGAGCGCGGCCTCGCACCGCGCGATGTCGGCGGGACGGAGCACCCGAGGGCCGCGGATCGCTGGCAGGCGTGGCGACCCCGCGTCGATGACCACGAGGGACCCTGCCGCATGGTGCATTGCGGCGGCCAGCGGAAGGCGGGCCTCGGGCGGGCCTGCCGCCACGAGCAGCCGCGCCGCCGGCCCGGCGGCGGCCACGGCCTGGGAAGGCAGGATGCAGGTGCGCGAGCGATGGGCGAGTGCGCGCAGGCCCTGGGCCTGGTCGAGCATTCGGCGGCTCCCGGAAAGAGGAATGGGGGCTGGGAGGATGCCGCCCGCTCGTATTGTCGGCACCTCCTCTCCGCATATTCACCGGTTTTTTCGCCTCGCGCGCCCGGTCCGCCGCCATACTGCAAGATTCGTGCCATAAGCGGCTTGACAGCCGGCTGCGCAGAAAATACAATCCCATAGGCTGAGCGCCCGGTGCGTGGATGCCCGGGCGCGCCCTCACCCCTGGAGGGGCAGTCCTGCAGGACGCGCACGCGCCGGCCGAGAATATCGGCTAGACTACTCTTGCTGGGAACGCGCCGCATCCGCTCGTGTCGGCGGAGGAACTCGCAGTGCTGATCAGACAGGATCAACGTCAGACCGTTACGCAACGCATCGATCCCAAGCTGATCATGGCCAACGCCATCCTTCAGCAGACCTCCCTTGAGCTGGCCCAGCACATTGAGGCGGAGCTCCTGGAAAACCCCGCCCTGGACATTGTCGAAGAAGTCCCGGCATGCAACGGAGACTGCCTGGACCCGGCCAACTGCCCCTGCTGCTCCCAGCGGCTCGCCCTCGCCAGCCGCGAGAAGGAGGGGCCGGAACCGCTGGACTTGGAGCCGGATCTGTATGTGGAGACGGTCTACGAGGCCGACGACGACTACGACCCCTTGGGCAATGTGGAGGCCGAGCTGACCCTCCAGGAGCACCTCCGCAACCAGCTGCGTGCCTCCCTTCCCGATGAAGACTACTGGATCGGCGACTACCTGATCAGCAGTCTGAATGAGTCGGGCCGCTTGGCCGCGCCCGTGGAGGACATCGCTGCGGAGCTGGGCATCCCGCAGGAGGACGTGACCCGGGTGCTCAAGGTGATCCAGACACTGGACCCGCCCGGCGTGGGCGCGCGAGACCTGCAGGAGTGCCTCCTGATCCAGCTGCAGTATCTCAGGGAGGACGGCCGGGGCGACCCTGTGGCCGAGGGCATCGTCCGCCACCACTTTGGCGAGATCACCAAGCGCCGCTACACCAAGCTGGCCCGTGCCCTGGGAACCACTCCGGAGCGCGTGCGCCGCGCGCTCAGCTTCATCGCCACACAGCTCAACCCGTTCCCCGCCAGCCAGTTCCGCCCGCCGTGGGTCTACAAGCCCACCAACAGCCGGTCCGCCGTCCGGCCCGATGTGGTCATCCGGCGCACCGAGTTCGGCTATGAGGTGGACGTGCAGGGGGGCGAGTCGTTCCTGCTCGGAGTCAATCCCAACTACCGCGAGCTCTACAATACCATCCGCCGCGGCAACGGCCATCTCCCCGAGCAGGAGCGCAAGCACGTGACCGAATACGTGGAGCGTGCCGAGCTCTTCATCCGCAACATCAACCAGCGGCGCAAGACGCTCCGCCTCATCACCCAGTCCATCATCGAGGCGCAACAGGGGTTCCTGGAGACTGGCTCCCGCCGCTACCTCCGGCCACTCACCCGCACGCGAATCGCCCAGATGCGCGGGCTCCACGAGAGCACCGTCAGCCGCGCCACCGCTAACAAGTACGTCCAGCTCCCGAACCAGGAAGTCGTGCCCTTCGATATCTTCTTCAACCCCTCCCTCTCCGTGAAGGTGGCCATCGAGGAGATCATCTCCCGGGAAGACCCCGCGCGCCCCCTCTCCGACCAGCAGATCGCCGAGATGCTGCGCGAGAAGGGAATCACCGTGGCCAGGCGCACCGTGGTGAAGTACCGGGAGGCTCAGAAACTGCTCTCCTCCACGCGCCGCCGCCGCTGATCCCAGCCCGGCCGCGCGGAACGGAGCCCCGTCGGCGGCGCCCTGGCCCCGCGGTCCTACAGCCGGCGCAGGAAGCCGCGGAGGGTGCGGAGGAAGCCCGCTTCCATCAGCGCCCGGGCCATGGGCGAATCGACCGCTGCCGCGCCGTCCACCTCCTGCACCCAGACCGCGCGCCGCCGGCCGCTCTCCACCTCCCGGGCCAGCGCCCGGGCGATCTCCCGGCGCACCTCCTCGGGATCCCGGTCGGGGACGCCCTCCACGAAGGTCAGCAGCTCGCGCTCGGACCGGCCGATCCAGCCGGCCAGCGCGCCGTCAACCAGCAGCACCTGGGCGCCGGCGGAGCGGGCGGGGCGCCTGCCGTCGACCCGCTCGGGCCACGGCACCGCCGCGCCGTAGGGATTCGCCGGATCCGCCGCCGAGATCAGCACCGACTCCATGCGGCTGGCGGGCTCCCGAAGCCCGCGAAGGCGGTCCAGAGCGCCGGGCACGGCGAACTGCGTCGCGCCCAGCCCGGCAACGAAGTACCCCCGGCGCACCTGGCCCGAGTCCTCCATGGCCTTGAGCACGCCGTACACGGCGCTGAATCCGCCTGCGATCCCCTCCGCCTGCACCGCCTCACGCGTGAGCACGCCGTGGCGGTCCAGAAGCTGGTGTGCCTGGGCCGCCATCCGGGCCGTGGGTGTGGGACTGGCCAGGACCAGGCTGGAGACCAGCGACCACCGGCCCGCTGCCTCAGGCGGCACCTGCCGGGGGAGTGACGCGCCCAGCATCCGCGTGGAGGCCTGCCAGCGGCGCGCGGCCTCACGGCGGCGAAGCCCAGGGGTGCGGCCACCGCCCCGCCGGGGGCTGAGGAAGGCGCGCAAAGGCTGCAGTGTGTCGTTGGTCACCTCGCCGGCCCACACCAGGTCCCACAGCGCCTCCAGCACCTCCGGGCCGAATCCCCCCACCGCCTGGGCGATCTGTGGATAGAAGGAGGCCCCGCGGTCGCGCAGGTGCGCCAGGATGCGGCCATGGATCCCCTCCTCTCCAGGGCGGGGCGCGCCAGCCGCGGGCGGCAGAAGCAAAGCCGCGTGCTCCGCCAGAAGGAGCCTGATCCTGCCGTCCCGGGCGCCCAGCGGCTCCGCTCCCACCCAGATCACGGCCCCCGAGGAAAGCAGCATGTCCATCTGTCGTGGGTCGTAGTCCGGCAGGCGCGCCGGCAGCACCTGCGCCTCCAACACAGAGGCAGGGATGGCGGCGCCCTGAAGCTGTTCCACCACGTCCAGCAGGCCCCGCCTCGAGCGCCCAGGCGATCCGGCGGAGCTGTCCGACGGTACCGAGTCCGGCTCCACGCCCTGCCAGGCCAGGTAGAGCCGGCCCAGCGCCGCCTGGTCCACCGGCTCAACCTCCCGGCGCAGGCGCGCCAGCGACTTCTGCCGGATCGCCCGGAGCACGCCGGAATCGCACCACTCCACCCCTCTCCCTCCGGGGCGGAACTCGCCCTGGACGATCCGTCCGGCCTCCTCGTGCCGGCGGAGCGCCGCAAGCACGGGCCCGATGCCCAGGCCCAGCCGATCCGCCAGCTCCTCGGCGTGGAAGGGGCCATGCGTGCGGGCATGGCGGGCCACCAGGTCGCCCAGGGCATCCCTGGGATGCTCCAGGAAGGCGGTGGGGAGCCCGGGCCGGGGCGGCACACCCAGGGCGTCGCGGAAGCGGCCCGCGTCCTCCGCGGCAATCAACCGCTCCGCTCCGGCGATGGGAACCCGGGCGATGCGCCGCTCCCGCTCCAGCTGGGCGATCCATGCGTCGGCTGCCTCCGCGGGGGAGCATCGCGCCCGGATCTCCTCCCGCGTCAGGTCTCCCAGGCGGATGAGCAGGTCGTGCAGGGCATCCGGGTGCCGGGCCGCCCGCTCGGGAGCCAGGTGCTGCAAATGCGTCTCCACCTGCTCCACGACGCCCGCGTCCAGCAGCTCCCGCAGCTCCACCTCTCCCAGCAGCTCGCGAAGCTGGGCCGGATCCACAAGCAGCGCCTGCGCCCTCCGCTCCGCCAGGGGGGCGTCGCCCTCATAGATGAAGTTGGCCACATAGCTGAACATGAGCGCCGACGCGAAGGGGGAGGGCACCCGGCTGGTGACTGGCACGACCCGGATCTCCCGGCTCCGCACCTGGCGCAGCAGCTCCAGAAGGGCCGGCATGTCGAAAACGTCGCGCAGGCACTCCCGGAACGTCTCCAGCACGACGGGGAACGAACCGAACCCCGCGGCCGCATGGAGCAGGTCGGCGGCCCGCTTGCGCTGCTGCCAGAGGGGCGAGCGCCGGCCCGGATGCCTCCGGGGCAGCAGCAGCGCCCGGGTGGCCGCCTCGCGGAACCGCGAGGCGAACAGGGCGTTCACGGGCGCGCCGTGGGTGGCCTGCCGCGCCCCGCCTCCGCCGATGCCCAGCTGGCGCACAATCAGGTCCTGCGCCTCGTCCGGGTCGGGCAGCACCAGCTCCACGTCCGGAGGCTCGTCGGTCTCAGGAAGCCTCACCACGATTCCGTCGTCGGTCCAGAGAATGTCGGCCTCCACTCCCGCGTTCTGGCGCACCAGCGCGCCGATGGCCATGGCCCAGGGCGCGTGGACGCGGCTGCCGAAGGGCGTCAGGACGCAGACCCGCCACTCGCCCATCTCGTCCAGATACCGCTCCACTACCACGGTCCGGTCGTCGGGCACGGCCCCTGCGGCCTCCGCCTGCTCGTCCAGATAGTCCAGCAGGTTCCGCGCCGCGCGCTCGTCCAGGCAGTGGGAGTCCATGAGCAGCCGAACCCCCTCCTCGCGGCGAAGCTCCCGCAGGCGGCGCGTCAGTGCGCCGATGGCCCGCCCAAACTCCACCGGACGACCCGCCGATTCTCCGTGCCAGAAGGGCATGCGCCCCGGCTGGCCGGGCGCGGGCGTCACGATCACCCGGTCGTGGGTGATCTCCTCGATCCGCCAGGAGCTGGCGCCCAGCAGGAAGACGTCGCCCACCTTGGACTCATGGACCATCTCCTCGTCCAGCTCGCCCACCCGCCCGCTGCCCCTATCCGCCCCGGCCAGGAAGACGGCGTAGTGGCCCCGGTCTGGAATGGTGCCCCCGCTGGTGACCGCCACCCTGCGCGCCCCCTCCCGGCCGCGCAGGGACCCGCTCAGGCGGTCCCAGGTGATGCGCGGCTTCAGCTCCGCGAAGTCGTCGGAGGGGTGGCGGCCGGAGAGCATGTCCAGAACGCCCAGCAGCGCCGAGCGAGGCAGATCGGCGAAGGGCGCGGCCCGCCGCACCACCCGCTCCAGAGAGTCCACGGTCCACTCGTCCATGGAGACCATGGCCACGACCTGCTGGGCCAGCACGTCCAGCGGATTCCGGGGATAGCGCATCTGCTCCACCGCGCCGGACAGCATCCGCTCGGTGAGGGCCGCGCAGGCCAGCAGGTCCCCCCGGTACTTGGGAATGAGGATTCCCGTGCTGGGCGCGCCGATGTGGTGGCCCGCCCGGCCGATCCGCTGGATCCCGCTGGCCACGCTCGGCGGGCACTCCACCTGGACCACCAGGTCGATCGCGCCCATGTCGATGCCCAGTTCCAGGGAGGAGGTCGCCACAATGGCTGGCAGCCGGCCGGACTTGAGCAGGTCCTCGATGTGCAGCCGTTGCTCCCGGGCCACCGAGCCGTGATGGGCCTGGACGATCTCCTCCCCGGCCATCTCGTTGAGGGCTGCTGCCAGCCGCTCGGCCAGCCTCCTGCTGTTCACGAAGATGAGCGTGGAGCGGTGGGAGCGAATCAGGTCCAGAATCAGGGGATGGATGGCTGGCCAGATAGAGGTGCGCACCTCCCCCTGGTCGGCCGGTCCGCTGGGGATCTCCACGACCTCTCCCATGCGGGCCATGTCCTCCACAGGCACCTCCACCCGCAGGTCCAGGGTCTTGCCGCCCCCCGCGTCCACGATCTGGACGGGACGGGGCCGGGCCGGAAAACCTCCGGGACCGAAGGACTGCCGGCGTGGCGCGGACAGGGTGTCCTCCCCCGACGGCGGGGGGCCGACCGGGGCTGCCGCGCAGGCGGATGCCATCCCCGGCTCCGGGCCGGCGATCTCGTGCCAGAGGTCCTCGGGATCGCGCTCCGCGTCGCCGGCTTCCCCGCTCCCGCCGTCACCCGCTCCGACTTCGAACCCCGCCAGAAACCGCGCCACCTCGTCCAGCGGGCGCTGGGTGGCGGACAGGCCAATGCGTTGCAGCGGCCGGCCGGCCAGCTCCTCCAGGCGCTCCAGGGAGAGGGCCAGGTGCGCTCCCCGCTTGGTGCCAACCAGCGCGTGGATCTCGTCCACGATGACGCACTCCACGGCGCGCAGGGCCTCGCGCGCCCCGCTCGTCAGGAGGAGATAGAGCGACTCGGGCGTGGTGATCAGGATGTCCGCAGGGCTGCGCGCGAACCTGGCGCGCTCCCGTGCCGGAGTGTCGCCCGTGCGCACCGCCACCTGGGGCTCATGGTAGGGAACGCCCATGCGGTCGGCCTGGCGGGCGATGCCCACCAGGGGGGCGCGCAGGTTCTT
>Ga0073934_10006520_pt1 | contig 16952 bp, 17 predicted proteins | sample LarsenN4metaG_FD_76834 | JGI IMG/M metagenome (GOLD analysis project Ga0073934, IMG submission 76834) | Hot spring sediment bacterial and archeal communities from British Columbia, Canada, to study Microbial Dark Matter (Phase II) - Larsen... ... | reverse complement strand
GAGGCGGATGCCGCCGCCGCGCCGCTCTTCCTCGAAGGCCAGCCCGAGGTCGCGCTCGCGCAGGCGCGCGGGATCCTCCTTGCCGTCGCGCAAGCGCCGCTGCAGCATCATCCGCGCGACCGGCGCTGACGCCCAGCTTGCCGCGCGATAAAGCTTCAGTCCGAATGGCTCGCTGTTGACGCCCGTCGCCACGCTTCATTCCACGCCAAGCGGCGCCCGTCCGACCGCCGCGTCGGCGATGCGTCCCGCCTCAATCAGTTCAGCTTCAAGATGCGCGCGGGCGCGTTCAAGCGCCGCCGCATCGGCGTTTCGTTCTACATGGATCGCCGGTCGCGCCGCAAAGGCGAGGCGCGAGAAGGGCGCAGCGAGAAGAAACCGGTCCCAAGTCTTGAGCCGCGGGCCCCAGGACGCGGAGTAGGATCCCGGAAGGATTGGCGCGCCGGTGAGCGCCGCAAGCCGCACAATCCCGATTTTCGCGCGCTCGCGCGGGCCCCTTGGTCCGTCCGGCGTCACGCCGACAATCCCGCCGGCCTCGAGGGCCTCGGCCATCGCGGCGACAGCCGGCGCGCCGGACTTGTCCCTTCCGGGCTTCTTGGGGTCCGCAGCAGACCCCCTGATGAGATTGACGCCGAACCCGCGCACGGCATTCGCGATGATTTCCCCGTCGCGATGGGCGGAGATCAGCATGTGGACAGGCCGGTCGGTCTCGCCGCGGACCGTTGCTCCCATGAGGAGCCGCGCATGCCAGAAGGCGAGGATGAAGCCTTTTCCGCTCGCCAGAAGCTCGTCGGCGTGCTCGCGGTTGATATGGATCGATCGGGACGACAGCTGAACGAGCCTGATGTAACCCGCGATCGCGGCGCTCGCGACCTTGCCGGCGGCGGGCGACCGCATCGCCTCTTTCAGAAATGAGCCGGCCATGGCGATCGCGAAATCCGTTCCCAGTCAATGGGTTGGAAGGACAGGGCTTGCCTAGCCCGGCCGACGCCCCGAGTATAGGGGCAAGCTCGAAAGCTCGAAACGTTTGTCCCGTTCCCCGCAAATCTCCAATGCCGCCGGCGCAACGAGTGTCGCACTCGCCCATCGGCTTTGGCGGGACTATCTCGGCCGCTATTCCGGGAAGCTTTTCTTTGCGCTCGCCGCAATGGGGGTCTACGCGGCCTCGGCCGCCGCAATCCCCGCCGGAGTGGAATGGATCAACGCCAGCCTTTCCGGCGAGCGCGCATCCTTCAGCGCGGCGCCTCGAAACATCGCGGTGTTTGGGCCTGCCGTTATAATTGCGCTCGGTCTCGTCAATGCCGCCGCGCAATATGCCCAGGCCCTGCTTTCGGCTTCTGCGGCGCTTGCCGCCCTTCGCGATCTCCAGTCCGACATGTTCGGCAAGCTCTTGACGATCGACGACGCGCAGCTGCGCGCCTTCGGTCAGGGACAGTCGATCGGCAGGCTGACGAATGACGCGATGGTCCTGCGCGAGACGCTAACGCGCGCGCTGACGGGCGTTCGCGATCTCCTGACGCTGCTGGCGCTGTGCGCGGTCATGATTTGGTACGACTGGGCGCTATTCCTCGCGGTCATCGCCATCTACGCCGTTCTCGGCTGGCCGGTCTCCCGCATCGGCGCGCATTTGAGGCGCAACTCCCGCGAGGCGCAGGCGCAATCAGGCGACATCGCGGGCCTTGCCGGCGAGGCGGTCGCCGGCGCGCGAATGATCAGGACCTACAGTCTCGAGGCCGAGCAAGCGGCGAGGGGCAGGAAGGCGTTCGACGCGCGCCTTCAAACGCTCGAGCGCATGGCGCGGCTTCGCGCGCTCAACGAGCCGTTCATCTTCTTCGTCGGGTCAGTCGCCCTGGCGATTATCATCGCCGTCGTCGCGACGCGGATTGAAGCGGGCGCGCTCAACGTTCCTCAGTTCATCTCGTTCATCATCGCGCTGTTGATGCTTTCGCAACCCGCGCGCGGCCTGTCGACTCTAAATGCGGTTGTGCAGGAAGGATTCGGCGCATTCGAACGCATGCTCGCTCTCGTCGACGCCGATCCCGCCATCAAGGACGCGCCGGGCGCGCGGCCGCTCCAGACGGATGCGGGCGCAATATCGTTCCGAAACGTCTCCTTCGCCTATGACGGCGCGAACCCGGCGCTCGACGGCTTTTCGCTAGACGTTCCGGGCGGGAAGACAATCGCGCTGATCGGCGAGTCCGGGGCGGGGAAATCGACGGTCTTCAACCTCTTGACGCGCCTTTACGAACCGCAGGCGGGCGCGATCCTCATTGACGGCGAGGATGTTTCAAAGGCGACTCTCGCCAGCGTGCGCGCGTCGATCGCGGTCGTCAGCCAGGAGCCGATCCTGTTCAACGATACGATCGCGGCCAATATCGCCTTCGGCAAGTTGGGGGCCTCGCGCGATGAAATCGTCGCCGCGGCGAAGGCGGCGGCGGCGGACGAGTTCATCCGCGCATTGCCGAACGGCTATGATGCGAACGTGGGCGAGGCGGGCGGCGCGCTCTCCGGCGGCCAGCGGCAGCGCATCGCGATCGCGCGCGCCTTCCTCAAGGACGCGCCGATCCTTCTCCTTGATGAGGCGACATCGGCGCTCGACGCCGAATCCGAGGCTGCTGTGAAATCGGCGCTCGCCCGTCTCTCGAAAGGCCGCACCACGATCATCATCGCGCATCGACTCGCGACGATACGCTCGGCCGATCTCATCGTCGCCATGGAGAAGGGCCGCGTCATTGAGGCGGGCGCGCACGGGGCGCTGATCGCGCGAGGCGGCTATTACGCGCGGATGCTGCGCCTCGAGGGCGCGCCGACGTCGTCAGCGGGCGCCGCGGCCAAATTCGTCAACTGAGAAAGAAGTAGCAGACGCTCGCGATGACGAGGGCGAGCATGATATTGAGCGCGAAGCCTTCCCGCGCCATTTCGCCGACGCTGACGCGCTCCGTTCCATACGCGATCGCATTCGGCGCCGTCGAGACCGGCAGCATGAAGCCGGACGAGGCCGCCATCGCCGCCGGGACCATCAGGATCTCCGGCGCCATTCCCGTTCCGTCCGCGACCGCGGCGAGCACGGGAAGAACGAGCGTCGCGACCGCCGTATTCGACGTCAACTCGCTCATGAAGGTTACGACGAGGCAGACAACCAGCATCAAGGCGAAGGGATGCAGGACTCTTGCGCCGCCGAGCGCGTTTCCAATGAGGACCGAAAGGCCCGATTTCTCAAAGGCGATCGCGATGCAGATGCCGCCGGCGAATAGGAGAAGCATGCCCCAGGGGATGTCCGACGCCCATTTCCAGTCGAGGAGCGCGCCGCCCTTGCCGTCGGGGATGAAGAACATCGCCGCAACTGCGAGAAGGGCGACTGTTGAATCTCCGGCGCCGCCGACGCCGAACCATTGCGACCAGCCGCCGAAGGGCTCGCTGCGCGTCACCCAAAGCAGCACCGTGACGCCAAAAACGATCAGGGTACGGACTTCCGCGGCCGTCCATGCGCCGGGATCAGGGATCGCAACCCGCTCATTGAATCGGATGCGCCGCGTCAGCCACAAAATCGAAAGAAGGATCGCGACGGCGACGACCGGGACCCCGGTCGCCATCCAGCGCGTAAAGCCGTACTCAACGCCCGCCGTGCGCTCATAGATGCCGGCGAAAATGACGTTCGGCGGCGTGCCAATCAGCGTGCCCAATCCGCCGATCGAGGCCGCGTAGGCGACGCCCAGCACGATCGGAACGTCGAGCGATCGGTCTTCGGCGCGGGCGAGAACAGCGAGCGCGATCGGCATCAGCATCAACGTCGTCGCGGTGTTGGAGACCCACATCGACACCATCGCCGAGGCGATCATGAAGCCGGCGACGAGCCGTTTGCCGGATGAGCCGACAAGGCGGATCATGGTGAGCGCGAGGCGCTCATGCGCGCCGGACTTCTCGAGGCCCTTCGACAGCATGAAAGCGCCCATGAGCAGGACGATTACATGATCGCCGAGCGCGGACGCGGCTTCCTTGTCGGTGAGGACCCCCGCCATCGGGAACGCCGCAAAGGGTATGAGCGAAGTCGCCGGTATCGGGATCGCTTCGGTCACCCACCAGGCGGCCGTGAGCGTCGTGACGGCGATCGTCCACGCGACGGGTTCGGAAAGTCCGCTCGCGTAAGCCGCAGCGCCGCCAATGGCGGCGAGGCCGAGGCCGCCAATGATGCGCGCCCATTTCATGGCGGCGAATTAAGCGGCGTTCGGCACGCGCTGTCCAGTTTGTGAGCGGCGGCGCAACACGCTATCGGATAGAGTTGATGCGCCGCCGTCGGAGCAAAGCATGAGAGTTGGAATTCTCGCCGCCGCCCTCGCGCTAGGGGCGGCGGCGGCCGACGCGGCGACGGCGGAGCCCGCTTACGCCGCCTACGCAGCAGGCGATTATGCAAAAGCGGTCGAACTCGCGAACCAAACAGGGGGCGCGGAGGATCTCGCGCTTGCGGCGCGCGCCATCAACGCCGTCTCCTATTTCGACGGCGGCCGAAAATCCGCGCGCCGGACGGCGGATGAGGCCTATGAGATCGCCGAAAGGGCGATCCGGCTCGATCCGAAACTCCCCGAGGCGCATCTGCAGGCGGCGATCGCGCTGGCGCTCAAAGGTGCGCGCATGTCGCCGGTTCGCGCGTTCTTTTCAGGTCTCGCCGGCAAAGCGCGTGAAAAGATCGATGTTGCGCTGTCGCTCGATCCGGAAAACCCCTGGGCGCTGTCGACATCGGCGGCCTGGCGGATAGAGGTGGCGCGGCGCGGCGGCGGCTCGCTCTACGGCGCCGACCCGAAGAAGGGCTTTGACGAATTCATGAAGGCGCGCGCGCTCGCGCCCGATAATCTGACGATCGCCTATGAGTGCGCGCTCCGCCTCCTCGCTGACGGGCGCTCGGAATGGCGCGGCGACGGCCTCGCTGCGCTTGACGCCGCCATCGCCGCGAGCCCGTCGACGAAATTCGAGGCGGATGTTCAAGCGCTCGCCCGCGACTTCAAGGAAGCGATCGCTGCGGGAGCCGCCGCGGAGAGAGCGTTCATCGCGAAGCAGCCATGATGACGCGTGCGTTCCTGTTGCGCATCATGACGCTTCGCGTTAGGCGCCGGACATGACAGCGGTATTCAAAATCCTGAGTCTCGACGACTGGGCGGACGCGCGCCGCGCCGGCGTCGTCGCGCCGGCCCCGATCGACGTCAAGGACGGCTGCATTCATCTGTCAGCGGAGGATCAGGTTCTCGAAACCGCGCGTCTCCATTTCGCCGGCCGCGATGATCTTGTCGCAGTTGAATTCGCGGCCGAGGATTTCGGCGACGCGCTCAAATGGGAAGCCTCGCGCGGCGGCGCGCTGTTTCCACATCTTTATGCGCCCCTGCCGGCGTCGAAAGCGATCCGCGCAAGGCGCCTGTCGAGGCGCATTAGCGGGCGATACGAACTTGGCGAGGTCGTTTCATGACGGCGCGGCTCGCCGCAGCGCTCGGCGCCAAGGCCATGCGGCTCCTCGCGCCCGAGGCCGCGCACCGCGCAACCGTCAGGATGATGGCCTCGCCCTTCGCCCTGCGCCTCCGCGTGAAGTGCGATCCGATGCTGGCGACCAAGGTCGCCGGCGTCGATTTTCCAAACCCGATCGGGCTCGCCGCGGGTTTCGACAAGAACGCTGAAGTTCCCCACGCCATGCTGCGCCTCGGATTCGGGTTCGTCGAGGTCGGCGCGGTGACGCCAAGACCGCAGCCCGGCAATGATCCTCCCCGCGTCTTTCGCCTTCCTGAAGACGAGGCGGTCATCAATCGCTACGGCTTCAACAATGACGGACTTGAAGCGATCGCAGGGCGGCTTCAGCGTCGAAGGCGCGTCGGAATTGTCGGCGTCAATCTCGGCGCCAACAAGGACAGCGCCGACCGGATCGAGGATTTCGTCACGGGCGTTCGCCGGCTTGAGGGCCTCGTTGATTTCTACACGGTGAATATTTCCTCGCCGAACACGCCGGGTCTCCGCGCTTTGCAGGACAAGGCGGCGCTTGTCGACCTTCTCTCGCGCGTCATCGCCGCGCGCGACGCGCTAAAAGTCAAGGCCCCAGTGTTCCTGAAAGTCGCGCCCGATCTTGCTGACGCGGACAAGGCCGACATCGCCGCCGCCGTCGTCGAACGCGGGATCGACGCGCTGATCGTCTCCAATACGACGATCGCGCGGCCCGATAGCCTGAGAGGTGAACGGCGTCGCGAAAAGGGCGGCCTTTCCGGCCGGCCGCTATTCCTGCCGTCTACCATTCTTCTGAAGGAGTTTCGTCAGGCGCTGGGAACCCACGTGCCGCTCATTGGCGTCGGAGGCGTCTCGTCGCTCGACGACGCCTATGTGAAGATCAGGGCCGGCGCCTCGCTCGTTCAGCTCTACACCGCGCTGATCTACAAGGGACCGGGGCTCGTCGCCGACATCGTCGAAGGCCTGCCGGCGCGCCTCAAGGCGGACGGGTTCCGATCGGTCGCCGAGGCGGTCGGGGCTGCATCTCATTAGCGCTTGCAATGCGCTGCGGTGTGGAGCGATGGTCGCGTCATGGAAGGCGCGCCCGAAAGCCCCGACTGGAAACAATGGAAGACGCCGCCCGGCGGGACGGGATTCGAGTTCGATCCGTCCGAGATCGGCGCGCTCGCGCATCTTTACCGCGGCGAGGTCTATCGCTCGACGATTTGGCGGACGCGCCTTGACGCCACGACGAACTGGTCGGTCGTGACGCTCGGCCTCGCGCTGTCGATCAGCTATTCGAACCCGAACGCATCGGCGGCGCCGCTTCTTCTCGTCGGCTGGCTGATCGCCGTGTTTCTGATTTTCGAAGCGCGGCGCTATCGCTATTTCAATGTCTGGCGCGCGCGCTGCCGCTGGATTGAAACGAATTTTTATGCGCCGCTGCTGCTGCGCTCGCACCGGCCCGATCCCGGCCGATGGCAGGATGTCCTCGCCGAGGACTATTTGCGCCCGCAATACCACATCAGCTTCTGGCGCGCGCTTGGCCGGCGCATCAGGCGGAACTACGGCTACATCTTTGCGTTCCAGGCGTTCGCCTATCTTGGAAAAATCGCCATTCACCCGACGCCGATCACGAGCCTCGCCGAATTCATTGACCGGACAGCGATCGGCCCGGTGCCGGCGGCCGTCAATCTCGTCGTCGGCGCCGCCTTCCACGTAACCTGGATTTCGCTTGCGCTATGGTCGCGCCGTCTTGACCGCGCCAAACACGGCGCCAAGGACGGCGTCACGGGGATGGGTTGATGAAAAGAGGCGCTGACGCCGCCTGCGTCGTCATCGGCGCGGGCGATGCTACCGGCGGGGCGATCGCGCGCGCTTTTGCGCGCGATGGATTGATCGCTTGCATCGCCCGGAGGCCGCGCCACGCCGACGCGCTGGAAAGGCTGGCGCAGTCGATCCGTGATGAGGGCTTCAAGGCGGTCGCCCTTCCGACGGACGCGCGCGATGAGGCGGCAATGATCGCCCTTTTTGACAGGGTCGAAGCGGAGTTCGCGCCGATTGAGGTCGCCGTCTTCAACATCGGCGCGAACGTCAATTTCGGCATCGCGGAGACGACGGCGCAGGTATACCGGAAAGTCTGGGAAATGGGCGCCTTCGCCGGCTTCCTGACCGGGCGGGAAGCGGCGAAGAGAATGGTTCCGCGCAGGAAAGGCACGATCATCTTCACCGGCGCGACGGCAAGCCTTCGGGGAGCCGCGGGCTATTGCGCATTCGCCGGCGCCAAGCACGCGCTTCGCGCGCTGGCGCAATCGATGGCGCGCGAATTGGGCCCGAAGAACATCCATGTCGCGCATGTGATCATTGACGGCGCCATTGACACCGATTTCATCCGCGGCGTTATGCCGGACGTCGACCTCAGGCGCGCCGACGACGCCATCTTGTCGCCGGATGCGATTGCGGAGAATTACGTTCACCTGCACCGACAGCCGCGCTCCGCGTGGACGCACGAGCTTGACCTCCGGCCATGGATCGAAACGTTCTGACCGCGACTTGCGCTGCCCGCCGCCGCCTGCATCGTCGGCGCGATTTCCGAATCGCGCCCGATGATCAAATGGTTATTCTAGCGCGCCTTTTCGCGCAAAACCGGTTTCCACTTTTGCGCCTGGCGCGCTAGCAATTCGCCAATGATGCAAATCTACGACAGTCTCGCCCGCGAAAAACGGCTCTTCGTTCCCGGCGACCCTGCGCGGGTGACGATCTATGTGTGCGGCCCGACCGTCTATGACCACGCGCATATCGGCAATTTCCGCGCCGCGGTCGTCTTCGACCTCCTCTTCCGCCTTCTCCGCCGGCGCTATGGCGCGAAAGCCGTCGTCTACGCGCGCAACTTCACCGATATCGACGACAAGATCATCAAGGCCTCGCAAGAAACTGGCGTTCCGATTTCCGAGATCACCGCGAAGTACGCCCGGATCTATGATGAGGAGCTCGCCGCCTTCAACTGCCTGCCGCCGACCTTGAAGCCGACCGCGACAGGTCACATCGCCGAGATGATTTTGCTGACCGAACGCCTCGTCGCGCAGGGTTACGCTTACGCCGCCGAGGGGCATGTTCTCTTTTCGGTCGGCAAGTTCAGAGAATACGGCCGGCTCTCAGGCGCCGACGCCGAGGAGCGTCTCGCCGGAGCGCGGGTCGAAGTTGCTCCCTATAAGGAAAATGCGGCGGATTTCGTGCTCTGGAAGCCGTCGATGCCGGACGAGCCTGGCTGGGAAAGCCCCTGGGGCAGGGGGCGGCCCGGCTGGCACCTTGAATGCTCGGCGATGATCGAAAAGGCGCTCGGGGAAACGATCGACATCCATGGCGGCGGGCAGGACCTCAAATTCCCGCACCACGAAAACGAAATCGCCCAGTCTTCCTGCGCACATGGCGGCGCGCCGCTCGCGCGCTACTGGATGCACAACGGCTTCCTCAACATGGGCGCCGACAAGATGTCGAAATCTCTCGGCAATGTCACCCTGCCGCGCGATCTCTTGAAGAGGCATCACGGCGAGACGCTGCGCTTTGCGCTGCTTTCAGCGCACTACCGCCAGCCGCTCGAATGGACGGACGATCTCATCGAACAATCGAAAAAGCAGCTCGACCGGTTCTATCGGCTCTTCGCTGAAGCGGCGCCGGCGGAGAAGATTGCGCCGCCCGAAAGCGTCGTCCTCGCGCTCGAAGACGACATGAATACGCCCGAAGCGATCGCCGGTCTCCACGAACTCCGCGACATCGCCATGCAGATCGAGGGCGAGCCGAGACGCCGCGCCGCCGCGCGTCTCAAGGCCGCTGGCGAACTCATGGGCTTTTTCGCGAACGATCCGGAAGCGTGGTTCAAATGGACGCCGCAAGGCGAGGGGCTTTCCGCAGAAGCGATCGAAGCAAAGCTCGCCGAGCGCGCCGCCGCACGGAAAGCGAAAGACTTCACGACGTCGGACCGAATTCGCGATGAACTCGCCGCGCAAGGGGTCGTCATTGAGGACGGGCCGCAGGGCGCAACGTGGCGGAGGGGGTGATGACGGGCGCGTTGCCGACATTTAGCGTCGCGTCGCTTGATGAAGACGCCGCCGGCATCCGCGCCGCGTTTGACGAAGCCGGCGTCGTCATCCTCAAGGGCTTCGCGACGCGCGAGGCGTGCGCGGCGCTGAAGACCCGCGCGTTCGAGCTCGTCGACGGCTTCGACATCGACGCGCACAGGACCGTCTTTTCGACAACGACCCAAGCGCACGCCGAGGACGCGCATTTCCTGAATTCCGGCGGCGCGATCTCGTTCTTCCTCGAGGAAGAGGCGTATGACGCGAATGGAAACCTGAAGCGGGAGAAGCGCCAGTCGATCAACAAGATCGGCCACGCGCTGCACGATCTCGATCCGGTGTTTTCCGCCTTCTCGCATTCAAGAAAGATGGAGGCGGCCGCGCGCGCTGTCGGCTTCGACGCGCCGCTCCTTCTGCAGTCGATGGTCATCCTGAAGCCGCCCGCAATCGGCGGCGAGGTGACCTGCCATCAGGATTCGACCTTTCTTTACACCGAGCCCGAAAGTTGCGTCGGCTTCTGGCTGGCGATCGACGAGGCGACGCTCGAAAACGGCTGCATGGAGTTCATTCCGGGCGAACATCGGGGACCGCTTCGGCGCCTCTTCCGCCGCAAGGACGGCGGCGGGACGGAATTCATCGAGCTTTCAGATGCGCCGTACACGGAAGAACGCCGCGTCGCCGCGCCGGCGGGCGTCGGCGATCTCGTGATCTTTGCGGGCCGCGCGCCGCATATGAGCCGCGCCAACCGCTCCGACCGCCCTCGCATGGCCTATACGCTTCACATGATCGACGCGCGCGCGCGTTATCCCGCCTTCAACTGGCTGCAGCGGCCGGAGGGGATGCCGCTCCGGGGGTTTTAGCCGAGGCGGTTCGCGAACGCGCGCCGCCGCCGAAAGGGGCGCCATCGTCGCCGCCTTTGTGCGATGATCGAAGGCTATGACCATCACCCTTAACCATACGATCGTCGTCGCGCGCAACAAGATCGAAAGCGCGGCGTTTCTTGCGGAGATGCTCGGCCTCTCGCCGCCCGAGCGCCTCGGCCATTTCGTCATTGTCCGCGCCGGACCGACGTCGCTCGATTATGTCGAAACGGACGGCCCGATCGAACAGCGGCATTTCGCATTCCTGGTGAGCGAGCTTGAATTCGACGCGATCATGGCGCGCATCAACATGCGAAATCTCGCCTATTGGGCCGATCCATTCCGAACGCGACCGGGCGCCATCAACACCTATGACGACGGGCGCGGCGTCTATTTTGACGACCCGAGCGGCCATTTGATCGAGGCGATCACGCGCCCTTACGGTTCGGGCGGCCTTGATGCGAAGAACCCTAATCCGCTGTTGACGGCGCCTCTCTCGTGATCGCCCGCCGCGCCTTTCAGAATGCGGCGATCACCCCGCCTTTTTCATTTTCGACGAGCGCCAGGCTTCCATCGCCTGCGAAATGGCGAAGGTCTCGCGATATTTCGGGGAATCCGAAGGGCGCGGCGGGCGCTGCGTGGTCAAGGCCATGATTTCGGCGAGCTTGTTGTGCGCCGCCCCCGCCTGTCCTGCGCCGATATAGGCGTGCAGCTCGATGAGGCTGTCGGAGAGGGGATCGTCGGCGCGGATGACGAAATAAGGCTCGTCCGTCGCGAGGTCGTCATAGCAATCGAATTTCGACGGGTGGGCCTTCGAGCCGACAAGGGCGATCGACATGGGGTTGCCTCTTCGAGAATGTGCGCGCGCAGCCTGCGCTGATTCTCCGTCATCCCGCACGGCGCCGACGCCAAGTCGCTTCAATAGAGTCCAGAGCCTCGCGCCATGATTCGGAAACGGGGCGCTCGCTCTAGTCATTGTTTGTCGCGGCGTTTACGCGCTGAACCGCCCACACTTCAGCGCACGCCGCTCTAGCTCGCCGCTCGCGCCCGACGATCAAACCGCTATTTCAGCGCCCCGGGCGCAAAGCCGGTTTCCGCTATTGCGACCGGCGCGCGCGAGGGCGCGCCCCGGCACGATGATTTGACCGGCGGCGGCGTCATCCGCCTGGGCGGATTGCAGTATATTTGCGCCGTAACCGGCGTCGCGCGCGGCGAATACAACGCGCCGGCGGGATCGCCGCCGCAAAAGCGCTTGCGCCGGAATCAAAGCGTTATTGCTGTTTGATATCGGATGACGCGGCGATAGAAGAAGGCGGTGCTGAGCGACCTTTACAGCGAACGCATCCTTGACGCCGCGGCGGCGATCCCGCCGGCGCGCCGGCTCGCCGCGCCCGACGCCAGCGCGACGAAGACGAGCCGCATCTGCGGCTCGGAAGTCTCCGTCGATCTTGTCATGAAGGACGGCGTCGTCACCGATTTCGGCATGAAGGCGAATGCCTGCGCGCTCGGCCAGGCGTCGGCCTCGATTGTCGCGCGCAACATCATCGGCGCTTCCGCGGCCGAGCTTTACGCCCTGCGAGAGACGATGCGCGCCATGCTGAAGGAGGGCGGTCCGCCGCCGGACGCCGCCCCAAAGCTCGCGCCGCGCTGGAAGGAGCTCGAAGCGCTCTCGGCGATCCGCGACTATCCGCAGCGCCACGCCTCCACGCTTCTGGTGTTCGAGGCGGTCTGCGCCTGCCTTGACGCGCTCGGTTTTTCGTCCGCGCCGGCCCCGGTCGCGAAAGCGTGAAGAAAGACTCCCACGACTTCAGCGGCGCGGCTCTTTTTCCGACGGATTCTTCATGTTGAAATCAGCGCTGTCGATCATACGTCATCGACAGCAAGAGCAATCCTCGTCTCCCCCCTCGGGTTGCTTATGCGGGGCCGTTCGCTGCGCTCCTCTCCCCCAGGCGCACGGACGGCCTTTCGCTTTATTGCGCCGCCAGGCGCCCGGCCGCGCCGTTCGACGCCGCCGCTTCTTCATGCAGCCACTTCTTGAAAGCCCTGACGGCCGCATTGCGCGATTTCGACGCCGGATGGACAAGGTAATAGGAAAAGCTCGACGGCGTCGTCAGGTCGAACGGCGCGACGAGCCGGCCGGCCTCAAGATCGGCGAGCGCAATCGCCTGCTTGGCGAGCGCGACGCCCTTGCCCGCCACCGCCGCCTCAATGACGAGGCTCGACTGGTTGAATTTCGCCCCTCGTTTCGCGTCGACGTCGGTTACGCCCGCCGCCTTCAGCCACATCGCCCAGTTTGTCGCGCCGAGGTCTTCCTGGTCCGGGCTTCCGTCATGAAGCAGCGGATGATGCACGAGATCCTGCGGCGCCTTGAGCGGGCGTGGGCCTGTAAGGAGTCGCGGACTGCACACCGGAAGGATCGATTCCTCCATCAAAAGTTCGGTTTCGAGGCCTGGATAGCGGCCGCCGCCATAGCGGATCGCGAGATCGACATCGTCGACGGCGAAGTCGACGACTTCCATGTCGGCGGAAATCCACACTTCGACGTCGGGCATGCGCTCGTGAAACCGGTCGAGCCTTGGCACCAGCCATTTGGCGGCGAGCGAGGGCGCGACAGAAACGGTAAGGCGCTTTGAATCGCCACGCGCGGTGAGGATCCTTGAGGCTTCCTCAAGCTTGTCGAACGCTTCCCTGAGAATCGGCAGGCTCGCCTGCGCCGCGTCGGTCAATAGAAGAGCTCTCTTTGTCCGCCGGAACAGCCGGCTTCCGATATATTCCTCTAGCGCCTTGACCTGCTGGCTGACCGCGCCGGGGGTCACGTGGAGTTCGTCCGCAGCTTTAGTGAAGCTCAAATGGCGGGCGGCGGCTTCGAACACCTTGAGGGCGTTAAGCGGTGGCAGGCCTTTCATTTTATCCCCGTATTCGTTGGCGGCGTCGATGCGCGACTTTACGCCAAAGCGGCCGATCGGTCATCAGTAAATCTAACACATACTTGTGAAGGCGCCGGCGCTCGCAGAAATTGTCGGATTCCCGCGAAGAATCCGCTTTCGATTAGCTCGGCTGAATGCTCTCTCAGCACGAATCGCTTTTGCTGCGCCGATTCCTGATCCCATATGCCCCCGTGAGCCCGAAAGATGAAAAACAGCCAAATCATCAACGTTAGAAAAACTATAATCACATGAAGTTGTTTCCCGCCTTCCACGACCTCGCCGGCAAGACAGTTGTAATCGTCGGATCCGGCGAGGTCGCTTCCCGCAAGGGCCGGCTCGTCGCGGCGGCGGGCGCGCGCCTCGTCTTCGCCGGCGCGGGGCTTGATCGGGATTTGGTCGAAGAATGGCGGGATCGCGCCGAATTCGACGCGCGCGCGCTTTCCGCCAAGATCTTCGAGGGCGCGGCGCTCGCCTTTATTTGCGTCGATGACGAAGGCGAAGCCGCGCGCCTCGCGCGGGCGGCCCGCGCCGCCGGCGCCGCCGTCAACGTCGTCGATCGCCCTGACCTATCCGATTTCATTACGCCGTCGATCATTGATCGCGGCGACGTCGTGGTCGCTGTTTCGACGGGCGGCGCCGCGCCCGTGCTCGGCCGGCGGTTGCGGGAAAAGATTGAGGCGCTTTTGCCGAAGCGCCTCACGGCGCTTGCGGCCTTTGCAAAGTCCTTTCGTTCAGCGGTTGCGTCGCGGCTGCCGGTCGCACGGCGACGCGCGTTCTGGGAGTCGTTCTTCGACGGTCCGATCGCGCATCGCATCCTGTCGGGCGACGAAAGCGGCGCGCGCGAGGCGATGATCGAAGCGATCAATCATCCGCTATCGGATCAAGCGGTGGGCGTCGTTCACATTGTCGGCGCGGGGCCTGGGGATCCAGACCTCCTCACGCTTAAGGCGCTGCGTCTCCTGCAATCAGCCGACGTCATTCTCTACGACCGCCTTGTCAGCGACGGGATTCTCGATCTCGCGCGCCGCGATGCGCTTCGGCTTTACGTCGGAAAGGCGCGGTCGGGGCATGCCGTTCCGCAGGCGGAGATTGAGCAACGCCTGATCGAACATGCGCGTCTTGGGCGAATCGTCGTGCGCCTCAAGGGCGGCGATCCGTTCGTATTCGGTCGCGGCGGCGAGGAGGTCGACGCTGTCAGAGCGGCCGGCGTCCCGGTTTTTGTGACGCCAGGCGTCACTGCGGCGACGGGCTGCGCGGCGGCGGCGGGCGTGCCCCTGACGCATCGGGGCGTCTCGCAGGCGGTGACTTTCGTGACGGGCCACGCGAAAGGGAACGGCGAGCCGGAACTTGATTGGCGCTCGCTCGCGACGCTCGGTCATACGCTCGTCGTCTATATGGGCGTTGCGAAGGCGGACGTGATTGCGCGCCGACTCATCGAAAACGGGCGCGCGAAGTCGACGCCGGTCGCCGTCATCGAGAATGGCGCGACGGATCGGCAGAAGGTCCTTAAGGGCGCGCTTACGGATCTTGGATCGATAGTGCGCGCCGGCGACATTAAGGGGCCGGCGCTGCTGATCATCGGCGAGGTCGCGGCGAAAGCGAACAGCGAAACGCTGGCGGACTTTGCAAGGATCGAGCGGCTGGCGGCATGAAGGCGATCACCGCAAATCGGCTTTACGACGGCGTCGTGCTTTATGTCGGACCGAACGGCCGCTTCGTCGAACGGTTCGAGCAGGCGGAGCTCTTTGACGAAGCGGCCGCCAATGCCGAACTCGCAGTCGTTCTCGCGCGGGATACGGCGATCGCCAGCGCCTATGTGATCGAGGCCGACGCGTCAGGGCCGATCGGCCGCGAGGCGCTGAGGGAGAACATCCGCAGGTACGGCCCGACAATACGCAAGGATCTCGGCAAACAGAGCGAGGCGGCCAATGAGCGCCTATAGGCTTTACGGAGACAGCCGGAGCGGCAACTGCCTCAAGGCCAAGTGGACGCTCGACTATCTCGAGCAGCGCTACGAATGGACGGAGATCAGCGTCCTTGAGGGCGAGACGCGAACGCCCGAATTTCTGGCGCTCAACCCGGCAGGTCAGGTCCCGCTCCTCATCACGAAGGACGGCGGAGCGCTCGCCCAGTCGAACGCAATCCTGCTCTTTCTCGCCGAATCGAACGGCGGCGGCCTCGTCCCCCGGGACAGTTTCGCCCGCGCCAAAGTCTATGAGTGGCTGTTCTGGGAGCAGTACAGCCACGAACCCTTTATCGCCGTTCGCCGGTTCCTGAAATTCTACCTGAAAAAGCCGGACTCCGAGATTGATCCAAAGCTTCTCGAAAGGGGGCTCGCCGCGCTTTCGCGAATGGAAGTTCAGCTCGCGGGCGCAAAGTGGATTGCCGGAGACGCGTTCAGCGTCGCGGATATTTCACTCGTCGCCTATACGCGCACAGCGCATGAAGGCGGCTTTGATCTCAACGCCTTTCCTGCGGTGAAGGCGTGGGTCGACAGCGTTGAAAAGCGCCTCGCCATCGGGTCGCGCTGATGTACCGCTACGACGAATTCGACGAGACTCTCGTGCGCGAGCGCGTCGCTGAATTCCGCGGCCAGGTCGCCCGGCGCCTCTCCGGCGAGCTCAGCGAGGAGGCGTTCAAGCCGCTCCGCCTGATGAACGGCCTTTATCTGCAGCTTCACGCCTATATGTTGCGCGTCGCGATCCCCTATGGAACGCTCTCATCGCGACAGATGCGTCGGCTCGCTCATATTGCGAGCGTTTACGATAAGGGTTACGGCCATTTCACGACGCGCCAGAACATTCAGTACAACTGGCCGGCGCTCATCGACGTCCCCGACATCCTCGACGAGCTCGCAGATGTCGAGATGCATGCGATCCAGACATCGGGCAATTGCATTCGAAACATCACGTCCGACCCCTTCGCCGGCGCGATTGCCGGCGAAATCGACGATCCGCGCGTGTGGTCGGAGCTGATCCGGCAGTGGTCAAGCCTTCATCCGGAATTTTCCTTCCTGCCGAGAAAATTCAAAATCGCGGTGACGGCAAGCGCAGAGGACCGCGCGGCGATCAAGGTTCATGACATCGGTCTGCGCATTCGAAAAGGCGCTGACGGCGAACGCGGCTTTGAAGTCATGGTCGGCGGCGGCCTCGGCCGCACCCCCTATATCGCCGAAACGATACGCGAATTTCTGCCCGAGCGGCATCTTCTCTCCTATCTTGAAGCGGTGATGCGCATCTACAATCGTCTCGGGCGGCGCGACAATAAGTACAAAGCGCGGGTGAAGATTCTCGTCGCCGAAGACGCGGCGGAATTTCGCCGCATGGTCGAGGACGAGTGGGCTCGATCGGACAAGGACAGTCTTGACGCGCCTCTCGACGAAATTCGTCGCATAAGAAGGCATTTTACGCCGCCGAAATTCGATCGGCTCGCAGCCGAAAGCGAGGCCTTCGACGCCGCGCGCGCCGCCCGCCCTGAGTTCGACCGCTGGGTCAAGACGAACGTCCTCCCGCACCGTCAGCGCGGGTACGCGATTGTCCTGATCTCGCTGAAGCCGATCGGCAAGCCTCCTGGAGACATCAGCGCCCGGCAAATGGACGCGGTCGCCGATCTTGCCGAGCGGTATTCGTTCGATG